>Ga0209103_1000066_pt1 | contig 29026 bp, 27 predicted proteins | sample 4C3metaG_FD_184152 | JGI IMG/M metagenome (GOLD analysis project Ga0209103, IMG submission 184152) | Freshwater bacterial and archeal communities from Indian Creek, Illinois, USA - 4C3 metaG (SPAdes) (version 2) | ecosystem: Environmental > Aquatic > Freshwater > Unclassified | place: USA...
TCTATAATTCGAGGATAGGCACTCGCACCTGCAACGATTATTTTAGGTTTTGTACTTAGAGCTAATTTCTCCAGCTCTTCATAATCAATGTGACCGTTGTCTTTATCAACACCATATGAAACTATTTTATAGTATTTTCCGGAAATATTTACTGGGCTTCCATGTGTAAGATGTCCCCCGTGTGATAAATTCATTCCAAGAATTGTATCTCCGGGATTGAGTACAGCAAAATATACGGCAATATTGGCTTGAGCACCAGAATGGGGCTGGACATTAGCGTGATCCGCTCCGAAAATACGTTTTGCGCGCTCTATAGCAAGATCTTCGACAATGTCAACAAACTCACAACCTCCGTAATATCTCTTGCCCGGATAGCCTTCTGCATACTTGTTTGTAAGATGTGTGCCCATTGCAGCCAGTACCGGTTTACTGACGAAATTCTCAGAAGCTATCAGCTCGATATTGCCACGTTGACGGTTTAGTTCCTTCTCCATGGCTTCCGCTATTTCAGGATCAAACTCTTTAATTTCATTAAAATCTATCATAATAAGCTCCTTCTCTTAATTAACTTTAGTGCTCAATATTGACCTTTGCTACGTCAAGAAAGCTCTCCTTCAGAGCTATGTAGAGTTTTGTATAAACTTTATAGTATTTTTCGTATGTGTCAACATTTTCAATTATCGGGGATTGAATGCTTACTGTTTTAATGGCATTATCACAAGCCTGACTAATATCAGTATAAACGCCAGCTCCTACACCAGCTAAAAGCGCGGCACCTAAAGCAGGACCTTCGGTAGAATTTATCGTTTGCATACAGGTATTAAACATATCCGCCTGCATTTGTCTCCATAATGCACTCTTACCTCCTCCTCCGGATGCACGAACATCATTAACCTCGATTCCCATACTCTTGATAATTTCAAGACAATCCTTAAGACTATAAGCCACTCCCTCCATAAACGCCCTTATAACGTCGTTACGAGTATGCTTAGCTGACATTCCGAATAAAACTCCTTTGGCGAAAGGATCAAGATGAGGAGTTCTTTCCCCCATAAGATAGGGCAAATAGATAAGTCCATCGCATCCCGGTACAGCTTGTTCAGCTTGATGAGCCATTAAAACATACGGATCTACTCCTAAGAATTTCGCAAGTTCACGCTCACAATTACCAAAGTTATTACGTAGCCATTGCAAAGACAATCCTGCACCTTGAGTGACACCCATAACATGCCACTTGTGTGGAACTGCATGACAAAATGTATGAACTCGACCTAAAGGATCGATTTTAACCTCATCCATAAAACCAAACACAACCCCGGAAGTACCTATGGTGGATGAGATAACCCCTGTTTTCACTATTCCGTTGCCTACGGCACCTGCCGCTTGATCCCCTCCACCGCCTACGACCGGTGTTTTTTCATTAAGACCTGTCAATTTAGCTGTATAAGCACTTATGTAACCGCTAATCTGTTGCGATTCGAAACATTCAGGCATCCAATCTTTGTCAAAACCCAGTTTGTCAATTAACTCGAAACTCCATCTCCTTCGCGGTACATCAAGTAACTGAGTTCCGCTAGCATCAGATACTTCAGTGGCAAATTCTCCGGTGAGCTTATATCTTATGTAGTCTTTCGGCAATAAAACTTTCGAAATTTTTTCAAAAATTTCTCGTTGATGTCGCTTAACCCACATAAGTTTAGACGCAGTAAAACCTGTAAGTGCAGGATTTGCGGTTATATTGATAAGGTTTTCCCTGCCTATAGTCTCAGTAATGATATCACATTCCTGTTGCGTTCGCTGATCACACCATATAATGGAAGGTCTTAGTACGTCACCCTTTTTGTCTAGCAATACTAAACCGTGCATTTGCCCAGATAAACCTATCCCTTTGATCTCCGAAGAAGAAATTGCGCTTTTACCCAACACAGCCTTAATAGTTGTGAGAGTGGCATTCCACCAGTCTTCAGGGTTTTGTTCAGCCCAACCGATTTGCGGTTGGTACAGCGGATAATCAGATACTGCTTCCGCTATTGTGTTTCCTTCAAAGTCAAAAAGAACTGTTTTAGTGCCTGATGTTCCAATATCAATACCTAGTAAATACATTTGATTCAGCCTTCCTTTCAACGTTTCTAAAATTTAAACATATCATGCTTAAGAATTGGATAATTATATAACCTAACTACTATAAGATCAAACTTCAGTTATTATTTCCTTCCCAAAGACACAATAGTCACCCCCCAGTCTCCCTCCCCATATCTTCCCAATCTAAAATTCTCTACATGAGAGTGTGCACGAAGCAAATCATGTATACCATTTCGTAGAATCCCCTGACCTTTGCCATGTATTATAGTTACTTCATCATAACCGCTCATAACCGCATCATCAAGATATTTATCAACATTTGTCAGTGCTTCTTCCAATTTTTGACCTCTAACACTTAACTCAGGTGAAGTTATAACTTTATTAATAACTAGCTTTCCGGTTGGAACAGTCTGTTTCACAGCCTTGTCCTTAACTCGTCTTAAATTGGATATGTGGACATTAACTTTCATGATTCCAACTTGAACTAATGCATCTTTATTTTGAGAAGGCGGCTCCAGTATGTGCCCGTATTGATCAAGATTTACTACAAAAACCGCTTCTCCCGGTTTAAGACTCTTCGGTGATACAGGATTTAAACCCTTGTCAGTTTTTTTTGAAGATACTTCTGTTTTGCTAAGAATTTCTTTTAATTTTTTCCTGCTTTCCTCAATCATTTTATTTTTATGTATTGTGTTCTGTTCAGCCGCCAATTGCTTTATTTCACTTATTATTTCTTCAGATTGCTCCTTTGCTTTAAGCAAAATATCCTTAGCCTCATCTTTTGCTTTTCGGAGGATTTCATCTTTCTTTTCTTCGAATTGAGCCTCTTTCGTCTCATGGAGAGATTTTATTCTCTTTACTGCTTCAAGCTCCTTTTTGGTCTCTTCTCGTTCGAACATAGCCTTTTGTTTGTTTTGCTCGATATTACTTATGATTTCATCAAAATGCAAATTTTCATGGCTTACTAAAGCTTTTGCCCTATCGATCAAATATTCATTTAGCCCTAAACGCCTTGAAATCTCAAAAGCATTGCTACGTCCCGGAATACCAATAAACAACCTGTATGTTGGTCTTAATGTTTCAACATCAAACTCTGTTGAAGCATTTTCTATGCCGCTACGAATAAGCGCAAATGCCTTAAGTTCACTGTAGTGCGTAGTCGCCATAACGGAAACTTTCTTTTCATTCAAATGATCAAGTATAGACATAGCTAAAGCAGCTCCCTCGACGGGATCAGTACCGGCACCCAATTCGTCGAATAAGAGTAAAGTTTTAGGGTCGGCATTATCAATCATCGGAACAATATTTGACATGTGAGAAGAAAAGGTGCTAAGGCTCTGCTCAATGCTCTGTTCATCTCCAATATCAGCATATATATTTTCATATATTCCCATTTCGGTATCTATACCTGCAGGAATATTCAGTCCTGATTGTGTCATCAGTAGAAATAACCCTGCTGTTTTGAGAGTAACTGTTTTGCCGCCTGTATTAGGGCCTGTTATAATTAATATTCTAAAATCGTTTCCCAGCCTGATGTTAATAGGTACAACCAAGTGCTTAGCAATTAAAGGATGTCTTCCTTTTACAATATTAAACCTCTCACCTTTGACGAGTCTTGGACGAACTGCATCCATAGATATGCTCAACTTTGCCTTGGCAAGTATAAAGTCAAACCTAGACAAATTTTGCAAACTATCTGTCAAACTCTGTTTAAGCTCCCCAATTTGAGCGCTTAGTTCAGCTAGAATCCTTTCGATTTCGTGTTCTTCTTTTACCTTCCACTCTCTAAGATCGTTGTTTGCTTCAACCACTGACATAGGTTCAATAAAAACCGTAGCTCCGCTAGATGAATGGTCATGAATAAGACCTGAAACATTTGCTCTATGTTCCTGTTTAACCGGAACTACATATCGTCCGTTCCGTATTGTTACAATTGGCTCCTGCAGGTACTTCTGAAACTGAATTGAACTTATTATATTGTTAAGTCTATCTTTAACTTTCTCACTGCACTTTATTATTTGCCTTCTGATATTAGAGAGCATCGCACTTGCATTGTCGGCCAAGCGCTCCTCAGACTCTATGCATCTGTCAATTTCCTTGCTCAAAGCGTCATGCAACCTTATACCGGACAAAATTTCCGGTATGACATGACAGCTTTCAATATATTTTTTCCCTTCTAATTCGTGTTTTATCCTTTTGCATGATCCGAGCACCTTACCAACGTCAAGAATCTCAACTATACTAAGAGTAGCGCCTATCTCGGCTCTTCTCAATGTATTTCTTATATCGGGAAAATAGTACAGAGGACTCGAACCGATAGCGGTTATAACAGATTCAGCTTCGCTTGTTTCGGCTAAATATGTCTCGACAGTTATTTCGTCTACTGATGGCTTAAGCTTCTCAGCAATTTCCTTACCCATTGAGGAAACTGTCTGTTGAGCTAACATAGCGACGATTCTGTCAAATTCAAGAACTCGCAGAGTTCTATCGTCCATTAAATAACTCCTTCAAACAATATGTATAAAAGTGCATTCCGGCAATAATTATATCATACTTAAAGATGGTGTTGCACTATTTTGACCGTCTCAAATTTATTGTTTACATTCGACGTAGTTTTCATTAATATAGTATGCATTGAAATCAAGCCCTTTCATTTTAAAATGAAAGCAAGCAGCGAAATAAATGCCCTCAAAATGCAGCGTGTGAACATTCAGCATAATTGGTAATGAAGGGTTTTTTAACGGAGGAATATAATGTACCAAAAGGTTTCCACTGATTTAAATTTTACTAATAGAGAAAAGAAAATACTGCAATTTTGGAAGGATAATGATATTTTCAAAAAATATCTTAAACACCGGAATGATGGTCCTCTTTACACATTCTTCGAAGGACCTCCTACTGCCAATGGAAAGCCTCACATTGGTCACGTTCTCACCCGTGTCGTAAAAGATATAATACCCAGATACAGGACGATGAAGGGCTACAACGTACTACGCAAGGCCGGTTGGGACACTCATGGACTTCCGGTTGAGCTTGAGGTAGAAAAGCAGTTGGGCATAAACGGCAAACCACAAATTGAAGATTATGGAGTCGAACCATTCATAAAAGCATGCAAACAAAGTGTGTGGAAATACAAAAAAGAATGGGAAGATATCAGTAATCGCGTCGGATTTTGGGTTGATATGGAGAATCCCTATGTGACTTACGACAATGAATACATAGAATCCGTATGGTGGGCTTTAAAAATAATATGGGACAAAGACCTTTTATATAAAGGCCATAGAGTAGTTCCCTATTGTCCTCGTTGTGGGACATCGCTTTCAAGCCATGAACTTGCGCAAGGTTACAAAGATGTGACCGACAAATCTGTGTTTGTCAAATTCCCGTTAAAAAAGGAAAAGGGGGTATTTTTCCTTGCTTGGACGACAACGCCATGGACATTACCGTCAAATGTTGCTCTTGTAGTGAATCCTAAAGCTGTTTACGCTAAAGTAGCTTATGAAAACGAGATTTTTATACTGGCAGACAAACTTGTTCCCGAGTTGTTTAAGGATAGTTACGAAATACTGTCGCATGTCCTTGGCAGTGAACTCGTCGGGGAACAATATTTGCCATTATTTGATTTCGCTGAAGTATCGCAAAAAGCGCATTACGTAGTAGCTGACAATTTCGTCACACTAAACGAAGGAAGCGGCATAGTTCATTGTGCACCGGCATTTGGTGACGATGACTCGAAAGTTGGCAAAGATAATGACCTGCCTTTTGTTCAACTGGTAGATGAACAGGGAAACTTTGTCGAGTCGGTCATCCCATGGAAGGGCATGTTTGTTAAAGATGCAGACCCGCTTATAATCGAAAACTTAAGAGCAAGGAATCTGATTTACTCAGTAACAGATTATTTGCACTCATACCCATTTTGCTGGAGATGCGATACTCCGCTTTTGTATTACGCACGCAGCGCATGGTTCATAAAGATGTCGGCCTTAAGAGAAAATCTAATCAAAAACAATAAAATGATTAATTGGCTTCCCGAAAATATTCGTGACGGAAGATTTGGGAACTTTCTTGAAAATGTAGTAGACTGGAGTTTAAGCCGCGAGCGTTACTGGGGAACTCCATTACCCATTTGGGAGTGCGAATGCGGTCATGCTCACCTTGCCGGCAGCATTGCTGAAATAATAAGCATGGGCGGCGAGATGAAACCGGATTTGGATTTGCATAAACCATATATTGATCAGGTCTTTTTAGATTGCCCAAAATGCAAAGTACACAAAATGAAGAGAGTACCGGAAGTTATAGACTGCTGGTTCGATTCGGGATCCATGCCTTTTGCGCAGTGGCATTACCCTTTTGAAAACGAAGATAAATTTCTATCTCATTTTCCGGCAGAATTCATTAGCGAAGCTATAGATCAAACACGAGGATGGTTTTATACATTATTAGCCATCTCAACCTTGCTTTTTGATAAGCCTTCTTTCAAAAACTGCATAGTGCTCGGACACGTTCAGGATAAAGATGGACAAAAAATGAGCAAACATAAAGGAAATGTCCTTGATCCATGGGCAGTGCTTGAAAATCAGGGTGCCGACGCTACACGTTGGTATTTTTACTCCGCAAGCGCTCCCTGGCTCCCCAGCAGATTTTATGAAGAAGCAGTTAATGAAATACAAAGAAAGTTTATGGGTACATTATGGAACACTTACGCTTTCTATGTTTTGTATGCCGATATAGACGGTTTTAATCCGAAAAATTATACTATTGACCATAATAACTTACCCGTAATGGACAAATGGATACTGTCAAAGCTCAACTCACTGATTGCGTTCGTAGACAGGCATTTAGATGAATATCTTTTGACTGAACCGGCGAGGGCAATAAACGAATTTGTCGACGAATTGAGTAACTGGTATGTAAGACGCTGCCGCAACCGTTTCTGGGGAAGTGGTTTACAGGACGACAAGATCAATGCATTTCTAACGCTTTATACTGTTCTTGAAAGCCTTGTGCGTATACTTGCTCCATTTGTGCCATTCATAACTGAGGAAATATATAACAACATAGTCAGGGCAATAGATGAAAATGCGCCTGAAAGCGTTCATTTTTGCGATTTTCCTTCTGCAAACATTGAATTGATAGACGTAGAACTTGAGAAAAACATGGATGCGGCTTTAAAATTGGTAGTATTAGGCCGTTCATGCCGAAACCTGGCTAACTTCAAAGTACGTCAACCACTTTCCGCTATGTATGTAAATGGTTCATACAAGCTACCGGTTGAGTTTGATGCGTTAATAGCCGACGAACTCAACATAAAAAAAGTAATATATACTGAAACGCCGGATGATTTTATTTCTTACCGAATAAAACCGCAACTTAAATTACTAGGACCTAAATACGGTAAAATTTTGCCCCAAATCGCTGAAAGACTCAAAAATATCGATACGGCAAAAGCTGTCGCCAAACTAAAAAACGGCCAGCCGTTTACGCTTGATGTTGAAAACATCAAGATCGAACTTAGTTTAGATGAGCTTATAATAGAGACAGAACACAAGGATGGATTTGTTGTCGATACAAATCGCGATATTACAGTGGCCCTTGATATAAATCTCACCGAACAACTTGTCGAAGAAGGAATCGTGAGAGAGTTAACAAGCAAAATTCAGACAATGAGAAAAGAAGCCGGATTTGAAGTCTGTGACCACATTAATGTCTTTTACGAGGATAATCCGGCTATTTCAAAAATAATAGAAAAAAATGCTGCTATCATTGCCGAAGACGTACTCGCCTTAAAACTTATTGCCGGCAATTCAGACGGATACACTAAAATTTGGGATATTAACGGAATAAACGCTATTATCACGATTGTAAAAGTACCTTGAAAACCTTTAGAATAGAAGCCTTAAATGAATTTTAAGGCTTCTATTCTTGCAAAAAATCTTTCCCATTCAATAGTTCAATTTCCGCTTCTAATAGCTTTTTGAATCTTACTCTAAAAACCTCAAGTTGTACTCTCGATTCTTCTTGTTCTGTACGTATCGCTAAAAGTCTATCTTGTCCCTGTTGTGTAAGTTTTAAAGCTTCAGCTTCCGATTCCCTAATGATCAATTCAGCTTTTTTTTGAGCGTTAGATACGACATCTTCCGCAGTTTTTTGAGCTGTTACAAGTGTTTCTTTCAAAGTATCTTCAATTGCGGTGTAGGAATCAATCTTCTCTTTTATAACTCGATACTTTTCTTTTATATCGATATTTTCCTTGTATAGTTTTTCAAAGTCTTCGACAATCATATCGAGGAACTGATCTACCTCGTCTGGATTATAACCACGGAACTTTCTCGGAAAATCTTTGTTGTGGATCTCCATAGGTGTTATAGCCATCCCTGAACCTCCTTGTTTTCTACAGATTTAATACATAAAAATTCTGAATCGGAAAAAAGTCTGCATATCACTCAATAATTGTATCAACAGCAGCAGAGCAAAATATGTTAGAATCGGTGATATATCAATTGGCATACTGGATTTGGCGGTCAATTTGTCAGTCAGCTTTCTAACAGGCCTTAAAATAGGATTCACAAACCTCCCCAGCAAATCCCTTACAGGATGCATAGGGTCTAAAAACCATGACAGTAAGGCATTTGCAATAATCATAAATGACAAAATTCTCAAAAACCATATTAACCCTGTTAAAATGTGTACTAAAACCATAAAAAAGATCAAAGTATAAGCCTCCTATTCTTTTTCTTTAAGATTGACTAAAGTAAAAAAACTTTTACCCTTTAGTTCTTCCGGTATATTCCCTACAATCTCGATATTACTCGGAGCCAGAACAAATATTCCTCTTGAAACTTTCTGAATTGTACCATCAAGCGCATAAATAGCGCCGCTTATAAAGTCTAGTACCCTTTGAGCTAAACCTGCATCTAAAAGCTCAAGAGTGATTACTACAGGTTTTCTGCTCTTTAAATTATTGATTATATTCTGAGTATCATCGAAGGAAGTAGGTTGATACACGACTACCTTCAAGTATGCTGAAGTATGTATATTGACTAATTTGCTCTTTTTTGATTTCGATTGAAAGATGGGCTCTATATATTCACCTTCATTTCTTAGATCATTTTCTTCTATTTCCTCACCTTCAATAACTCTCTCCTCAAGTCCCATAAAGTTTAGTATCTTGTTAACAAACTTATTTGCCATTATTTTCCCTCCCCAACTAAAATTTTCATTATTACACCCTACAGTCAACCATTTCTCTCTCCAAAAATAGCTCTCCCAATTCTAACCATATTACTGCCTTCTTCAATTGCAGTTTCAAAATCATCGCTCATGCCCATAGACAAATATTGCATGTCAAAGTTCGGGTAACGAGACTTTTTAATATCTTCAAATAGAGTCCTTAAACGCGAAAAACAAACACGAGCATCTCTTTGGTCAGAAGCTTCAGACAAAGGCGCTATCGTCATAAGCCCTTTGACCAGAATATGTTTATAGTTTGTTAGCTCTTCCAGGAACGATTGTATCTCGCTTTGTTTAAAGCCGTGTTTTGAAGCCTCCTCCGAAGCATTGACCTGAATAAGAACTTGTACACATTTGTCCGACTTTGCTGCTCTGTTTTCCAACTCTTGAGCTAGGCACTCACGATCAAGAGAATGGATAATGTGTACTTTGTCGATTATAAACTTAACTTTGTTGGTTTGCAACGTTCCAAGAAGATGCCACCTGGCACTCTCACCAAATATATCTAGCTTTGAGCAAAATTCCTGCACCCGGTTTTCCCCCAGATCATTCAAACCATATTTCAAAACTTCATAAATTCTATCTTCTTCGACACCTTTCGTCACGGCAATTATTCTAACCTTTTCCGGATCGGTGTTCGCACGAGCAGCAGCTTTAGAAATTTTATACTTTATAAGTTCAATTCGTGATATTATGTCCACTTGTTAAATTTTAACCTCCAAAATATAGTGTGTATCGATTTTACTTCTACACAGCAAGTCATAACGGAAATATCATTTCAACATCAATCTAGTATTAAGATCAATTAGCAATTCGTCCTCTACATCCTCAATTATTGCATATTTATCTCCGAAAGCCAATACCCTAACAGGAGCAAGTAAAAACGAACTGCCTTGCACTATTCTGACCCTTACAACATCGTTTAGTTCAAATAAGGCGTTAACCGGAACCATATATCCGCTTTTCTTCTTGCCGATTTCAGCTTTTACAGCTCTTATGTTAATTACATCTCGTATATCATCGGTTAACTCGATTACTAGCATTGAAGTTTCGCTGTTCTCTAGAACTTTATGAACATTGCCACTTAAAGTTATCTGATAATTATCTAAAAAACGAAGTTCTATCTCATCTCCCACATTATAGCTTATGTTGTATACAGAGATTAAGAAAGTCACAAACCACCTATACGGATCAATAAGCCGAAAAAATGGAATGGTTTCTTCAGAACGAGTGGTAACCTGTGTACGCCTTTGGTGTATTAAATCGCTTATATCCTCTATAGTAATCAAATCGATGTTTTCCGAAGTCAAAACTTCTTCCAATCCATCCGAAGAAAAACTTACGACTCCTGCAGCAGGTGCCTTAACCTCGACCATTGATTTAGCAAGCTGCCTTTTAATCCCAGCTTCATGTTCGTACAAATCTTTCAAATATTGATCCAAAAACACAGTCCGATCTAAAATTTCCTGTCGTTCAAACATAAGGCTGCGCAAATCCCTTTCTTTGCGCTCAAGGTCAGTCTGATTAACATCTCTAATATGTAATTGAATATCCATCGCAACTTCATTAATAGCCGATTGAGCTTTTGTAAGATCGGTATTAAGTACATCATCGACTAAATTGTCACGCTGATAATTAAAAATCCGTTCTTGAACCCCCAAAAGCTCTTGAAACAACTGCCCGTCATACTCCGGATCAAAAAGTGTTGCTAAAGATTCTCCTTCTTCTATGAATTCTCCTTCCGCTACAAAAAATTCAGCTCTGCCATGTTCCGGGAGTTCATGAATTTTTTCTTCTCTGATGATTACAGCATCACCTTGATCCCTAAGAATCATCTCCCCTCTTTTAACAAAAACATATTCAACTTCATCATCAGGCGGAAGATAAAAAAACAAATATGCGAAAGCACCTAAGAAAATAAACAATATAACAAAAAACCTAAAACGAATTCTCCTCTTCATAAAAACATATTCTATACAAACGTCCAAACTCCTTCCTATTTAAAAAAGATTCGATTTGCTTAGTCACTTCGTCTCACTGTCCAGGCTGGTTTATATTTGCGATAATAATACTGGCTTTTTCACATGGGAATTCTAAATAGTCGTAAACCGTCCCTTTTTAGATCTTGACATAGAAAGATAAATATTTTACAATGTTTTTTGTATGAAAATTACTCAAACGGGGTGTAGCGCAGCTTGGTAGCGTACGTGCTTTGGGAGCATGGGGCCGTGGGTTCGAATCCCCCCACCCCGACCAATTTTTGATATTTTATAGAATAGTCATATTTTTGAGGGCCTTTAGCTCAATGGTCAGAGCAACCGGCTCATAACCGGTCGGTTCGGGGTTCGAGTCCCTGAAGGCCCACCATAACCCAATCATGCGAAAGTGGTGGAATTGGCAGACGCGCTAGGTTCAGGGCCTAGTGGGGTCATACCCGTGGGGGTTCGAGTCCCCCCTTTCGCACCAGTTAATACTCATAATTAGAGTTTTTTATTTTATTGAAAACACTTTTTAATAATTTAAGAGAATTTCGGATAACGAGCTGTTCTAGTTCGCTTGTCATTGCTCTTTATTCTGTCTATTCCTCAAACTCAATATCTGCCATATCATATGTGAATTCAACCAGCCATGGGTTCATCAGTATAGGTACAGTACACCTTAACGCTAATGCTATAGCGTCGCTTGGTCTTGCGTCTATTACTAATTCATCCCCATTTTTGCTTACATGTAACGCTGCATAAAAGGTATTTTCTCTTATGTCTGTTATAACTATTTTCTCAATTGTCCCACCCAAAGTTTCTATTGATGATTTTAACAAATCATGAGTAAGAGGTCGGGGGGGCATAACTCCCTGCATAGGCATCGCTATACTGTTGGCTTCAAGAACACCAATCATGATGGGCAATACTTTCTTCTTCTCATCGTCTATCAATAAAACCGAGAATTCTCCAAGTTGATTTACAGTTACAGCCCTTACCATCATTTCCAACACTTTCTCCACCCCTCTTTCAATGTAATTTCAAGTTTTTGTTAATTGATTATAACACATAGCCAGATTAAATAGCATTATAATTAAACCGCATAAATTATAAAAATCAGTGCTTTTCTTAAGCGTCAATACGTTTATAAAAGTAAGTTCTCATAGGTTTAAGGTTATATCTTTGCGGAAATATAACCTGTTCGGTACTGCCAACGAAAAGCACCCCATCACTTTCAAGAGAATCATGAAATTTTCGATATAGCAATTCTTTAGCTTCCTCAGTAAAATAGATCATTACATTTCTGCATAATACTAAGTGGAACTTGCCGGGAAACGGTTCTCTTAACAAATCATGCTGCCTGAACTCCACACATTCTTTAATTTTATCGTCAAGTGTAAACAAGCCGTTCTGATTTCTAAAAAAGCCATCCTTATGAATAGCAGGTAACGTTTCTAAACTTTTAGCGTTGTAAACTCCTGCTTTTGCTTTATCTATTGCTGCAACATCAATATCAGTAGCAAGTATCTTAATCGAATCAAGGGGTAAAAAAGCAGAAAGCAATATCGTCAGCGAATAAGGTTCTTCTCCCGTTGAACAAGCAGCACTCCATATCCGAATTTTACTATGCTTTTTGATTAGATCCGGCAAAATCTGTTGTTCTAAAATCTTCCATTGTTCGGGATTTCGATAAAATTCAGAAACATTTATAGTCAGGTAATTTACAAATTTATCCAATAACTCTGAGTTAACACTCAAAACATCGAAATAATCCTTATACTCGTTGTAGCCGCTTCTACTTAAAAGAGAATCGATTCGCCTTTTCATTTGGCGTTCCTTATAAGACGAAAGATTTATAGCCGTTAATTCCAAGACGCCTTTCTTAAAGTCATCATATGTCCAATTCATAAACTTACTGTCTTCACTTTCACTCATACCGACATAATACCTTTATATTCGTCAATATTATCATAGTACTACTCAAAAGAAAAGCCGTGAAATTCACGGCTTAAGATTCCTATAGTAAAAAATGTTATTCTTGGCTGACTTCACTCGCAACATCTGCAGTATTGCTGTGATCAGAAGAATCAATCGCAGCATCTGAAGTATCTATATTATCATGTGAATCAATCGCTTCTTTGATGCTAAGGCTAATTTTCTTTTGCTCAGGATCAACCTTAAGGATCTTTACCGTTATTTCCTGACCTGCTTTAAGTGCTCGATCAACCGAAATCACACGCTCACTTGAAATCTGAGATATATGCACAAGTCCATCCACACCAGGCTCAAGTTCAACAAAAGCGCCAAAAGGTGCAATCCTTGCTACTTTAGCAGTAATTATGTCGCCTACTGCAAAACGTGTATCGATGCCATCCCAAGGATGTGGATTGAGTTGTTTGTAACCCAAACCGATCTTCTCCTTTTCTCTGTTGACAGATAAAACCACTACATCAATTTGCTGTCCCTCTTTTACGATTTCTCTTGGGTGAGCAATTCGTCTCCATGATAATTCCGGCATTCTTATAAGACCGTCTAATCCTCCGATATCTACGAATACGCCAAAATCGGTTAATCGCATTACCGTACCTTTTATAGTCTGCCCTTCAGCAATTGCATCAAACAATAATTTCCGTTTTAAAGCACGTTCAGCTTCAAGAACTACTCTTTGAGATGCCACGACTCTATTCCGACGTTTGTCTATCTCAAGCACCTTAAGTCTAAGTGACTTTCCGACAAAGGAAGAAAGATCGTTTATAAATTCGGTGGAAAGCTGCGAGGCAGGAACAAATGCTCTGATAAATCCGAAAATATTAGTGACAACTCCTCCTTTAACAGCCTCAATACATTGACCCTCTACTTCGAGCCCTTCATTCAAACTCTTCTCAACTTTCTCCCAAGCCAGTCTTTTTTCAATCGCCTTTCTTGAAATTATTACATTGCCATCCCCGTCATTAACTTTAATAATCTCAAAATCACCTTCGTCACCAGGTTTGAAGGTGTGTGGTAATACTTCCCCTGCAGGTAAAATTCCATCAGATTTATATCCTAAATTCACTATAATCTCGTTTGTGAATACGCTAATAACCTTACCTTTGACTATCTCACCAGGCCTTAACACTACCATAGTTTTATGAAAGTCTGCCATCGAATCGAAATCGTCGGAATTCTGCTGCTCTATGTGATTATCCTTCACGTCACTATCCGATTGAAATGTTGCATCAGCCGGTTCATCAATATCAGCTACAATCGTCTGATCCGTATTGTGATCGCATTCAATATTTACTTTACATTCAGGGGCAATAATTTGTTCCTCCTGCTGCGGAAAAGTTTGTGCAAGGGCAGAGCCATATATATTATTGATCTTCTCAATCACCTGGTCTATTACCCAATCAGGCGTTGATGCTCCGGCTGTTATTCCGATAACTGAGTCTTGCTCTAACTTAATGGCATCTATTTCTAAAACAGTTTCAATCATAAATGTTTGCGGGCATACAGCCTTACATACTTCATATAGTTTTTGAGTATTTGAGCTGTCTTTCCCTCCTATCACCAACATGGTGGAAACCTTGTTTGCTATCAATTGTGCTTCTCTTTGACGCTCTCCGCTTGTATTGCATACAGTATTAAATACTTGTAGTTGCTCGACTTTGGTGCTTATGCTTTGTATCATCTCATCCCATAAATCATGACTTATTGTTGTCTGTGCAACAACGCAAGCTTTATGAAGTTTGGGCAGCGTATCTATCTGAATAGGATCGTCTAATACATAAACATCTTGCGAACACCAACCCATAATACCTAAAACTTCAGGATGTTCTCTTTGACCTATAATGATTATTGCATATCCTTTTTGACTGTAATCCCTAACTAATCGATGAATCTTTTTCACAAAATGGCAAGTGGCATCTACTACTATTATGTCTTTCGCTTTAAGTTTTGCATAGACTTCTTCAGGTACACCATGCGATCGAATAATAACCACTTCGCCACTTTCAATATTATCTATAGATTCTTCAATTACCAGACCATTTTTCCCCATTTCTGAAATCGCTTGAGGGTTATGAATCAGCGGCCCTAAACTATACAACTTACAATTTTCATTTGTATGCTCGTATACAAGATCGACTGCCCTTCTAACACCTGAACAAAACCCGGCTTCTTGCGCAACAATAATCTTCAACTGAATTCCTCCTAGCCCAACATCTTTTTTATAGTCTGCCTCATTTCAACAGCCATTTGATCCAATAGCTCAGTATTGGATTTTTGTTCAAAATAACTCTCAAAGCAAAGCGGCTTACCAATTCTTAGTTTCAGCGGCTTAAAATATCTATATTTATCAATAATAGCAACCGGTATTATGGTTGCTTTCGATTTATGCGCTATAGATGCTATACCACGAGAAAATTCCTGCAACTTCCCATCTTTGCTCCTGGTACCTTCAGGGAACATCCCAAATACACCGCCATTATTTAAAACTTTCAAAGAATTCTTAATAGCAGAAATATCTGCGAAGCCGCGCTTAACCGGAAAAACTCCGACTTTTTTAAACATCCAAGCCAGAATCGGATTTCTAAAAATTTCAACCTTAGCCATAAAGCTTATCTGCCTCGGTAGCACACATACCATCACAACAGGATCCAATGCGCAAATATGATTGGAGTAAACTATAGTCTTACCCTTTTTAGGGAAATTCTCCATACCTTCGACATTTGGCCTGTAGAGTATATAAACCAATGGCCACAACAAGACACGTACTAATCCGTACAACCAAAATCACCTCCCTGCTAAAATATCCAAAAACCGCCATATGTATCTGCATACGACTCATCTTGTATCCTAGAATACACCTCAGCCCTGCCGGAAAAATTCCTTCGACTTTTCCCATATTGGACTAATATAGTCAAACATCTCCGTCACAACCTGTTCGATTGTTTTATCCGTTGTATCAACAGTTATAGCATCACGCGCTTTTGAAAGGGGCGCAAAATCACGACTGCTGTCGTTTAAATCGCGTAGTCTTATATCTTCGGTAACTCTTTGCTGTGTTAGGCAACTTCCGTAACCTTGCATTTCTTTCCATCTTCGCTGACCGCGCTCTTCTAGAGTTGCATCCAAAAAGAACTTAACGTCGGCATCCGGCAAAACATATGTTCCGATATCTCTTCCGTCAAGAACTATTGAATGGAGCATAGCAATTTCCTGTTGCATTTTAACCAGTTTCAATCTTACCTGCGGTATGACAGCTATAGTAGAAGCCGCCTTGGATATTTCTGAAGATCTTATTGCTTCTGAAACATCTACTCCGTCAAGATACATCCTTTGCATTCCATCTAAAAGCTCAACATCTATTTTTATGGAATCTAAAATCCTTATCACATGTTCCTGATCCTCAGGATCCGCCCCTTTTTGGAGCACTCCATACGCAACTGTCCTGTACATAGCGCCTGTATCCAAATAAAGAATACTAAGCTTCTTTGCGAGGATCTTCGCTATGGTACTTTTTCCGGCTCCCGCAGGACCATCTATGGCTATTGAGAGTTTATGCAATACTGCTTCCCTCCACAACGTCATTATTAACAGCAAGATCCGGTCTTAAACTGATTGCATCCCGAAGATACACATGCAATGGTTTAACATCGCATATAGAGCGAACATGAATAAGCATTCTTATACACATAGGAAGGGAATTGGCGGTATACATTTCTTGACAGCAAATAAGCGGAACACCGTTCATACCAAGCTCTCTTGCAGCGACAGCAGGATAAACAGCATCTAAATCAGTAGTGGCAGTAAATATTATACTTACTATTTGATCATTGTCCAGACAGTTTTTTTTAATTACTTCCAGTAATAGTTCTTTGGTTCTTAAAATAATCTCTTCAGAATTGTTTGTGTCAACAGTCGTTGCACCTCTCAACGCATAAAAAAACATATTAACTCCTTATACAGCAGATAGCCAATTATAGTCTAAAATATATCGGTTTACAAGAATTTTTGAAACATTTATTCATATGACTATACATCATCTTTGCCTACATAGACATTATATTTATCCCAAATGCTTTCAAGCCTGGAAAACTCAGTAGAAACATCTCCTTTTTTGCTTATGCCGACCGCAATTATTAAAGCGTTTATCAGACTTAACGGAGCAACCAAAGAATCGGCAAAAGAAGCCATATCGCTTCTTGCAAGCAAAGTATGATCAGCATACTGTGCAAGAGGGGACAATGAGCTGTCCGTTAACGCTATAACTGTAGTCCCCTTAAGCTTTGTTAATGCTATTGCTTCAACAGTCCGCCTTGCATATCGCGGGAAGCTTATCGCTATAAGAACGTCTTCAGGCCCTGCATGTATGAGCTGCTCAAATATGTCGTTAACTCCGGATGTTACTATTCTAATATTGTTAAATATGAAATTAAAATAATACCCCATAAACTGAACCAGCGGAACAGCACTCCTTAATCCAAGAATATAAATGGAACGTGCTTTTAATATGCTGTCCACAACTTTTTCAAATGTCTCGCTATCGGCGTCCTCTATAGTAAGCCTAATATTTTCCATATCAGCTTTTAAAGTGCTTTTTAATACCATCGATGTCTCAAGTCCTGAAACAATTTCAGCACGTTGTACAGATGTCAGTTTGTTTCGCAGCATTTCCTGGAGTGCTCTTTGAAATTTAGGATATCCCTCGTAACCCAGCATATAGGCAAACCTAACAACGGTAGATTCACTTAAGCCTACCAATTCTCCAAGCTTTGAAGCTGTCAGGTAAGCAGCTTTATCAAAACTGCTTAGTATATATGCCGAAAGATTTTTCTGTCCTTTACTCATGTTTTTGTAAACAGAACTAATCCTGTGAGGAATATCTTCTTTAATTTCCATGACTGTTATCTCCCTTGCTTTAAATTGCTGCTAACACTAGTCAAAGTCAATCTGCATCATATATTGAAACAATCATGGTTTTCTCATCCTTTTTGCTCAGACCAACAATAATTTTCTTATCTTTAAGACTTTTATTAAGAAAATCCACCAATTTATAAAGCTCAGTTAAATATTCCACATCTTGTACGGCAATGAGTCGCATAACAAGTCCTTTCAAAGTCTATTGTTGATTATTATGGAACCATCCTTTGACATGTTCAATATACGTATACTTTGTTAAGTCGTAATGAATAGGGGTCACAGATATAAATTTCTGGTTGATCGCAGCTATGTCCGTATCCTGTTCGTCATCGTCAACAGCCTCTCCTGCCAACCAATAATACGGAACTCCTCTTGGGTCTTCACGTTCCACATAATTGCCGACATATTTGCGAACCCCCAAACGCGTTACTTTTATACCCATCACATCTTCCTTTGCTGCATCTGGAATATTGACATTAAGAAGCGTTCCTTGTGGTAACGAGTATTTAAGCATTTTCCGAGCAATATCAAGAGCTACTTCTCCTGCAAAGGAAAAATCAATACTGTCATAGTTATAATTTGAAATCGCTATTGATTTGTATCCTAAAATGCAACCTTCTATAGCAGCAGAAACCGTTCCTGAATAAAACACATCCGTGCCAAGATTAGGTCCCCTGTTTATTCCTGAAAAAATTAAATCCACTTTTCCATCCATTAGCACATCAACGCCAATTTTTACACAATCCGCCGGAGTACCGCTCACAGAGAAGGCTTTTACATCCAATCCCGGCAATTCTACTTTCTTGACCCTTATGGGGTGGTGTATGGTTATGGCGTGTCCCGTAGCACTTCTCTCAGAATCAGGCGCTATAACCACGACTTCTCCTAATTGACTTAAGCTTGAAGCCAGCTGCAGTATACCATCAGCAAAAATTCCATCATCATTACAAACCAGTATTTTCATAATTCTCCTCATCATGCAGGATGAACACAAGCATCCTCTATCAGTAGCGAGCTGTCAATCCTATATTCCTTTGCTTCGCGCCATTTGAAAAAATTCATAGCCACCTGCGGAAATAATGCGTACGACAGCACATCTTCTTCCTGCTGCATGAACCCTTTAATCTCTTCTTTGAACCTTGGCAAGCCATCTGACAAATCGTCCGCGGGTCTGTGTGTTATAGGAATATCATCCCCTAGAATCTTTCGTTTTAAGTCTTCATTTATTTGTCCCGGCGGTTTACCGTATTCTCCCCTTATATATGCTTTGACTTCGCTTGGAACAACCTTATAGCGTTCGCCTAATATAACATTTAAGGCTGCCTGTGTACCTACTATCTGGCTTGTAGGAGTCACAAGCGGCGGAAAACCTAAGTCCTCCCGAACCCTTGGAATCTCTTTAACAACTTCCGAATACTTGTCTAGCTTGTCTTGCTGTTTGAGCTGTGACACCAGGTTTGACAACATTCCGCCCGGCACCTGATAAATCAGGTTGTTAACATCTACTGCCAAAGCCTTATGATTCATGAGCCCCGATTCAACATATTTTTCGCGTAATGTTTCAAAATACTCAGCTATCTTAGTAAGCAACTCAAGATCGTACCCGGTATCATATGCGCTTCCGCACAAAGCCACCACCATAGGCTCGGTCGGAGGCTGAGATGAACCCATAGCTAAAGGCGAGATCGCACAATCAACAACATCTACACCTGCTTCTATTGCCTTAAGATAAGTCATAGATGCTAAACCACTCGTATAGTGAGCATGGAGTTGAATTGGAATTGCTACTGTTTTTTTAAGCTGCGATATCAACTCGAATGCGTAAAAAGGTGTCATTATTCCAGCCATATCTTTGATACAGATCGAGTGAGCGCCCATCTGCTCTAATTGCTTCGCAGTTTCCAAATATTTCTCAGTGTTATGAATCGGGCTGACAGTATATACAACAGCAGCCTGCGCATGCGCACCCTCTTTTACTGTCGCGTCTATAGCGGTTTCTATGTTACGAACATCGTTTAAAGCATCGAATATCCTTATAACGTCTATTCCGTTTCCGACAGACCTTTTGACAAATTCACGCACTACATCATCGGGATAATGTCTGTATCCCAGAACATTTTGACCTCGCAACAACATCTGAAGCTTCGTTTTCTTAATTGCTTTGCGTAATTTGCGCAGTCGAACCCAAGGATCTTCGTTTAAAAATCTCAAACATGAATCAAAGGTTGCTCCTCCCCAAACTTCCATGGAATGATAGCCAACTTCATCCATAAGCTCCGCTATCGGCATCATTTCATCGGTAGTCATGCGGGTTGCAATCAGAGATTGATGTGCGTCCCTAAGAACTGTTTCTGTAAACTTCATCTCTACCTCCCACAAAACTCGAAAATATCGTTAAATTATTGTCAGAAGAACATCTCCGGCTTTAACAGTCGAACCTCTTAAAGCTTTAAGAACACCAACTTTACCGTCTTTAGGCGCTACGATTTCATTTTCCATCTTCATAGCCTCAAGAACAATCAGAACCTGTCCTTTTGACACTATATCCTCATTATTAACCTTGACTTCGAGCACAGTGCCTGGCATTGGGGCAGTAACAGCTAAGCCGTTCCCTTCGACTTTAGTCTGCTGACTGGCTAACTGTTCAGTTTTTTGCGACTGTTGCTCGGTCTTTACAGGCTGAACCCGCTTTACAACATCATGAACGGTAGCGACCTTCACAGGTTCTCTAGTTAAAAGGTTGTCTGCCTTAGTCGCACCTTGCGCTTCCTCTACTTCAACTTCGTAGGATTTTCCGTTTACGGTAACGATAAATTTCTTCACTGATTTCACTCCTCAAATAAAATGGATTACAATCTTGAAGCCATCTGATTCTGTCTGCTTATTTGATTCCACACCCTGGTTATTGGATAAGCAGGAGTCAATGGCTTAACGATAATATCATGTGTTGAACGATTTAATGATGCAGCTATAGCGGCTGTTATAACCGCTATTAATTCATCATGATCAATACTTGAATCTTCAATATTATAAAATATCGCAATTCACCTCTCTAACAACAGAATTCAGATTTTACAACTTATACCGGAAAATTACCATGCTTTTTGGGCGGTCTGTTTTCTCGTTTCCCTTCAAGCATTTGCAGAGCATTTATAAGGCGAGGTCTTGTGGTTTCAGGCTCTATAACATCATCAACATATCCTCTTTGAGCGGCAATATATGGGTTAGCAAAACGCTCATAATATTCGTCTATCTTATGTTGCCTTGTCTTTACAGGATCTTCCGATGCTTCTATCTCTTTTCTGAAAATTATACTTGCAGCCCCGTCAGGTCCCATGACGGCTATCTCTGCAGTAGGCCATGCCAATACCAGATCAGCCCCAAGATGCCTGCTGCTCATGGCTATATAAGCTCCGCCGTATGCCTTGCGCAAAATTACATTAATCTTTGGTACCGTTGCCTCCGAATAAGCATAAAGAAGTTTTGCTCCATGTCTTATAACTCCGCCATGTTCCTGCCCAACTCCTGGTAAAAAACCTGGCACATCAGTAAACGTGATAACCGGAATATTGAAGGCGTCACAAAAACGAACAAAGCGAGCAGCCTTATCAGAAGCGTTTATATCAAGACAACCTGCAAGCTGCGCAGGCTGATTGGCAACAATAGCGACTGATCTTCCGTTAAGTCTGGCAAAACCTACGACAATATTTTGCGCATAAAGCTCTTGCACTTCAAAAAAATCTTCATTGTCAACAATAGCACTAATAACATCTTTCACGTCATATGTTTTATTCGCACTATCCGGTATTATCTTATTAAGTTCTGAAGATAAACGGTTAGGATCGTCTAAAGAGTCATATAGTGGAGGATCTTCTATATTATTCTGTGGCAAAAAACTCAAAAGCTTTCTTATCGATTCAAAACACTCCTGTTCAGTTTTTAAAGCAAAATGTGCAACACCGCTTTTCTGACTGTGTGCCTGAGCTCCTCCCAATTCATCATGTGTGACAGTTTCACCCATAACGGCTTGTATAACCTGCGGACCGGTAATAAACATTTTACTCACATTCTCAACCATAAAAACAAAATCAGTAAGTGCCGGAGAATACACAGCTCCTCCCGCACAAGGACCCAAAATAACCGAGATTTGCGGAATAACTCCGGAAGCCAATGTATTTCTGTAGAAAATCTCTCCATAACCGCTTAATGCATCGATTCCTTCCTGAATCCTAGCGCCTCCCGAATCATTCATACAAATGATGGGACATCCTGTTTTCATTGCCATATCCATTATCTTTGTAATTTTGGCTGCGTGCATCTCACCCAAGGAGCCGCCTACCACTGTAAAATCCTGCGCATAAAGATAAATCGGCCTTCCGTCAACGGTAGCATAACCTGTAATCACACCTTCAGCAGGAGCATTGACTTTATCCATGCCTAAATCTGTTGACCTGTGTTCGACAAAAATGCCTATCTCAGAAAAACTGTTTTTATCCACGAACATATCAATTCTTTCCCTGGCCGTCAGTTTCCCGTTCTCATGCTGCTGCTTGATCTTTTCAGAACCTCCGCCTTTTCTTAACGAAAATTTCCGATCCTGCATAAGATTTATTCTTTCATCAACGCTCATCGAGCAACCTCCTTGTAAGATGTTTGATGTTATATTGTATTATTGAAACTCTACACCATTGTCTTGATTACATTAAGACAACAAGATAGTATTACTTAAAATCTGATAAAAAAGCTAAAATTCCTTCGCGCACTATCTTTGCCGCTAAAATCGGCGTTCTGTCAGACATGTCATGTATCGGGCTGACTTCTACAACATCCATACCAATAACATTTAAGTCTTTTAGAATGCGCAAAGCTGTAAATAAATCAGAAGGTGAGCATCCTCCGGGTTCAGGTGTTCCGGTACCACATGCATAGGAAGGATCCAAAACATCAATGTCAATAGTTATGTAAAGCGGTCTATTGCTAATTTGGGGTAAAATATGTGCAAGCGCAGATGTAATCTCAAAAGGATAAAAATTGGTATTTGCTTTTCCCCATTCGAATTCATGTTTAGTGCCCGAACGAATTCCAAACTGATATATATTGCTCCAGCCTAAAATCTCCCCGCATCTTCTGATAACCGAAGCATGCGAGTTAATTTGGCCAAGATAATCCGATCTCAAATCAGCATGAGCATCAAAATGTAACAACGCCAAATCGTCACCGAATTTATTATAAGCCTGCTTTATCACAGGAAAACTTATAGTATGCTCACCGCCCAAAAAAAGAGACTTTTTGTCATCCGACAAAATCTCAGCGGCTACATCCTCTATGATCGCAAGACTTTTTTGCACATCGCCGAAAACAAGTTCAAGATCTCCCGCATCGTAAAAGGAAGCTTCGCTTAGATCTCTGTCAAGATAAGGACTATATTCTTCCAGTGCATAGGAAGTCTCCCTGATCTTTTGAGGTCCGAATCTAGCTCCCGGTCTATAGCTCGTTGTGAAATCCATAGGTGCGCCAACCATTATGACTGAAGCATCCGCATAGTTTGATTTGCTACCCATAAAACGGCAATTCCATGAACCATTCTTTATCATACGACAAGATCCCTTACAAAACGTGGCAATTTAAACGCAGCACCGAATATCTCCGGCGTGAAATATTTAGTATCCGCAATTTCATGAAGCTTTGATTCATTGACAAGCAAAGGATCATATGTTTTTGAGCCCATAGTAAATGACCATAAGCCGCTAGGATAAGTCGGGATACTCGCAAGATATAAACGCGTAATAGGGAAAATAGCATTTATATCCTTGTTAGTCTGCCTTATAAGATCTTTGTTGAAAAATGGCGACTCAGTTTGCGCAACAAAAAGACCATCAACTTTTAGAGATTCATACACTAAACGGTAAAAATCCCCGGAAAAAAGCCCGACTGCAGGTCCTACCGGATCGGTTGAGTCTACCATAATAACGTCAAATACCCCTTTATTATTTTTAATAAACTCAATCCCGTCTTCTATTAGCACCTCGCATCTCGGATCGGAAAGAGCGCAGCTTATTTGCGGAAGATATAGTTTGCTGTATTCAACAACTCTGCCGTCTATCTCTACCAGATATGCCTTTTCTACGGACTCATGTTTTAAGATTTCACGTATCGCTCCGCCGTCTCCACCGCCTATGACCAACACTTTTCGTGGATTTTTATGAGTGAAAAGCGGGATATGAGTGATCATTTCGTGATATATAAATTCATCCTCAACAGTTGTCTGCACCGCACCGTCTAAAACCAACATGGTTCCAAATTGTTCTGTATCTATAACGGCAAGATGCTGATAGTCCGTTTTCTCTACGGCAAGAGTTCTTTTTATCTTACATGTTATGCCCATATTAGGGGTTTGTTTTTCAGTATACCAAAGTTCCATCAGTTTCCTCCCAAACTAATTTTTTAAGCTTTCTATCTCGGGCAAGCTTAAATATCTCCATTGACCGGGCTTCAGATCTTCCAACCTCAAACTCCCGATTCGCTCTCTTCGAAGATACATAACGCTGAGACCTACAGCTTCAAACATTCTTCTTATTTGGCGTTTCTTTCCTTCTTTTATGATTATTTTATACTCAGCGAATTTCCCGTCATGCCCTATCTCATCAACAATGGCAGATGCTGTTACATATCCACCTATGTCGATTCCCTTACGCAGTAGCTTCAATTCACTCGAACTCAAACGCCCTGACACTTTTGCATAGTACTCCTTCTCGACATGTGAACCCGGATGCGTAAGCTTGAATGTCAGTTCACCATCGTTTGTAAGTAGCAACAAGCCTTCGGTGTCAAAATCCAAGCGCCCTACCGGATAAACTCTTTCCTTCTGGTCGATTAGCGACAGAATCGTTTTCCGTCTGAAAGGATCATCCAAAGTAGTGACTATCCCCCGTGGTTTATTCAGCATTATGTATACTTTTTGCGAGTCTTCCTGTATTTTCTTCCCATCAACATAAACAACATCCGCTAATGGGTCGACCATTATATAGGGTAGTTTAACAATCTCATCATTTATTCTCACTTTGCCTGAAGCAATCATAAGCTCGCTTCGCCTTCTGGATGCTATCCCACAAAGAGCCATATATTTTTGCAATCGCACCTTTTCGGATTTCAACTCATCTCAAATCCTATCTTGAACATGTTTTTGAAGCAAACTTATCATATTATGCGAAAAATAAATAGATACACTTGTTTGCTCTGCAAAAACGCTGCTCTATGAGCACAAATAAACAAGCAACTATTATACTGTTGCCAAATTTGCAACTTTATAAAAAAAAACTGCAAATTCATCGAACAATAGTATACAATACCACCGCTTAAGTTACCAGTAAAACTTTTTGTTGAATTAATAAAGCGAGCGGTCAACGCCGCAATATTTTCGAGGTTTTATTTTAAAAATTATTCTACACCCTACTTATCAAAAGCAGGTAGATCCTTTAAAGATGAGAATCCAAAGCATCTGAGAAATTGATCCGTAGTACCATATTGAATGGGGCGGCCGATGGCTTCGATTCTTCCTTTTTCTATAATTAGCCCCTTTTTTAATAGTATGTCTAAGGAATATGCACAGCTCGTTCCTTTAAGCTTTTCTATTTGCAATCGTGTTACCGGCTGATGATACGCTATAATAGACAAAGTTTCAAAACTGGAACGTGACAATCCTTTCTCGCGAGGTAAACCTGTGAACCTCTCTATATACTCTTTACACGAAGGACATGTTGCCAGCCTGAAAGTATCGTTAGCTTTCAAAATCTTAAGGCCTCTTCCGGCTCCTTCGAATCTTTCGATCATTTTGTCCATAAGTTTAGCGCAAGCTTTATGTTCAATTCCAAGTAAGCTAGAAATGTCGGCTAGCGATACTGCTTCATCTGACACAAAAAGGATTGCTTCAACGATGGCCATCATTTCGTCTTCGCCCATCTTGATTCCTTTCTTCGAATGATAACGTCTTCAAATGCACTTACTTGTATTAACTCGAGCATTCCGTCAGATGCCATCTTCAGTATTGTTATAAAAGTTAAAACTATTTCAAAACGTTTACTGCTTTTGTGGTACAATTCCGAAAACGAGGCTTGTTTATGTTTTCCAAAAAAAAGTTTGAGCTCATTTAGTCGTGTCTTTAATGTCTTCGCATCTCTTTGAACAGTATGTATAACAGGCTCTTTGGGAATTTTTCTAACTTTATTTGCTATTCTGAAAATAGCGTCGGAGAGTTTTTTTGAGTCAAGAGCAGACGCACTCGACAATACCGGATCAACTGTATGGGTTATCATTTGAGTTCTATAATAAGCTGTTGAATTTAACAAAGCCTGCTCTTCAAGCATTGAAGCAGCTTGCTTTATTTTGCTGTATTCCAAAAGTTTAATCTTTAGTTCGCTCTCCGGATTCTCTTCAGGTTGAATATGTAAAGCTTTAGTATCAGGCAATAATTTGCACGACTTAATATACATCAAAGTAGCAGCTATAACCAGAAATTCCGAAGCTACTTCCATGTCAAGCTCCTGCATTTGTTCTATATGATTCATGAACTGAGCTGTTACTTCAGAGAGCGAAACGTCCTCAATGGAAAGCTTCGCCTTATTGATCAGCTGCAACAATACTTCAAGAGGACCTTCAAAATCACTTAGCTTTGTAATATATTCCATACTATTCAAACATCCTGATTTCAAACTATCATTAATATTACTGAAGCCAATTGAGTCATAATAGAATACACGAACCTTGCAGGAACACCAACTACCAAATCAAACACGCCAAACCAAAGAAACGCTAAAAGCACTAATAATCCATACCTTTCATATTGCATAAAAAACTTATAGGGCTGCGCTCTTAAAATCGCCTTGATAATATGATAGCCATCAAACGGAGGTATTGGTATAAGATTCAATATTGAAAAGACAATATTCAACCAGATAACCTTTTGTATAAGCCTTAAAGCTATATCCGGAAACGCGGGTATGATGATCAGCAATATTATAAGCACTATGTAGGTAAATACAGCTAGAATTATATTTGACAACGGACCTGCAACTGATACCAGAATATCTCCAATTCGTCTGTTTTTAAAATTAGACGGGTTAACCTGAACGGGTTTTGCCCAACCAAAACCAAACAGAGCGAATGCTATAAGTCCAATCCAATCCACATGCGCTAAAGGGTCTAATGTAAGCCTGCCTTGAATTTTGGGCGTATTATCTCCCATTTTGTAAGCAACGAATGCATGAGCAGCTTCATGGACTGTCATCGCAAGAAAAATAGCCGGCAAACTTAACAGTATTTCAACCAAATTGAAGTTTAGAAAGTTCATACTCATTTCTCCTCAGACATTTTGTTTATCTATACATTAAAACATCCCAAATCATGAATTAGAGTTCAAAATGTTTTATCTATCAGCCGCTGATTTTGAGCTGAGTTTCAATTTTTCTGCAATCATTGCAATAAATTCTCCGTTTGTAGGCTTACCTTTTTCATTGTGAACTGTATAGCCAAACAGCTTATTAATGGTGTCCACACGCCCTCGATTCCAACCAACTTCAATGGCATGACGTATTGCTCTCTCCACTCTGCTGCCGGTAGTATTGAACTTAACAGCTATGCCGGGATAGATTTCCTTAGTTATTGCGCCTAAAAGTTCAGAATTGTTATATACCATTATTATACCTTCTCTTAAGTACTGATAGCCTTTAATATGTGCAGGCACACCTACCTGGTTAAGCATTGCTGTTATTTCCGATTCTACAGGAGAAATCTTCGGCCTTTGGTGCTGCATCAATGTCACTTCGAATGATTTGTCATCTATTTCATCATATTCTTTTTGCCCTATTACTATTTCTCTAATCCTTTTTACCAGAATTTCCAAATCAAACGGCTTTATCACATAGTAATCCGCGCCGATTGAAATCGCACGCTGAGTAATTTTGTCCTGCCCTATGCCCGATAGCATAATGATTTTCGGAAGGTTTTTTGTGCCACTTTCCATTATTCGCTCTAAAACTCCCAAACCGTCAAGGTGTGGCATTATTATATCGAGAATCACAACATCCGGTTTTAAGTTAAAAACACTATTTAAAGCTTCAATACCATCATTTGCAACACCGACAACTTTCATATCCGGCTGTCTCTCAATATATTCGCTAATTATCTCACAAAAGTCCTTACTGTCATCAACTACCAATACTGATATTTTATTATCGGGCAATATGAACACCTTCCTTATTGAAAATCTAATTTTACAGATTCTGATAGAATAATTCGACAAAATGCCTAATTTTCCTGCAAGCGCTTTACAAGTTAAAAATAAAACGCTTTTATTCACTGCTTATTTTTTATGATCGCTTGCTCTGCCAAGAAGCTCCTTTGCATGTTCAAGGCTTAGCTTCGTCATCATGGTTGTTCCAAGCAGTTTAGCCACTTCTTCACATCTTTGATCATCGTTTAACCGTTTTACTATAGTCATCGTTCGCCTATCCACAAATTCCTTTTCCACCCTAAAATGAAAATCTGCCATAGCTGCAATCTGAGGCAAGTGCGTTACACATATAACCTGATGGTATTTTGAAACAGCGTTCAACTTTTCAGCTACCGCTTGAGCTATTCTTCCGCTTATTCCCACGTCTGCCTCGTCAAATATTAAAACAGGTATATCGTCCGTTTTAGCCACTATAGTTTTTATTGCGAGCATTATGCGAGATACTTCTCCGCCCGAAACAATCTTCACAAGAGGTTTTAAAGGTTCTCCCGGATTGGTTGATATCATGAATTCAATTCTATCGATTCCATCTTCCGTAAATATG
>Ga0209103_1000068_pt1 | contig 28960 bp, 32 predicted proteins | sample 4C3metaG_FD_184152 | JGI IMG/M metagenome (GOLD analysis project Ga0209103, IMG submission 184152) | Freshwater bacterial and archeal communities from Indian Creek, Illinois, USA - 4C3 metaG (SPAdes) (version 2) | ecosystem: Environmental > Aquatic > Freshwater > Unclassified | place: USA...
GTCCTCCACCGCCCCGCAACCTGGTCCGCGCCTGTACTATCCGCCAACCAAGAATGAATTTGAGCTACTCAAGCACAAACTTGAGCAAGAATGGCTCCCTGCGGCGCAAGAGCTGCTGCGCCTTGACAATTGTCAACTACCAATCATCTGGGACTGTGATTTTCTTTTAGGACCTCGGGACGAGCTGGGTGCCGATACATATGTGCTGTGTGAAATCAACGCCAGCTGTGTTTCGCCGTTTCCAGCGGAAGCAATTCCATTCATAGTAGCTTCCACTGCCGCTCGGATGAAAAGTTGAACGCAACAAGAGGAACAGTCCCCTTTGTCAATCTGATATTGCGAGTTTACTTATGCTTGGAGCAATCATTGGCGACATTGTAGCGCAGGTGAAAATTCATTTTCACTATTGATTCCAACAATTGTTGGAATCAAACCCAAACAGGCGATATTAATCTGTTTCTGAGAACGAATAGAAGATGCAAATGTGAACCAAATTAGGAGGTAGTTGCACCATAAAAACTATTGGAACCTTAAATGAATTAAAGGCAAATCTTCTAAGAATTGACGAGTATTTGGATTCGAGAAAAGACCCAGAATATAGCTTTGCCATAAATCTTGTTAAGAAAGGTACCTGCTTTGTAGTGATAAAGATAAATGGCTCTTTCAAGTTTTACCCGAGCAGATTCATTGGGTATGATAGCAATAGCATGGACGCACACCTTGATAATGTACATAGAGACGGGAGAGAAACAAATCCTGCTATTTCTGAAATTCTAGGCATTACGCCCGTGCCTAACTATGAAATGGATAAGCTTTATAAAGATTATTGTCAAACCTTGGGTTTTACATCTAACGATAAAGGAGCATTTGGCGTAGAAAGAAAATATTGGAATGCAGTGGCGGACATCCAATAGAATATCGACAGACAACCCCGGCAGTGGTTTTATTGACCTATTCACGAGAACTAAAAAAAAGCAAAAGCACACTACCGACATCAGTATGAACCTATTGTGCCATTCCATTATATAGAAAATATCCAAGTCGAGCAGTCGACCCGGAATAGTGGACGTATTTCCTTTAACGAGCAAAATGTAAAAAACAGTGTGAACGTGTTTCCTTGTACGAGAAATTTGGAAAACACATACATGACATTCAAGCGGCGGCTTTTAGTCATGTTGAGTGCGTGGTATTGATGTCGCGAGACGGCGGGGTAAATGTTTGGCGAGGACCGTTCCAAACACTATAATAACTTTATGAAAGAATCAAGGATGGAGAATATGAGTATGGATAAACACAAAGAGATTCAGCTGTTTGAAGATCAGCGTATCCGTACAGCTTGGGATAAAAAAGAAGAAGAGTGGTACTTTTCCGTAGTAGATGTAGTGTCCATGCTGACTGACCAGCCGACACAGCGTTCAGCTGCGAGATACTGGAGCGTCTTAAAATCACGAATGAAAAAAGAAGGGAATCAACTGACTACAAATTGTAGGCAGTTGAAAATGACTGCTGAGGATGGAAAGAGCCGAAAAACGGATGTGGCTGACACCGAACAACTTTTGCGTATTATACAGTCCATACCGTCACCGAAAGCAGAACCATTCAAAATGTGGCTTGCTCGAGTTGGCCGTGAGAGGATGGAGGAAACAATTGATCCGGAACTCACCATTGACCGTGCCCTCACCACATACTTAAAAAAAGGGACACACACGCGAATGGATTAACCAACGGTTACAGCTGATTCAAGTGCGCAAGGAACTTTCCGATGAGTGGGATGACCGTGGTGTAAAGCAGGGGAATGAATACGCGATACTAACCGACGACATTACAAAGGCCTGGTCTGGTATGACGATTCGACAGTACAAACAACTGAAAGGTTTGAAAAAGCAAAATCTCCGCGACAATATGTCTACTTTAGAACTGGTTCTTAACATGCTTGCTGAGGCTACAACGACAGAGATTTCAAGGACAACAGAACCGCAAACCTTTGAAGAAAATAGGGAGGTGGCACGGCCCGGCGGTCGAATTGCAGGAAATGCACGCAAAGAAATTGAAACTGACACTGGTAAGCCAGTCATAACTAAAGAGAACGCTGTTGATTTCTCGCGACTTATTTCCGACGTTATGAAGGAATCTGATACAGATGATAAGAATAGCTAATTGTATCAAATAAAGACTCCAAGAGGTTAGCACACTTTTGAAGGTTATATTCTAATATCAACTAGCCCCCACCTGTCCAGAGGGCAAGATGAGGGCTGGGGGGCTCCGGCTTGCGAACTTCTAGTGACGCATTAGTTACTTGTCTCAGCGCGAACCTTTGCTGGGAGTTACGCTGACAATGGCAGTCGAGAATCTAAAGCAGCGTGTAAGCGAGGTCAAGGGCGGGCAACCCGGGAATTTCAGTGTTTAACGAAATCCCAGTGCTCAAGGAGAAACTCAAGGGGTATGTATGCGCTATTATTAATGAATAGAGCAAAAAACAGGAGGAAGTAATAATGGCTAACGGGAACAATACAGCATCAATTGGCTTTGAGCAGCAAATCTGGTCAGCGGCAGACATCCTGCGTGGCAATATGGATGCAGCCGAATATAAACACGTCTTACTTGGGTTAATCTTTCTTAAGTATATCTCAGATAAATTCGAAGAGCGTTACCGTGAACTAGAAGCTGATAATGACGATGTAGAGGATAAGGATGCATACACTGAAGTAAGCGTGTTTTTTGTACCGCCTTCTGCCCGATGGAGCGTTATCTCTGAGGCCGCTCACAAAGAGGAAATAGGTACTGTTATTGACGATGCGATGAGGTCCATCGAAAAAGAGAACAAGAGGTTGAAAGATATTCTTCCGAAGAACTATTCCCGTAGCGAGTTGGATAAACGCCGACTCGGAAATGTAGTTGATTTATTTACCAATATTCAAATGATTGAGCATGGAAGTACTAAAGACATACTTGGGCGTGCCTATGAATATTGCCTTTCGAAATTTGCAGAACAAGAAGGCAAACGCGCTGGTGAATTTTTTACACCGTCCAGCGTCGTGCGCACACTCGTTGAAGTGTTACAGCCCTTTAAAGGTCGAATATACGAAATAATCTTACAGAGATTGATACAATTTAATGATTCCTCAACAGATTTACCTCTTGCAGGGTAAGTTGGGTTTTGCAGGGTAAGCTTTGAAGTCGGGATAATCCGGCTATTTTTGTTTTGGGGCTAAATTTACTAAGAATAATTAATTTTTTGGCACTAGATGTTTGGCAAACTGATGTTCTATAATATATACAAACATAGATTCGAAAGGAGTTGTTTATGCCATCTGTTCATAGTATATTCAGGGACATTAAAACCTTGATTAATGATGAGCTTGAACAACTGTATAAACCAAGGAAGTCATGGAAGACTGGTAAGCAGGTTAAGAAAAGAGGCATTAGTAATAGTGAAGCACTCAAAAAAACTGGGGGAATTGAAATGGAAAATCAAGACTTTAAACAATTGATAGGAAAATGCGGATTTTATTGTGGCAGTTGTCCTGACTTCATAAAGGGGATATGTACAGGTTGCCGAACATCACATAAGAGGGGCGACTGTTACACGTTCGACTGCGTTGATGAGCAAGAATTGGAATTTTGTGGAACTTGCAACAAGTTTCCCTGTAAAGAAATAATGACAAAGGATAAAGCAACTGTTTTGGATACAAGATGGTTAAAATGGAGAGAAACTAAAAGAGATTCTAAAGAGTAAATCCTAAATTTATAAAGGCAAAGATGGGCAAGTTATTCGCCCATCTTTTTTTAAGTCTTATTAAACAACCCAAAAGTCAAACTGAGCCTTTTTTAAATTAGTTCTTGCCTTGCCCCAGGGGCAATGTTATAAAATAGAAATAAGAGAGGAGGGACAATATGAAAAAATATAAAGTTAAATGGGTGGAGACAAACCTCGGAGTGACCAGAAAAGCTTTGCGAAATTATGAAGAAAAGGGCCTGATGGATAAAAATTCATTTCAAAATCCACTTAACCATTACCGTGAGTATAGCGATGAAGACTTAGAGAGGATATGGTTCTTTCGATTACTACAGGGGGTGGGATATTCGATCAATGAAATTGTTGAATTAAAGCACAATCCCGATTTTGATATTCATTCTTCTCTCTCTGACAAGATCAAAGATTTAGAAAGAAAAAGGGATGAAATTGAAAAATCTATAGGGTTTGCTAAGACAATGAAATTCCTAGGATCCTTTCCATTTCCCAAGGAAATGGAAGGCACTAGATTTGATGAATTAATTAACCGCGTTCGTGAGTCATGGAATCCAAATTCAAATCCGAGACAAGCAACTATGCAAAATATTACTGAAAAACTCCTTGAATCGCCAGGATATGAGCTGACAGAATCAGATTTAGAGCAAGTAGAAACGGTTCTAGGTGAATTTGATCAAGAAGCTGTGCTTACTCTGAATAATTATTTCTCCTATCTCGTCCAACGCAAGGAACTTGGAGTCTCTGATCCATTAGTACAGGGCCTTATGAATGCTATTTATCGTCACTGTCGAAAACACTTTTTTCCAGAAAATCAATTTGAAGATTTGACCCCCCAGAAATTTGCAAGGCTTATGGTGAGATCCTTTACTGCAGGAGATATCGGTCTACTTCGTGAACAGGAGTATGGGAAAGACGGTTGCAAGTTTATTGCCGAAGCACTAGCACATTATGGTGGATATTCAAGCATTAATGATATCGAATAACTCGTCAAACAGGAAAGATTGTTTTCTTTTTGGATATGACTAGAAATCTAGTTTAAGCTGATGTGTTGGAAAGGAGATACATACATGGAAGAAAAAAAGTCCCTAATCACCTGGGTTAAAGAGCACAAAACAGAGCTTATAATCCTTAGCATAACCATTGTTGGCACAGTGCTGGTTGTGAAAAATTGGGATACCATCAAGGGTGTATTTAATCCCTCTAAGTCTAGTCCAAAACCGGACCTGATAATTGAACCAGTTGTTGAAAAAGTACTGGTCCCAGTGGCCCCAGTGGTTTCTAAAGATTTCATTGATAATCTAACGGGAATCAAATTCACAGCTACTGAGTTGGGAGATAAGGTATGGTGTTCTGCGCAGGCAATTAACAAAAGAATTGTTGCTACTGGTTTGGCTACAAAGCTACCTTGTGGAGAGTATTCTCTTACAGAAGTTGGGAGCCTACTTGGAGAACAAACTAAAAAAACAACAAGATATGGGCATGCTTTCTCAAACATTGAGTGGGACGCGAAAGTTCTCGAGATTATTTTTAGCGAAGAGGAACTGCTGGAAATTGCAAATAAGCAGAAATTTACACTTGATATTTTAAATAGACCTGCGGCTTAAAAGGAGGAGTACAAATGAAAATTCACGCAACACTCGCAATTGACGATGACAGATGGGCAAAACACCCCTATGGTGTAGAGTTCGATGATAGTGAATGCAACAATCGGTTTAGAAAAAATTGGCTAGACAGCCGAGAAGAATGTTACAAAGTCATTGAAAGAGCCAAAGCGGCTGGATTTGAAATTGATGACAGCATAGACGAGAGGTTTTATTAAATCATCGAAAAATTCATGAAATAGTCGCGATATAAAACTCCCCACCACCATTATGGTAGTACGGAGTTCTTCATTTACCAACTTATGCTTTTATTTCATGCCCGTCCTTGAAAGTAATCCTTACATCATCCTTACTGTAGATCGTCATATAGTCCGCTAGACTATACCATAGCGCCGGCTGAAACTCAGCTACTCCCTCAAGATCCTTAAGTTCGTTGAGGAAAGCTTCGATTGTCGCCTGTCGTACTTCTTTGTCCCTGATTTCTTCGGTCACTTTATCCAGCCTGGACTTTGCTCTTTCAAAGCGCTCGGTTAAGGCATTATATCTTTTTTGGTAATCAGACTGGTCGAGGGCAATTCGGGCATTTTCGTTGATGCACTGATGCGTGAGCTCCGAAACTATCTGGAGTTCCGTTTGCAGTTCATGTCTCTCTGCAGTCAATCCACTCAGGTCAAATGCAACATCCTTGGCTTGTTCAAAGGCTGCCAGGATCTCAGTTTTGTCGGCAAGTAACTTCCGTAGTGCTGAAAGGTAGAAATTCTGGATCTCCTTATCGGTTAAGTGGGGAGTCGTGCAAACCTCATCATGATTGAATTTGTGATTGCAGCGCCAGATGGTGCGGCGATATTTGTCCGTGGAATGCCAGACCTTTGAACCATACCAGTGTCCGCATTGGGCACACTTGATCCTGCCGGAGAATAAATGGACACCACTATGCCGACCTCGACTTTGATTGCGTCGCGCCAGTTCCCTCTGGACCATTTCGAAGACATCCGAAGTGATAATTGCGGGGTGATTGTTCTTTACATAGTATTGTGGAATTTCGCCTTCATTGATTTTCTTCTTTTTGGTTAGAAAATCTACCGTATAGCTCTTCTGCAGGAGGGCATCTCCTCGGTATTTTTCATTACTTAGAATGCTCCGCACTGATGCAGCGTTCCAGCGATTCTTTCCGCCAGGAGAAAGGACCTCTTCACTGGTCAGTTGGCCTGCGATGCTGAAGGGTGTCATCCCTTTCAAAAACATACTGTAGATGCGCTTCACGGTAACAGCCTGATCTTCATTAATGACCAGATTGCCGTCTTCACCGCGATCATAGCCAAGAAACCGGTTGAAGGGCACGGTGACCTTGCCATCTGCAAAGCGCTTTCTTTGGCCCCAGGTGCAGTTCTCAGAAATCGATCGGCTTTCTTCTTGGGCTAGGGAAGACATGATGGTAATGAGCAGCTCACCCTTGCTGTCGAGGGTCCAGATGTTTTCCTTCTCAAAAAAGATCTCGACACCCTTTTCCTTTAGCTGACGGACCGTCGTCAAACTGTCCACGGTGTTTCTGGCAAAGCGGCTGACCGACTTTGTGACGATGAGGTCTATTTTTCCTGAAAGAGCATCGGCAATCATCCGCTTAAAGCCTTGACGGTGTTTCGTGTTAGTTCCGGTGATGCCCTCATCAGTGTAGACTTCGACAAACTCCCAGTCGTCGCGACCCTTGATGAAGTTCGTGTAATAGTCAACCTGCGCCTCATAGCTTGTGAACTGCTCGTCGCTGTCAGTTGAGACGCGAGCATAACCAGCTGTACGGCGCTTTTTATTTTCACTAAAAGGCGTTGCCGTGAAGCGGCTAATCGTAGCAGGTATGGTTGTTACTGATTTGGCCATTTCTTCTTGCTCCTTCGTTCTCTCATTTTTGCGCTGGCTGCTGCTCGACGCTCCTCAGTCCAGCTGTCTCTTATGGCTTGGGTTTGCTTCAATCGACGTTCTTCAGTCCATTTTGTACCTTTCCGTTTTTCATGAAAGACTCTTGAAACTTTATGTCCATTGCGGAAGTGGAAGGTTACAGAATCACCAAGTATGCTCGCATATTCAATCTTCTCATCCATGGCACCTTCATCAAAGGAGTCTAGCTCGAGGACTTCAGTTACAAGGGCCTTCAGGGTATGTCCCTTGATGTTTACCCGATCGCAAACCCCGTGAGGGGCTGTGCAATGCCAGGTTTGAATTCGAGTACCATCTTTTAAGTTTGTCGATTGACACCGATAATTTGAACCGCATTGACCACACTTTATGAAACCGGTGAATTCGTTGTAACTGGTCTTGTTGGGATTTGTGTCCTTTCTCTTGTGTAAATCGCCCCATTGGCGTCTTCTCTCATCAGACCAGCAATCAACTCTTGCAGTAGACCTCCAGGTGGTTGTGACCTCATAACCGTCATAGAAGCGAAATTGGAGGGTGTCGTCGGATGCCACAAAGATTTCCTTTACTTGGTCCTTAAAGGCATTCTCATCAAACTCCGAACTTCCCATCACCTTGGCGGCGGCATTTTGAAGCATCTTCTCCGGAATGTTTTTAGATGCGCATGCATCAGTGCCTTTTGCACTTTTGGTAAGGCAAGTCCAAATGTAATAAAGCTCCTTAGCTGTATTTCGTTTTCCGCTTCGGCGGTAGTGTTTGCCGCAGATGCCGCAGGTGACTTTGGTGGAGAAGGCTGTCAGGTTCAAAGACTTATTTCCCAGAGGTCCCAAGTCGCGTCTGCGTTTGAACTCCGCCTGGACTTTGTGAAATTCTTCCAAGGGGATTATGGCTTCGTGGGTATCCTCCACAAAAAACTGTGGCAGTTCACCACGATTCTTCTTGCGCTGCTTGGTGATGGGATCCACGATGAACTCCTTTTGAAAAAGCATGTTCCCCGTGTAGGTTATATTTGTCAGGATTACTTTGACATTAGAATCCACCCATTTCTTTCCTTGCCGGGTGAATTGTGCTTTCCCGCTTAGGATCCGTCCAATTTCAATCCGCGATGCGCCTTTCATATATTCGTGGAACATGAATCGGACAATTTCCGCTTCTTCTGGAACAATGGCGAGCTTGCCATCGATCCACTCGTAACCGAAAACCCGCATCTGACCATTTGGGATTCCTTGTTTGAAGCGTTGGATCGTTCCCCATTTGACATTATCTGAAATGCTTCGGGTTTCTTCCTGCGCGAATGATGCGAGTAGCGTCAACATCAGTTCTCCATCCTCTGAGAGGGAATCAATTTGCTCTTTTTCAAAGCGAACCGAAATCCCCAGCTCTTTCAGGTGTCGGACTGTATTCAGTAGATCCACCGTATTTCTAGCAAATCGAGAAATTGACTTTGTCAGAATGATGTCTATTTTTCTTGCTTCGCAATCTTCAATCATTCGCCGAAAGTCATCCCGGTTAACGGTGCTGGTTCCACTGATACCATCGTCTGCGTAGACCCCTACATATTGCCAGTCTGCATGTTTCTGTATCAGCTCACTGTAGTGGCTTATTTGAGCTGATAAGGAATGCTGGAGTCGCTGCGTTTCCATGGAGACTCGGGCATAGGCAGCGACGCGTTTCCGAGTAGGGATTTGCGGGGTCGCAAGCTCAATTTTGGTTACTCTTTTCAAGAAATATCACTCCTTTCCACTCATATACATCACTCTGAAGGGCTGTTAAGTCAACGCATTTTCGGACAATAATGTACCTAAAGATGGTCGGAATTTCTCCAGCAGTTTTGAGTCAATTAAGTTGTATTCTGCCTGGGTCAGGAGTCCTTTTTTAAGGAGTGAGGTCGCTATTGCCAGCGCGACCTGATACTTTTTTTCGGTTTGAAACTGGAACTCACTCATCGAGTTCACCACCCTTGAATCGATCAACGATGTAGCAGTCGTGTCTGCAATATTTCCGGCCGGCATTACCGTAAGCCGTGAATGAGTTCCCACAGCTTTTGCAAGTGAAAGAGTAAACAGCTTTTCGCCTGACTTGTTCTGGGTGGGCATTCCACCACGCTTGGCGGCAATCAGGTGAGCAGAACTTCATCTTTTTTCTGCCAGGAATCTGGATTAGGTTCTTTCCACAAGCGAGACAGAAATCCTGATCCGGTTTGATTCGAGCATTGTTTTGGGCTTTCACTCCACCAAGGTGATGGACGCGACAGAACGCTTTCACATTATCTTTTCCAAGTCCTACTGCGTTGGCAATCGCTGTGTATCCGTAGCCTTCATTCCGCATGCTTGTTATTCTTTCTTTTTGTTCAGTGGTCATCTCTGGTCCTCCAATTAGAAAACTTTGTCCTCATTACCCAATGGAGGTGAAACAGCCATTTGAACGAAATAAAAAAAGGCCTATCGAAAAAAATCTCGATAGGCACAGTACACTTATTCAGTTTTGATGAAGGCGTCTTTGAAGCCAGCAGCCTTCAATTTAGCGAGCATTGCCTCAGCATTGGCCCTGACGCGATACGCACCAAGCTGAATGCGATAAAGACTATTGGAGGGATCCTTCGACGCTTGTTCGGATTCTTGAAGCTTGAGGAGCCTTACAACCTCTGCACGAAAAGAATCCATGCTCTTGCCATGTTTCGAGAACCAGTGCATGACATCGCTATGGTTGCTGGCAATGCCGAGTTTGTATCCCTCGCTATGGCAGATGATGTCCTTCTCGGCCAGACCATAAATGGAACACAGATGAGCACATAGCTCAGCGGCTTCTTTATAGACTGCATTGAAATAAGAAGGGTCCGTAAGGCCGTCCTCGCAGATTTCAAACCCGATGTGGGTGTTATTGGCAGAAGCGCCAGCATGCCATCCACGAAGGTCCCATGGAAGTGTCTGATAGGTAGCGATGGTCCCATTAGCCAATTTTCCAATAAAAGCATGAACGCAAACTTGCCTGCCATCGGGCTTATCTTGGTTCCAGTGATTGCCATATAAGTTCTTGCCCAGGAGCCCATCGTCAGGCCCCACGTAGCGCTTCAGGTTGGGGTTATTGGCCCCGGTTGAGTGGACCATGATGCCCTTGGGAGTGATCGTCTTTCCAGCCTTAAAACAGGCGTTATTAGTTAGGATCAGTTTTTGTAAGTTCATTTTGATTCCTCCTGGTTGAGCTGTTCTAAGACCGCCTTTAATTTCTCCGGGATAGGTAGACCGATCTTTGCGGTATTCTCCAAGATACTGATGCCTTCATTGGATAAATAGAAGAAAATGACTGCGGTCCGGATAACTCCTTCGCTCTGGATTAGTCTCGAGTCAATGATGTGGCCCACTGCAACCAGTGAGAAGAGGACCACTTTTTTAAAGATCCCGCGAAAGCCCACCGCACTGGATAGGCGTTTCTCTAACACTGCCACCATAAGTCCTGTGATGTAATCAATGACCACAAAGGCTACCAGGGCATAAAGAAATCCATCCCACCCGCCCAGGAAGTAGCCGATATAGCCACCAAGCACCGCGACGATCATCTGGATCGTATTAACAAGTTCTTTCATTTCACATTCCCCCTCAAATTAAAATAGAGCCCCTAAGGCTCAACGCTTTTGCTACGTATATTTATTAACCAGGTTATCGATCTTGACACTGCCTCCATAACAGAAAAATCCTGGTCGTCCTCTTCGGTGGTCCAAATTTGTTGTAGTCAGCTTTAAAACCCCATTTAAGAACATTTCAATCAATCCTGTGTTATAGTCCACTTTGACTTTTAGTCTCTGGGTTACCCCAGTTGGCAAGGCGCCAATGGCAGATGCGGTACCAACCGAACCACTCTCAACCCCGGCATTCCAACTACTAATGTAGAACTTCCCATCTAAGCCAACACAGCGTAGTCCGGTAGCCGGCACATCACTGGACTCAATCAAGAACCCCGCATGCTTTCGTCCCGATGGGTCACTCTGCATAGTAAAATCTGCTTCAACTTCCAGCGTACCTAAGATTGAACTATAGGCTGCTCCCTTCTGGTAAGCGAATTGGGACGCATTGGTCGTTGCCGTTTGTTTGATAAACCCTGCTGCATCCCAAGCCCAGGTCCCGGTTCCCGCAATCAATCTGGTTCCCAGCGGGTTCGTCGTATAGTCATCTGTGTAGACCTGTTGGCCTTTGGGCACAGCTTTCTGCAGCCAGATCTTTCGAAGAGTAATCGTCCGATTGTAGGTGTTGGAAATATAAAACGACAGCTTTTTAAATTCTGGGGCGACATTTCGAATGCTCACACTTGGTATCCGATTCACACCGGTGGACATCATCGTCATAGCTGTACCATCCTCTGCCCGCCAGGTTACGTAACTTCCTGAACCATTCGATATTTCCCATTCCACGCAAAGCACCTTAAAACCTGACCGGTCCACGTTGCCAACCGTCGACAACATCCCATCAGACCAATGCGGTAAATAGAACGTCATCCGATCAGCATATTTGGTATAGACTTGAGAGCCAGCAGTTAGTTTGGTATACAGCCAGCCTCCGGTGTTCTCTGGATATTCGTTGCCATCTTTGTACAGCCACTTGATTTCGCCCAGGTCTTCCATTCTTTTAAGCTGGGCGGCAATGGTTCCAAATCGCATCATCATAAGCCGGCCTCACTTAATGACCCGATCAAAAGCCAGGTGTCAGCAGTCATTTTCTTGAGCGTTACCGCTCCATACACCCCACTGATGAATTTGTAGGACTGAAGGCTTCGAAGCGTTCTGCCTGCTTCCGCAACGAAGTTTACGTTGGATGCACCGTAGCGGACAAACACGATTTCAGCACCAACCTTGATTGTCTCAGCTCCTGGGATCGTAATCGTCAAAGCAGCAGCTGAATCACACCGTTGAAGTGTGGCAACATCCTCTGGTCCAATAGACTTTGACGCATTAACCACGATGACCGGCAAGCCATCTTTATCATAAAATTCCAGGCCCGTTCCTTGTGCGTTGACGGCCAGGGCTTTTCCGGCTTGTTCAGCATACGAATCTGGTGCATCCACTAAGTCCAGGAAACCATGGCTGTGAATGGTGTTAGCCTTATTCAGTAAAAACTCATCCACTTCCGACACAGAGTATCCTTCACTGCTGGATGCCGGCGAAGACAAAACATCCGAACCACTGTACTGAGCCAGTCGCTCGACTTTCTGGTTGAGCCGAATCTCGTGATCCAGCATGGCGCTGTGGAGCTCCAGGGTGTAGTCTAGAGCGCCTGTATCATCTTGTTCTGAGACCGTAATGCCTTGGACTCGCAGCTTTTCATTGAAGCCTTCCTGGTCGTACCCTTCGGGCGGAATGTTCCAGCCGATCCAGTCTCCGATGATGTAGGATTCAAAGGGTTTCAGGCGATTTCCTGCTTCATCATAAAATTGGGTGATGGTTCCCTGGATTCCCCACATGGGAAAGGCCGCTCGCCGAAGGTACGCTTCGCCATACTCTCCAAGACCTGAATCAATGCTGCTGGCCGATAGATAGCCTTCACGACGACCAAAGGTCAGTTGGCTATCGGAGTGTGCGGCGATCGCAAGGCGTTTATCCTTGCCTTCCACCAGGACTTCATTCACGATCTTGGAAGCATTGCTTTGGTTTTGGTGGCTCATGATGGCTTGCCCTGGCCGGTAGATAATCCGGTCGCTTACATCTAGCCCCCGATTCTTATAAATTTTCAGCACAAGGTTTGAAGTCATTTCAATGTCAAAGTAGCCCAGTCCTTCACTGAATCGTCTGGCCACTTCCAGGATCGGAGTCCCAACATGAAACGACAGATTCACCTGTTCCGTGAACACATTGCCGATGCTGTCCTGGTCATCTTCCCAATCTACCTCGACACCGACTAATCCGCCACGCGCCCGGGCTTCTAAAACCAATGCACGCAGGATAGAACTGGCAGTCCCGGTAAAATGTCGATCCAAACCATAAGCTTCCATGGACTCCGGGTACACCACGGCCCAGCTCAGCATGGCCAAGACCCCACGGCCGCTGACACTGATCACCTGCTGTTCGCCTGAATCCACATAGTTTGGGCTCTTATTCTCAACGATCCATTTGAACAGGGGATTCCCGTCCAGCTTCACAAGAATCAGGCTGTCATCACCTAAGTAGGCTTTGTTGCCACCCACTGGATCATTTCGACTGATTTTGAAACTACCGCTGCCTGGATTGTTCTGGAGGACTTGGAAGGATTTATCCCAGGCTCCATCAATCTGCCGGACGATCAGGTTCGGATTATCCCGGTCACAAAGGAAGAGTTCGATGCCCACATCATTGGTCGGGATGCCGGCATAGACTTCAAACCCGACTTGGTTACTTACTTGTTCCGTTGGGGCAGTCAGCTTGACCCGGATACCACCTGTTTGGGCATCGGAGGGCAATTGGAACTTAATCGTGGTCCAGTTCCATTCCAAAACACTACAGAGCTTCTCGCCGATGGTGACGAATCCGCCATAACATCTCAAGGAGCGGTTGACGTTGGCCAGGTCAATGGCTGTATGCGTGTAACCAAAGCCGCTGCCGGTAAGTGTCAGAATGGAGCCAACAGGCCCACGCTGAACGGAGATATTATCGATCCAGGGTAATGGTGGATCATCCGTCACACTCAAAGGCGCGTAAAGGGCCCGTGTTGCCCGTAGTTTTCCGAAGGCTCGGTTCTCTACCTGGTACAGCGCTCGCTTGGCCCTTGGCTTTCCAAATGCGGTGTTCTTCTTGATGTCCAGGGTTTTGCCGTTTGGCTTTCGACCAAACGCTGTATTCTTGACTAACGTCATATAGCGCGGAATGGAGAACGGTCCACCGGTCAGATTGAATGTATTGACCTGGCTCCAGCCCGTATCGATCCCAAGAGCTGCATTCACAGCCCTAGCTCGCCAGCACAGGAACCCATCATAAACATCCTGCGGAAAAAACGTCGTCGGTTCGCCACAGGGCAAAGCAGAAACAGTTGTCACTCGATAGTTGGCACCGCTAAACTTGGACGTTCGATCAATTTCAATGGTCGTATCGGCCACAGCGTCAAAGACTAGCTGGGTTTCCATGAGCATTAACGCAGGAGTTTTGGTAATATTCGTTGTCGAGAGAGTTTGCTTGATCCACAGGTACTTGCCAGTGACATGATCCCCAAGGGTGATCGCAGGGTTTTGGCCGCTATTAGTCGCAGTAACCCAGGCAAGTGGTGGGTCTATGGTGTCCGTCAATGCGGTACTGATCGTGACAGTAGTGCCTTCCGGCATCACACCAAGCTCCCAGCGAATGTACTCGTCACCCAGAGCGACTCCGCTTAAATCAATGGGTCCCACGATCCGATCGCCCGTTGTATAATAATCAAAATCATGGCCGATGGCTTCCAATAGCTGCAGTTCAGAGAAGGACAAATCGATTCCACTCTGGTTGGAAGTCACATTCAGACGATAGTAGCGGTACAAACCAACCTTGTCATAATCCAATGTGTACGATTTGAGCTGATTTGTTGCCCAGCTGATATCACCTGCGACGATATCTAAAACGGTCCAACTGGTCCCATCCTGGCTGCCTTCAAAAGTCCAGTCTTTTGGACTGGAAATCAGATACTCATCATTTCGTGCTCGAATTGCATAGGTATTGATTTTCTTGACTGAGCCCAAATCAATGGTCAACATTCCGCCCGTCGCATTGACATGCCAACGAGTATTACTATCTCCATCCAAGGCTCGCCAGCCTTCGTAGCCCGCTCCCATGAAACCACTATCCGAGATCGTCACCGGTCCATTCGTGTAGCCACTCATGATGGGGACCGTGTTGGATCCATCAGTGTAATTCTTGGGCTTGGTATTTGGATCCTGATCCAGCTGCAGCCCTCGGAAGGTAGGTACATTGTTTACTAATTCCTCGACCGTTCGAAGGTGCAGAGAGGTCCCCCAACTGTCAAAGTCGGCTTTCACGAGTTCTTCAAAGGTTCGAATCCATTTTGCAGTCAGCGATAAGCTACTCGTGATCTCTTCATGCTGGGGTGCAATGAGTCTAATTCGATCGGGCATCCAGGTTCACCTCCTCTATGTGGTCCAAGTTCCTACATAAGCTTCGATTCGTGCCAGACTCGGCCCCAGCATCTGGGTTGGTGGCGGGATCGTATCTTTAATAATAATGCTGCCACTGTAGCTTTGAGGTGCCATGGAAGCAATGGTCGTATTCGTGATCCAAGTGACCCCTTCGTCGATGCTAACTACAATCTGAGGGTCTTGTAGCGAAATAAAGACATTGTTGGCGAATTTATCTGGGCTGCTATTAAACAGCTTGATTCGCCGGGTCGTTGTGGTTCCCTCTGGACGGTCTCCCAGGTCCAGGTCCCGAATGAATTCCGGGTCATTGGTCGCATCATCGTCCATGAAGAGAATATCATCGACTACTTCTCCAGCGGTTTTCGTGCCGTAAATATGCAGGGCATGAACGGAGACTCCGTAATAGGATGACGAGATATAGTCAATCCTGAGGCAGCGAATGGACTCAGAAAACGAGCAGGATTGGATCTTGGCACGCCAGTCATCATCATTCATGAGCCGGCCTGGCACACTTCCATTGGGCAACGTGGCCGGGATCCAAGTTCCATCCAGTCCATTTGTCGTATTGGCGCTGCCGTGGATCACAACGGACGAGAGGGAGCCGCTACCTCCGCCAACATAGGGAGAATCATGCAGTAGACCAAGTCCTGAAACAGTGTATTTATGAGGCAAAAAGACCCAAAGTACGAGGCGGACCCCACTGGAATAGTTCGATGCGACGATCGCCGCATTACTCGAATTGCTAAATCCGTTTAACTTAGACATTTGGTCGGTGCTAAGAGCTGATGACAGATCTGTGGGCGAAGACCCACGGTAAACTGAGCCACCCCCTACATCGTAATTAAACTTTCTTCCGGGTATCGTTGGATACGGCATACTCTTCCTCCTATCCTAGCCACTCGCCAATAGTCACTTCAAAGCGCGGCGCCCGTGGCCCCAAAAGTTGAGTCGGTGGCGGAATGACATTCTTAATTAAAATGCTGGAGCTTTTACTGAGCGGCGCAATGGACGTGATCGTGGTGCCAGTGATCCAGGTCTCGCCTTCATTCATGCTAAAGAGGAAGTCGGGATCAATGATTGACAAGTTTAAACTACTGGCGATCTTGGTCGGACTGCTGTTAAACAATCGGATCCGTCGCAAGATGGTAGTGCCTTCTGGACGGTCTCCCCAATCCATATCCCGCAAAAATTCGGGGTCCCCATCAGAATCATCATCCAGAAACAGGATGTCCTCCGGGAGCTCGCCAATCGCTTTATTCCCATAAACATGGAGTGCATAAAGTCTCATGTAGCCCATGTCCCCGTACCCAGTCATCGTGTAATACGAAACCCGTAGAACTTTTACCGGTTCGGAAAAACTGCAGGGTTGAATGCTATCCCGCCATACATCATCGTCCGTCATATTCTTCGGAATGGCTCCATTGGGTAAGGTCGCGGAAATCCACGTTCCATCTAATCCATTGGTACTATCAGGACTTCCGGCAACAGTGATTGACGTGGTAATTCCATATAAATAATGGACCATCCCGAGCCCTGTAATGTCATATTTGCTTGGCATAAAAATCCAAAATACCCGTTGGAACACCGCATTTCCATTATTCCCATAGGTATACAGTGCAGATGAATTATTCAAGCTATTAAACTTGCTTATATTTGCTTCGGACAAAGGCCCTTCTATATCATTGTTATTTCCGCCTACATACACCGAAAATCCACCAATATCATATTCAAGTCGTCTGCCAGGCAGCGTTGGATATGGCATATCTCATTCCTCCTAATAAAATGCTGGATAATACTCTACTTTAGCAGAGCCACCGACTGTTCCCGTTTCTAGTTCCAGGCTGTTGTTTCCCGGCCCCAGGACCATCCAGTACGGATCTCCGCCATGCCTTATGGCCGAAATCCTATTCACGCCATTTAGGAGCGCGGTGAACGCTTTCGTATCAATGACAAGAGTATCGCCAATTCCAAGTGAGCCAAGATACTGTAGCCAAACATCATTACTTTTATTCCACAGGACTGGATTACTCAGTGGTCCTGTCAAAGTCACTTTCATCTTCACCGCCTGGGCTGTTCCAACGTTAGCATGAGTCCAGGTGGTCTTGGTGCCAGATGAGACCTTCGTTTCAGTGGACAGGGTCGTTCCGTAGAAGAACGGATCGGCCAGTTCAATCTCTAGGGCAAACTTCGCATAGCCTGGACCTTTTCGAGCTAAGTGGATAGGAGCACACAGTTCGCCTTGGGCTTCCCGGATCTCACCATTTTTCATGACCCGGCGAAGTGGATGGAGTCCGGGGGTCCCGATCCCTTTTAAAAACTCATCGATATGCTGATCTAATCTCTCCCGATTGGCTCCTTTGATCCACATGGAGAGAACTACCTTTCGCCGGTCAAACCGTTTCTTAATCCATCGTTTGCCATGCTGGAAGGGTACCCCAAGATCACTCCCGCGGTAAGGTGGGATACCAATGCCCTCCAGCACTTCCTCCACATCCCATTTCCCACGAACAGAAAGATCTGTTCCGTGAAAGTTCCATTGTTCTCTTGCCATTTCATCACCTCCTAAACCAAACCATAAGAGTGCTTCAGGAGCGTTGTTCGAACACTTTCAGAGGCAGGTTCTGGTTTGGGATTGTTGATCACGATCTCGTAATTATTGGTCGCGTTGCTCGCTTGAGCAGAAGTCGGTTGCACAGCAGCACTTGAAACACCCTGGCTTACAGCATCCACATCAATTCTGGGACCATCAAATTTCGTAGGGATGGCTTTTTTCATGTCGTCTTCCACACCTCGCATAGCGTCGGTGAATCCAACCCCGATTCCCAGGCCCATGTTCGAGCCGATGCCGGCAAAGACGGTGGAGGGGGAGTGAATACCCAGAAGATTTTTCGCTCCATCAATAATCCCGCCGAAGAATCCGCCTACAGAGTCGGTGAGCCAGTTGTCCATAGATTTGATACCATCCCAAAGCCCCGACACTATGTTCTTACCGATATCAAAAACAGAAGTGACGGCCTCAGAAAGCCCACTGACAATCGCTGTGATGATCTCTGGGAGACGCTCGACTAGTTGAGGTATCGCTTCAATGAGACCGGCTGCCAGTTGAATCGTGAGCTCAATACCCATGGCGATGATCTCTGGTAGATTCTCCGTAATGAAATCGACGATGGTTAAGATGATCTCAGGGAGTGCTTCGACAAGCTCCGGCAGGGCCTCCAGGAGTCCTTGGGATAGTCCCTGGATGATCGCAAAGGCCGCGGCCAGGATCTGATCCATGTTCTCGAGTAGCACTTGCACGATGAGAAGTATGGCAGAGACGATGGACGGGATCAGCTCCGGCAGCGCTTCAGCGATCCCTAGAGCCAGTGTCACAATCATCTGGATAGCCGCTTCAATGAGGGCCGGGAGATTATCGATGATGCCCTGAACAAGCGTCAAGACGAGCTGCAGCGCGCCTTCCGTGAGGGCAGGTAAGGCGTCAATAAGCCCTTGGAGCAGCGTCATGACAATGGATGTAGCGGATTCTACCAGCATAGGGAGGTTTTCGATGATAGCATCTACAATGGCCATTACAATATCCATGGCAACCTGAATAATTTGAGGTAGGTGCTCCATAATCAGGTCAACAAGACCGCCAACAGTTTCACCGATCACTTCACTGATTTTGTTGAAATCTCCACCAGCTTCGGCTAGGCCTGTGGTGAATTCACCCAGTAGTGTCGTGCCGCCGTCGGCCAGAGTCTGTAGTTGCGGCAAAAGCACAGTTCCCATGACTCTTTTTGCTGCTTCAGCCCCTTGTGAGAGCCGCTGCACTGAATCATCGAAGGCACCGAGCTTACTGATGCTTTCCTCAGAGAGAACCGCACCCATTTTATGAGCCTCATCAGTCAGGGCAGCCATCCCTTTACTCCCTTGGGCAATGAGAGGATTTAAGTCCTGAGCGCTTTTACCCAGGATTTGCATGGCAAGGGCATCGCGCTCTGTTTCGTTCGTGACTTTGCCCAGGGCATCGATGACTTCCCAGTAGACCTTCTCGCCATCGCGAAGCTTTTCGTTGGAGTCTGTCACCTTTACACCAAGCTGATCATAGGCTTCTGCGATGGAGCCGGTTCCTTTGCGAGCGGAGGACATGGATTTGATTTGCTTTGCCATGGAGCCGGTTAAAGAATCTAGTGAGACGTCAACCAGGTCTGCTGCATAACTGTAAGCCTGTAGGCTCTCGATGCTCATGCCGGTGACGGTGGATTGGGTGAGCATCTCATCGGCATAAGCCGCCGATTCAACGGTCATATCCACCAGGGCTTTTCCGGCACCGACCGCAGCAGCCCCAACAGCGGCAAAGGCGACGCCCATTCCAACGCCGATGCCTTTGACGACGGATCCTAATTTTTCAAACTTACCCTTTGCTGAAACCGCATCCTTCGCAGCTTTATCGAGCTCATCGCCAAACTGGTCAGCTTGTTTTTCAGCATCATTAAACTCATCGGCCACTTGGTCCAGGGCTTTTTCATTACCTTTGAGCTCACGCTCCATGCCGTTTAACTCGGCTTTTGCATTATTGAGCTGAACAGCCCAGTTTTGAGTTCGGCGATCATTCTCACCAAAGGAGGCAGAGGCATTCTCCAGGGCTTTGCGGAGGGTTTCGATCTTATCTTTTTGGGCATCGATCTGCTTATTCAGGACTTCATTCTTGCCGGTTAGAGATTCGATGCCGTTTTCATTTTTGCCAAATACTGACTCGACGAGTTTCATCTCTGAGCCCAGGACCTTAAAAGATTGATTGATGTCAGTCAGGGCCTTCTTAAATTCTTTCTCGCCCTCAATCCCGATCTTTAACCCGATATCAGCCATTCTCCCTCACCTCCTTAGATCCAGCTTGGAATAATCTCATCGATAAAGTACTCTCGCTTAGCTCTGGCCATGCCATGGAACTGTTTGTAGATTTCCCACTGGTCCAAGAGATGACCTAGGGGCATCAGCCAAACATCATCTTCCGACCGATTAAGCAGTGACACCCCATAAAAGATCAGTCGGGCAAATAACTCCTCGTCACTTACCCGACCGGTACGTTTTTTGAGGTTTCATCTTCGCTTTCCACATGGCGTTTAGTGCCTTTTACCATGGCATCCATAATGGCATTTTTGTATTCGGCCAATTCATAAGGCGAGGTTAAAAGTTCAACGGCATCCTCGGTGAGGAGCTCTTTCTTCTTGGGGTTTTGAAGGTTATAAACGAGCACCGACTGATTGGCCAGAAGGGTGATCAGCCAAACGATCTCATCCAAGGCCAGTTCAAAGTTTTCACTCTTCATGAGCTTTTCGCCCAAATTCGAAAGACCGCCATAGCGCTTGGCGATCTCTTTTGTCGCCTTGGTGGTTAGGAGCATCTCATACTCTTGACCACCAATTTTGATTAATGCACTTCTTTCATTTTCCATATGCTTATCCTCCATTACGGGGTTACCCCAAAGACCGGCTCGTAGACTTCGCTATACCATCCGGTGATCACTGCAGACGGAACACTCAGGTCATCTTCATTGACCTCAGACTTCCAAGGATGTTTGTTATTGGCATCGATCTTATTTCTGCGCAATACCGTCCCTTCTATTGTGGGCGTAGAGAAGGTGATGGCGTCACCCTTGGTGGCAAGGTTCGTCGCCGGGATGCCGAAAACAACGCGATAGAGCCAAAAGTAGCGGTACTTCCCGTTGGACTTCTTGGCACGAAAGCCAACTGCCACAGGACTGCCGCCATCTTCACTGGCTGAGACCACCACATGATTATCATCAAGTTTTGCCCCGGTAAGGTCCTCGGCTGCTGCCACACCGATATCATCAATACCCAGGGCAAGAACCCCGGATTTGAATTCCTTCACAATCTCCGATGGACCGTCATCTGCATAGAGTGTTGCCTCCGCCAGTTCTACGGAAAGCTCAGCGGTCATCGCTTTGGCCAGCTGCTTCGGTGTGCCATAGGTTTCATTGCCACTGACATCTTCCGTGATCGTGGCATAGTAGAGTTTGTCTAATCCGATAGTTGCCATTTCGTTATTCCTCCAGTTCATAAGGTTTTGCCACGTCAATGGCATAGTGATGATAGCCGGTAGTATCTTCATGACCGAGATACCTGCGATCGGTGATTGTAAAATCGGCCTGAAGCAGAGTATGGGTGATTTGGTTCTTCAGTGAAATGTAGTTTCCTTGATCAAAGAGCGAGATACGCACTTCCTGGGTCTCATGGCGAGGCTTATCATCAGTGAAAAAATCAAAGGTCTCAGTCAGGGGCGTTAAGACTGCATAGGACGCTGGTGGAACCTCTGAGAACACCCCGGTCTCGACTGAAATCGATGGAGAGAGCAGCGCATTAAGTTCGGTCAGGATACTCAAATATTCTCCACCTCCTGTTCAAAAGCGGTCTCCATCGCCTCAATACAAGCGTTCTTACTTGATGTGTAAGCAAGTTTTAAAAAAGGCTTTGGGGGCTGGCCCTGCTTGCCATACTCTAGGACCGTTGCGATGAGAGCATTGGTCTCGCCATCCCGACGCGGCTCGGAAAAGCCGACCTTCACATTGAAGTTACCCTTCTTATCCTGCCGGGCTTCGGAAATACCAAGGGATGCGACGAGCTCACCCGTTGACCGACTGTCAGCCTTCGTTCCTTTGCCGATCACGCTTTCAAGGTTACTTTTGACCTTCGCTTCTACTACTTTGGCACCGGCATTCAAGACCTTAGGAATGATCTGATCCGTCTTCTCACCAAGTTTTGAAAGTTTCAGCAGGAAATCCTCCGGGAGTTTGAATGATGCTTTAGCCACTTGGCGCCACCTCCTTAGCCAAGACTTCGATGTACATACCGCGGCCCTTGATGTCTTCCACTGATGTGATTTCAAAGCGTCCACCGCTGCAGGCGATGATCATTTGGGCAGTCACCGTCACATCCGGGATCTTGCGAAATCGAAAGAGATCCGTTGCCTCAGAGAAAACGGCTCGGTTGGCCCATTTCTCATTGCCATGCCGGCCTTCCCGGTATGCCCGGACCGAGGCAAGGATATGTTCGCCTTGCGTCCGAAAGCCCTCAGCATCTTTGCCCGCTACGCTCTCAATGATGTCGATGAAGGTGTTCATCTTTCCATAGCTCATCTCTACACCTTCCAATCCCGGTCAAGGCGCAGGAGGGTATTAACGGTATTCCATACCTGCTGCGATGCCTGGACATTGTCCGCGAAAAAGCCGCCCGTACTGCCATCCCTTGATTCATAAAAATGGGATGAGAGCATCGTGACGGCTTGCTGTGTTGTCGCAGCCATTGGGTTTTCAGCATAGTGATTCTCAGGAACGTGCTGGTAGCTTTCCGCATAACGAGTGGCGGCATCAATGTAACTTTGAAGGAGCTGGTCATCTTTTGTGTGTTCAAGAATGAGATGTGCTTTGACTTTTTCCAGGAGCGTCATCATGCCGCCCTCCTTTCACTAACTTTGGGCTATGATCCCAGCGTCTTTGAGTTTGGTAAGTAGGGCATTGAAATCAACCACCAGTCCGGCAATGGTAGTAGCAGTGGAATCAGCCTGGAATGCAACAGGAGTAAAATCCGAAGGGAGGCCTAAAACCTTGCCACCCTCCAGAATCTCAAGCGTTCCACCGATGACGGTCTTCTCGCCACCTGGCTCCGTATAGTTTTTTACATTACTCATGGCTATACCTTCTGCTGGAGGACCTTAATGGCCTCAGGCAGGATCAGCTTCCCATCAACCCGCTGCGTGGCCCTAAAGCCCACCTGGCCGGTTGCAGCAAAGAGCTCGTTGAGGCGCTGGAAAGATCTGCCCTGACGGTCAGCCACCCAGTAGTAACCAAAGTCGCCGAAGGCAATGGACTTAGCACCAGATGCGATGGTGGGAACATAGGCGGAAGTTTTCACCGGACGGTTCAGGATCGTATCGGGAGCACCTGCCTGAATGGAGGGCTGCCAGATGTACTGCCCGCTGCCATCCTTGAGCTTGCGAATGGCTTTCACCGTCGCATCGTTCATCACGAAGATGGCGTTTTTCCGGTAAGGGGATTTGAGGCTATAGAAAAGATCCATGACCTCATCGATAGTGATGGCCGTGGCAGACCCTGCCGTAATGCCCAGCTGCGCGCCGCCAGTGGCGTTGAAGATGCCGGTGGGCTTACCGGTACCATCTCCAATGAAGAAGGCTTCCTCTTCCTTCGCGCCAATCCTGCGGCCAAATTCCTTGGCGATATAGGCCTCCAGGTTAAAGACGTTGTCGTTCAAGAGCTCCTCAGAAACCTTGATCATGGTAGCGAGCTTATATGCACCAATAGAGACCTGACCGAAAGCATCGTCAGATTCCGGGATCGCGCCTTCCTCATCCACCCAGAAGGCTGTGCCTTTGGTGGCGACGACCGGAATCTTACGATCACCCGAAGAAGTAGTGATGACCTTGGAGATGGAGCGGAAGACATTCTCTTCCTCCAGGGACTCGATGAGGGTGCGCTCGAATTCATCCGGGACCAGATAACCGCCTTCGGAGTCCGTGCCGATCTGGAGGGCATTGTGGACGTCATAGCTGTTTTTATTTCGCATGGCCTTCCAGAAAGCATCTCGATAGGCATCAGATCCTTTGCCTTTCTTCATCTCACCGGTCATATTGGATCCCGGATGATTGGTGAGGGGAGAGGCAGTGGGCCGGGAGAGCTCTGCATCAATTGACGCCTGGCGCTCAAGCCGTTCGATCTCCTTACCAAGGTTCATGACATCGGATTCCATCCGTTCGTAGGTTTGGGTATCTTCTCCAGAGAGCAGGCCATCATTGCCGCGTTTAGAATCCAGGAATGCCTTAGCCCCTTCCCAGGCCTTGGCGCGCTTTTCTCTCAGTTCAAGAATTGAGTTCATAATAATATCCTCCTAAAATTTAGTGAGCCAGTAAGCTCAGTCGTTTGTCCAGCTGTTCGATGGGTGTTTTATTCTCAGGTTTGGGCGGGATGAGTTTTAACAGTAAAGAGTTGGTCACTGCCGTTCGTGAGAACATCACAGCTTCCAACTCTTCAGCCTGTTTGTCGTCTTGAAATAACATCTTGTCGGCAAAGCCCAGTTCAATGGCTTTTTTGGCATTAAACCAGCTTTCTCCATCCATCAGTCGGGCGAGCTTTGATCGAGACAGCCCCGACTTAATCTCATAGGCATTGATGATGGATTCTTTGACTTCAGAGAGCATCTCAATGGCCTTCTGCATCTCCTGTGTATCACCGATGGCCACGGTCATGGGATTATGGATCATCATCATGGCAACCGGCGACATCAATACTTCAGTGCCTGCCATGGCTATGACAGAAGCCGCTGAAGCCGCGAGTCCATCGATTTTGATGGTCACATCGCCCTTATAGTCCATCAGCATGTTATAGATCTGTGCAGCGGCGAAGACGTCGCCACCTGGTGAATTGATCCAAACGGTGATGTTGCCTTGGCAAAGGTCCAGTTCATCTTTGAAGATCTTCGGGGTTACCTCGTCACCGAACCAGGTCTCGTCGGAGATTTGACCATTGAGATACAGAGTACTCCCGGTGTCATCTTTAACCCAGTTCCAAAATTTACGGTTCAAGTGCTTCACTTCCTTTCTCTTGATTTGGGGCAACTGTGTTGGCGAATGCCCCGGCGTCCTTAAGTTTCGTCATATTGCCATTTATGAGGTACAGGTTCCCGCCTTCCTCATCGGGGATCGGGTTCAAATCCTCGAGCAGGCGAATATCATTAGAAGACAACCAGCCATTTTGACGACCGATCGCGTAGCCATTCATGCGACTTTGGTAATCCCCGCGAAGGAGGCCATCCACATTCAGCTTGATGAAATACTCGGTTTTCTCTTTAGGGAGAAAGAGGGATCGCTGCAGCGCCTGCTCCCAACGGATCACCCAGGGATCAAGAGTGTACTTCACAAACTCAAGTGACTGCTGCTCGATGTTCGAGAAGCTCGATTTCTCAAGGTCTCCCACCATATGAGGCGGGATCCGGTAGAGTCTGGCGATCTCATTGATCTGGAACTTTCGGGTTTCCAGGAACTGGGCTTCTTCTGGAGGTATCCCGATCTGCTGGTATTTCATTCCTTCCTCAAGGACTGCCACCTTATGGGCATTATTCGACCCACGGTACACATCATTCCAGGAATCACGTACCTTCTTTGGATCCTTAAGGACCCCAGGATGCTCCAGCACCCCGCCAGGATTGGCGCCGTTGGCAAAGAAGCTCGCCCCGTACTCTTCGCAGGCGATGGTCATTCCCACCGCATTCTTTGCCATGGCAATGGGTGAGTAGCCTAATAGTCCATCAAAACCGAGTCCTGGGATGTGAAGAACATCCTGCCTTCGAAGGACTGCCGGTCCATCATGATAGGTTTCATCCGAAGTTCTGGAGTAGGTATAGTAGATTTCACCGCTTTTATCACGCCAGACTTCCATTTTATTGGGTAGTAATGGATAAAGCGCTACCACCCGGCCAGCTCCGTCACGAATGATCTGAGCATAGGCGTTTCCCCAAATAAGCAAATGGCTCATAAGGGTCTCTCGGAACACAAAGGAAGTCATCTCCGTGTTGGGCTCATCATGCAAGATGTGATAAAGCGGATGATCGTAGACGCGTTCTTTACCAGCGGAGGTGTACCTGTAAACATGCAATGGCAGCGACGCCAGGGCTTCAGAGAGGATCCGGACACAAGAATAAACCGCGGTCGTCTGCATCGCGGTGAACTCATTCACGGTTTTTCCACTGGTCGTACCGCCGAAAAGGAACGAGTAGTTTGATCCAGAGTAGTAGTCTGTTGGCTTGTCTCTAGATTTGAAAAACATAGATAAAATGCCCATGGGCAACACCTCCATAATCTAGGCATGAAAAAAGCACCTACGTTTGTAGATGCTCATCGGTAATATTATTTAATGTTGATTATTTTTGGTTCTGACGTAGATTCCATCTTTCAGTATGTCTTTGCTAGATGCAATAAAATCATGAGCAATAAATCTAAAATCGATGATATAGCACCTACATCCGTATATGCTTTAAAATTTTACTTTGTAATAACTCCGGCAGGGAGAGTTAATTCATCAACAGGATACTTAAGTCTCTCATGCAGCCAAGAGACATCCAGTTCCCAATTGGCTATTTTACTTAAACTAAAAAATTTAGATGCTGCCTCCATTTTATGCATTTCAAAATCCATCAGATCACATTCATTGACCTTCAAAAATTGCTGAATAGCTTCCTTATCAGTACCTATTTTCTGTGCCCTTCCAAAGTGAATTGTATTGTGACAAGCTTTGCAAACCCCTATAATTCCAACGAGTTTTTGAAGACGTTGTTTTTCATCGAAATTCCAAACTTCATGGGCATCTAAACTAGTGAATTTTTCCCCACATGAATAACAGGTCAAATTCTGATCTTTAATAGCAAGTTTTCGGATTTTTGCCCAATCAGATGGTTTAAGTAATTTACTAAGACTTGATCCCCATGCTGATCTTGGGACTAATTCAATTTGTAAAACCATAGATACCCCCTCGGAAAATTTATTTATCTTATCTAACGAATCCCAAAGCTATGAGAATGACTTTAACTGTAGCATATCACATTCTCTGGACAATTATGAAATCGTTTAGTTCCCTTAGGGTATTCAATTAATTTACAAAACAAATATCCCTCGATCATCATAAACACTACTTTTCCGTTCAGTACGCAGTGATCGATCTAGCGCCATAATTGTTGCAACTGCACCGTCGATCTTTTCAGTGCTCCAACAAGGGGGACGTTTCCTTTTGTTTCAAAAAGAACCGTCCCCTTAGTTTGCTGCTAAGGAGGGGAGGAGAACTAATGTCCACCAAGCAGAAACGGGTAGCCATTCTTTATCCTGAGAACCGGACAGTGGGGAGAAAGTCGTCAGTTGAAAGCGACCTGTTTTCTAAGCTGTTTCAGGGGTTTGCCGACATGGGCATTGTGTCGCAACCAGTCGCCTATCACGACGATTGTTGCCACGACGTAGAGATAAAGCTTTTGCAGATTGGCACCAAGGAAGTGCTGTATCGCACGCGCGAGGTGGGCTGGGGCTGCGACACGCATCTCTATCTCACCCTAGAACAGATGTGCCAAGAATTGCCCCGGCGACTGGCTTCTGGGGAGGCCCGAGTGCTGAAACAGTATCGCGGCAACGGAGGCATAGGCGTGTGGAGAGTACAGTTGCAGGGCCATGCACTGCCTGAGCATGGGCAGCGTAGCGACCCCGCAGAGATAACTTTAGATACGCATGTCTCCGTGCGGCAAGCTATCCGCGGAGCATATGAGGAAGTGATGGCTCTCGGAGCACTAATCGACTTGTGTCGGCCCTACTTTTTTAACAAGGGCCGTGTCATTGACCAAGTATATCAGGAACGTCTCACTGAGGGCATGATTCGTTGTTACTTGGTGCACAACCAAGTGGTAGGGTTTGGGCACCAAGCCGTAAACGCTCTGTTTCCGGCTCCAGCTGGCGCACTGCCCTCCACCGCCCCGCAACCTGGTCCGCGCCTGTACTATCCGCCAACCAAGAATGAATTTGAGCTACTCAAGCACAAACTTGAGCAAGAATGGCTCCCTGCGGCGCAAGAGCTGCTGCGCCTTGACAATTGTCAACTACCAATCATCTGGGACTGTGATTTTCTTTTAGGACCTCGGGACGAGCTGGGTGCCGATACATATGTGCTGTGTGAAATCAACGCCAGCTGTGTTTCGCCGTTTCCAGCGGAAGCAATTCCATTCATAGTAGCTTCCACTGCCGCTCGGATGATAAGATGAACGCAACAAGAGGAACAGTCCCCTTTGTTTTGATGATTAGTGTCGCTAAGCGAGTGGTATCTGTATTGATCATGCTTGTGTTAGTGCTCGTTTTTAGTTTGGCAGGGTCAGCTCAATCGCAGAGCGGTGAGCTATTACCAGGTAATGGGCAACTATTGATTCTCGTAGGAGCACAGTATGGACTTCCCGTGGTGGATACCATTATGCCGCCTTTAGTTGGGGCGTTGGTATCAGGGGGGATGAGCCGAGAGGATATTTTTGTAGAGTTTCTTGATCTTCATCGCTTTCCAGGCGAAAGACATCGCTCTGAAGTTATGGCGTCGTTACGGAGCAAGTTGAATAATAAGGATATCCGTTTGATTGTGACGATTAATCAGTCTGCGGTAGATTTTCTCGCTCAGGAGGGGCATGATTTTTTCCCAGATGCACCCATGCTTATCCCCATCTTTGAGCAAGAGCCTGCCTGGGTGGGTGTCCCGCGCCGCGTAATAATCCTTAGCTCCCGCGTGGATGCGGAGGGGACCTTGCGATTTATGTTTGATCTTTTCCCTGAAACACGGCGCATTATCATCATTATGGGTAAAGATGATTATAGGGCCCCGTTTTATGGCACGCTTAGGGCGGCACTAGATGCATTGTCAGGAAGTTTAGATATTAAGGACACCTCCGCATTCACTTATGAAGAAATGCTACAATACATTGCTTCATTGCCGGCAAATACGGTCGCTATCTATGGCTCGTATTTTGAGGACGTGGCTGGCCAGACTTTTGTGCCGGCGGAGGTGGCCGCGCAAGTGGCCAGAACGGCCAAT
>Ga0209103_1000069_pt1 | contig 28773 bp, 29 predicted proteins | sample 4C3metaG_FD_184152 | JGI IMG/M metagenome (GOLD analysis project Ga0209103, IMG submission 184152) | Freshwater bacterial and archeal communities from Indian Creek, Illinois, USA - 4C3 metaG (SPAdes) (version 2) | ecosystem: Environmental > Aquatic > Freshwater > Unclassified | place: USA...
CATCCGCGTTTGCGCCGCGCTCGTCAGTCGCGGGCCGGGCTGGGCCGGGGTGAGGAATCGGAGCCCGCGACTGACGAGCGCGGCGCAAACGCGGATGCGGCGGGGCCGGGCTGGGCCGGGGTGAGGAATCGGAGCCCGCGACTGACGAGCGCGGCGCAAACGCGGATGCGGCGGGGGCCGGGCTGGGCCGGGGTGAGGAATCGGAGCCTGCGACTGACGAACCCCGGCCCAGCCCGGCTCCCGCCGCCCACCCACCAACGAAGCCCTCCACCAACGAAGCCCTCCACCAACGAAGCCCTCCACAAACCAAGCCCACACCAACGCCCAACTCCAACACCGCGCTACACTCGCGCCCATGAGCACGGCCGAAGCCCCGGGCAGCAACCGCCCCACCGTCATCCAGTTGTCAATCAAAGAAAAGGCCGCCCTCTACGCGGCCTACATCCCCCTGTTTGCCGAGGGCGGAATCTTCGTGCCCTCCACGCGCGCCTACCGCTTGCGCCAAGAAGTCTATGTGCTGCTCAGCCTGCCCGACGACCCGCAACGCTACCCCCTGTCCGGCACCGTAGCCTGGATCACCCCGGCGGGCGCGGCCAACTCGCGCACCCAAGGCATAGGCGTGCGCTTCCCGGCCGACGACAAAGCCAAACAACTCAAACTTCGGATCGAACAAATCCTGGGCGCGTACCTGGCCTCCGAGCGGCCCACGCAAACCCTCTGAAAGTACCGCCGCAGCATGTACGTTGACTCCCATTGCCACCTCGATTTTCCCGAACTGCGCCCGCAGTTGCCCGACATTCTGGCCGCCATGCAACAAGCCAGCGTCGAGTGCGCGCTGTGCATCAGCACCCGCATGGAAACCTTTCCGGCCGTGCTCGAACTGGCGCAGCAACACCCGCCCCTGTGGGCCACCGTAGGCGTACACCCCGACAACGAAGGCATACACGAACCCACCGAGGCCGAACTGCTCGCCGCCGCCCAACACCCGCGCGTGGTAGGCATAGGCGAAACCGGGCTCGACTACTACCGCCTGGGCGAGCGCAGCGTGGCCGACATGGAATGGCAGCGCCAGCGCTTTCGCGTCCACATCCGCGCCGCTCGGCGCAGTGGGCTGCCACTCATCATCCACACCCGCGCCGCCGCCGCCGACACACTCGCCGTCCTGCAAGAGGAGGGCGGCTTTGTGCCCGGTGCCGACCCCACCCCCCATCTGCCCGCCGCACGCGGCGTGTTTCACTGCTTCACCGAAAGCGCCGAGTTGGCGCAGGCCGTGCTGGCGCTGGGTTTTTACATCTCCTTCTCCGGCATCATCACCTTTCGCAACGCCGCCGAACTGCGCGAAGTGGCGCGCCAGGTGCCGCTGGAGCGCTGCCTGATCGAGACCGACAGCCCATACCTGGCCCCGGCACCGCACCGTGGCAAACTCAACACCCCCGCCTACGTGCCATTCGTGGGGCAGCAACTGGCTGCGATCAAGGGCCTGACAGCAGAGCAAGTGGCCCAAGCCAGCACCGCCAATTTTTACCAATTGTTCAGCAAAATCAATTCGCAAGAAGCGCTTTTGCAAGCAGCCTGAACCCGCCTGGGCCACTCGCCAGAACCCGCCAAAAATCCTCGAAAACACATGAAAAACAAATTCAAATTCATTGTTTTCGCACTGATTTTTGCATCATTTTTTGGTCATGCCCAAGCCCAGACCGGCTCCTTCGAGCGCTTCTTCATGGCCATCAGCCGCGACGACGTGGGCCCCATCATCGAACTGCAACTGCGCGGTTTCGACATCAACGCGCCCAACCCCGATCTGGTGCCGCCGCTGCCGCTGGCCATCCAGATCGACTCGCTGCGCGTGGCGCGGCACCTGATCGAGCAGCCAGGGCTCAACCTAGAGGCCAGCACCCCAGCCGGCGAAACCGCGCTCATGCTCGCCGCCATCCGTGGTCACCTCGATCTGGTGCAGGCACTCATCGCGCGCCGCGCCCAAGTCAACCGCCCCGGCTGGACGCCGCTGCACTACGCCGCCAGCCACGACGGCGAGCAAGCCCTGCCCATCACCGCCTTGCTGCTGGAACACCACGCCTTCATCGATGCGCGCTCGCCCAACGGCAGCACCCCGCTGATGCTGGCCGCGCACTACGGGCGGCGCGAAGTGGTGCAACTGCTGCTGCGCGAAGGCGCCGAGCCGCTGGCGCGCAACCAGCAGGGGCTCAACGCCATCGACTTTGCCCTGCTGGCGCGCCGCACCGACGTGGCCGAAGCCATTGCTGGCAGCGTGCGCGCGCAGCAGCGCAGCGGCACCTGGTGAAATTTTCGGTTCCAATAACCCTCTAGAACCCACAACCCGTGCGCGCAGCGCCAAACCCTTATGCTCAACAAAGACCTGCAAGACCTCATCGGCGGCCTAGCCATGCTGGCCATTGGCGCCTTTGCCGCCATCTACGCGTACCAAAACCTCGAAATCGGCCAGTTGAGCCGCATGGGGCCGGGCTTTTTTCCGCTCGTGCTCGGCTCGGCGCTGACCGTGCTGGGCCTGCTGATCGCGCTGCCGGCGTTTTTTCGCCGCGCTTCCGGCCCGCTCGAGATCGACTTCAAGTCGCTGTTTTTCGTCACCCTGTCGCTGCTGATGTTTGCCTTTTTGCTGCGCCCACTGGGTATTTTGATCACCAGCGTGTTGATGGTGCTGGTCTCGACCCTGCCGCTGTCGCTCGCGACCGTGGGCTGGAAAACCCGCATCCTGACCGGGTTCGGCGTGGCCGCGGTGACGTGGGTGGTGTTCATCCTGGGGCTGGGAATGAACCTGCCCACTTGGCCTTGGAGCCACTAAAAACACAACGATAAAGAGAGACTTGCACCATGGATATCGCTTCCGGACTGATGTTGGGCTTGCAGACGGCGCTGCAACCCGAAATCCTGCTTTACTGCTTCATCGGCGTGTTTCTGGGTACCCTGATCGGGGTGCTGCCCGGAATTGGCGCCTTGGCCGCCATTTCGCTGCTGCTGCCCATCACGTTTCACCTAGAGCCCACGGCGGCGATCGTGATGCTGGCCGGGGTCTATTACGGGGCCCAGTACGGCGGCTCCACCGCCGCCATTTTGCTCAACCTGCCCGGTACGCCCTCGTCGGCCGTCACCTGTCTCGACGGCTACCCCATGGCCAAGCAGGGCAGGGCCGGGGTGGCGCTGTTCATGGTCACCATTGCCTCATTCGTCGGCTCGATGCTGGGCATCGCGGTGCTGGTGGCTTTTGCGCCGGGAATCGCCGAAATCGGCTTGCGTTTTGGGGCCGCCGAATACTTCTCTATCATGCTGCTGGGGCTGGTGGCCGCCTCCACGCTGGCCGTGGGCTCGCCGGTCAAAGGGCTGGCGATGGTGGTGTTCGGCCTGCTGCTGGGAACCGTGGGCACCGACATCAACTCGGGTGTGCCGCGCTTCGATTTCGACATCCCGGAGCTGATGGACGCCATCAGCCTGGTGGCGCTGGCGATGGCGATCTTTGGCGTCGCCGAGCTGATCGCCTCCATCAACTTCAAGCGCGACGGCACGGCCAAGTCCATCATCACCCTGCGATCCATGGTGCCGACGCGGCAGGACTTGAAACAGTCTGCGCTGCCAATGCTGCGTGGCACCGGCATCGGCAGCTTTTTGGGTGCCTTGCCCGGCACCGGCCCGACCATCGCTTCCTTCATGTCGTACGCCGTGGAAAAACGCATCGCCAAAGACCCGAGCCGCTTTGGCAAAGGCGCCATCGAGGGCATCGCCGCACCCGAGGCGTCGAACAACGCCGCCGCCCAGACCGCCTTCGTGCCTACGCTCTCGCTGGGCATACCGGGCGACGCCGTGATGGCGCTGATGCTGGGCGCGCTCATCATCCACGGCATCCAGCCCGGCCCCATGCTCATGACGGCCCAGCCCGAGCTGTTCTGGGGCCTGATCGTGAGCTTTGCCATCGGCAACATCATGCTGGTGATACTGAATCTGCCGCTGGTGGGCATTTGGGTCTCGATCCTGCGCATCCCGTACCACGTGCTGTACCCGGCCATACTGGTGTTCATCTGCCTCGGCGTCTATAGCGTCAGCAACAGCGTGTTCGACATCTACATGACCGCCGGACTGGGCGTGATGGGTTATCTGCTGCTCAAGCTGCGCTTCGAGGCCGCGCCCTTGCTGCTGGGTTTCGTGCTCGGCCCGATGATGGAAGAAAACCTGCGCCGCGCCTTGTTGCTCTCGCGTGGCGACCCGAGCACCTTCATCGAGCGCCCGATCAGCGCCACGGTGCTGGCCATTTGCGCCGCCTTGTTGCTCTGGACGCTTTACACGGCCTTCAAGCGCGGCATGAAACGGCGCGAGCAGGAGCAGGACCGCATTCCTGAATGAGCCCTGCGCCAGGGTTTGTGTTATATTTCAATATCAATCAAGCCTTGGGAGCCTTGTTATGCACACAGCCAATCTGCGCAAAGTGGGCGGATCGGTGATGCTGGCCGTGCCGCCGGCCTTTCTGGATCAACTGCACCTGCAAGCCGGGGCCAAAGTGGACTTGGCGGTGGATCAGGGCTGCTTGGTGGTCAGCCCCAGGCGGCGCCCACACTACACGCTGGCGCAACTGCTGGCCGATTCCGACTACTCGCAGCCGCAAAGCGAGGCCGAACGCGAGTGGATCGATGCCCCCAGCGCAGGCCGCGAGCCGCTATGAATCGCGGCGATATCTACCTGGTGTCGCTGGACCCAAGCGCCGGGCACGAGCAAGGCGGCAGCCGTCCGGTGCTGGTGGTTTCACCCTTGGCCTTCAACCAAGCGACGCAGTTGCCGGTGGTTTTGCCGATCAGCAATGGGGCTGGCTTTGCGCGCCGCTTAGGCTTTGCCGTGCCCATCAGCGGCATCCGCACCACGGGCGTGGTGCGCTGCGATCAACCGCGTGTGCTCGATTTGTCGGCCCGCCAAGCGCGCAAGGTGGATGTCTTGCCCGAGCCCATCATGGACGAGGTCTTGGCCAAAGTGGCGACGCTGTTTGAATGAGCGCGCTTGAGCCAAGCCCGCAAAACCAGCCATGTCTATTCGAGTTCAAACCGTGGCAGCGGAAACGCTTGCTGGGCGCTGCGTGTGCTAGGCAGCCAAGCCAAGCCAAGCCAAGCCAAGGGGTGCGTCAGAGGACGGCCTTAGGGCAATTAGTTCTACAATGTGTATTATGTTAAATGAAGAAGACGTGGGCGTCAACCCAACCAAGCCCGCCGTCCCCGAGACGCTGGCCGAACACATCGAGCGCGTGCTGCTTGCCCTGCCCGAACACCGCATCAGCCTGCACGACATTGTCGAGGCCGTAGGCCCCGACAGCCTGATGCTGCTCACCATCTTTTTGTCGCTGATCTTCCTGGTTCCGGTTTCTATTCCCGGTGTCAGCACCGCCTTTGGGTTGGCGATCGTGCTCATCGGCCTGACGCGCACGCTTGGGCGCAAGCCCTGGCTGCCGCAGCGCATCGCGCAGCGCCAGTTGGCGGCGGCCCCGCTGCGCGCGGGCTTGCAGCGCGCCACGGTCTGGCTGCACCGCATCGACCGCCTCAGCCGCCCACACCGCTGGCCCTGGTTGAGCAGCCACGGCCCGGCCACGCTGTGCAACAACCTGGCGCTGGTGTTTGCCGGTCTGCTTTTGATGATGCCCTTTGGCCTGATTCCCTTTAGCAACACCTTGCCCGCGCTGGCGGTGATTTTTTTGTCGGCCGGCATGATGCAGCGCGACGGACTGGCGCTGCTGCTGGGCTACCTGGCGGTGTGCCTGACGCTGCTCTATTTCGCCCTCTTGCTCACGGCGGGCGGGGCCACGCTGCTGGAGCTGTGGAATTGGATCGGCTAGGCAGGCTCTTGCAGCTCGAAAGACCTTGGCCTGACGCAACAGGCAGCGTCAAGGTGCAACCGACCTGCGAACCGGTCGGGCACCTGCGGCTCGCAATCGCTTGAGCTGGACAAGCCGCTCGGCGTCGAGCCCAGTTTCAAGGCCTACCTCCACACAAATCAAGGCCGCAGCAAGGCACCCAACGCATCGCCGAGCCAATCGAGCGCGCCCCCCACATGCATCCCCGAAAAACCATCCAGCGCCTCTTGGGTTGCAATGGACCACTTTACATCATCTTTGGCATATTTTATCGTTTGCTTCATATCAATTTTGTCTGCCTCGCCCTTGTCCAGCCACACCGCGCGGCAGTGCAAGCACAGATCGATTTCTACGCCTTGGTAATGCGCCAGGTGCAGCGTGCGCCCGCATTGTGGGCAACCTATGTTCGAGCGTGGCCACTCAGCGGCGCGCAGGGCGATCTGGTCTTGTAGCGCTGCCAGCTCCAGCCGCATGGAAAGCGGCAGGAACATCCCTTGGCAGAGCTTGCAGGCATACCAATTCTGGCGCAGATGCGGGTGCGTTTCCAGTGCTGCGGCGTCGCGTGGGCAAAGGTTGGTTTTCATGACTTGCTCCGGTCTTCATCGAACATGCGCCTGCGTGCGAAACGCTGCGGCCAACGCCACTTGGCGGCCAGAATCAAGGCGGCCATGACCAACACGCTGGTGGCGAGGAGCTGCACGATAATGACCACGATCAAACTTCCCTCCAAGCCCTCCTCTCCGCCCAGATGTTCGGCGTGCAAGCGGTAGGCATCGGTGGCCAACATGAACGAAATAAAACCCCCCACGCCCTGCACGAAATCCCCGAGCCCTGTGGAAGGGTTGCGTGACGGGTGCCTAAGCCGGTGCAGCAGCGGATAAAGCGCCATGACCACCCCGCTCAGCGCGGCCAAACCCAAGGCGGGCAAGTAGGGATCGAGCCAAACCAAGCTCGCGCCCGCCAACAAGGCGGAGATCCAGAAAGTGTGGCCGGCCTGATCGTACATGCCCTGCCAGTGTCCTTGGAAGGCAATCTCATCGCTATGTTGGCGCAGGCGGCTGTGCGTCAACAGTTCGGCGGGCAGAGGCAGGTGCGGCAGGCGGCGTTCGATTTCGGCCACGAAATCTGGCCATTGCTGCAATTGCACCGACACGTACACCGGGTGCGCGCCGCCCTCGAAGCGCAGCGCGTCGCTGCGGGTGCTGAAAGCGATGCGTTTTATCTCGGGCCAGGCGACAAAGGCTGCCTGGCCCCAGGCGGTGTAGCCCACAAGCCCGGCGGAATCGGAGCGGAAAACGGCGCGCATCAGGCTCACCCCCATGGCAGGGCAGAGCCCGCCCATAAAAAGCGCGAGCAATACCACGACCAGGGCATCGTGCGCCTGAACGGGTATCAAAAGGAGCATGGGAATGAACAAAGCAGGCCCTAGAACGAACAATAGGGGCCCCATCCACCACAGCTCGCCGGACAAGTGAAACCGCCGCGCATCTGCGAACGCCGCTGGCAGCGCGCGTCGCCCACGCCAGTCGATCCAAGCGGCGACAAGCCATACCCCCGCCATGGCGGCGAACGCGATCCCGTGCCAAAGGTTGAGATCCAAGCTCATTCGCTGCCCCGTGCTCGCACGGTTTCGAGCACCCGAATGGCAGCGGCATCGACCCACAGCCGCGATCCGTCATCGCGCTCGAACGCCACCAGGTTCGTCAAGGGGTGCGGCAGGCCGGCGTTGCGGGCGGCGTCGGCGTCCATCACGCCCACCAAGCGCACGTCGGCAAAGACCTGACCGTCCTTGAGCCGCACCTGCATCAGGCTGCGCCGGTCGATACCGGGAAGCGTTCTGAAGCACTGATCTTGCCCGAGCCGCCGATGCCGCAAGTGCGCACGCAAGTCAAAAAACAGCCACAGCAGCGCCACGCTGACGACGACCGTGGCGCCGAAGGAAACGAACACGAGCGCGGTAGGAACCCAAGTCTCGGTCATGCGCTGCTCCCTTTTTTGCAGTACAGGTTTTCAAGGCCCCATAGCATAGCTTGGCTTGCGCCGTGCGCGCAAGGTTCAGTCCCTTGATAGGCATGCGCGCAACACGTTTGATGCAGCGCAACATTTGCATGGTAGGATGCCACGCAGCACCCTTTGCAGAAAGCACAAACCATGGCAGTTCAGCAGCAGACCCAACCCATGCGCCACCCGAGCGGCCCAGGGGCTGAGGCATGATCGGGCTGCTGGGCATTGTGCTCGCGCTCGGGCTGCTGATCTTTTTGGCCTATCGCGGCGTGTCGGTGCTGTTGCTGGCACCGCTGTGCGCGCTGCTGGCGGCGCTGTTTGCTGGCGCGCCGCTGCTCGGGCTCTACACCCAGGTGTTCATGGGTTCGGCGGGCAGCTTCATCATCTCGTTCTTCCCCTTGTTCCTGCTGGGCGCGATTTTTGGCCGGCTGATGGACGACAGCGGATCGGCCAAGGCGATCGCCCAGGGCTTGGTGGCGCAATTGGGCGGCGGACAGGCGATTTTGGCGGTGGTGCTGGCCTGCGCCATCCTCACCTACGGCGGCGTGTCGCTGTTCGTGGTTGCCTTTGCCATCTACCCGATTGCGGCCAGCTTGTTTCGGGACCAAAACATCCCCAAGCGGCTGATCCCGGCGACCATTGCCTTGGGGGCCTTCACCTTCACCATGACGGCTCTGCCGGGCACGCCAGCGATACAAAACGCGATCCCCATGCCGTTTTTTGGCACCACGCCTTTTGCCGCGCCCGGCATCGGCATTCTGGCGGCGGTGATCATGTTTGGCGCCGGCCAGTGGTGGCTGATGCGCCGCGCTGCGGCGGCGCGTGTGCTTGGCGAGGGCTACGGCGAGCACCCCGACGCCTTGCCAACGGCCGACAAAGCGATGCGCGAACGCGCCGCCGGCGAGGGCTACGACGTGGCCGACTTGGTCTGCGAAAAAGAAGCCACGCCCTGCCGCCCGCTGCCGTCCTTCATGCTGGCGGTGTTGCCGATCGTGGTGGTGATCGTGGCCAACCTGCTGTTCTCGACCTTCATCATTCCGTCGTGGGACTTGGCCTTCTTGGCCGAGCCCCAGTTTGGGGCCGTCGGCTTGCCCTCGGTGCTGGGCGTGTGGTCTATCATCCTGGCGCTGTCGATCGCCATTTTGGTGCTGATCGCCACCAACTGGGCGCGGCTGGTGTCGCTGACGCGCTCGCTCGACGACGGTGCCAACGCCTCGGTGCTGCCCATCTTCAATACCGCCTCGCTGGTGGGCTTTGGTGCGGTGGTCGCCGCCCTGCCCGCCTTCGAGATCGTGCGCGTAGGGGTGCTGGGCCTAGGCGGCGAGAACCCGCTGGTCTCGCTGGCGATTGCGGTCAATATTTTGGCTGGCATCACCGGCTCGGCCTCGGGTGGCATGAGCATCGCGCTCTCGACCTTGGGCAGCACCTACTTGGAAATGGCCACGGCGGCCGGCATCGCGCCGGAGGTGCTGCACCGCATCACCGCCATTGCCACCGGTGGCCTCGACTCGCTGCCACACAACGGCGCGGTGGTCACGCTGCTGGCGATCTGCGGCCTGACGCACCGCCAGTCTTACGGCGATCTGGCCATGGTCGCGGTGGTGTTCCCGATCGGCGCGCTGGTGGTGGCCATCACGGCGGCGAGTCTGTTTGGGGCCTTTTGAGCCGCAACGCGGGCGGCCGGTTCGCCCCGGCTCCAGCAGCGATCGACCCCTTCAACCCCAATACAGCAGTGCCTCGCGCTCTTGCAGCAGCAGTTGCACCGGGCGCCCCACGGGCAGCAGCACCTTGGTTGGCACGTGGCCAAAAGGCAAGCCGGTGAGCACCGGCAACGTGGGCCCGAGCTGCTCGCGCAACCACTGCACCGCGCTGGCCAGTTTGAAGCCGCGGTCGTGCGCGCTGAGCTCAAAGCGGTTGAAAGCCCCGAGCAAAATGGCGCGCTGGCGGCCCAGCACCCCGGCGTGCAGCAGTTGCGAGAGCAGGCGCTCGATGCGGTAGGGGTGTTCGGCCACGTCTTCGAGGAACAAAATTCCACCCTCGATTTGCGGCCAGTAGGGCGTGCCCAGCAGGCTGCACAGCACCGACAGATTGCCGCCCCACAACGTGGCCGACTCCACGCTCCAGCCTTCGGCCATCTCGGCCAGGTGCGGGTAGGCCTTGCGGTCGGCAGCCGGTACGCGCCAGCCCGCGCCTTCGCCCACGCCTTGCAGCAGGTCGTCGAAGCAGGCTTGCATGATCTCGTCGGGTTCGCCCTCCCCGGCCCAGTCTTCGAGCAGCGCCGGGCCGGCCCAGGTCTGGCCACCCGTGCGCGCCAGCACGGCGAGCTGCAAGGCGGTGAAATCGCTCAAACCCACCCAGGCGCTGCCGCGCTCGATGGATTGCTGAATCTGCGCATAAGGCAGGCGCTCCAGCAGGCGCGTCAGGCCATAGCCGCCGCGGGTGGTGAGCAGCACATCGGCACCGCTGGCGGCGGCGCGGCCTATGGCGGCCAGCCGGGCATCGTCGTCGCCAGCAAAGCGCTGGAAGCTGCTGAGCGCATCCGGGTCTGGCTCGACTTCGTGACCCTGCGCCTGCAAGCGCTTGCAGGCGCGCCTAAAGCCAGCCCGGTCGCGCACCGCCCCGCTGGGGGAGTAGAGGTAGATGTGGCTCATTCAGTGCATTGCGGCACGGGCTGCCTCTGCCAGAAAGCCGGAGCGGGTTGCGCCGTGCGCCTTGGCGTAATCATCGATCTTGGCCAAGAGCCGACGCGGCAGCGTGATGTTGATCTTTTCGGCCTTGCCTTCGAAGCGCGTCACATCGACATCGACCAAGGCCCAAACCCACCCTGCGTACTCTGGATCGCTTTGCCACTCGGCCAGCGGGCGCGCAACGGGTATATCCAGATTGTCATCTGCAAGAATTTCGCAGTGCGCTTCAATGGCCTCGACCGCATTGGCGAAGGCATCCTCAGCCGTGTCACCGGCAGAGAAGCAGCCAGGAAGATCGGGCACGACCACGCCCCAAGCCGTGTTTTGCGTGGCGGGTTCAAGGGCAATCTGGAATTTCATGGCGTTCAACTTTACTTCAATCCAGCTTGTCTGCCTTCGTCACTCCCACTCGATCGTCGCCGGCGGTTTGCTGCTCACGTCGTAGGTGACGCGGTTGATGCCGCGCACTTCGTTGATGATGCGAGCCGAAACGCGCTTGAGCAGGCTGTAGGGCAGTTCGGCCCAGTCGGCGGTCATGAAATCGCTGGTCTGCACCGCGCGCAGCGCCACCACGTAGTCGTAGGTGCGGCCGTCGCCCATCACGCCCACGCTCTTGACTGGCAAAAACACGGCAAAGGCCTGGCTGGTGAGCTCGTACCAGCTCTTGCCGCTGTGCGGCTCGATGGTCGAGCGCAGTTCTTCGATGAAGATGGCGTCGGCGCGGCGCAGCAAGTCGGCGTACTCGGGGCGCACCTCGCCCAAGATGCGCACGCCCAGCCCCGGCCCCGGAAAGGGGTGCCGATAGACCATGGCGGGCGGCAAACCGAGTGCCACACCGAGCTCGCGCACCTCGTCTTTGAACAAATCGCGCAGCGGCTCCAGCAGCTTGAGGCCGAGTTGCTCGGGCAGGCCGCCCACGTTGTGATGGCTCTTGATGCTCACCGCCTTTTTGCTCTTGGCCCCGCCGGACTCGATCACATCCGGGTAAATCGTGCCTTGGGCCAACCACTTGGCGGCGGTTTTTGATGCACCACTTGCCGTCAGCTTGGCGGCCTCGGCCTTGAACACCTCGACGAACAGGCGGCCGATGATCTTGCGTTTTTGCTCCGGGTCGGACACGCCGGCGAGCTCGCGCAAAAACAACTCGCTGGCATCGACGCGCAGCACGCGCACGTGCAGCCGGTCGGCGAACATCTCCATCACTTGGTCGCCCTCGTGCAGCCGCAGCAGGCCGTGATCGACGAAAACGCAGGTGAGCTGCTCGCCAATGGCGCGCTGGATCAGCGCCGCCGCCACGGAGGAATCCACCCCGCCCGAGAGGCCCAGAATCACCCCTTCGTCGCCCACCTGGGCACGGATGCGCTGCACCGCCTCTTCGATGTGATCGCGCATCACCCAGTCGGGCCGGGCGGCGCAGATATCGAGCACGAAGCGCTCCAGCAGGGCGCGGCCCTGCACCGTGTGCGTGACTTCGGGGTGAAACTGCACGCCGTAAAAGCGCCGCGCCTCGTCGGCCATGCCGGCAATCGGGCACGAATCGGTGCTGGCCATGAGTTTGAAGCCCGGCGGCAGCGCGGTGACTTTGTCGCCGTGGCTCATCCAGACCTTGAGCATGCCATGCCCTTCGGGGGTGTGGAAGTCGGCGATGTCGCGCAGCAGGGCGCTGTGGCCGCGCGCACGCACCTCGGCGTAGCCAAATTCGCGCTGCGCCGAGCCTTGCACCTGGCCGCCCAACTGCTGCGCCATGGTCTGCATGCCGTAGCAAATGCCCAGCACCGGCAGGCCGAGCTCGAACACCGCCTGCGGCGCCCGGTCCTCGACTTCATACACGCTGGCGTGGCTGCCCGAGAGGATGACGCCCTTCAAGTGGCCGCTGGCGGCCTGCTGGCGCAGCCAGTCGTCGCTCACGTCGCAGGGGTGGACTTCGCAATACACATGCGCTTCGCGCACCCGGCGCGCGATCAGTTGCGTGACTTGGGAGCCGAAATCGAGGATGAGAATGTGGTCGTGGAGCATGGTGGGGTTGTAGGGAAATGGGTGTCAGTGCCCAGACTCGGCGAGCATGGCTTGAATGGCTTGCACCAGTTGGGGCAGTTGGTTTTCAAGCACGCGCTGCACCGCCAGCGCATCAATTTCACCCAGGTAGTTGTGCACGAGGATATTTCGAAAGCCGCTGATTTCGCGCCAAGGTATTTGGGTGTGGGCGTCTTTCAGCTGCTGGGGCAAGGCTTGGGTGGCCTCAGACAGGGTTTGCAAATGCCGCAGCGTGGCCGCATACAGCACCTCATCGGTGAGCAAATCGCCCCGGTTTCTGATCGCCTCGATTTTTTTGGCCGCATCCAAAATGTGCAGCGCGTAGGGTTGCCAAGGCTTGCTCATAACTCGACCGCCTCCGCCAGCACACGGGAGCGAATGTGGGGGCTGAGTTCGTGCTCTGGCACCAGATCGACACGGCGTTGCAGCAAATCGCTCAGGTCTTGCGTCAGTGGCAGACGCTGCGAAAAAATGTCGTATCCACGCGGTAGCACCACCAAAAAATCGACATCGCTTTGCGGGCTTTCTTCACCGCGCGCGACCGATCCGAATACGCGCAAATGCGAGCCGCCATAGCGCGATGCCAGGCGCTGCAATTCCGGGTTCAGGGCTCGCAATTGCTGGAGTAGCATAAGGGCACTCCTCACTCGGCCCGGTAATTCGGCGCTTCCTTGGTGATCTGCACATCGTGCACATGGCTTTCGCGCACGCCCGCCGTGGTGATCTCGACGAATTCGGCTTGCGCGTGCAGCTCGGCGATGCTGGCGCAACCGCAGTAGCCCATGGCGGCGCGCAGGCCACCGGCCATCTGGAACAGAATCGACACCACCGAGCCCTTGTAGGGCACGCGGCCTTCCACGCCCTCGGGAACGAGCTTGTCGGCGTTTGGGTTGCCGGTGCTGGATTCTTGGAAATAGCGGTCGGCGCTGCCCTGCTGCATGGCGCCGATCGAGCCCATGCCGCGGTAGCTCTTGTAGCTGCGGCCCTGGAACAGCACGATCTCGCCCGGCGCTTCTTCGGTGCCGGCAAACACGCCGCCCATCATCACGCTGCTGGCCCCGGCGGCAATGGCTTTGGCGATGTCGCCGCTGTAGCGCACGCCGCCGTCGGCGATCAGGGGCACCCCGGTGCCCAGCAGCGCCGTGGCCACGTTGTCGATGGCGGTGATTTGCGGCACCCCGACCCCGGCTACGATGCGCGTGGTGCAGATCGAGCCCGGCCCGATCCCGACCTTGACCCCGTCGGCCCCGGCCTCGACCAGCGCGCGCGCCGCCGCCCCGGTCGCGATATTGCCGCCTATCACCTGCACCTGCGGATAGTTTTGCTTGACCCAGCGCACCCGATCCAGCACGCCCCGGCTGTGGCCGTGCGCGGTGTCCACCACGATGGCATCGACGCCGGCGCGCACCAGCAACTCCACCCGCTCCTCGGTGCCAGCGCCCACACCCACGGCGGCACCGACGCGCAAATGCCCGGCGGCATCGCGCGCGGCGTTGGGGAAGTTGAGTTGTTTGCGAATGTCTTTGACCGTGATCAGACCCTTGAGCTCGAAGGCCTCGTTGACCACCAGCAGGCGCTCGAGCTTGTGCTTGTTGAGCAGCGCCTTGGCTTCTTCGGGCGTGGTGCCGTCGGGCACGGTGATCAGGCGCTCGCGCGGTGTCATGATCTCGCGCACCGGCAGTTCGGTGCGGGTCTCGAAGCGCAGATCGCGCCCGGTGACGATGCCCACCACCTTGCCGCCGTCGAGCACCGGAAAGCCCGAGATGCCGAGCTCTTCGGACAGTTGCAGCACCTGATAGACCGTGGTCTCGGGCGTGATGACCACCGGATCGCGCAGCACGCCCGACTCGTAGCGCTTGACCTTGGCCACGTGGGCGGCCTGGTTTTGCGGCGTCAGGTTTTTGTGTACGATGCCGATGCCGCCCTCTTGCGCCAGCGCAATCGCCAGCCGGGCTTCGGTGACGGTGTCCATGGCGGCCGAGACCAGCGGCAGGTTGAGTGTGATGTCGCGCGTCAGGCGTGTGGCCAGCGAGGTATCCTTGGGCAAGATATTCGAGTAGGCCGGAACCAGCAACACGTCGTCGAAAGTGAGCGCTTTTCCAAGTAGGCGCATAGGGTGAACTCCAAAAGCGCTATTGTAGGCGGCCGGACGAGCGGGTACATTTGACCTCCAGCATGAACACCTTGGCCCACACCCTCGTTCTGGCACCCTACAGGCTGCTGCGCCAGCCAAATTCGGCCGGTATCGGGCCACCTGCACCTGCCTGCGCCCCTGTCCTTGCCCGCAGCCAGTGGCCCGTTCGCGCTGACGCAACGGTCGGCAGGGTGGCCAGCGCGGCCAGCGCGGCGGCGCGCAAGCTTTCCCTGGGGCTGGCCGCCTGCGCGCTCGGCCTGCTGCTGGCCAGCGCCGTGCAGGCCGCCCCGACTTGGGTCTGGCTCGATGAAAACGGCCGCCGCGTCGCCAGCGACATGCCGCCGCCTGCCACGGTGCCCGATCAGCGCATTTTGCGCCGGCCTGCGGCCCCGGCGTCGGCCTCGGCTGCTGCGCCCAGCGCCGCCCCAGCCCCGGCCACCGCAGCGAGCACCCCAGCCGCCACCCCACCCCGCCCTGCCCCTGCAGCCGGTGCGGCAGCAGGCCGCCTGACCGACGCGCAACTGCGCCAGCAGGTCGAGCAGCGCAACGCCACAATCCGGGCCGACAACTGCCAGCGCGCCCGCGCCTCGCTCGAAAGCTTGCAGGCCGGGGCCAGCCAGCCCCTGTACATGGTGAACGCACAAGGCCAGCGCGTGACCATGGACGCGGCCATGAAGCGCGCCGAAAGCGCGCGCCTGCGCCAGATCGTGCGCGACAACTGCACGCCGCCGCCTGCGGCCAATCCGGCCGCTGCCAACGCCCCTGCCGCAAACGCACCCGCCCCACCCGCCAGCAACCCCATCGCGCCCGCAGCCAGCCCTGCCCCCGCCCGGCCCTGATACCCCGGTTGCCCCGACCCACGGGCACAGCTCTGGCGCAGATTCAGCCACCTTCCAACCCGTTGGATGCTTTTTTGCTGCGCTGGCGGTAGCGTTCGCGCCGCGCCACTTTGGGGTCCACGCGCAAGGGGCGGTAAATTTCGATGCGGTCGCCGTCTTGCAACAGGGTCTGCCCAGCCGCTGGGCGGCCCCAAAGGCCGAACTCGGCGGCGGCCACGGCGGCAGCGGGCCAATCGTCGCCCTGCCCATAAGCGGCATCAGCCCCGGCAGCCCTGGGACCCTGGGCACCTTGCTGACACCCGGCAAACCACTGCCGCTTGGCCTGCTCCAGCGCCTGCGCCAGCGTGCTGCCTACGGGCAACTCCAGCGCGATTTCGTGCACTTGGCGCGTCGCGCTCGAATAAACCAGCGTGAGTTGGAGCGTCATGGGCCGGGGCGGTGGTGCGGGTGCACGCTATGGCTTCGTTCCATAAGCGCTCAGTTCTGTCGCCAAGGCAAGCCATGCTGGCGCCAGCCGCCTTTGCGACCCCGTTGCGCATTGGCATCAAGGTCGCCCTCAAAGCCTTCGAGGATGTTGTAGGCCGTCAGGCCCAGCTCGGTGGCGCGCTGGGCGGCGACGATGGAACGCACCCCGCTGCGGCACAGCAGCACCAGCTTGCGCCCACCAGCGGCGGCTTGCCGGAGGGCGTCGTCCAAGTGCGGGTTCATGACCATTCCGGGCCACTGTTTCCAGGCCGCAGACTGAGCACCAGGCACAAAACCCACCCACTCGCGCTCGGCGTCGGTGCGCACGTCCACCAGCACCGCCTCCCCCGCCTGCACCCATTGCCAAGCCAGTTGGGGCGACACATCGCCGGCGTAAGTGTCCATATGCGCCGGGGCTGGTGGCCGCGCTTGCATCAGCAGCGCGCCATCGGCATCTTGCCGGATACCAGAGCTCAGGTTGGCCGGCACCGCTTCGTCGATGCGTCGGGGTTTGGGCAGGTTCAGGCTGTCCATGATGGCCATAAACTCGGCCTCGGTCTTGCCCGCCACCCGTGCATTGCCCGCCTTTTCTTGGGCGATGGTGGAATGGGTGCGGCCTTGGTAGTCGTGCCCCGGCCAGACCGTGGTGTCGTCGGGCAGCGCAAACAGCACCTCGGTCAGGCTGTGGTAGAGGGCGGTGGCGCTGCCAGACTGGAAATCGGTGCGGCCGCAACCGTTGATGAGCAGGGTGTCCCCGGTGAACACGTGTTCACGCCAGACATAGCTCATGCTGCCTGCGGTATGCCCCGGCGTATGCAAAGCCAGCAGGGTTTCGGCACCGAAACGCAGCACGTCGCCGTGCGCCAACTGCGTTCCTGCGGTGCCGATGCCACAACCCGCCGGCGCCGCCATGCGGGCACCGGCCAACTCCGCCAACTGGCCCGCGCTGGTGATGTGGTCGGCATGCGCATGGGTTTCGAGCGCCCAGATCAGCTTGAGGCCGTAGTCACGCAGGGTGGCCAGATCGCGCTCGATCTGTTCTTGCACCGGATCGATGATCAGCGCCTCGCGCGTGTCGGGATCAAACAGCACATAGGTGTAGGTGCAGGATGCGGCATCGAAGAGCTGGATCGGTTTCATGGCATGGCCTTGCATAGGGGCAGTAGAGCAGAAAAGTATATCGCTTACGTAATTAGGCTGCCGACCTGCCGGTGGCCTGGGTCGTTCAAGGCCTGCGTTGGCTGCCGCCAAGGTGAGCGCCTTGAGTCTATATGATCGTTCTGGATGCGACAGATAGCCACATGGCGGGGTTTTACTGAGCACCCCAGAGGTGTAAACTGCAGCCCCTATGTTTGAACCACAGCGCATGATTCCCACTGGCACCCTGGCAACTGGCGTCGTTCCCGGCGAAGCCCCCTTGGCCCACGTGCCGGGCAGCATTTTTTTCTGGTTTGCCTTCATGGCCCTGGGGGTGTTTGCCTTTGGGGCCGGCCTGTGGGGGCTGGTGTGGCGGCGCATGCGCCAGCGCCGCCTGCGCGCCGACATAGCTCAGTGGCCCGCGGCCGCCCCGGTGAGCGCTCAAGCCACTTTTGCGTTGGAGCTGGTGCGCCGACACAAGCTGCGCGCGCCCGCGCAGTGGATGGAATCGCTGGACCGTCTGCAAAACAGCGCGCTTGGGGCCGCAGAGGCCGAGGCCGAACTCCAGGCCCTGCGCGCTGCGATCGGGGAAATGGAATACGTGGATTAGTCGCTCAACCTTGGCTCAGGGGCCTCGGCCTCGTTTTCGGCCTGCGCAGCAGCCAAGGGCATGGGGCCGGCGCGCACCGCATTGCGGCCGGCGTGCTTGGCCCGGTACAGGTTGTAATCGGCTTCGCGCAGCAAATCGGCGCTGCTGCGCATGAGGTCGAGCCGGGCGCTGCCCACCCCGATGCTGGCTGTTACCGCAGGCCAGGCGGCCCCGGTGAGTATGGGCTGGGTTTCGCCTTGTATGCGCTGGCGCAGTTGCTCGGCCAGGTGCGTGGCGCCGTATTCGTCGGTGTCGGGCAAGAGGCAAACAAATTCTTCGCCGCCGTAGCGCGCGACCAGGTCGGATGGGCGCTGCAGGCCCGATGCCAGCGCACGCGCGACCCGGCGCAGGCAGTCGTCGCCATTTTGGTGCCCGTGGGTGTCGTTGAAGCGCTTGAAGTGATCGACGTCGATCAACAAAGCGCTCAAGGGCGCGCCGCTGCGTTCGCTGCGCGACCATTCGGCGGCCAAGCGTTCGTCGAAATGGCGCCGGTTGTTGATTCCGGTCAGGCCGTCGAGGAACACCCAGCGCCGCAGCAAATCGCCCTGGCGCTTGAGCGTGAGGTGGGTTTTAACGCGCGCGCGCACCACCTTGGTGTTGAACGGCTTGGCGATGAAATCGACCGCCCCGACGTCGAGCCCACGCGCCTCGGAGTCGGGGTCGGAATTGGCGGTGAGAAAAATCACCGGAATGTCGCGCGTGAGCTCCTCGGCCTTGAGGCGCTGGCAGACCTCGAAACCATCCAGACCCGGCATGATCACGTCGAGCAAGATCAGGTCGGGCAGTTGCTGGCGGGCGATTTCCAGCGCCTTCTCGCCGTGGGTGGCGGCAAACACCTGGTGGTCGGAGGCAAACACCCGGTACAGCAGTTGCACGTTGACCGGTTGGTCATCGACGACCAGCAGCCGCGGGCGGCGCTCCGCCACCTCGCCCAGTGGCGATTCAAACGGCAGGTGCGGCAATGCGATTTCCATCAGTCCGGATTGTCCTCTAGGTAAGCCTCGCACAGCCGCAGCGCAGACGAAAAATCCAGCGCTTGCAGCGCTTGCAGCAAATCTGGCAAGCGCGGGCCCAGGGCGCTGGCATGGTGTTGCTCCAGCTCTTGCCCCAAATCCAGGGCTTGCAGGTCGAAGGCCAGCAGGCAGGCACGCAACTGCAACAGCGTGCCGCGCAGCGCCGGGGTGTCAGAGGCCGCCTCGGGTGCAGAGGGCGCGGCATACGCATGGTCTGGCTCTGCACAACTGGCCGCTGCCAACGCAGCCACGGCGGCATCGATGGCCTCGGCCACACCAGCCAGCACCTGTGCCTGCTGCTGCAGCGAGGCAGAGGGTGCTTGCATCAGCCAACGTTCGGCCTGCGCCGCAGAATGCGCCAGCGCCTGGGCCCCCACGGTGCCGGCTAGGCCCTTGAGGGTGTGCAGTTCAGCCAGCCTATCCATGGCTGCGGCCAGAACTACCCCACCGGACTGCGGCCCAGGCACCTCAAGCGGCCCGGCGCGCATGCGCACGGCGTAAGCCGGCAGGTCGTGCAGCAGTTGCTTGACTATGCGCCGATACAGTTCGCGGTTGCCCCCCATGCGCTCCAGCGCCGCAGCAGGCTCCAGCACCGGCAAGGGTGCTGGGTCGTCTGCAGCAGTGGCCGTGGAGCCGGCGGCTGCCGCCAGTGCGGCCTGGGTGTCGCCGCCCTGGCCCAGCCCAGTCCAACGCCGCAGCACCTGCACCAGCCGGTCCAGCTCGAAGGGCTTGCCCACGTGGTCCACCATGCCTGCGGCCAGGCAGTCGAGGCGGTCGCTCTCCATGGCGTTGGCGGTCATGGCTACGATGGGCGGGCAGCGCCCACCCAGGCCGGCGCGCAAAGCCTCGGCCGCTGTCAGGCCGTCCATTTCGGGCATTTGCAAATCCATCAACACCAGATCGTAGGGCGGCTCGTAATCGGGCCCGGGCGGCTGATCGGCCGCATCAAAGCCCAGCGCACGCAAGGCGGCGCGGCCATTGTCGGCCAGTGTCACCGCCGCCCCTTCGGCCTGCAGCAATTCGAGCGCGATTTGCTGGTTGATCGGGTTGTCTTCTGCCAGCAGCAGGCGCAGGCCCTGCAGCCGCAGCGGTCGCTCCCGGCTCGCTTCGTCCATGGCCCCGGCCATGTCGGCATCCTGTGTGGCTTGCACCAGCGCTTGGCGCAGCATCGCGCAGGTTATGGGCTTGACCAAATACGCAAGCAGCCAATGCTGTTGCTCCTTGTGCTGTCCGAGCACCTGCTCACGGCCTTGGGCGCTCACCATCACCAGTTTCGGGCGCTGCTCGGGTGGCAGTGCGCTGCGCAGGCGCTGGCACAGCTCCCAGCCGTCCATCCCCGGCATCAACCAGTCGAGCAACACCACGTCGTAAGGCCGACTGGAATCGAGCAGGTATTCAAGCGCCTGCTCCCCATCGGCGGCGATCTCACACTGGCAACCCAGGCTCTGCACCATGCGCTGCATCAGCAGCCGCGCCGGGCCGTAGTCGTCAACCACCAGCACGTTCAGGCCCAGGGCTGCTTGCGGCGGCTCTGGTGCCGGCGCGGGCTCGGGCTCTGGCAAAGGCAACTTGAGGGCAAAGCTGAAAATGCTGCCCCGCCCCGGAACGCTCAGGAGTTGCACGTCGCTGCCCATGAGGCGCAGCAAATGGCGGCTGATCGCCAGCCCCAGGCCGGTGCCGCCAAAGCGCCGGGTGGTGGAGCCTTCGGCCTGGGTGAAGCCGCTGAAGATTTTTTCCTGGTGCTCGGTAGCGATGCCGATGCCGGTGTCACGCACCGACAGCTCCAGTTCAACCTCATGCGGCGAGCGCCGCAGCAATTCGATCTTGAGCAACACCTCGCCTTGCGCAGTGAACTTGATGGCGTTGGAGAGCAAGTTGAGCAGCACCTGCTGCAGCCGCATGTCGTCGCCCACGAGCCGATCGGGCAGCGCGGGATCGACGTCGAACATCAGCTCCAGCCCCTTGCCATTGAGGTTGACCGAAAGCAGGGTGGAGAGGTTTTGCAGCAGCTCGTCGAGCGAGAACGGGCGCGGATCGAGCGTCATGCGCCCGGCCTCGATTTTGGAAAAGTCCAGAATGTCGTTGATCAGCCCCAGCAGCGCGCGGCTGGCCCCTTCGGCCTTGGCTACGTAATCGGTCTGGCGCGTTTGCAAGCCGGTGCGCTTGAGCAAAGCCAGCATCCCCAGAATGGCGTTCATGGGGGTGCGGATTTCGTGGCTCATATTGGCCAAAAACTGGCTCTTGGCGGCGCTGTGGCTCTCGGCCATTTCTTTGGCGTGGGTGAGCGCGGCGCGTTGGGCTTGGCGCTCGGTGATGTCTTGCATGGCCCCGATCACCTGCACCACTTTGAGGCCCTCGAACTGCGCTTCGGCTACCACGTGTACCCAGCGTGGGTTGCCGGTCTGCGTGAGCAGCGGCAACTCCAGATCGATGGAGCGGCCAGACTCGAAGGCCAGCCACAAGCTATCTTGAAACTGTTGCCGTGCTGGCTCGGGGTAAAAAGCCAGCGCCTGCTCCAGTGTGGGTTGGGCGCCCTCGGTCAGTTCGTGGATGCGGAAAGTGTGCGAGGTCCATTCCAAGCGCATCGATTCGCCCTGCACCATCCAGCCGCCCACACCGGCGATGCGCCCGGCGTTGTCTAGGAAGGCGCGGCTGGCCAGCAGTTGCGCCTCTTTGCGGCGCAAATCGGTTACGTCCTGCATGATGCCGACCATGCGGCCGCGCTCGTTGCCCTCGCTCTCAGTCACCAGCCCGACCGATTTGAGGTGCCGGATTTCACCCGTGGGCCAGCAGACCCGGAATTCGGCCTCGTAGTGCTTGCCCCATTGCAGCACATCGACCAGCAGCGCGTGCGTGTGCAACAAATCGGCCGGATGCACCCGCGTGCGCCAGAGGCGGCGCAGCTCGCTCGAAGGCAGGTCGTCTTCAATCGCAAACAGCTCGCGCATCTGCCGGTTCCAGATCACGTCGCCGCTGGCGATGTCGATCTCCCAGACCCCGATCTGGGCGCTGCGCGCCGCCAGGCGAAAGCGCTCGTTGGCGCGCTTGAGTTCGGCCTCGATCAGCTTTTGCGCGCTCACATCGGTGTGGGTGCCCGCCATCCAGATCGGGCGGCCGTCTGGGCTGGTGGCGATCACCTTGCCACGCGACTGCACCCAGACCCAGTGCCCGAGGCGGTGCCGTATGCGATATTCGGATTCAAAATAGGGGCTGTCGCCGTTTAAGTGCTGCTCGATCGCTTGCATGGTGCGCGTCAGGTCGGAGGCTTCGACCCATTCGCCCCAGCGCGTAACCGTCAGCGGCCCCAACTGCTCCAGCTCGTGGCCCAGCATCTGCGCCCAGTTGCGGTTGACCTGCAACTCGCCGGTCTCTACGTTCCAGCGCCAGGTGCCCACTTGGGTGCCCTCGATCACACCCAGCAGCTCCTCGCGTTGCAGCATCAGTTGCTGCTCGATGCCCTTGCGCAGGCTCACATCCAGGTGGATGCCGGCGATCACGGCCGGGCGGCCATCCGGGTGCCGGCTCTGGACGATGCTGCGGCTGAGCACCCAGACCCAATGCCCGTCGGCGTGGCGCAGGCGAAACTCGATTTCTTGCTGCATCTGGCCATCGGCCAATTGCTGCTGCGCCAGCCGCAGCGCTGAGCGGTCGTCTGGGTGTACGCGTTCCAGCAAGTGCCGGTTCGACCATTGCAAAGTGTCAACCGTCTCGCCCAGCATGGCGGCGTATTGCTCATCGACCAAGACGCGGTCTTCATCGAGCATATGGGTCCAGATGCCGGCCCCGGTGCTGCGCAGAATCAGGTTCAGGCGCTCGCTCTGCTCGCGCAGCCGCGCCTCGGTTTGCTTGCGCTCGGTCACATCCTGCTGCAGCGACATGAAGCCCTGCAGTTGCCCCTGCTCGTCGCGCATGGGCTGGATTTCTAGCGCCACCCAGTAGGAGCTGCCACTTTTGTGGCGGTTGAGCAATTCGCCCTTAAAAGAGCTTTGGGCACGCAAGGCCAAGCGCAAGCGCGCCACTTCCTGCTCTTGCGTGCGCTCGAATTGCAACAATTTTCCGGGGTTTTTGCCCAGCAGTTCGGGCAAGGTGTAGCCCGATAGCCGCTCAAAACCCTGATTGACCCAAGTGATGCGTCCACGCACATCGGTGATCACCACGGCCGTTTCGGTGTGTGTGGCTACCATGGCCAGGCCGAAGTTTTGTTGCCAAGCGTCTGGGTTGGACCTCACACGTGAATCCCTTCGGAGCATTTTAAGTTGAGTGATGGGTGCGGCAGGGCCAGATTATGAGGCATGGTCTGGCGCGCGATTGCGGCCCGCACTAGGGAAAACCCGCTCACACCCCCATGTAGCGCCCGCTGCGGTGGTTGATGGCGATCACCAGATTGAGCGCCACCGCCCCGAGCAGCGACAGCAGCAGTTGCAGCGGCGTGAGCACCCACCAAGCGGCCAGCAAAATCAGCGCATCGAAAGCCATTTGCACCACGCCGGCGCGCCAGCCCAGCCGCTTTTGCAAATAAACCGCCAAAATGCCCACTCCCCCTAGGCTGGCTTGGTGGCGCAGCAGCATCAAAATGCCGGTTCCGGCCAGCAAACCCGCCATGATGGCGGCAAAAACCGGGTGCAAGCGCTCAAAACTCAGCCACAGCGGCAGCCACTGCACCAGAAGCGCCAGCAGCCCGACCGCCGCAAAGGTTTTGAGTGTAAAAACCGGCCCGAGCGCGAGCCAGCCAAAAATATAAAAAGGCAGGTTGAGCAAAAAAAGCAGCCAACCCAGCGGCCAGTCGCTGGCGTAGTGCAGCAAAAAAGCCAGCCCGGTGGTGCCGCCCGTGAGCAGCACGGCGTGCTGGAACATCAGCAGCGCCAGCGCCACGAACAGGGTGCCCGCCAGCAAGCCCTGCACATCTTCGAACCAGGTGTGGGGCGGGGCCAACGAGGGCGGGGGCGCGGCAGGCGGGCTCATGGGCCGCGATTCTATGCCCCAGCCAGCTCGACCCGGTTGCGCCCTTGCGCCTTGGCGGCGTACAGCGCCAGATCGGCGCGGTGAATCAGGGGTTCGGGCGCGCTGGCGTGTTCCGGGGCCGACGCCACCCCGATCGAGAGGCTCAAGGGTATGACCTGATCCTGCGACTGCATCTGCAGATTGGCAAAAGCCAGGCGAAACTGCTGCGCGCGTTCGTAAGCTTCATCGAGCCCCATACCCGGCAGCAGCAGCAAAAACTCCTCGCCCCCGTAGCGGCAGGCCAAGTCTTCGCGGCGAATCATTTGCTGCAGCAACTGCCCCAGCCGCACCAGCACCTGGTCGCCCACGGCGTGGCCGAAGCGGTCGTTGACCTGCTTGAAGTGGTCCACATCGAGCAGCAGCACGCTCAAAGGCAATTGCTCGCGCGCGCACCGGGCCCACTCGCGCTCCATCGTCGTTTGCAGGTAGCGCCGGTTGAACAAGCCGGTGAGCGGGTCGCGAAAGGCCTGCTCGCGCAGCTCAACCTGGAGGCGCTCGATTTCAGCCAAGCGCTCCGACTGCGATTGGTTGAGCGCCTGCAACTGCGCTTCGTGCAGCTTGAGCGCTTCGCGCGTGAGGCGCAGGGCTTGGGTGCGCTGGTGCGCCAGCACGCCGATGCCCAGCAGGTAAATAGTCAAGCTCACTCCCGCCAACAGCGTGACCCACAGGCTCTTCTCCGGTTGCCAAAGTCCGCCACTCAAAACCGCCCCGAACAGCGCACCCAGAACGATCCATATCGTGCCCAACAGGATGCCCGGCACACCACGGGTGATGGCGTTGTTGATGAGCACACAGATGAAAAAAGTAAAGGCGATAAACTGAGGAAAACCCAGCCAAGCCACCCAAGCGCCGAACAAAAAACCGTCGAGCAGCAGGTTTTGCAACTCGGCGCGCTGCGGTTTGGCGGCGCGGCTGGCGCGCCAATACACCAGGTGCGGATAGAGCAGGAACTGCAGCACCAACAGCAGCCACAGCGCCCAGCCGTAGCCCTGCCCCCAGATGTGATGCGCCACTACCACGAAAGCCAAGGAAAAGGAAACGATTCGCACCACCAAATGGGTGCCAACGATCCAGGGTACCGGTGGGCGCGGCATGGCAGCAGTCATGTAATTGTGATTGGATTGTGCTTATGGGCGAGAATACACCATGCCCATGCAAGCCGAACCCCCTTACAGCCACGGAAAACCCGCACAAACCGGGGTTTTGTTGTGCAACCTGGGCACGCCCGCAGCCCCCACGGCGGCGGCGGTGCGCCCTTATCTGGCGCAGTTTTTGAGCGACCCGCGCGTGGTCGAGCTGCCGCGGCTGCTCTGGTGGCCGATTTTGCACGGCGTGGTGCTGCGCCTGCGGCCGCGCAAGTCGGCCGCCAAGTACGCCGCCATCTGGCTGCCCGAGGGTTCACCGCTCAAGGTTTGGACCGAGCGCCAGGCCAAGCTGCTGCAGGGCTACCTGGGCGAGCACGGGCACCAGGTGCAGGTGCGCTGGGCCATGCGCTACGGCCAGCCCTCGGTGGCCAGCGGGCTCGATGCGCTCAAGGCCGCTGGCTGCACGCGCATTCTGGTGCTGCCCGCCTACCCCCAATACAGCGCCGCCACCAGCGCCAGCGTGGCCGACGCCGTGTTTGCCTGGGGCCGCACCGTGCGCAACCTGCCCGAGCTGCGGCTGGTGCGCAGCTACCACGACCAGCCCCAGCACATCGCCGCCCTGGCGGCCTCGGTGCAGCGCCACTGGCAAGCGCACGGCCGCCCCGATGTGCTGCTGCTGAGCTTTCACGGCATGCCGGCGCGCACGCTCGACAAGGGCGACCCCTACCACTGCGAATGCCACAAAACCGCACGCCTGCTGGCCGAGGCGCTGGGCTTAAATGCCGACCAGTACCGCGTCACCTTCCAGTCGCGCTTTGGCCGCGCCAAGTGGCTGCAGCCCTACACCGAGCCCACGCTGATCGAACTCGCGCGCAGCGGCGTGGCGCGGGTGGATGCGATCTGCCCCGGTTTTTCCAGCGACTGCATCGAAACGCTGGAGGAGATCAATATGGAGGCGCGCTCGGCCTTTTTGCAAGCTGGCGGCAAGGTGTTTCATTACATCCCCTGCCTCAACGACAGCCCCGAGGGCATGGCGGCACTGGCCGACTTGTGCGAGCAGCACCTGGCGGGCTGGCCTACCCGGCAAGCGAGCAACCCGGCCGCCCTGCAAGCCAGCCGGGCGCGGGCGCTGGCGCTAGGGGCCAAGGACTGAGCTCCCCGGGGCTGCACGCTGCGCGTTGTTTGCTAATAACAAACAAAACCTTGCCAGGGCCGCCCTACAGCCTTATAATTCAGATAGGTGCCATGGTGCTGCGATTTTATCATTCGTGGCAAGCATTTAAAGATGTCAAATCCAGCGCCGCCGTGTGCCACACCCTTTTTACAGGAGCTTGACCATGCTGACCGCCGAACAAATGATTGCCGCCCAAAAAGCCAACGTGGAAACCCTTTTCGGCCTGACGCAAAAGGCCTTCGAGGGCGTAGAGCGCATGTTGGAGCTCAATATGCAGGCCACCCGTGCTGCGCTGGCCGATTCGTCCCAAAACACGCAGGCGCTGCTGAGCGTCAAGGATGCGCAAGAGCTGATGGCCTTGCAAGCCTCGCTGATGCAGCCGCTGGCCGATAAAACCGCCGCTTACAGCCGCCAGTTGTACGAAATCGCGGCTGGCACAGGTGGTGAATTTGCCAAATTTGCCGAGAATCAAGGGGCCGAAGCCCAGCAAAAATTCATGGCCGTGGTGGACAACGTGGCCCGCAACGCCCCAGCGGGCTCCGAAACCGCCGTGGCGGTGATGAAAAACGCCGTCAATTCGGCCAACAACGCCGTCGAGACCGTGCAGCGTGCGGTGCGCCAAGCCACCGAGGTGGCGCAGTCCAACTTTCATGCCATGAGCGACAACGCCTTGGCGGCCACCAAGGCCACAGCCCCGGCTGCCCCCGCCGCCCGCAAGCGCTGAACCTGAATCCGCCGCCCCCTTGCCAAAGCGGGGCTTGGGCGCTGGGCTGCTGCGCTTGGAACTCAGGCGCTGCCGGGTATGGGCTGCAGTTGCTGGCGCAACTGGGGCAGCATGCGCTCCATGGCGCTGCGTCCGGCGGCTATGGCTTGCTGGCGCACGCCAAAGTCGGCGCTGCCCATTCCCGCCAAATCGGGGCGCACCACGGTTTCGGCACCCGCCAGCGCCAGCCGGTTGATGCTCTGCCCCATAATGGTGAAGGTGCGCAGCAGCACGCGCAGCGCATCGGTGGCATACCCTTCGCTCAGGGCGCTTGAAATATCCACCGCCAGCACCCGCTCGGCCCCCATGGCGCGCGCCTGCTCGACCGGCACCGGCGCCACCAGCCCGCCATCCACATAATCGCGCCCGGCAATCGGCACCGGCGTAAATACGCCCGGCACGGCGCTGGAGGCGCGCACCGCCTGCCCACTGTCGCCACGCCGAAACAGCACCCCAGCGCCACTGCCCAGGTCGGTGGCCAACACACCCACGGGTATGGCCAGCTCCTGCAATTGCCGGTTTTGCACCATGCGGTTGACGAAACGCGCCAGCGCCTCGCCGCGCAGCAGGCCGCGGTTGAACAGCGGCAGCGTCCAGTCGGTGATCGTCACCTCATCCATCTCCAGCGCGGCTTGTTCGAGCTGCTGCCCGTTCAGGCCGCTGGCGTAGAGCACCGCCACCAGGCTGCCGGCCGAGGTGCCCGCCACCAGCGCCGGGCGTATGCCCTCGCGCTCCAGCACCTGAATCACGCCGATGTGGGCAAAACCGCGTGCTGCGCCTCCACCCAGCGCCAGCCCGAGGCGCGGTGGGCGCAGCGGGGCCGGCGCGGGTGGCACAGGCACGGGCGCTGGGCCACCACCCAGCGTGCCGCAACCCGCCAGCGCGAGCAGCATTCCGGCTGCGGCGGCGCGGCGGCTCAGGCCCACCCAGGCAGGCCCATCCTGGGCCGCCACCGCAACGCTTGGCCTCGCCACACGGTGCACCGCAAGCGCACGGCTGTGCGCCGCTGCACCCCGAGCCGCAACATCAGACCGAGCCCCCGCTGCCCCTGTAAAATTTTCCATCAATCACCCGCAATCCAAACAGGAATCATTTTCGTTTGTGCTAAGATAGCGCCGCGTATCGACCACGCAACGCCCTCTGTTTCGATCAACCCACTCACCGCAAACTCACCATGACACTGCGCAAAACCCTGACTCTGGCCCTGAGCGCCCTTACGCTCACGGCGCTTGCCAGCACCGCCTTGGCCCAAGACCGCGTGCTCAACCTGTATTCTGCCCGCCATTACCAGTCGGATGAGCTGATCTTCGCCGAGTTCACTCGCACCACCGGCATTCGCATCAACCAGGTGCAGGCCGACGACGCCGGCATCATGGCACGGCTGCGCGCCGAAGGCACGGCCTCCCCCGCCGACGTGGTGCTGCTGGTCGATGCCGCGCGGCTCGCGCTGGCCGACAGCCAAGGCATGTTCCGCCCGATCCAATCGGCCGCGCTCAACGCCGCCATCCCGCCCAACCTGCGCGCCGCCGCCACCCCGCAAGGCGTGACATGGTACGGCTTTTCGACCCGGGCGCGCGTGCTCGCCTTCGACCCGGCGCGCGTGCGCCCCGAGCAAATCGCCACCTATGAGCAACTGAGCGACCCGGCCCTGCGTGGCATGATCTGCTCACGCTCGGGCTCGCACCCCTACAACCTCACGCTGTTTGCTGCGATGATCGAGCGCCATGGTGAAGCACGCACCGAAACGTGGCTGCGCGGCGTGGTGGCCAACTTGGGCCGCGCCCCCGTGGGCGGCGACACCGATCAGATTCGCGCTGTGGCTTCCGGCGAATGCGCCATCGGCATCACCAACAGCTACTATGCGGCGCGCCTGATGCGCTCGGCCCGCCCCGAAGACCGCGCCGTGATGGAACGCGTGCGCCTGCTGC
>Ga0209103_1000070_pt1 | contig 28756 bp, 29 predicted proteins | sample 4C3metaG_FD_184152 | JGI IMG/M metagenome (GOLD analysis project Ga0209103, IMG submission 184152) | Freshwater bacterial and archeal communities from Indian Creek, Illinois, USA - 4C3 metaG (SPAdes) (version 2) | ecosystem: Environmental > Aquatic > Freshwater > Unclassified | place: USA...
CTCGAAGGCGGCATGACCGAACCGGTCATAGGCCGCCTTCTTCTGCTCGTCCTTCAGGACGTCATAGGCCTCGTTGATTTCCTTGAACTGGGCTTCGGCCTGTGGATTGTCGGAATTGCGGTCGGGGTGAAGCTCCTTGGCCTTCTGGCGATAGGCCTTCTTCAGCTCTTCCGCCGAGGCGCCCTTCCGGGTGCCAAGCACTTCGTAGTAATCGCGCTTTGCCATGGCAAAACCCCCAAACCGAACCGGAACGGGGCGGCCCGTTGCCAGACCGCCCCCGCTTCCGGTTCATGCGGCGTCACTTCCGCTTGTTGTTGCCCAGATCTTCGAAATCGGCATCGACGATGTCATCGCCATCCACGGGGCGCGGCTCGCCCTCGCCGCTGGCGCCTTCGGACTGGCTGGCCTTGTAGATCGCCTCGCCCAGCTTCATCGCCGCTTCGGTCAGGTTCTGGATGCCGCCCTTGATCTTGCCCGCATCCTCGCCCTTCAGCGCATCTTCCAGCGGGCTCATCGCCAGTTCGATCGCCTCGACGGTGGACGGGTCCACCTTGTCGCCATGCTCGGCCAGCGATTTCCGCGTCGAATGGAGCAGGCTTTCGCCCTGGTTCCTGGTCTCCACCAGCTCGCGGCGCTCCCGGTCGGCTTCGGCATTCGCCTCGGCGTCGCGGACCATCTTCTCGATCTCGTCGTCCGACAGGCCACCCGAGGCCTGGATCGTGATCGCCTGCTCCTTGTTGGTGCCCTTGTCCTTGGCTTTCACCGACACGATGCCGTTGGCATCGATGTCGAAGGTCACCTCGATCTGCGGCACGCCCCGCGGCGCGGGCGGAATCTGTTCCAGGTTGAACTGGCCCAGCATCTTGTTGTCGGCGGCCATCTCGCGCTCGCCCTGGAAGACCCGGATCGTCACCGCGTTCTGGTTGTCCTCGGCGGTCGAGAACACCTGGGACTTCTTCGTCGGGATCGTCGTGTTGCGGTCGATCAGCCGGGTGAAGACACCCCCCAGCGTCTCGATCCCGAGGCTGAGCGGCGTTACGTCCAGAAGCACCACGTCCTTGACGTCGCCCTGCAACACGCCCGCCTGGATCGCCGCGCCCAGCGCCACGACCTCATCGGGGTTCACGCCCTTGTGGGGTTCCTTGCCGAAGAACTTGGTCACTTCCTCGACGACGCGCGGCATCCGGGTCATGCCGCCGACCAGCACCACCTCGTCGATGTCCTCTTTCGAGACGCCGGCATCCTTCAGCGCGGCCTGGCAGGGCTTGATCGACTTCTTGATCAGATCCTCGACCAGGCCTTCCAGCTTGGCACGGCTCAGCTTCATCACCAGGTGCAGGGGCTGACCGGTGTTGCGGTCCATGCTGATGAAGGGCTGGTTGATCTCGGTCTGGCTCGAGGAGCTGAGCTCGATCTTCGCCTTTTCCGCCGCTTCCTTCAGCCGCTGCAGCGCCATCTTGTCCAGCGTCAGATCAACGCCATGCTCTTTCCTGAACTCGTCCGCGAGGTAGCTGACGATCCGCATGTCGAAATCCTCGCCGCCGAGGAAGGTATCGCCGTTCGTCGACTTCACCTCGAACAACCCGTCGTCGATTTCCAGGATCGTGATGTCGAAGGTGCCACCGCCAAGGTCATAGACGGCGATGGTCTTGGTCTCCTTCTTGTCCAGACCATAGGCCAGCGCGGCCGCCGTCGGTTCGTTGATGATGCGCAGCACCTCGAGGCCCGCGATCTTGCCGGCGTCCTTGGTCGCCTGGCGCTGGGCGTCGTTGAAATAGGCCGGCACGGTGATCACGGCCTGGGTCACCGGCTCGCCCAGATAGGACTCGGCGGTCTCCTTCATCTTCTGCAGAATGAAGGCCGAAATCTGGCTGGGCGAATACTTCTCGCCCCGCACCTCGACCCAGGCGTCGCCGTTGCCGCCGTTCACCACCTTGTAGGGCAGGTGCTTGAGGTCCTTCGACAGCGCGGCGTCGTCGTGGCGGCGCCCGATCAGGCGCTTGACGGCAAACACGGTGTTGGTGGGGTTGGTCACGGCCTGGCGTTTCGCAGGCTGGCCGACCAGACGCTCGCTTTCCGTAAAGCCGACGATGGAGGGCGTCGTGCGGGCACCTTCCGAATTCTCGATCACCCGGGGCTGCGAGCCGTCCATGATGGCAACGCAGGAGTTGGTCGTTCCGAGGTCAATACCGATCACTTTGGCCATGTTCGTATCCCTTTACTTCAGGCGATGTTCCGGCGCGGACCCTGAACCGTTCGGCATCCGCACCATGGATTTGGCGGCAGGTCCGGCGGCCCGCCATCGTGTCTGGCGTATATAGGCGGGTGCCAAAGGCCCTGCAACGGCTGCCAGGCAGAGTCTTCGGCAAAACTTCGCGGGCGCGGCACGCATCGCGACCTACCGGATGTCCAGGCTGCAACAGCCCGAATGCCGCCCGCCCGCGGGTTCGCTCAGGAAGATGTCGATGGCGATGCCGAAGCCACGGTCCGACATGCCGTCGCTGCATGCGGCCGGTCGCAGAACCACGAGCCCTTCGGGCAGGGCAAGGGCGGCGGTCTGCGCCCAGGGCTGGCCGGGCCAGCGCTGGGCGATCGGCTCTGCGCGGGCCCCCGACGGCTCGGGGGTCCGGAAGGTTGCGGTTCCCGCCACGGGATCGATGTCGAGGGACCAGAACGGTTCGGTGCCATGGCAGGCAAGCGGCGCCGCCAGCGCAGTCCAGGGCGGCCCCTCGGCCAGACGCAGATGCCGCAGGGCCACATGGCCCGTCGCCTCGCCGTGGTTGATGCGCGCCCAGCCATCGGCCACCGCGACGACCTCGATCCCCGTGGCATCGGGTGCCAGCGTCCCGATGATCGCGGCCCCGGCGTCCGGCGCGGCCCGGATGTTCAGCGCCGACGAAGCCGCCACCCCGGTCACCTCGGCGAGCACGGGATACATCTCGGCCGCCGCCGACCCGGCACAAAGCGACAGCACCAGCGCGAGCGTGCGGATCATCTTCGGGTGTTCCAGCTGGCCGAAGCATATTGCCGGGTGAAGAATTCCGCCATCAGGCCGATGATCACGCAGACCAGGGTCACATAGAGCGGGTATTCGACCGAGGTGTAGCGCGGCGTGTAGTTCAGGAAGATGAAGCCCCGCCCCTGGTCGATCGTGTGAAACAGCGGGTTCCAGTCAAAGAGGTTGCGTATCGTCGGACTGGCGGTGTTGGCCAGGATCATCTTGCCCGAGGCGATCACGTTGACCCGCATGATGACGCTGGTCAGGATGCCCACGAACTCCGGCTGCCAGGGGCGCGCCGACAGCAGCACCATGCCGATGCCCACCCCCGATACCCAGGACATCAGGAACATTCCGATCATCTCGACCGGCTGCTCGATGGTGATCGGGGTAAAGACCGCGTGGTAGACGAACAGGATGACGATGGCGGCGAGTGTCTGCTGGTAGAGCGCCCCCAGCGCCGCGCCGCAGATCGAGATGATCGGGTTCATCGGCGCATGCATCATCATCGGCGAGGTCGGCCCGTCTGCGGAAGACACCGCCCCGATCGCCTTGATGTGGGTCATGAACATGAACACGCCGGACATGACGTACAGCATGAAGTCGCCGCGCACCGCGATCCGCCGCATGCCCAGCACGCTCATCAGCACATACATGATCACCAGCAGCAGCAGCGCCTGGACGACCGCGATCACCAGCCCCAGCACGGCATTGCCGTTGGTCTTGCGCAGCTGCCGGACCGAGGCGTGAAAGATCAGTTCCAGGGTTTCGAACCCGGTCATCAGGGTCGAGCTGCGGCGACCGTTGTGGCGGAACATGGCGGGCAAACCTCGCGTCGTCCGGAACCCTAGCGCGGGAAACCTTGCCGTTCCGTTAGCGCCGAAGGATAAGGGCCGCAGGCCCCGGCTTCAACCGCCCAGATCGCCGCCACAGGAGAAGTGATGAACCTCGCCGCCCTCGTGTCCCAGATGCGCCGCCTGGCTCTCGCGGCGGGCGCGCGCATCCTTCAGGTCTACCACAGCCCCGATTTCGAGGTGCGCGCCAAGGGCGACGCCTCGCCGGTGACCGAGGCGGACGAGGCCGCCGATGCCCTCATCGCCGCAGGCCTGCGTGCGGCTTTCCCCGACCTGCCGCTCATCACCGAGGAACAGGCCGCGACCCACGCCCTCTCGGCCCGCACCTTCCTGATCGTCGACCCCCTCGACGGCACCCGCGAGTTCATCCAGCGCCGCGGCGATTTCACCGTGAACATCGCCCTGGTCCGGGACGGCACGCCCACGCATGGCATCGTCTACGCCCCCGCGCAGAACCGTCTGTTCTACAGCCTTGCCGATGGCGCGTCGGTCGAGGAACTGCTTCCCCCGGATCATCCACGGCACGACGAGGGGCACGTCGGCCGGCTGGTCGCCCTGCGCGTCAATCCCGCCCCGGACAATGCGGCGCTGATGGTCGTCGCCTCAAAGTCGCACCGCGACCGGGCGACCGACGACTACATCGCGCGCTACGCCGTCCGCGACATGACCTCGGCCGGTTCGTCGCTCAAGTTCTGCCTCGTCGCCACGGGCGAGGCGGACCTCTACCCCCGCCTCGGCCGCACCATGGAATGGGACACCGCCGCCGGCGATGCCATCCTGCGCGGCGCGGGCGGCCGGGTGGTCCGCTTTGACGACCACAGCCCGCTCGTCTACGGAAAGCCCGGCTGGGACAACCCGCATTTCATCGCCTTCGCCCCCGGGGTGGCGCTGGCATGAAGGTCCTCATCGCCATTCCCGCCCGCCATGCCTCCAGCCGCTACCCCGGCAAACCGCTCGTGCCCCTGACCGGTCCCGACGGCAGCAAGACCCTGATCCGCCGCAGCTGGGAGGCCGCGCTGGCCGTCGCGGGCCACCACCGCACCGTCATCGCCACCGATGACGACCGCATCGCCGACCACGCCGCCGCCTTCGGGGCCGAGGTCATCATGACCTCCTCGGCCGCGCGAAACGGCACCGAACGCTGCGCCGAGGTGGCGGCCCTGCTGCCCGGCCACGACATCGTGGTGAACCTGCAAGGCGACGCCCCGCTGACCCCGCCCTGGTTCGTCGAGGGCCTGATCGCCGCGCTGGCCGCCGACCCCGTCGCCGACCTCGCGACCCCCGTGCTGCGCTGCGACGGCCGCGCCGTCGCGGGGCTCCTCGCGGACCGCCGCGCGGGCCGGGTCGGCGGCACCACCGCCGTTTTCGGCGCCGGCGGCCGCGCGCTCTACTTCTCGAAAGAGGTCATCCCCCACCTCGCGCAGGACCATGCCCCCGACGCTCCGACCCCGGTCTTCCACCATGTCGGGGTCTACGCCTACCGCCCCGCCGCGCTCGCCGCCTATCCCGCCTGGCCCGTCGGCCCGCTCGAGACGCTGGAGGGCCTCGAACAGCTCCGCTTTCTCGAGCAGGGCCGCGCGGTCCTCTGCGTCGCGGTCGAGGCGCGCGGTCGCCCCTTCTGGGAACTGAACAACCCTTCCGATGTCGCGATCATCGAGGCGATGCTGCACGCCGCGCAGGAAACCGCCCGGTTGGCGCCCGGAAGATAAACCGTTTCCAGTCACGCAACTTTTTCGTGCATCGCGCGTTGTGAGGGTGCAGTTTAACAATGTTGCCGCTGGACGGCCCGCATAAGGCCAGATTCACCGGCGAACGGAGCAATGGCCGCCCGAGCCCGGGACAGCAGCACTCCGTCAGGCACAGACAGGTCAGGCATGAAGACGAAGAAGATCACCAAGGCCGTGTTCCCCGTGGCAGGACTTGGCACGCGGTTCCTGCCCGCGACCAAGTCGATCCCGAAAGAGATCATGACGCTGGTCGACCGCCCCCTGATCCAGTATGCCATCGACGAAGCGCGCGCCGCCGGGATCAGGGAATTCATCTTCGTCACCTCGCGCGGCAAATCCGCGCTGGAAGACTACTTCGACCACGCGCCCGAACTGGAATCCGAGCTGCGCAAGAAGGGCAAGACCGACCTTCTGGAGGTCCTCAAGGCGACCTACATGGACAGCGGCGCCATCGCCTATGTCCGGCAGAACCGGCCGATGGGCCTTGGTCATGCCGTGTGGTGTGCCCGCCGCCTGATCGGCGAGGAAGCCTTCGCCGTCCTTTTGCCCGACGACGTCATCGCCGCCGATCGTCCCTGCCTGCAGCAGATGGTCGAGGCCCATGCCGAGACCGGCGGCTGCATGGTCGCCACGATGGAGGTGCCGCCCGGCCGCACCGCCAGCTACGGCATCCTCGACATCGGCGGGGACAGCGGCGGGGACAGCGGCGGGGACAGCGGCGCCATCGTCCGCGTCAAGGGCATGGTGGAAAAGCCGCAACCGGAAGACGCGCCCTCGAACCTCGCCGTGATCGGCCGCTACATCCTGACGCCGCAGGTGCTGACCAACCTCAACCGGCTGAAGCAGGGCGCGGGCGGCGAGATCCAGCTGACCGACGCCATCGCCGAGGAGACGGGCAGCAAGACCGGCGTCCACGGCCTGCGCTTCCGCGGCGAGCGTTACGACTGCGGCTCCAAGATCGGCTTTCTGCAGGCCACCGTCGCCTTCGGCCTCTCGCACCCCGATCTGGGGGGCGAGTTCCAGGCCTTTCTGCACGACCTGATGGCCATGCAGAAGGCGGCGCAGTAGGTCTTGGCCAGCCGTTCCGGTCCGGGGGCGGTCTTGCCCCATGCCTGCCCGATCGGCACCCTGCCCGACCGGGTGCCCGGCCTGCCGGGCCTCCGGCTCGCCTGGGGCCTTCGCATCCGCCGTCAGCGCCTGCTCCTGCGCGCCTTGCGCCGCCGCCGCGAGCTCGCCTGCCGCGCCGACCGGACCTCCGCGATCGCGCCGGGCGACATCCTGTGCTTTCTCTGCCTGCGCAACGAAGCCACGCGCCTGCCCTTCCTGCTGGCGCACAACCGCCGGCTCGGCGTCCGCCACTTCCTCGTCGTCGACAACGCCAGCACCGACGGCACCGCCGAAGCGCTGGCCGACCAGCCCGACGTCTCGCTCTGGCACACGGCCGCCAGCTACAAGGCCTCGCGCTTCGGGATAGACTGGCTGACCTGGCTGATGCTCGTCCACGGGCATGGCCACTGGTGCCTCACCCTCGATGCCGACGAGATCCTGATCTACCCGCACTGGCAGACCCGCCCGCTGCCGGCCCTGACCGGCTGGCTCGACACCCAGGGCCGCCGCTCCTTCGGCGCGCTCACGGTCGACATGTATCCCGCCGGCCCGGTCTCGCAAGGCGGGCATGTGCCGGGCGACGACCCGATCGCGCATCTGCCCTTCTTCGACGCCGGGAACTACCAGGTCCAGGTCCAGCCCCGGATGCGCAATCTCTGGGTCCAGGGCGGCGCCCGCGCCCGCGCCTTCTTCGGCGCGACCCCGCGCCGCGCGCCGACGCTGAACAAGACCCCGCTCGTCCGCTGGCACCGGCGCTACGCCTATGTCAATTCGACCCACGCGCTTTTGCCGCCGCGCCTGAACCAGGTCTATGCCACCGACGGGGGCGAACTGACCTCGGGCATCCTGCTGCACACCAAATTCCTGCCCGAAATCATCGACCGCTCGGCCGAGGAAAAGGCGCGCGGCGAACATTTCGCCGACGGGGCGCAATATGCCGCATATTACGACCGGCTGACCGCGGACCCGGTGTTGCACGGGCCTGCCTCCACCCGCTACACCGGCTGGCGCCAGATGGAGGCGCTGGGCCTCATGTCGCGCGGGGGCTGGACGTGAGGCGGGCGGGATGGGATTGATCGCGACCTTCCGCCTCAGGCTCTGGCGTCAGTATCTGCTCGCCCGCGCGCTGCGCCGCGGCCGCCAGCTTGCCCCCGTGGTCAATCGCCTGCCCGACCGCCGCAGCCAGCCGATCCTGCTGTTCTCGACCCTGCGCAACGAACGCCTGCGGCTGCCCTACTTCCTCGACTACTACCGCAAGCTCGGGATCGACCATTTCCTTCTCGTCGACAACGCCTCGGATGACGGCAGCCGCGCCTATCTGGCCGAGCAGCCCGATGTCTCGCTCTGGACCACCGCGCACGGCTACCGGCAGTCGCGCCACGGGATGGACTGGCTGATGTCGCTCCTGCGCCGCCACGGGCACGGCCGCTGGTGCCTGACCGTCGATGTCGACGAATTCCTCGTCTATCCGTTCTGCGAAACCCGCCCGCTGCGCGCGCTGACCGACTGGCTCGACAGCGCCGGGACCCGCAGCTTCGCGGGGATGCTCCTCGACATGTACCCCAAGGGCGACATCCAGGCCCAGCCCTACCGCGAAGGCCAGAACCCCTTCGAGATCGCCCAGTATTTCGACAGCGGCAACTACACGATCGCCCGCAACCCCCGCTTCCGCAACCTCTGGATCCAGGGCGGCCCCCGCGCCCGCCGGTTCTTCGCCGACGCGCCGGCAAAGGCCCCGGCGCTGAACAAGATCCCGCTGGTCAAGTGGGACCGCAGCCTTGCCTATGTCAGTTCCACCCACATGCTGCTGCCGCGCGGCCTGAACCTCGTCTACGAGGACACTGCCGGCGAAAAGCCCTCGGGCTGCCTTCTGCACGCCAAGTTCCTCGACACCTTCGCCCGGAAGGCCGACGAGGAACTGCGCCGCCGCCAGCATTATGCCGAAAGCCACGAATACCGCGCCTATCGCGAAGGCATCGCGAAAGAAGGCGACATGTGGTGCAATGCCAGCGAGAAATATGTCAACTGGCGCCAGCTTGAAACGCTGGGCCTGATGTCGAAGGGAAACTGGGCGTGACGGTCGGGATCGCCATGCTCTGCCACAGCGCGCTTGACCGCGCGGCCGCGGTTGCGCGCCACTGGGCGACGCAGGGCTGCCCGGTGGTCATCCATCTCGACCGCCGCGTGCCCGATGCCGACCTCGACCGGCTGAAGGCCGCGCTCGCCGATCTTGCCGAGGTCCGCTTCTCGGCCCGCGTCGCCTGCGAATGGGGCACCTTCGGTCTGGTGCAAGCCGCAACCCTTGCCGCGACCCGGCTCCTCGACGACTTCCCCGCGGTCGGCCATGTCTATCTTGCTTCCGGTTCCTGCCTTCCCCTGCGCCCGGTGGCCGAGCTTCAGGCCCATCTTGCCGCCCATCCCGACACCGACTTCATCGAAAGCGTGACCACCGCCGATGTCGGCTGGACGGTCGGCGGTCTCGACCACGAACGCTTCACCCTGCGCTTCCCCTTCGCGTGGAAGCGCCAGCGCCGGCTCTTCGACGGCTATGTCGCGCTGCAACGGCGCCTCGGCTTGCGCCGCCGCATCCCCGATGGCCTTGTCCCGCATCTGGGCAGCCAGTGGTGGTGCCTGACCCGCGCCACCCTCACCGCGATCTTGCGGCACCCCGACCGGGCCCGCCACGACCGCTATTTCCGGCGCGTCTGGATCCCCGACGAAAGCTACTTCCAGACCCTTGTCCGCCTTGTCGCCAGGCGCATCGAAAGCCGCTCGCTCACGCTGTCGAAGTTCGACTTCCAGGGCCGCCCGCATGTCTTCTACGACGACCATCTGCACCTGCTGCGCCAGACCGATGCCTTCGTCGCCCGCAAGATCTGGCCAGAGGCCGATCTGCTCTACCGCACCTATCTCTCGCCCGACGCCGCGCCCCGGTCGACGCCGAACGCCGCCAGGATCGACCGCCTCTTCGCCATGGCGATGCAGCGTCGGGCCCGCGGCCGTCCCGGCCTCTACATGCAAAGCCGCTTTCCCTCCCGCGACCGCGGCGGCAACCTGTCGGCGGCGCCCTACGGCGTGTTGGAGGGCTTTGACGAGCTTTTCGCCGATTTCCAGCCCTGGCTTGCCCGGGCGGCCGAGGCGCGGGTGCATGGCCATCTCTTCGCGCCCGAGCGGGTGGAATTCGCCGGAGGCGAGGCCGTGTTCAAGGGCGGCCTCTCGGACAGCGCGACCCTGCGCGACTACAACCCGACCAGCTTTCTCACCAGCCTGATCTGGAACACGCGCGGCGAACGGCAGTGCTTCCAGTTCGGCCCGGCCGACGCGCAGGCGATCACGGCCTTTCTGGCCGGTGATCCGAACGCCAGCATCTTCATGGTCTCCGGCGCCTTCGCCGTCCCGCTCTGGCGGACGGGCCTGCCCGTCGCCGACCTGCGCCCGCAGGCGGCGCGGCTTCAGAAGGTCGAGGCCGATCTCATCGCCCGCCTGCAAGCGCCCGAAACCAAGGCCCGCTTCCGCCTGTGGTCGCTGGCCGATTTCGTGGAAGATCCGGTGGAACCGCTCCAGCAGATCCTCGACGACCTGAACCCGCGCGCGCCGCACCGGATGACCGAACTGCCGCGCATGGCCGACCTCGCCGGCTTCGGCGCCTTCCTGCAGGACCTGCGCAACCAGGGCATGCAGCCGGTGCTGATGGGCGATTTCCCGGCCAACCCCGCGCCCGCGCCCCATCCGCAAGAGGCCAGGTGACAAGATGCCCGGCCGCTTCCACAGCTTCGTCCTGTTCGCCGAGATGCGCACCGGCTCGAACTTTCTCGAGGCGAACCTGAACGCGCTCCCGGGCGTCACCAGCTATGGCGAGGTGTTCAACCCCCATTTCATCGGGTCCCGCGACGTGACCGAACTTTTCGGCATCGCGCTGGCCGAGCGTCAGGCGAACCCCAGGCGGCTCCTGCGCAGGCTTCATGCCGAAACGCCGGGCCTCTCGGGCTTTCGCTATTTCCACGACCACGACCCGCGCGTCTTCGACCTCGTGATGGCCGATCCCGGTTGCGCCAAGATCGTGCTGACCCGCAACCCGCTGGAAAGCTATGTCAGCTCGCTGATCGCGCACGCCACCGGCCAGTGGAAGCTGACCGATCCGAAATACCTGAAAACCGCCAAGGCCCGCTTCGACGCCGCCGGGTTCCGCGCCCATCTCGCCACGCTGCAAGCCTTCCAGCTCCGGCTTCTGAACGCGCTTCAGGTCTCGGGCCAGACCGCCTTCTACCTCGACTACGAAGACCTCGGCTCGGTCGAGGTGCTGAACGGCCTGGCCGCCTTCCTCGGGGTCGCAGGGCGGCTGAAGGCGGTGGACGACACGCTGAAGAAGCAGAACCCCGAACCGCTGGAGGCCAAGCTCGAGAACCCCGAAGCGCTCGCCACGGCGGCGCAGGGGATCGACACTTTCGCCCTGTCCCGCACCCCCAGCTTCGAGCCCCGGCGCCCCGCGGCTGTCTCCACCGCCCTGGCCGCAGCGGGGGCGCCGCTCCTCTTCTTCCCCATCCGCTCGGGTCCCGAAGCGCTGGTGCGGAGCTGGCTTTCCGGCTTCGGCGGTCTGCGCGACGACTTTGATCAGCAGACCCTTCGCCAGTGGAAGCGCGACCATCCCCGCCACCGCAGCTTTACCGTGATCCGCCACCCGCTGTTGCGTGCGCATGTGGCGTTTCGCGAAAAGATCGTCGCGGGCGAACTCGCCGACCGCCGCCGCATCCTGATGCGCGACTACGACGCGGTTCTTCCCGAACCCGGCCAGCCCTTCCCCGACGCCGAGGCCGAGCGCGCGGCCTTCCGCATCTTCCTCGACTATTGCCGTTTCGCGACCTCGGGCCAGGCCGGGCAAAGGGTGGACCCGAACTGGGCCAGCCAGACCGCGATCCTGCAAGGCATCGCGGGCTTCCAGCCGCTCGATCTCATCATCCGCGAGGATCGGCTGACCGCCGGCCTGGCCTTTCTTGCCGCCGAAACCGGCTGCACCGGGCCTGCCGACCTGCCCCCGGATGCCGCCGTGGCCGCGCTGGACGCCATCCATGCCGACAGTCTGGAAACCGCCGCGGCCGCGGCCTATGCCCGCGACTATGCCGGGTTCGGGTTCGACCGCTGGCGGTCCTAGACCCGCCGTCAGGCTGCCTGGGGCGCGCGGCTTTCCGTCAGGATCGCGTGCAGCTTGGCCGGGTCGCTGTTGGCGCGCAGCTTGGCCACCACGCCCGGATCGCGCATCGTCCGGCTGACCAGCGCCAGCGCCTTCAGATGGTCCACGCCGGAATCCTTCGGCGCGAACAGGCCGAACACCAGATCCACCGGCTGGCGGTCCACGCTGTCGTAGTCCAGCGGCTTTTCCAGCCGCAGGAACACGCCGACGATCGCCCGCAGATCCTCCAGCCGCGCATGCGGCAGCGCGATCCCGTGGCCGACGCCGGTCGGCCCCAGCGTCTCGCGCTCCTGAAGGCCGTCGACGGCCATCGCAGCACTCAGGCCATAGGCCTGTGCCGTGATCTCGCCCAACTCCTGAAACAGCCGCTTCTTCGAGGTGAACTGCCCGACGATCCGAACGGCGCCAGGCACAAGTAGCTTCGATAGTTCCATGGGCTGACGATGTTCCCGCGCCCGAAGGGCGCCCCTACTTGCTGTTTCGGGGGTCGATCCAGCCGATGTTGCCGTCATCGCGACGGTACACCACGTTCACGCCCCCATGGCCTTCGTTCCGGAACACCAGCATCCGCTGCCCCGCCAGTTCCAGCTGCATCACCGCCTCGCCGACGGTGATCGAAGGAATCTTCGTCTCCATCTCGGCGATCACGACAGGTTGCAGCGTCTCCGGCTCGACACCCTCGGCATCCTCGGTTGCCGCCAGGATATATGAGGACCCACCGCCGAATTCAACCGGTGCCGTGCGGTTGCTGTGATGGTTGCGGATCCGGCGCTTGTAGCGGCGCAGCTGTTTGTCCAGCTTCTCGCGGCAGGACTCGAAGGCGGCATAGACCTCGGAGGCATGGCCGCTGGCCTGCGCGTTCAGGCCGGTGGACAGGTGGATCATCGCCTCGCAGACGAATTCATGCGCCACCCTCGAGAAGACCACGACGCATTCCGTCGGGCGCTGGGCGTATTTCTCGATCACTTCGCCCATTTCGGCCTTCACATGGATCTGCAAGGCCTCGCCCACGTCGATCTGTTTTCCACTGATCTGATAGCGCATGGCCTCTCCTTCTCTCATGCAGTGCGCGCCGGCCGATGAAGCCGGAGCGCCCGGGCCTTTCAGGTGCTTTTGGATTGGATGCAGCGTCACGGCAGGCTGGCCGACCGGTGGCGCCGCGGCGGGACGGGTCAGGCGAAGGGCAGATGACGGGCACATCACAGCCATTTGGCGCCAGCGCGGGGCTGCTTGTCAACAGGGACGATTCGGCCCGCGGGTACGGCGCTCAGATGATGCGGAAGTTCTCGCCCAGATAGACGCGGCGCACGGTCTCGTCCCGCACCACCTCGTCGGCGCTGCCCGACATCAGCACGCGGCCGTCGTGCAGGATATAGGCACGGTCGACGATCTCCAGCGTCTCGCGCACGTTGTGGTCGGTGATCAGGACCCCGATCCCGCGCGACTTCAGGTCATGCACCAGATGCCGGATCTCGCCCACCGCGATGGGATCGACGCCGGCGAAGGGCTCGTCCAGAAGCAGATACTTGGGGTCTGCCGCCAGGCAACGGGCGATTTCCACCCGCCGCCGCTCGCCGCCCGACAGGGCCAGCGCGGGCGTGCGCCGCAGGTGGGTGATGGAAAACTCCGACAGCAGTTCCTCCAGCCGCTCGCGCCGCTTGTGCCGGTCGCGCACGGCGATTTCCAGCACCGCCAGGATGTTGTCCTCGACCGAGAGGCCCCGGAAGATCGACACTTCCTGCGGCAGATAGCCGATTCCCAGCTGCGCACGGCGGTACATCGGCAGGGCGGTCACGTCCTTGCCGTCGATCAGAACCTGCCCGCTTTCCGGCGTGATCAGGCCTGCGATGGCGTAAAAGCAGGTGGTCTTGCCCGACCCGTTCGGGCCCAGCAGCGCCACAACCTCGCCCCGCCGCAGGTCCAGCGACACATCGCGGATCACCGGCCGCTTCTTGTAGCTCTTGCGCAGCGACCGCACCTGAAGCCCCCCCGCGCTCCGGGTGACGGTCAGGTCCGGCTTGCGCGCCATCAGTTGCCGCCGGGCGTGAAGATCGTGGTCACCCGGCCCGTCATCACCCCGGTCCCGGCCTCGAGGTTGATCGTCAGCTCCTGCCCCGAAATCGACGACGGTCCCTGCGTCAGCAGGACATCGCCGGTCAGCACGATGACGCCGGTCTCGATCGTGTAGACCGCCTCGCGCGCCTCGGCCGCATCGCCGAGGTTGGTCACCATGACCCCGCCCGAGGCGACCAACTCGTGGATCGCGTTGCCGTCCGGGCTGTATCTGACCAGCACTTCGGCGGCCGCCAGCGTCATCTCGCCCTGCGTCACCCGCACATTCCCGGCAAAGATCGCCGTGCCATCGGCGTTGTTCACCGAGAAGGTGTCGGCCACCACCTCGACCGGCAAGGTCGTGTCCTGGCCCAGCTCGCCAAAGGCGACCTGCGCCTCCTGCGCGGGGGCTTGGGCGGCGGCCAGCGTCATGGCCAGCGTCAGGGCCAGGGCCAGCGCGACAATCCTGGGTGCAAATGCCATCTCGTCCCGTTCCTCGGCGTCCCGTCCCTCGGCCTTCAGCCGCCCGGCCGGTATATCAGCCGGACCCCCTGCTTGAAAACCAGAACATAGCTGCCCGGGGTGCGGAGGTCCTGGCTGAGCCGCATCCCGCCGGCCTCGATCCGCCCGGCGGGCCCCTCGGCGGTGACCGGACCCCGCGACTGCAGGGAGGAACGGTCCGTCCGGGCCACCAGTTCTGCGATCGCCACCCGGTAGCCGGTCGAGGTGGTGGCGACGACCCCGCCCGACAGCACGATCTCGCGCCGCGCGCGGTCCAGCGTCGCGGTCCGGGCCGTGACCTCGGTCGTGGCGCCATCGGGTGTCGCAAGGTGCAGCCGCAGGCCCAGCACCTGACCCGGTCGGGTATCGGTCTCCATCCGCGCCTCGTCCGCCGTCAGCGTCAGCGCCGCCCCGTCGGCGGTGATGCCGGCAAAGCTCGGCGCGGTCATCCGGGGCTCGCGCGCCAGATCCTCGACATCCACCTCGGCATAGGGCAGAGCCGCGTCCGGGTCGATCCGGTCGGCGAGCAGGAACAGCGTCGACAGGATCGCCAGCGCCACCAGCGGCAGGGTCAGCTTCAGCCAGCCCACCAGCCGCGTGTGGCGGTCGGCCTGCGCCATGGCTCAGGCCACCCCGGCGCGCAGGCAGTCATGCACATGCAGGATGCCGATGGCGCGGGCCCGGCTCGCGTCGGTCACCAGAAGGCAGGTGATCTTGCGCGCGTTCATCAGCGCCAGCGCCTCGCCCGCCAGCGCCTCCGGCGCGATGGTCCGCGGCGCGCGCGTCATCACCTCGCCCGCCCGGTGCGACATGAGGCCCTCCAGGTGCCGCCGCAGGTCGCCATCGGTGATGATCCCGGTCAGGCGGCCGGAGGCATCCGTCACCCCCACCACGCCAAAGCCGCGGCGGGTGATGGCGATCAGCGCCTCGCCCATGCCCAGGGTCTCCGGAACCAGCGGCGGGTCGGGATGCATCAGGTCGCGCACCCGCAACAGCCGCGCCCCGAGCTTGCCGCCGGGGTGGAACATCCGGAAATGCTCGGGGGTGAAGGCGCGATGCTCCATCAGCGCGATCGCCAGCGCATCGCCCAGGGCCAGCGTCATCGTCGTGCTGGTGGTCGGCACGATCCCCGTGTCGCAGGCCTCGGGCACCTCGGGCAGCAGGATCGCCACTTCGGACTGCCGCAGCAGCGTCGACCCCGCCCGCCCCGCCACCCCGATCAGGGGAATGCCGAACCGCTTGGCATGGGCGACGATGTCTGCCAGCTCCGGCGTCTCGCCCGAGTTCGACAGCACGATCAGCACGTCGCCCTCGGCCACCATGCCAAGGTCGCCATGGCTCGCCTCGGCGGGATGCACGAAATGCGCGGGCGTCCCGGTGCTGGCAAAGGTGGCCGCGACCTTGCGCGCCACATGCCCCGATTTCCCCATGCCGGAAACGATCACCCGACCCTTCGCCGCCATCAGCAGCGCCACCGCCGCGGCAAAACTCTCCCCCACCGCGCCCGCCAGCGCCTCCAGCGCCTCGGCCTCGCGCCGGATCACCCGCCGCCCGGTGGAAAGGATGTCAGTGGAGGAAGATGTCATGCGCCTCGTCCCAGCCCAGAAGGTCCAGCTCGGCCCGGACCGGCAGGAAGCGGAAGCAGTCCAGCGCCAGACCCATCCGCCCCTCGCGCAGCAGCCGCGCCTCGAGCTCGGCCTTCAGCCCGTGCAGATACAGCACGTCCGACGCGGCATATTCCTTCTGCGCCTCGGTCAGCACCTCCGACCCCCAGTCGCTGGTCTGCTGCTGCTTGGACACATCGACGGTCATGAGATCGGCCAGCAGATACTTCAGCCCATGCCGGTCGGTGAACGTCCGCACCAGCTTCGAGGCGATCTTGGTGCACCAGACCGGGGCGGTCGTGACCCCGAACGCCGCCTTCAGCACCGCGATGTCGAACCGGCCATAGTGGAACAGCTTCAGCACCGCGGGGTCGGCCAGCAGCGCCTCCAGGTTCGGCGCGCATGCCTGCCCGCGCGCGATCTGCACCAGATGCGCCGCGCCCGAGCCGTCCGAAAGCTGCACCAGGCACAGCCGGTCGCGGCGCGGATCAAGGCCCATCGTCTCGGTGTCGATCGCGACCACCGGACCAAGGGCCAGGCCGTCGGGAAGGTCGTTCTGGTACAGATGAATGGCCACGGGGTATCGCCTTCCTGCTGGGTTTTCCCCGATTACGCGCGGCACCCGACCGGGTCAACTCCGGCTGGCCGCCTTGCGCGATGGCGCGCGCCGCGCTGGCTCGGCCCATCTGGCCGGATGCTCGCGGCCATCCCGCCGGCCGGGGCCTTGCCCCGCCCCTTGGCCGCGCCTGCCCGGCCCGGGATACCCGCGCCCCCGCCTGTGTGAAACGAGAGACCTCTTGCGCGCCAGCGCCCGTTGCCTCCGGCCCCGCCCGGGACCACCTTGCGCCCGTACCGGTCCAGCGCCGCAGGAAGACGCCATGTCCACCGCCACCGCCCCCCTCGAGATCGGGCATGTCGCCCTCACCGTCCATGACCTCGCCGCCATGACCGACTTCTACCTTCGCGCGCTGGGGCTGACCCTGCTGGAAACGGACGGCCCCCACCGGCGCCTTGGTGCCGGGGGCAGGGTCCTGCTCGAACTCCGGGAAGACCGCGCTGCCCGTCGGGCCGACCCCCGCGAGGCCGGCCTCTTCCACACCGCCTTTCTTCTGCCCGACCGGCAGGCCCTCGCCCGCTGGCTGAACCACGCCGCGGCTCTGGGGCTCCGGCTGCAAGGCGCCTCCGATCACCTGGTCAGCGAGGCGATCTACCTCGCCGACCCGGAAGGCAACGGCATCGAAGTCTACGCCGACCGCCCCCGGTCCGACTGGTACGGGATCGATGGCGCGATCCGGATGGCCAGCGAGCCGCTCGACTTGGGCGCCCTGGCCCGCAGGGCCCATACCCCCTGGACCGCCGCGCCCGAGGCCACGGTCATCGGTCATGTCCATCTTCAGGTCGGCGACATCGCCAGGGCCGAGACCTTCCTCGCGGGCACCCTCGGCCTGGCCGTGACGGCGCGCCATCCCGGCGCCGCCTTCTTCGGATCGGGCGGCTACCACCACCATGTCGCGGCGAATGTCTGGAACAGCCGCGGTGCCGCGCCGCGCCGATTTCCGGTGACCGGCCTCGCCGAGGTGGTGCTGTCCGTCGACGCGGCGACCCGCTCGGCCATCCTTGCCCCCAGACTTGCCCCCAGACTTGCCCCCAGACTTGCCGGCGGCTCGGACGACCGGATGACCGACCCCTGGGGCACGCCGGTCACCCTCATGCCCAAGGTGTCATGACGGCCGTCAGTTCACCAGGAACTCGGCGTGCAATGCCCCGGCGGCGTTGATGCTCTTGAGGATGTCGATCATGTCATGCGGCGCGACGCCAAGCGCGTTGAGGCCCGCAACCACCTCGGCCAGGTCGGTTCCGCCGCGCACTTCGGCAAGGCCGGTGCCGTCCGTCTCGATCTCGGCGGTCGTTCTGGGCACCACGATGGTCTCGCCTTCGCTGAACGGGTTCGGCTGCACCACGAGCGGGCTTTCCTCGACCCTGAGGGTCAGGTTCCCCTGCGCCACCGCGACCCGGCTGATCCGGACATCGGCCCCCATCACGATGGTGCCCGAGCGCTGGTCCACGACCACCCGGGCGCGCGTCTCGGGCTGGACCAGGATGCCCTCGATCCGGCTGAGAACATGGGCCGGAGACCGCATTCCTGTCGCCTGAATGTCGATGGCCACGGTGCCGGCGTCCAGCATCAGGGCAATTCCGCCGCCCAGTTCGGCGTTGATCGCGCGTTCGATCCGTTCGGCGGTGGTGAAGTCGGCCGATTTCAGCGCCAGCCGCAGCACCGGCAGACCGGCGAAGTCGAACTCGACCTCGCGCTCGACCCGGGCACCCGACGGGATGCTGCCTGCCGTCGGCACGCCTTGCACGACACGCGCCGCATCCCCCTCGGCCACGATCCCTCCGGCGATGATCGTTCCCTGCGCCACCGCATAGATCTGACCATCCGCGCCATTGAGGGGGGTCATGATCAACGTCCCGCCCAATAGGCTCGTCGCATCGCCAATCGCCGACACCGTGACGTCGATCCGCGTGCCGGCACGGGCGAAGGGGGGCAGCTGGGAGGTCACAAAGACGGCGGCCACATTCCTTGGCCGGAACTCCTCGCCCGTGACGTTCGCGCCCAGGCGTTCGAGGAGGTTGGCCATGATCTCTTCGGTGAAGGGGGCGTTGCGGATGCCGTCGCCGGTGCCGTTCAGGCCGACGACCAGGCCGTATCCCACCAGATCGTTGCCGCGCACGCCGTCGAATTCGACCAGATCCTTGATCCTGACGGGCTGGGCGAAGGCGGTGGTGGCGGTCAGCAACAGGGCCAGCAGGAGGCGGATCATCGCAGGAACTCCGTGAGGCTGAGCCGCGAGACGCGGGCGGTGATCAGGTAGAGCGACTCAAGCTGGGTGCGGGCGGCCTCAAGCCGGGTGGCGGCTTCAAACGGATCGACCGAGCCGAGGCTTGAGCGCAGGATGCCGAGGGAGGTTTCCTCGGCGGCGTTGCGGGTTCGCGCGGCCTCGATCCGGGCCTCGATCGACCCGATCCGGGCGGCGAGCGTGATCCGCGCCGCTTCGGTGGTCAAAAGCTCCTGCCCGGCGCGCTGGGCGAGTCTGGCCCGTTCCTCGGCATTGCCGGCAAGCAGGCCCCGGTCGAGAAGCGCCGCCATCGCGAAACCGGCAAGGGTGTCGCGGATCGCCGGGTCGAGCGCGGTGGCGGAAAGGACGATCGTTTCACCCGCGGCGATGGCCGTTGGCGAAAGGCTCGGTCCGCCCTGGTAGAACGCGCCGAAACCGGCGGGGTCGGCGAACCAGCTCGCCACGGCCGAGGCCACCTGTCCTGCCGTGGTCGCGCCGAGCGCGGCGCCCTCGAGCGCGGTCAGCAGAAGGTCTGTCCGTCCCAGAGGCGGGGTGTCGGTGGCGGTGCCGGAAAACACCGCCCGCCCGGCGGCTTGCGTGTTCACAAGGCCGATCGCACTTTCCAGCCGCCCCCGCGCATCGGCGGCGAGCGTATCGATCTGCGCCGGGGTCGAGACGTCCCGCGCGGCAAGAAGTGTCGTGGTGATCCCGGCTGCGAGCGCGGAAAGACCGCTGACCGCAGCCTGCTGCGCCGATGCCTGGAGGGCGGTATCGCCGGCGGTGGTGTTGAAGGCGGCAAGCCGGACGAGGCTGGCGTCGATGGCGAGCAGCGGCGCGACATCGCCGCGCAGCGCCTGCGCGACATCGGTGTGGCGACCGGTCGTGATCTCGGTCGAGGCGCGCTGGACCTGCGCGCGCAGATCGGCGCCCTGCCGCGCGAGGAGGTTGGTGAGGCTGGCATCGCCAAGGGAGACGCGGGTCATGTGCCGAGCCGGATCAGCATGTCGATCATCTCGTTCACCGTCTGGATCACCCTCGCATTGGCGGCGTAATTCTTTTCGATGACCAGAAGGGCCTGCATCTCCCGGTCGGTGTCGATCCCGTTCTGCGCCTCGAGATCGGTGAGCGCGGTCAGGCGGGCGGCCGAGAACGCCAGGTCCGATTGCCCCGCCAGCCGCTGTGCCGACGCGTCGGACATCAGGTCGCTGGCCAGGGTCGCAAAGCTGCGGATGCCGGCGGTGAAACCGGACGAGGCCAGGGGCCTCGTGCCCGCCAGCGTGCCCTGCAGCGCCAACAGCAGCGTGCCGTTGCCGGGCGGACCTTCGCTGGTTGCGCCAAGGCCGTCACGCAGGCGGAAAAGCGCGCCGCCCCGATCAGGGTCGGCCGCGGCATTGACGCGAAGCCGACCCGCGAGGCCGACCTCATCCGCGGGCAGGAATGCCGCGCCGGCATCGGTGAAGAGACCGGGCGCGCCGGGGGCCAGCGTCGGATCGAGGCCCGGCGCAGCGAACCGTTCGACGAGGTCGCGCGCCGTGGCGTCCAGCTTGCCCTGGGCGGTCACGGCAAGCGTATCCCGCACCGCGAAGAGCGCACCCAAAGTGCCGCCGAGGATCGGGCTGGCGGTTCCGGAGGTTTCAAAGGGCTGGCCGTTGATCGTGATGCCGGAGAGCCCGCCGAGTGCCTGGGTCATCTCGGGGGTGATCGTGGGGGTGGGGGCGAAGCCGAAGACCGCGGCCGATCCCTCAAGCAGGGTCGCGCCGCCCTTGGTGAAAAGCGCGATCTGGTTCTGGTCGCGGGCAATCTCGCGGATGGGCAGGATCGTGGAAATCGTGTCGACCAGGCGCTGGCGTTCGTCGAGGAGGGCCGAGACATCGCGTCCGACACCCGAGAAGCTGCGCAGGTTGCCGTTCAGTTCGTGCAGCTGGGCGAGCGTGGTGTTCAGTCGCCCCACCTCCTCGCCGATGCGGCGGTCGGCCGCGGCCCTGGCGGTCTGGACATCGGTCGTGGCGGTGGCAAGGCCTTCGGCAAGGTGCCGGGCGCTGGTCACCACTGCCTGAAGCCGCACCTGCGATTCGGGACGACCTGCCGCTTCGAACAGTGACCGGTCGAAGGCTGCGAGGCGCGCCGAGAGCGACCCCAGACTGTCCGGCGTGCCCAGCGCCCCCTCCACCCGCGTCAGGAATTCGGCCCGGATGGCGCGATCACCCTCGCCCGACTGGGCCAGGCGGCGCTCTGCCAGAAGCTGGCGGTCGACGTCGCGGGTGATGCCGGTCACCGACACCCCCTGGCCGGTGCCGGCAAGGATCGCCGCGCGCAGGCCGACCTCGCGCCGGGCATAGCCGGGCGTGGTTGCGTTGGCCACGTTCGATGACAGGATCTCGGCCTGCCGGGACATGGCGGTCAGGCCGGTCAGCGCGCTGCCAAGGGCGGATGTGATGCTCATGGCCTATCACCGCTTGATGTTCGTGGTTTCCTGCAGCATCTCGTCCACTGTCTGGATCACCTTGGCGTTCGAGGAATAGGCGCGCTGGGTCTGGATCAGGTTGGTCAGCTCGGCGGCGACATCGGTTCTGGATCCCTCGCGCGAGTAGCCCTCGATCGAGCCGGTGGGGCCCGTGCCCGCGTCCCACAGGAAGAACGAGCCCGAGTCGGGCGAGACCTGGTAGGTCTGGTTGCTGAGCGACAGAAGGCCGTTCAGGTTCGGAACGTCGACGAGCGGCACCTGGAACAGCGTGCGCGTCAGCCCGGTATCGTATGTGGCGTTGACAAAGCCCGCCTGATCGATCTCGACGCTGACAAGGGTTCCGACGGGCGAGCCGTTCTTGGTGATCGAGGTCGGCGCGAAAGTGTCGGACAGTTGTGTCAGGCCGGTGGAATCGCCCAGTCGACCGATCGAGACCGTCATCGGACCGCCCGCCACCGTGAGGGCCAGCGTCCCGTCGGCCGGATTGTAGGCGCCACCCGATACAACCGAGACGGCAGACAGTGTTCCACCCGCGCCACGACTGTCGTCAAAGGTCAGCAGGTACTCGCCGATCAGCGCGCCGCCGGACGCGCTGTCGCGGACCTGCATCGTCCACTGGTTCGAGGCCCCGGTCCCCGGCACGACCGGAACGAAGGTGATGTCGAGCGATTCGGAAGTGCCAAGGTTGCCGAAATATTCGACCGACAGCGGGGGCGGCAGCGCTGTCGATCCCGCGACCGTATAGGTGGCGGGCAGGTTGACGCCCAGGCCGATCTCGCTGGTCGGGTTGCCGACCATCTGGTTGCTGTTGATCGTGATCGGCACCAGGCCAGAGGCGGAATCGCGGGCATTGGCGGGCATCGTCCCGTCGGGATTGGCCGGCCAGCCCATGAGGACAAGGCCGGTTTCCGTTTTCAGAAGGCCATTGGCATCGGGCCGGAAGCTGCCGGTGCGGGTCATCAGGAGCGCGCTGCCCGGGTCGGAGAGCGACACTTCCCGGATCACCGGCAACATGCCGCGCCCGGCAATCGCGAGATCCAGCGGGTTTGAGGTTCCGATCAGGTCGCCGCGCTCCTCGATCAGCCGCACCGTCGAGGCCCGCACGCCGCCTGCGGAATACGACCCGGCGCCGCGCCCCCCGGTGATGACGAGATTGGAGAATTCCGTCGAGACCCGCTTGTAGCCGAAGGTGTTGGCGTTGGCGATGTTGTCGGAGATCGCGGCGAGCCGCGTCGCGTTCGCGTTCAAGCCGGCCACACTCGCGCTGAGCGAGGAAGAAATTGTCATCGGAGAGCGCCCTTCTGCTGCTTCGGACCCGTATGTCCCGAACCTGCACGCTGGCGACTTAAGATCGGCCTAACGCATAAAATGCGTCCTATTTCCTAGCGGTCGCGGCGCAAGAGCACGACCTCGAGACGGTTGTTGCGGAGCGCGGCCGGGTCGGAGCTGGCTGGCCTGCGATCGGCAAAGCCGGTGACGCGCTGCATCCGTTCGGCGGCCAGCCCGGCGTCTTCCAGCATTGCCCGCCCGGCTTGCGCCCGGTCGGAGGAAAGAGCCCAGACCGGGTTGTCGATCAGGGTCACGGGAAGGGCGCGCAAGTGACCACCGACGGCGAGCTCGTTCGTGGTCAGGCTCAGCACCTCGCCCAGAAGGTCGGCGATGGCGCGGGCGACGGGTGTGGGCTCTGCCGTGTCGCCGACGAAAAGCGGCGCGTCCGGAAGATCGAACAGCTCGATCACGAGGCCCTCGTCGGTCACGCGGGTCACGACATGGCGCAAGAGCTGGTCCATCGTGTTGCTTTCGCCGCCGCGGGCCAGCAGCGCCTTCTCGACCTCCTCGAGCTCGGACTGGCCGCGGCCCTCGGCCGTCCCTTCGGCGCCCGATTGGGCCAGCTCATCCTCGGCAACGAGGCTGTTGCCGCCAAAGACGCCGTCGCCCCCGCCCGAGATCCGGTTGATCGGGATCGTCGGACTGAAGAAATCCGAAAGCCCCTTTCGCTGCTTTTCCGTTGTCGCGTTCAACAGCCACATCAAGAGGAAGAACGCCATCATCGCGGTCACGAAATCGGCATAGGCCACCTTCCAGGCCCCGCCGTGGTGACCGCCGCCTTTGACGACCTTCTTGCGCTTGATGATGACCGGCGCGGCATTGCCCTGCGCTGCCATCAGACACACCCGTATTCTACCCGAGGTCCTGTCTAGCAGAGGCAGGCTTTACAATCGCTTAACCTTTCGGGTTTTAGGCAAGCGCCGCAGTCTGGCCACATCCCCCGCCAGCCGGGCCTAAAGCAGGCGCAGGCCCTCGCGCCAGACGCCGCGCAGGCGGCCGTCATCGCCCAGATGCACCATGTCGGCCCTGCGCCCCGGCAGGAGATGCCCGAGGTCGTCGGCGCGGCCAAGGCAGGCGGCAGGTCGCGCGGTCGCCATGGCCAGCGCGACCTCGGGCGGGGTGCCGAGCGACCGCATCACGCCGATCGCCTGCGCCATCGTGAGGTCCGCACCGGCAAGCGTGCCGTCCTCCAGCGTCAGCCGCCCGTCCCGCCGGCGGATGCGGCGACCGTTCAATGCGAACCCGGTCAGGTCGCTGCCCGCCGTCGCCATCGCATCGGTCACCAGAAACAGCCGGTCGGGACTGGCGGCCATCGCGATGCGGATCGTCTCGGGCGCGACGTGGATGCCGTCGGCGATCAGGCCGGCATGGACGGGCGCGGTCAGTGCCGCACCGACAAGGCCGGGCTCGCGGCTGCCGAGCGGGCGCATCGCGTTGAACAGATGGGTCACGCAGCCTGCCCCGGCGGCCATCGCGCGGCGGGCCTCGGCATGGCTGCAGTCGCTGTGGCCGAGGCTGACGATCACGCCGGCCGCAGCCAGACGGGCGATCTGGTCCGGCGTCGCCGCCTCGGGCGCCAGCGTCACCATCAGCGAGGGGAGTCCGGCGGCGGCATCCAGCAGCCGGGCCAGGTCGGCCTCGGTCATCGGGCGGATCAGGGCCGGATCATGCGCGCCCCGGCGGCGGGGGTCGAGGTGCGGGCCCTCCAGATGCAGGCCGAGAAAGCCGGGCACCGCGTGGCGTGCCGCGAGGATTCCTGCGGCAAGCACCCGTCCGGTCGCCTCGGGGGTGTCGGTGATCAGGGTCGGCAGCACGCCGGTCGCGCCAAGCCGGGCATGGCAGGCGCAGAAGGCGGCCAGGCTGGCCAGCGTGCAGGTGCCGTCCAGCATCCGCCCCTCCGCGCCGTTGACCTGAAGGTCCACGAACCCGGGCGCCAGGATGCCGCCGTCCAGCCGCTCGTCGTCGCCGGGACCGTTCCCGGTCACGCGGCCATGCTCGACCCGCAGGACGGCGTCCGGACGCAGGGTCCTGCCATCGAAGACTGCGGCGCCCACGAAGTTCCGGGCCATCTGCGTCCAGGAGGGTTCGGTCATCCGGGTGGCCGTTGCGGACCGGACCCGCGTTTCGGAGCCTCGGCGACGTCACCGGCGCCGCGGCGGGGCAAGCGGGTGAATTCCACCGCCCGGCGCCGGTCGAAACCTCGCCTTGCGCCGTGCCGCAGACCGCCGGACAGCGCCCCCTCCGGTCCGTTCAACGCCGGGTTCGCCAGGGCGCTGGCCGGGATCGCGGCCTGTCCCATCATCCCGCCTCGCGCGCCAGCATCAGCGCGCCGTCGAGTGCCGTGCCCGAAGGCGCGCGGATCGCCCAGCGACCCGCCAGCCGCTGCGAATAGGCCGCGGCCAGACCGCCGATGAAGGTGACGGGCACCGGCGCATCGGCTTGCAGGTGGTCGATGGCCTCGGCCACATCGGCCAGGGCCCTGGCCACGATGCCGACGGCCGCGGGGTCATCCGAGGCCAGCAGGCGCGGCGCCAGCGCGGCGAAATCCGCCGGGCGGGCGGATTGGGCGAAGCGGATGATGCCGGCGGGGCCGCCGTGTTCGGCAATCAGCGCGATGATCAGCGGGGTCATCGGTGCCAGTCCGTCGACCGCGCGCAGGGCAAGGCTCAGGGCCGATCGGCCGATCACCGCACCGCTGCCCGCGTCGCCGAGCACGAGGCCCCAGCCGCCGACCGGGCGCAGGACGCCATTGCGCTGGCTGGCAAAGACCGACCCGGTGCCAAGCGCCGCAACGATGCCGTCACCGCCCCGCAGCGCGCCCTTGACGGCCGTCACCGCATCGGTCTCGATCCGGGCGCTTTGGAAGGGCAGCAGCGCTTTCAATGCCTCGACGACCCCCGCCCCGTTGGCCCCGGCAAGGCCGAGACCGGCATGCAGGCGGGGCAGTTCCCCGGCCATCGCGGCGGCGCCGGTTGCCATGGTCAAGGCCGCCTCGGCCGCGGCAAGGATGTTGCGGACCGACCCGTCGAGATCGCTGCTGACATTGGCCGGGCCCGAGACGGCCTTGCCCAGCACCCGGCCCGAGGCATCGGCCACCGCCGCGCGACAGCCCGTGCCGCCCCCATCGATACCCAGGTAGAGCGGCATCCGAATCCTCCCGGGCCAAGGATAGCAAAACAGGACCATCAGGGAAGCGGGCGCAGGACGGCGGGGCGCGGTGGCAGTTGCTGGACGACCTTCGCCGAAGATCACGTCCGCGGGTTCGCGCCGGGGGGCCAGCGGCACCACCCGGGGCTCACGCCAAGGCAGCCGACCATGCCGCTGGCAGGGCCTGTGCGGCCGCGCCATCCACCAGGCCCAGCAGAAGGCCGTCACCGGACCGGGCGCAAAGGATGCAGTGGCCGTCCAGAAGGCTTGCCCCGAGCACGAGGCAGACCGGCGCTGGCGGCGCATCTGCGACGCGCCCAAGCTGGGCCTGCAACGCATCGGCCTCGTCGCCGAGGAACAGGCCGAGATGGGCGACCATCTCCTCGGGCCCGGCGGACATGCCGTCGTCGCTGCCGCCCGCAATCCGCCAGGCCATCAGGCCGGGCCCGATCGCACCGGCAAAGCGCCCGAGAAAGCCGGCCGCGGCCGCCGCGTCGGCGGGGCCTGCGGGCGGCCCGGGGTCCGGGGCGACCGCCGGGGTGCTGACCGGCCCGCCCGCATCGTCGCCGGCCAGCGCGTTCAGGTCGATCAGCAGAAGATCCGCCAAAAGCGCCACCGGCAGGCCGACGCTGACCTCGGCCCGCTCCCATTCCATCGACGTCGATGTCACCCGCAATTCGTGCCGGGGCGCGGCGACGCCCTGCAGCAGCTTGATCAGATCGTCCTTGTGGGCATCCTCGAGCGTGGGCGCGGCAAGACAACCCTCGGCACCGGTCAGACCATGCACCGTCGTCAGCCGCAGCACCCGCCGCCCCGACACCTCCAGCGCCAGGCGTGTCCCGCCGCTCGATTCGAAGGTCAGGGTCCGGCCGAGGATGGTCTCGTTGATCTCACGCAGCAGGGCGGCAAGCGGATCCGGGTCCGACAGGACCGCAATCGTGCGCGCGCCGCCTGGTGCCGGGCGCGCGGCGGTCTGCAACGCCCGCAGGCGCGCGATGATCGGAACGGTTCCCCTGTTCAACGGCTTGCCTGACCCCGGCTTGAAGTTCCACCGTTACGCACCGGCGCTGATCTGGTCCAGCGTGTCCTTCAGTCTGGCGACGAATCCCGCAAGGTCAATGCCGTGGTCACAGATGCAGCACATGGCGTCGGCGGGTTCGGTCTCCGATCGCAGGAACAGCTTCACGCCGTCCCGGCCAAGCACCATGGCGCTGCGGGGTTCGCCGAACGCCTCGACCGCCAGCGAGAACAGCGGGTCGTCAAAGCTGGTCCGCGCCTGTTCGCACAGCCGGTCCAGATTTTCCTGCGTTTGCGGCGTCCTGCTCTGGCTTGCCAGGATCATGCGCGACGACAGGTCGGCAAAGGCGACCAGCCGGGCCTGGGGGTAGGCCTTCAGGACCGCGCCAAGCGTATCGTTCACGGCCACCGCAGGGTTCCCCGATCACTTGCCCGGCGCACGGGTCAGCGCCAGCAGGGCGTCGTCTTCGCCGGGCCCCTCGTCCGAGTACGACACGACGGCCGGCCCGCTTTCCCCCGTCGGCCGTTCGGTGCGCAGCAGACGCTCGCCCGCGGCCACCCGGCGCGGCATCACCTTGATCACCGGCGTGTTGCGGATGACCATCAGCCGCTCGAACGACTGTGCGATCAGGCTCTGTCCGACTTCGGCCGTGTCGGCCGGCTCGGGCCGGACAGGGTGGGCGGGATCGTCGCCAGGCTCGGGCCGGCCCGCGTCGACGAGCCGGTGGATGAGCGCGAAAAGCGCGGTGGCAAAGGCATCGGCGCCACTTTCCTCCCACTTCTCAAGATCGTCGCCGGCCTTCATCGCCTTCAGCAGCGAGACGGGGAAAACCGCGGCGAACAGGCCTTCGACCTCCTGGGTCACGCGCCGCATCACCTTGGCGCGGTCGGTCTCGCGGATGATCTTGTCGAAGCGGGTGACCAGAAGCAGGCTGTTCTGCCGGATCTGGGCCGGAAAGGTCGACCAGACCCCGGATTCCGATTGCCTCCAGGCCTGCGTGGCATGGGTGCACCACAGGACCCCGTCCGCGAGATGCGCCATGCGCTCCCACACTTCGGGCGACATGGAAGGGTCCGAGATTCCCGGCATGTCGATCAGGTCGCAGTAGCGCAGGATGTCGCTCTGCATGAAGATGCGGACATGTTCCGTCGTCTCCAGCGAGACGTTCCGCAGGTCGGCCAGGTCAAGGTCGTAGGCCACGCCGTCGAGGCCCATGGTATAGGCATCGTCGGGCCCGTAAGACAGCCAGACCGGCGGCAACTGCGTTGCCGTCACCTTTTCCAACAGCGGCCGTGCGCCCATCAGCACATTGCACAGCGTGCTCTTGCCCGAACTGAACTCGCCCATGATCGCGATGCGAGGTTTGCGGGTCAGCGGCATTCACGTCGTCCTTTCCTGCGCGGCGCGGCCTTACTCAGCATAGGCACCAAGTTCGTCCATGATCGACGCAAGGCATTCCTGGCGGTCCTCCCAGGCGTTGACCCCGAACAGCTCCTTCATCTCCTCCATCGAGATGTCCGAACTGGCAAGCGCGCTCATCAAGAGTTCGCGCTGCTCCTGCAGGAAGTCATGCAGGGTCGTCTGGGTCCGCTCGCGGAACAGACCGATCTGGATCGTCTTGAGATCGTTGATAATCGGGTCGGTTTCGGCCCGGATCAGGTTGTGGAAATCCTGCGCAAAGGCCTTGTAGCCCCGACGCCGCTGCCACCAGCCCTTCCACCAGCTGACCTGCAGGTCAAGCGCGATGGTCTGGCCCAGGTTGATCGGCGGCGGGATGTAGGACACGACCGGCGTCTCGATCCTGAAGCCTTCGACCGTGATCGAGAAGGTCTTGCCGTAAAGGTCGGCGATCCTGACGGCGGTCTCGTTGTTCACCTCGGCGGCGATGGCGTGCATCTTCTTCAGCACGACCTGATAGGACGAACTC
>Ga0209103_1000071_pt1 | contig 28720 bp, 25 predicted proteins | sample 4C3metaG_FD_184152 | JGI IMG/M metagenome (GOLD analysis project Ga0209103, IMG submission 184152) | Freshwater bacterial and archeal communities from Indian Creek, Illinois, USA - 4C3 metaG (SPAdes) (version 2) | ecosystem: Environmental > Aquatic > Freshwater > Unclassified | place: USA...
GGCTGGCAATTCGATCAGGCAGATGGAACAGAAGATCCAGGATTCGCGGGCCGCCGCAGGCCTTGGCGATGAGCGCAGCCCGCTTCGGCCCGACCCCCGTGAGGGTTTCAAGCGGATCAAACAGACCGGGGAGGCTGACACTCTGGCTCACACGGGCCTATATGCCACTCGTGAGCAGTCCTGACGAAACCCCCGATCTTCCCCACCGCCAACGCCGCATGTTGTTCCGTGCGCTGCATCGCGGCACGAAGGAGTGCGACCTGATCCTGGGCGGCTTTGTCCGCCGGCATATCGGCTCGCTGACGCCCGATGAGCTGGATGAGCTGGAAGCCATCATGGAAATGCCGGATGTGGACCTGGCGGATTGGTTCTCCGGCCGCCGCCCCACGCCCGCCGAGGTGCGTGGCCCCCTGTTTGATCGGATCGTGGTGGAGAGTGCCGCCCCTGGGGCGGGCATGCCGGATCATTTGAAGTGACCCTCCAGGTCTATGGCGCGCCTGAGGGATATGACGCGCTACTGCTGCGCCAGCGGCGTGCCGAGACGCAGGAGCCGGTGCTCCATGTCTGCCGCGACGATGCCCGCATGGCGCGCATGGCCGATGCGCTCGGCTTCTTCATGCCCGAGGCAGAGATCCTGCGCCTGCCGGCCTGGGATTGCCTTCCCTATGACCGCGTCTCGCCCAACCCGGAACTGGTCGCCGAGCGGGTTGCCACGCTGGCCGAACTCACCGCGCCGCCGACGCGCGCGCGCATCGTGCTGACCACGGTGAATGCGCTGGTCCAGCGCGTGCCGCCCCGCACCGCCTTTGCCAATTCGGCGCTGCTGCTCCGCAAGGGCGGGCGGAACAGCATCGAGCAGATCACCGCCTTCCTGGAAGGCAATGGCTACAATCGCACCGGCACCGTCATGGAGCCCGGCGAATACGCCGTGCGCGGCGGCATCCTGGACCTTTTCCCCTCGGGCGAGGCCGACCCGCTGCGGCTCGACCTGTTCGGCGACGAGATCGAGAGCATCCGCCGCCTGGACACCGGCACCCAGCGCAGCGGCGCCCATCTGGACCGGCTGACGCTCCGCCCGGTGGGCGAGGTGTTCCTCGACCCCGCTTCCATCGAGCGCTTCCGCGCCGCCTATCGCGAGTTGTTCGGCAATGCGGCGGCGGAAGACCCGCTCTATGCCTCGATCAGCGCGGGCCGCCGTCATCCGGGGATGGAGCATTGGGCCGGACTTTTCCACCCCATGATGGAAACCCTGCTGGACTATCTGCCGGGCGCCTCCATCAGCCTGGATGGCCAGGCGGATGAGGCGCTGGCTGCCCGGCTGGAAATGATCCAGGACCATTATGAGGCCCGCCGCATCCCCGCCCGGCTGAGCGAGGGCGAGGTGCCCTATCGCCCCGCGCCGCCCGCCCGGCTCTACCTCGACCGCGCCGGCTGGGATGCCATGCTGGCGCAAGGCAAGCAGTTCAATTTCTCGCCTTTCCATAAGCCGGATGGCGCCGAGGGCTTCGATGCCGGCGGCCGGGCAGGGCGCATCTTCACCGAAATCCGCCAAGCGGGTGAGAACCTGTTCTCCGCCTATGCCGCCCATGCCGAGACCGAGCGCGGCCGCGGCCGGGCCCCGATGCTGGCCGCCTGGACCCGCGGCTCGCGTGAGCGGCTGGTCACGCTGCTGCGCGACAACGGCGTGGCGGCCGAGCCGGTGGATGATTATTACGCCTTCCAGCGCCTCGCGCCCGGCACCATCGGCGTCGGCATCCTGGGGCTGGAGCGTGGCTTCACCGCCGAAAAACTCTCCATCACGGCCGAGCAGGATCTGCTGGGCGAGCGCATCGCCCGCCCCGCCCGCAAGAAGAAGCGCGCCGACCAGTTCATCGCCGATGCCACGCAGATCGAGGTGGGGGATTTGCTGGTCCATCAGGATCACGGCATCGGTCGCTATGACGGGCTGGCCACCATCGAGGTGAGCGGCGCGCCGCATGACTGCCTCCGCATGATCTATGACGGCAATGACAAGCTGTTCGTGCCGGTCGAGAATATCGAGATCCTCAGCCGTTTCGGCAGCGAGACGGGAGGCGTCGCGCTCGACAAGCTGGGCGGCGCCTCCTGGCAGGCGCGCAAATCCAAGGCCAAGCAGCGCATCGCCGACATGGCGGGCGCGTTGATCCGCATTGCCGCGGAACGCCAGACGCGCGAGGCGCCGATGATGGCGCCGCCCGAAGGCGCCTGGGACGAATTCTGCGCCCGCTTCCCCTATGTGGAGACGGACGACCAGGCCCGCGCCATCGCCGATGTGCTGGAGGATCTGGCATCCGGCCGTCCGATGGACCGGCTGATCTGCGGCGATGTCGGCTTCGGCAAGACCGAGGTGGCGCTGCGCGCAGCCTTCACCGTCGCCATGTCCGGCTCACAGGTGGCCGTCGTTGTGCCCACCACCCTGCTGGCCCGCCAGCATCACCGCATCTTCACCGCGCGCTTCGCGGGCCTGCCCATCAAGGTGGCACAACTCTCGCGCATGGTGACGGCCAAGGAAGCCAACCAGGTGAAGGCGGCGCTGGCGGCGGGCGAAGTGGATATCGTCGTCGGCACCCATGCGCTGCTGGGCAAGACCATCGGCTTCGGCAATCTCGGCCTCGTCATCGTGGATGAGGAGCAGCATTTCGGCGTGAAGCACAAGGAACGGCTGAAGGAGCTGGAGGCCGGCGTGCATGTGCTGACGCTGACGGCCACCCCCATCCCGCGCACCCTGCAACTGGCGCTCTCCGGCGTGCGGGAGATGAGCGTGATCGCCACCCCGCCGGTGGACCGCCTGGCCGTCCGCACCTTCATCATGCCCTGGGACAGCCTGGTGCTGCGTGAGGCGGTGCAGCGCGAGCGCTTCCGGGGGGGGCAGATCTTCGTCGTCGTCCCGCGCATCGAGGACATGGCGAAGATGTATGAGCGCCTGGCCGAAGTGGCGCCCGAGGCGCGCGTGGTGCAGGCGCATGGCCGCCTGGCGCCGACCGAGCTTGAGCAGGTGATGACCGAATTCGGCGATGGGAAATACGACATCCTGCTGGCCACCAACATCGTGGAATCCGGCCTGGACATGCCGGCGGTGAACACGCTGATCATCCACCGCGCCGACATGTTCGGCCTGGGGCAGCTCTACCAGCTTCGCGGACGTGTCGGGCGCGGCAAGCAGCGCGGCTATGCCTATCTCACCTGGCCGCCGCATCACCGCCTCAGCCCCACCTCGCAGAAGCGGCTGGAGGTGATGCAGACGCTGGACAATCTGGGTGCCGGCTTCACCCTGGCCAGCCACGACCTGGACATTCGCGGTGCCGGCAATCTGCTGGGTGAGGAGCAGTCGGGCCAGATCCGCGAGGTCGGGATCGAGCTCTACCAGGAAATGCTGGAGGAGGCGGTGGCCGATCTGCGCGCCGGCTCGAAGCGAGCGCGTGAGGTGGACGGCAAGTTCACGCCGCAGATCAACCTCGGCCTGCCGGTGCTGATCCCCGAGAATTACGTCCAGGAATTGCCGGTGCGCCTGGGCCTGTACCGCCGCATCGGCGGGCTGGAGACGGAGGCCGAGGTCGAGGCCATCGCCGCCGAATTCACCGACCGCTTCGGCCCCATCCCGCCGGAGGTGGAGAATCTGCTCCAGGTGGTTGGCCTCAAGCTGCAATGCCGGGCGGCGGGGGTGGAGAAGGTGGATGCGGGGCCGAAGGGCGTTGTCATCGCCTTCCACAAGAACCGCTTCGCCAATCCGGCCGGGCTGGTGGCCTGGGTGACGAGCCAGAAAGGGTTGGTGTCGCTGCGGCCCGACCACAAGCTCGCTTTGTTGCGGGAATTGCCGTTTGACGCCCGCGTAAAGGCCGCGCGGGGGCTGGTGGCGAATCTGGCGCGGGTGGTGGAGCAGGCCAAGGCGGCCTGACCGGCCGGTTCAGCCGTTGGCCAGCGCCACTTCGATCAGCCGTTCCAGGACTTCGGGCTCCTGCGCGCCTGCAATCGCATGCTCGCCATCCACCAGGAAGCAGGGCACGCCATTGATGCCGAGGCGATGGGCGCGGAGATTTTCCAGATGCACCCATTCCGTCTCGCCCGCCCCGCCCAGCAGGCGGAGCGCGGCGGCAGCGTCGTACCCCTCATCGCCGGCGATCATCGCCAGGATGGCGTGCTGCCCGATATCGAGGCCCTCACAGAAATGCGCGGCCAAAAGGCGTTCCACCAGGCGATCCACGGGGGATTGGCGGGCGGCCCAGCGCAGCAGGCGATGGGCATCCAGGCTGGCGGGAATGCGGCGCAGCAGGTCGAAGCGGAATGGGATGCCCTCGGCGCGGCCAAGCTCCGTGATGGTGCCATGCAGGCGCCGGGCGCGGTCCTCCCCGCCGAATTTGCGCGCCAGCCAATCCTGCCGGGGAATGCCGCCGGGCGCGATCTCGGGATTGAGCAGGAAGGGGCGCCATTGCAGGTCGGGCTGGAGGTCGTGGCGCTCGGCCAGGACGCGCAGCAGCCGGCGAATGCCCAGGTAGCACCAGGGGCAGACGAGATCGAAGACGATCTCGACCGAAAGGCGCGGCCGGGGTGGTGCCAGGATGTTCACGCAACCATGCTACAGTCTTCCGGCGCATCTCGGCAAAGGGTGGATGATGGAGACCAAGGAACAATTGGCCCGGCTGGTGGGCTTCATCGCGGCCGGGGCGCTGGCGGCGGGCTGCTTCCTGGTGCTCAGCCCCTTCATCTCGGCGCTGCTTTGGGCGGTGATCCTCGTCTTCTGCACCTGGCCGGCCTACCGGGTGCTCACCGATCGGGTGAAGCTGGGGCCCAGTTCCGCCGCCGCCGTCATGGTGACGGCCGAGTTCCTGCTGATCGGCCTGCCGCTGATCTTCGCCACCCCGGTCAAGCGCGAGGATATCGAGGGCATCCGCAACTGGATCGAGCGGGTTTTCAGCGAGGGGCTGCCCGATCTCTCCGGCACCTTCCTTCTCATCCCCGTCGTGGGCGAGTCCCTGAACACCTGGTGGCAGGCCTTCGCGGGCGATACCTCGCTTCTCGTCCAGTCGCTGCGGCCCTATGCGGGGACCATCGCGCAATTGGGGCTTTCCTTGCTTCTGGGGTTGCTTTCGGGCATCGCGGAGATGCTCATCGCGATCCTGCTGGCCTTCTTCATCTATAAGGACGGCCCGGCCTTGGCGCGGCACGCCTACGCCCTGCTGGAGCGTCTGGCGGGCGAGCGGGCGGCGCATCTCTGGGAACTGACCGGGAATGTGACGCGCGGCGTGGTCTTTGGCCTGCTCGGAACCGCCGTGGTGCAGGGCTTCATGACGGCCTTCGGCCTCTGGGTGGCGGGCGTGCCGCAGCCCGTGCTGCTGGGCGTCATCGCCGGTGTGATCTCCATCCTGCCGGTCGGCGCGCCGCTGGTCTGGATTCCGGCGGCGATCTGGCTCTTTGCCACGGGCAGCCTGGGCTGGGGCGTGTTCATGCTGCTCTATGGCGGGCTTGGCATCTCCTCGGTGGACAACTTCATCCGGCCCTGGCTGATCTCCCGCGGGGCCGACCTGCCGATGCTGCTGACCATCCTGGGCGCCCTGGGCGGCGTGCTGGCCTTCGGATTCCTGGGGCTTTTCCTGGGACCGGTGATGCTGGCGCTCGGCTATACGCTGATCAAGGAGTGGGCGACCGGCCACGTGGAGGAGGCTTCCCCCGACGCGCATCCGCCCGTATAGCGGGCGCCTGGGGCCGCGAAGGCCTGGGTTCGGGAGACATCGGATGCTGGCTTTGTTGCGGGCCGCGACCCTGGTCGCGGCGCTGATGGTGAGTGTTGCCGAGGCGCGGACCGTGCGCTGGGCGGCGAGTGGCGACCCCAACACCATGGACCCGCACAGCCAAAATGTCGGCACCGTCACCATGGTGCTGCAACAAATCTATGACAGCCTGATCAGCCGCAACCAGCAACTTGGCCTGGAGCCCGGCCTCGCCACCGCCTGGACGCAGGAGGAGCCGACCCGCTGGCGCTTCACGCTGCGCCTGTATCGCGAGGACGTGCCGCATATCCCGCTGCACCACCAGATGATCCCCTGGGCGATGCGCAGCACGCTGGCCATCCCGCACATGGCGAACAACCAGCCCTATTTCCGCTGGGCCTTGGTGAACTGAGCCGACATGTTCTCCTTCATCGTCTCCCGCATCCTCCAGGCGCTGCCCGTGATGTTCGTGGTCTCGCTCATCAGCTTCGCCATGTTCGCCTATGTGGGCGATCCGGTGGCGATCATGCTCGGCCAGGATTTCACCGAGGCCCAGCGTGAGGCTCTGGTGCGCGACCTCGGCCTGGACAAGCCCTTCTTCGTCCAGTTCGCGACCTTCGTGGCCAATGCGGTGCAGGGTGAGTTCGGCCTCTCCTACCGGCTCTCCCGCCCCGTCGCCGAACTCATCGCGGAGCGCGCGCCGGCCACGCTGGAACTGGCTCTGACGGCGGCGTTCCTGGCGCTGCTGATCGGCGTGCCGATGGGCGTCTATACCGGCATCTACCGCAATTCCTGGCTGAGCCGCTTCTTCCTGACCTTCAGCCTGATCGGCGTCTCGCTGCCGACCTTCCTGATCGGCATCCTGCTGATCCTCACCTTTTCCGTCTGGCTCGGCTGGCTGCCGAGCTTCGGGCGGGGCGATGTGACGCGCTTCGGCTGGTGGTCCTCGGGATTCTTCACATGGTCCGGCCTCAAGGCGCTGGTGCTGCCGGCAATCACGCTCGGGCTGTTCCAGCTGACGCTCATCATGCGCCTGGTGCGCTCCGAGATGATGGAAGTGCTGCGGACCGACTATGTGAAATTCGCCCGCGCACGGGGCCTGCCCAACCGCGCCATCAATTTCGGCCATGCGCTGAAGAACACGCTGGTGCCGGTCATCACCATCGCGGGGTTGCAGCTGGGCGGCATCATCGCCTTCGCCATCGTGACCGAGACGGTGTTCCAGTGGCCCGGCATGGGGCTGCTCTTCATCCAGAGCGTGGGGGCCGCGGATATCCCGGTGATGGCCGCCTATCTGATGCTCATCGCGCTGGTCTTCGTCACCATCAATCTGGTGGTGGACCTGCTGTATTACGCGGTGGACCCGAGGCTGCGCGTCGGCCGTGGCAAGGGCCACTGAGATGAAAGCCTTCTTCGATTCCGACATCTGGTGGAGCTTCACGCGCTCCCCCGTCACGGTGATCTCGGCCATCGTGGCCTTCATCTGCATCGCGGGCGCGGTGCTGGCGCCGGTGCTGGCGCCGCACAACCCCTTCGACCTCGCCTCGCTGCAATTGATGGACGCCTTCAAGCCGCCGGTCTGGCAGGCGGAGGGTGACCGCGCCTATCCGCTCGGCACCGATGACCAGGGGCGGGACATGCTCTCCGCCATCATGTATGGCGCCCGCGTCTCGCTGCTGGTGGGCTTTGCGGCCGTGGTGTTCTCCACGCTGGTGGGCGTGACGGTCGGGCTGCTGGCCGGGTATCTGGGCGGCAAGGTGGATGCGCTGCTGATGCGCATCGCCGATATCCAGCTGACCTTCCCCTCCATCCTGGTGGCGCTGCTGATTGACGGCGTGGTGCGCGCCGCGCTGCCACGCGAAACCCATAGCGAGGTGGCGCTGTTCGTCGTCATCTTCGCCATCGGCATTTCCAACTGGCCGCAATTCGCCCGGACGGTGCGGGGCTCCACGCTGGTCGAGCGCAACAAGGAATATGTGCAGGCGGCGCGGGTCATTGGCCTTTCTCCGCTGCGGATCATGCGCAGCCATGTGCTGCCCAATGTCATGTCGCCCGTGCTGGTGATCGCCACGCTGAATCTGGGCTTCGCCATCCTGGCCGAAGCGACGCTGAGCTTCCTGGGCGTGGGCGTGCCGCCAACCCAGCCCTCGCTCGGCACGCTCATTCGCATCGGCAATGACTTCCTGTTCTCGGGCGAGTGGTGGATCACGATCTTCCCGGGCGTGGCGCTGATCGTGATGGTGCTTTCCGTGAATCTGCTGGGTGACTGGCTGCGCGATGCGCTGAACCCGAGGCTGCGATAAATGTTGCCGATCAACTTGCCCCTCTCCGTCGGTTCGCTCCTCCGTGGGGTTGATCTTCGATGACCCTCCTCCAAGTCAAGAATCTCCGCGTCGAATTCCCGACGCGCCGCGGAACGCTGGTCGCGCTGGATGACGTCTCCTTCGACATCGCGCCCGGCGAAGTGCTCGGCGTGGTGGGCGAATCAGGCGCCGGAAAATCCATGACCGGGGCCGCCATCATCGGCCTGCTGGAGCCGCCGGGCCGCATCGCGGGTGGTGAAATCCTGCTGGAAGGCCGGCGCATTGATAACCTGCCCTATGAGCAGATGCGCCAGATCCGCGGCCGCCAGATCGGCGCGATCTTCCAGGATCCGCTGACCACGCTGAACCCGCTCTACACCATCGGCCGCCAATTGGTGGAGACGATGACGACGCATTTGCCCATCGGCCCGGGCGAGGCGCGGGAGAAGGCGATCGGCTGGCTCGAACTCGTGGGCATCCCCGCCGCGCGGGAGCGGATTGACAGCTACCCGCATGAATTCTCGGGCGGGATGCGGCAGCGCGTGGTGATCGCGCTCGCCCTTTGCGCCGAACCCAAGCTGATCGTGGCCGATGAGCCGACCACGGCGCTGGATGTCTCGATCCAGGCGCAGGTCATCGCCATGCTGAAGACGCTGGCGCGGGAGAAGGGCACGGCGATGATGCTCGTCACCCATGACATGGGCGTGATCGCGGAAACCGCCGACCGCGTGGCCGTGATGTATGCCGGCCGCATCGGCGAGATCGGCCCGGTGCGGGAGGTGGTGCGCCATGCCCGCCACCCCTATTCGCAAGGGTTGATGGGCAGCATCCCGCCGCTGGACCGCCGTGTGGAGCGCCTCCAGCAGATTGACGGCGCCATGCCGCGCCTGACCGCCATCCCCCAGGGCTGCGCCTATAATCCGCGTTGCCCGAAGGTGTTCGAACGCTGCCGCGTCGAGCGCCCGGAATTGCTGGATGCGGGCACCACCCGCGCCGCCTGCTGGCTTTATGCGGAGGGCGCCGGTCATGTCTGATACGCCGATGCTCTCCGCCCAGGATGTGGCGCGGCATTTCGACGTCTCCAAGCCACTCATCCAGCGCATCATTGCGCGGGAGGGCAAGCGCACGCTGCGCGCGGTGGACGGGCTTTCCTTCGATATCCCGAAGGGCACCACCCTCTCGCTGGTCGGCGAGAGCGGTTGCGGCAAATCCACCGTGGCGCGGCTGGTGGTGGGGCTTTATGGCACCACGCGCGGGCGGGTGATGTTCGACGGCCAGGATCTTTCCCTGGCGCGGGCGGATTCCAAGCAGCGCAGCCGCATGCAGATGATCTTCCAGGACCCCTATGCCTCGCTCAATCCGCGCTGGCGGGTGGTGGACATCGTGGCCGAGCCGATCCGCGCCTTTGGCCTGATGAGCGACAAGCAGGCGATCATCACCCGCGTCGGCGAATTGCTGACCCAGGTGGGCCTCTCGCCGCTCGATGGCCAGAAATACCCGCATGAATTCTCGGGCGGCCAGCGCCAGCGCATTTCCATCGCGCGCGCCCTGTCGTCCAACCCGGAATTCCTGGTCTGCGATGAGCCGACCTCGGCGCTTGATGTCTCGGTCCAGGCGCAGATCCTGAACCTGATGAAGGAGCTTCAGACCCGGCTTGGGCTGACCTATCTTTTCATCAGCCACAACCTCGCCGTGGTGCGGCAGGTGAGTGACCGCATCGGCGTCATGTATCTCGGCAAGCTGGTGGAGCTTTCCCCGGCCGAGACGCTGTTCAGTGCGCCCCGACACCCCTATACGCGCGCCCTTATGGAAGCGATTCCGGACCTGGAGATGACCGGCCGGCAGCGCATCCCCGTGGGCGGCGAAGTGCCATCACCGATCTCGCCGCCACCGGGCTGCACCTTCCATCCGCGTTGCCCGCTGGCCAATGCGCGTTGCAAGGTGGAGGTGCCGGTGATGAAGCCGGCGGGCACGGCGATGGTGGCCTGCCACGCCGTCGAGGAAGGCCGCGCCACGCTCTGAGGCGCGTGGCTGGCCTTGGCTTCTCGTCATGCACCCGCTGCGCGCTGCTGCGCTGGGTGAAGCCCTCGGGCATCACATGGCCGCGCGCCTGTTGCTGCAGCCGGTCATCGCCCATGGCGGCGGCTGTGAGGCCTTCCTCGATATCGCCCGCCTCCAGCTTCCGGCTTTCGCGTGCGTCATCCGGTCTCATGGGGGCGTCTGCCCGCGCCGTGTCAGACGCGTTCGAGGATGCTCACATAATTCGCGACCGCCGCGCCCCCCATGTTGAACACACCGCCGATGTCGGCGCGGGGAAGCTGCATCGCGCCGGCCTCCCCAGTGAGCTGCATGGCGGCGAGGGCGTGCATGGAAACGCCGGTGGCGCCAATCGGATGCCCCTTTGATTTCAACCCGCCGGAACGATTCACCGGCAGGCGGCCATCCTTGCGCGTCCAGCCTTCCAGTATGGCGCGGCTGCCCTGCCCCTCGGGCGTCAGGCCCATCGCCTCGTATTCGATGAGTTCGGCGATCGTGAAGCAGTCATGCGTCTCCGTGAAGGAGAGGTCGGCGAGGGTCAGGCCGGAGGCCGCGAAGGCCCGCGCCCAGGCTTCGCGCGCGCCCTCGAAGCGAATGATGTCGCGCCGGGCGATGGGCAGGAAGTCATTCACCTGGGCCGTGCCGCGGAAGCGCACGGCGCGGCGGGCAGTGGCGGCCAGATCGCCCTCGGCGATGATCAGCGCTGCCGCGCCGTCCGAGACCAGGCTGCAATCGGTGCGCTTCAGCGGTCGCGCAACATAGGGGTTCTTCTCGCTCTCATTGCGGCAGAACTCGTAGCCGAGGTCCTTGCGCATCTGGGCATAGGGGTTGTCCACGCCATTGGCGTGGTTCTTGGCGGCAATGGCGGCCAGCGCGTCGGAGCTGTCGCCATGGCGCTGGAAATAGGCCTCCGCGATGCGGGCAAACACGCCGGCAAAGCCTGCCTCGATGCCCGCCTCGGTCTTGAGGTGGGAAGCTGAGAGCAGGATTTCACCCACGCGCGGGCCGGGTGTGGCCGTCATCTTCTCCACGCCGATGACCAGCGTCACGCGGCCACGCCTGGCGCCCAGGAAATCGAGCGCCCCATGGATGGCGGCGCTGCCGGTGGCGCAGGCATTCTCGAAGCGTGTCGCGGGCTTGAAGCGCAGCTCGGGGACGGCCTGGAAGACGAGGGAGGAGGGGAAATCCTGCGCCTGGAAGCCGCCATTGAAGGTGCCGAGGAAGACGGCATCCACCTCATGCGGTTCCAGCCCCGCATCGGAGATGGCCTCGCGCGCGACGAGACCGATCAGCGCCTCGGCATCGGGGGCGTCTTCCAGCCTGCCGAAGCGGCTATGGGCCCAGCCGATGATGGCGGCGTCATGTTGCAGAGCGGTCATGGCAGCTTTCCTCGCGTTTCGCCCAGGTTAGGCCATCGCGCTTTGCCGGGCCAATATCTTCCGAGGCCTTCGTTTATATTGCATGAATGCAACACATCTCCGCCCTGTTATGCGATGCGTTGCTGAAGGGTATTGCAAGCGGATTGTCCTGACCTATTTGTGAAGGGCTGGGTGCTGTCTCAGCCCTGGCAGCTTTGCCTTCCTCAACCGTGACTTGGCCGCCCCCGCGAGGGGCGGCTATTTTTTGCCAAGCCCCTTATTGTCAGTCGGGCACCAGCAGGCTGACGGCCGCCTGGCAGGCGATCCCCTCGGCGCGGCCAGTGAAGCCCAGGCGCTCCGTCGTCGTGGCCTTCACGCCAATTCGTCGCGCCTCCACGCCCATGAGTTCAGCCAGCCGCGCGATCATGGCGCCCGCATGCGGCCCGATCTTGGGCTGTTCGCAGATCAGCGTGACATCGGCATTGACGAGCATGGCCCCGCGCGCCGCCACGCGGCCCATGGCATGGACCAGGAATTGCGCGCTGTCGGCATCCTTCCACTTCATCTGCGAGGGTGGGAAATGCCGGCCGATATCGCCCTCGGCCAGCGCGCCATAGATCGCGTCGCACAGGGCATGGATGCCGACATCGGCATCCGAATGCCCATCCAGGCCCAGCGCATGGGGCACGGTCACGCCGCAGAGGATGAGAGGGCGGCCCGGCACCAGGCGATGCACGTCATAGCCGGTGCCGATGCGCGGCAGGAGCCGCGGGAAAAGGGTGGATTCCACGCGGGCCAGATCCTCCGGGAAGGTGATTTTCACGTTGCTTTCATGGCCCGCCACCAGGCCCACCGTCTCGCCGATCCATTCCAGGAGTTGGGCGTCATCCGTCGCCTCCGACCGGGCCGCCGCATGGGCGGCGCGCAATGTCTCGAAGCGGAAGGCTTGCGGCGTCTGGGCGCGGAACAGTCCGGCGCGGGGCACGGTTTCACCGATCAAGCCGCCCTCGCCGCGCTTGAGCGTGTCCGAGACGGGCTGCGCCGGGATGGCGCCGGCCTGGCTCTCAAGGGCCGCCAGGAGGGCAGGGATGGTGCCCTCGGGGATCACCGGCCGCGCCGCATCATGCACCAGCACCGCGCTCGGTCGCATCGGCGCCAGCGCGGCAAGGCCGGCCTTCACGCTCGCCTGGCGCGTGGCGCCGCCGGTCACGGGGGGTAAATGCGGCAGGCCTTGCAGCATCTCGGCCACGCGTCCTTCCTCGCCCGCGGCGCAGACCGGCTGGAGGGCCTGGACATGCCCGCCGGCCAGCAGCGCCTCGGCCGCCAGCCGCAGAACGGGGCGGCCGAGCAGCAGCGCATATTGCTTGGGTTGCGGTGCGCCGAAGCGCTCGCCGCGCCCGGCGGCCAGAAGAAGTGCAGCGATCATGATGCCTCAGGAATAGGCCATATCCGCCAGGCAGGGAATTCGGCGCAGGAGTATCCCGCTGGCTGAAATGGTGGCGTGGACGAGAGGACGGGTTTTGCGTATGTCTGCCCAAATGATGAGCAAACGCCTTCGACCCATCGTGCTTGCGCCCGATGTGACCATAGAAACGCCGGTCATCCTGGCACCCATGTCCGGCGTGACGGACCTGCCCTTCCGCCGCCTGGCGCGCGCCCAAGGCACCGGCCTCGTGGTGAGCGAGATGATCGCCTCCGCCGCGATGATCCGCGAGAACAGCCAAAGCCTGAAGATGTGCGACACGACCGACCCCTTGGGCGATGAGCTGGGTGGCCCTTCCTCGGTCCAGCTTGCCGGCTGCGACCCGGCGGTGATGGCCGATGCGGCCCGGCTGGTGGTGGATCGTGGCGCCGCCATCGTGGACATCAATTTCGGCTGCCCGGTGAAGAAGGTTGCGGTCGGGCAAAGCGCCGGCTCGGCCCTCATGCGCGATGAGTTGCGGGCCGCGGCCATCCTGGAAGCGGTGGTGAAGGCCGTGCGCGTGCCGGTCACCCTCAAGATGCGGATGGGCTGGGATCATCAGAGCCTGAATGCGCCCAAGCTCGCGCGCATCGCGCAGGAATGCGGCATCCGGCTCGTCACCATTCATGGCCGCACCCGCCAGCAGCTTTATACCGGCGTGGCGGATTGGGATTTCATCGCCTCGGTCAAGGCGGCGGTCAGCATCCCGGTGATCGCCAATGGCGATATCGTGACCGTGGACAATGCGCTGGACGCGCTGACCCGCGCCGGCGCCGATGGCGTGATGATCGGCCGCGGTTGCTATGGTCGCCCCTGGTTCCCGCGCCAGGTGGCCGCCTTCCTGCAGGATGGAATCCGCCTGCCGGACCCGAGCCTGGAGCAGCAACTCGCCATCCTGCTGCGGCACTACCGCGCCATCCTGGAGCATCACGGCGAGGGGGTGGGCGTGCGCATGGCGCGCAAGCATGTCGCCTGGTATTCGCGCGGCCTGCCGGGCAGCGCGGAATTTCGCGCCCAGGTGAACCGCGTGGAGATGGGCGAGGCGGCCGAATCACTCATCATGGGCTTCTACGGCCCGCTGATCGAGCGCGGCGCTGAACCCGCGCCCTGGCAGGAGGCAGCATGAGCGGCGTGATCAGCCGGGTGGCCGCCCTGGCCCGCCGCCCGCGTGGCCTTGTGCCGCCCGACAGCACCGCCATCCTCCTGGCCTTGCCCATGCCGGCCATCGTCCTGGATGGCGAGGATCGCTTCCGCTTCGTCAATCCGGCGGCGGAACTGTTCTTCCAGCAATCGCAGCAGACGCTCATGTCCGTGCAATTGGCCGAATTGCTCCCCCCGGATCACCGCCTCTTTGCCCTGCTTCACCAGATTCGCCTCCAGGACAGCCCGGTCGCGGATCACGATCTCACGCTGGAAAGTCCGCGACTGCATCGCCACGGGGTGTCGGTCTATGGCGCCCCCATGCCGGACCTGCCCGGTGGCGTGGTGCTGACGCTGCAGGATGGTTCCACCGCCGCCATGCTGGACCGCCAACTGCATTTCCTGGGCGCGGCGCGCGGCGCCACCGCCATGGCGGCGATGCTGGCGCATGAGGTGAAGAATCCGCTCTCCGGCATTCGCGGCGCCGCGCAGCTTTTGGAGCAGGGCGCCTCGGAGGGCGACCGCGAGCTTTGCCTGCTGATCCAGGAAGAAAGCGACCGCATCCGCAACCTGGTGGACCGGATGGAGATGTTCTCCGACCGGCCGATCGAGCGGCGGGCGGTGAATATTCATTCCGTGCTCGACCATGTGCGTCGCGTCGCGCAATCGGGCTTCGCCTGCCATCTCCGCATGGTCGAGGAATATGACCCATCGCTGCCGGCAGTCTGGGGCGACCGGGACCAGTTGATCCAGATCCTGCTCAACCTGGTGAAGAACGCCTCCGAGGCGGTCAGCGAAGGCGGCGCCACCGGCGGCGCTGGCGAAATCCACCTCGCCACCGCCTATCACCATGGCGTGCGGATCGCGGTGCCTGGCAGCAGCGAGCGGGTTCACCTGCCGCTCCAGGTCATTGTGCGCGACAATGGCCCCGGCATCCCCGAGGCGCTGCGTTCCACCCTGTTCGAGCCCTTCGTGACCACCAAGCGGGGCGGACAGGGGCTTGGGCTGGCCCTGGTCGCCAAGCTCGTCGCCAATCATGGTGGCCTGATCGAATGCGACAGCCGCCCCGGCCGCACCACCTTCCGCCTGTCCCTGCCGGCCCAACCCGCGGGCGAATCGGCCCATGAGAGCGACGAATGACCGAATCCCGCACCATCCTGATCGCCGATGATGACCGCGCGATCCGCACCGTCCTCTCCCAGGCGCTGACGCGCGCCGGCTACAATGTGCGTGCAACCTCCTCTGCCTCCACGCTTTGGCGCTGGGTCGAGGATGGAGAGGGGGATCTGGTCGTGACCGATGTCGTCATGCCGGATGAGAACGGGCTGGACCTGCTGCCGCGCATCAAGCGTATCCGTCCGGATATGCGGGTGGTGGTGATGTCGGCGCAATCCACCTTCACCACGGCGGTAAAGGCGGCCCAGCGCGGCGCCTTCGAATACCTGCCCAAGCCCTTCGACCTGAGGGAGTTGCTCAACGTCGTCGAGCGCGCCCTGGCGCAGCCCGCGAGCGCCACGCCACCCGATGATGAGGCCGAGCCCGGCGAGCGCCTGCCGCTGGTCGGCCGCAGCACGGCCATGCAGGAAATCTATCGCACCGTCGCGCGCCTCACCACGGCGGACCTCACCGTCATGGTCACCGGCGAGAGCGGGACCGGCAAGGAACTGATCGCCCGCGCCCTGCATGATTACGGCAAGCGCCGGCAGGGCCCCTTCGTTGCCATCAACATGGCCGCCATTCCGCGCGAATTGATCGAGAGCGAGTTGTTCGGCCATGAACGCGGCGCCTTCACCGGCGCGCTGACGCGCGGCGTGGGCCGCTTCGAGCAGGCGGCCGGCGGCACGCTGTTCCTGGATGAGATCGGCGACATGCCGGCCGAGGCGCAAACCCGCCTGTTGCGGGTGTTGCAGGAAGGCGAGTTCACGACGGTCGGCGGCCGCCAGCCGGTCAAGGCCAATGTCCGCATCGTGGCCGCAACACACCGGGACCTCCGCGCCTCCATTCGCGCCGGCCTGTTCCGCGAGGATTTGTTCTACCGCCTGAATGTGGTGCCCATCCGCCTGCCGCCCCTGCGCGAGCGGACGGAGGATATCCCCCTGCTTGCCCGCCATTTCCTGGAGCGCGCCCGCGCCTCGGGCCTGCCGCTCAAATCGCTCAGCAATGAAGCGCTGGAGCGGCTGAAGCGCCATGCCTGGCCCGGCAATGCGCGGGAGCTGGAAAACCTGATGCGGCGCCTCGCGGCCCTGTATCCGCAGGAGACTATCGGCGAGGAAGCGGTCGCCGCCGAACTCGCCGAAGCCGAAGCGCCAAATGACGGCGCCCCGCGTTCGAGCGAGACGCTGGAGCAGGCGGTGGAGCGCCACCTCAAGCTGTTCATGGCTGCCCACAGGGACGGCATCCCCATCCGGGACCTGCATGACCGCGTCATCTCCGAGGTGGAGCGACCCTTGCTGCGCTTGGCCCTCAGCGCCACGCGCGGCAACCAGATCAAGGCGGCGGCGCTGCTGGGACTGAACCGCAACACGCTCCGCAAGAAGCTGCGGGACCTGGAGTTGCCGGTCGTGCGCGGCTTGTCATGAGCGGTCCCTGAAGATGGCCAGGCCAACTCGGGTGCCGCTGCTGCGGCACCTCGCCGATATGCTGCTCGGCAGGGGGGTGACGCTGGGGCTTGCGGTGGGTGCCCTGGTGATGGGCATCCTGACCTTCGTGGTGCTGTCCGATGGCAGCCCGCTCGGCCCCACCCGGCCTGGGCAGGTGGTCGGCATCGTGCTGGTCAACCTCGCTATCATCCTTCTGCTGCTCGCCTCGCTCGCGGGGCAACTCGTGCGCGTCTGGGCGGAGCGCCGGCGCGGCTCGGCGGGCTCGCGGCTGCACACGCGGCTCGTGCTGCTTTTCTCGGTCGTGGCGGTGGTGCCGACCATCCTGCTGGCGGGCTTCTCGGCGGTGTTCTTCAACCTGGGCATCCAGGCCTGGTTCAGTGACCGGGTCCGGACGGCCCTCGAAGCCTCGCTGATGGCAAGCCGCGCCTATTTCGAGGAGCACCAGAACAATATCCGCGCCGATGCGCTGGCCATGGCCAATGACCTGAACCGCGCCGTCGTCCTGCTGCCCGACCAGAGCCTGGCCTTCGCCCGCGTCCTTGCCACACAGGCCGGCGCCCGAGGCTTGACGGAGGCCGTCGTCTTCGAGCCGCTCCTCGGTCGCATCGTGGCCCATGCCGGCGTCAGTTCCGCCTTTACCCTTTCGCCCCCGCCCGATTGGGCCATTGATATCGCGACCGGCGGCGAGGTGGCGGTCGTCGCGGTGGAGGAGGAAAATCGCGTCCGCGCCATCATCGCGCTGACCCCCGCTTCCGGGCTGCAACTCATGATCGGCCGGCCGGTGGATTCCTCCGTGCTGGAGCATATGGAACGAACCGAGCAGGCGGTGACGGCCTATCAATCCATAGATCGCAATCGCGAAGGGTTGCAGATCACCTTCGTCATGATCTTCGCCATCGGCTCGCTGCTGGTGCTGCTGGCCGCGGTGCTGATCGGGCTGGTGCTGGCGAACCAGTTGGCCGGCCCGATCTCACGCCTCATCACGGCAGCGGAGCGCGTGCGCGGCGGCGATCTCTCGGTGCGCGTGGAGGAGGGCGATGGCGATGACGAGATCGGCAGCCTGAGCCGCGCCTTCAACCGCATGACCAACCAGCTGGCCGGCCAGCGCAGCGAGTTGCTTGAAGCGTACCGGCAGATCGCGGAGCGGCAGAATTTCACCGAGGCCGTGCTGGGCGGGGTTTCCGCCGGCATCGTCGGGCTTGACCGGGAATTGCGCGTGAACCTGCCCAACCGCAGCGCCAGCCTGCTGCTGCGGATAGACCTTGAGCGCGAGATCGGCCGGCCCATGGCGGAGGTCGCACCGGAATTCGCCGAGTTGCTGGCGCATCCCGGCTCGACCCGGACCGCGGAGATTCGGGTCGGGCCACCGAATGAGCGTAAGACGCTGCTCGCCCGCCTCTCGCCGGAGATGGAAGGCCAGGGGCATGTGCTGACCTTCGACGACATTTCGGCCCTGCTCACCGCCCAGCGCCAGGCCGCCTGGGCCGATGTGGCGCGGCGCATCGCCCATGAGATCAAGAATCCGCTGACACCGATCCAACTGAGTGCCGAGCGGCTGAAGAAGCGCTACCTCAAGCAGATCACCCATGATCCCGAGACCTTCACCGCCTGCACCGACACCATCGTGCGCCAGGTGGGCGATATCGGCCGCATGGTGGATGAGTTCAGCGCCTTCGCCCGCATGCCCCAGCCGGTGATTCGGCCCGAGGATATGGGGCGCCTGGTGCTGGAGGCCCTGGTGTTGCAGCAGCAATCCCGCCCGGAAATCGCCTGGATCACGGACCTGCCGGAGCGAAAGCTTCTCGCCGCTTGTGACCGCCGGTTGATCAACCAGGCCCTGACCAACCTGTTGAACAACGCGGCGGATGCCATCGCCATGCGGGTTCAGCGGGACGAGGAGCAGGGCCTTGCCTCCCCGCGGCCCCTCGGCCATATCCGCGTGGGCTTGTCCGCCGATGCAGGGCGACTGATCATCGCGGTCGAGGATGACGGGATTGGTCTTCCGGCCGGCGATGAAAGAGACCGGCTCACCGAACCCTATGTAACGCATAAGACGAAGGGAACCGGCCTTGGTCTCGCGATCGTGAAGAAGATCATGGAAGATCACCGTGGCAGCATCCGGCTGGGCGATGCATTGGATGGCCCTGGCGCCCGCGCCGAACTGATCCTTCCGGAGTTGGATGCCGATGCGTTGCCCGCGGGAGCTCCCGCCGCCATGCGGGAGATGAGGGAGCTTGGCCATGGCGCATGACATTCTGATCGTGGATGACGAGCCGGACATCCGTTCGCTGATTGACGGCATCCTCTCCGACGAAGGCTATGAAACGCGGCAGGCGCACAACTCGGATGCGGCCATCGCGCATTTCCGCGCGCGCCGGCCCTCGCTGGTGATCCTTGATATCTGGTTGGCGAATTCGCGGCTGGACGGGCTTGGCATCCTGGATGCCCTGCATCGCGAGGAGCCGCACGTGCCCTGCGTGATGATCTCGGGCCATGGCAATATCGAGACGGCGGTGCAGGCGATCCAGAATGGCGCCTTCGACTTCATCGAGAAGCCCTTCAAGAGCGACCGCCTGCTGCTGATCGTCGCGCGTGCGCTGGAAGCCGCGAAGCTGAAGCGTGAGATCAGTGACCTGCGGCTGCGCGCCGGTTCGGAAGCCGAGTTGATCGGCGTCTCGCCCGCCATGGCGCAGATCCGCTCCGCGATCGAGCGTGCGGCGCCCACCAATTCCCGCGTGCTGATCAGCGGGCCGCCTGGCACCGGCAAGGAAGTGGCGGCGCGGATGCTGCACGCGCGCTCACGCCGCGCGGATGGGCCTTTTGTGGCGCTGAATTGCGCGACCCTGGACCCGGCGCGGATCGAGGAGGAGTTGTTCGGCGTCGAGCCTCGTGGCGACCAGCCGCGCCGCGCCGGCACGCTGGAGCGCGCCCATGGCGGCACGCTGTTGCTGGACGAAGTCTCCGACATGCCGCTGGAGACGCAGGGCAAGATCGTCCGGGCGCTTCAGGAGCAGGGTTTTGAGCGCATCGGCGGGGCCACGCGGGTCAAGGTGGATGTGCGCGTCATCGCCACCACCAATCGCGACCTCCAGGCGGAAATCACCGCCGGGCGCTTTCGCGAGGATTTATTCTATCGCCTCTCCGTCGTGCCGCTGCGCATGCCGGCGCTGCGGGAGCGGCGCGAGGATGTGCCCGCCCTGGCGCGACATTTCATGACCCGCTCGATCGAGAGTTCCGGCCTCTCGCCGCGCGCCCTGGCCGAGGACACCATCGCGGCCCTGCAAACCCATGACTGGCCCGGCAATGTGCGCCAGCTCCGCAACCTGATTGATTGGCTGCTGATCATGGCGCCCGGCGATTCGGGCGCACCCATCCGCGCCGAAGCCCTGCCGCCCGAAATCGTCTCGACCGCGCCTTCCATGCTGCGGCTGGATCGTTCGAGCGAGATCATGACCCTGCCGCTGCGTGACGCGCGCGAGGCCTTCGAGCGCCAGTATCTGGAGGCGCAATTGCTGCGCTTCGGCGGCAATATCAGCCGGACTGCCAATTTTGTCGGCATGGAACGCAGCGCCCTGCACCGGAAGCTGAAATTCCTCGGCGTGCACGCGGAAGACAGGGCCGCCGGGACCGCGTAATCTCCTCGCGGAAGGAAGGGCCTGATGTCGAAAATCGCTTATGTGAATGGTGCCTACCTGCCGCAGCGCGACGCCTCGGTGAATATCGAGGATCGCGGCTACCAGTTCGGTGACGGCATCTATGAGGTGGTGCACCTCTATCGCGGCCGCTTCATTGACGAGCAGCGGCACCTGGACCGCCTGGAACGCTCGCTGGGCGAAATTCATCTGCCCATGCCGATGTCGCGCGCCGCGCTGCGCCTGGTGCTGATGGAGGTGGCGCGCCGCAACCGGGTGCAGGATGGCCTGCTCTACATGCAGGTGACGCGCGGCGTGGCCCGGCGTGACCATGCCTTCCCGAGGGTTCCGGTGCCGGTCTCGCTGGTCGTCACCATTCGCCACATCGCGCCCTATCCGAAGGATGTGGAGCGCTGGACCATCACGGCCATCACCCACCCCGATCTCCGCTGGGCACGGCGCGACATCAAGAGCGTGAACCTGCTGCCCAATGTGCTGGCCCGGCAGGCCGCGCGCGAGGCGGGTTCCGCCGAGGCCATCCTGTTCGATGAAGCGACCGGGATGGTGACGGAAGGGGCGGCCACTTCCTTCTGGATCGTGGACACCATGGGCGTGCTGCGAACCCGCCATCTGGACCAGGTGATCCTGCCCGGCTGCACGCGCGGCGCGCTGATCGCCGAGATGGAGGCGGATGGCATCCCCTACAGCCTGGAGCCTTTCAGCCTGGAGGAATTGCGCGGCGCACGGGAGGCCTTCCTCACCTCGGCCACTTCCTTCGTGAAGCCGATCGTGAAGATTGACGGCCATGATGTGGGCGATGGCAAGGTCGGCCCGGTGACGCGGCGGTTGTTTGACGTGTTCTCGCGCCATGTGCATGCCGGGCTGGGGAATGTGGCATGAGCATGCTGGCTCCCCAAGCGATCCTGTTCGACTGGGACAATACGCTGATTGATGGCTGGGCCGCCATCGAGGCCGGGCTGAATTCAGCCTTCGCCGCCTTCGGCAAGCCGGCCTGGACGCGGGAGCAGGTGCTGGCCAATGTCCGCAAGTCCCTGCGCGACAGCTTCCCCGAGCATTTCGGTGCGCAATGGGAACGTGCGCGGGACATCTTCTACGAGGCCGTGCGCGGCTCCCATCTCCAGGTGATCCGCCCGCTGCCGGCGACCATCGGCATGCTGGATCGCCTCACGCATCTCCCGCTCGGTGTGGTCTCCAACAAGCAGGGCGCCCTGCTGCGTGCCGAGGCCGAGCATCTGGGCTGGGGCCAACGCTTCCGGACCCTGGTGGGTGCTGGCGATGCGGTGGCCGACAAGCCCTCCGGCGCGCCGCTGCATCTGGCGCTCAACCAAATGGGGCTGACGGCCGGCCCGCATATCTGGTACGTCGGAGACACGGCCATCGACATGCAGGCGGCCCGTGCGGCCGGTTGCGTGGCGGTTTTGCTGGGCGATGCCGGGCATGATGGCGGGATTGCCGCCTGTGCCCCTGACTTGGCCTTCACGGATGGCGTGCAACTCGCTGCCCGGTTGCACGCTCTGGACAAGTGATCCGGGACGCTCAACATTCCCCACTGGCAAGGCGACGGGCAATCCCTCGGTAAAGAGGGCCCGCGACGAAAAACAAGAAGGAGGCCTTCATGGCCGAGAAATCCCAGAACGTGCAGGATGTGTTCCTGAATCACGTTCGCAAAAGCAAAACCCCGGTGACGGTCTTCCTCGTCAACGGTGTCAAACTCCAGGGCATTATTACCTGGTTCGATAATTTTTCCGTCCTGCTGCGGCGGGATGGTCATACACAGCTTGTCTACAAGCATGCGATCAGCACGGTGATGCCCGGTGCGCCGATCATGCTGTTCGACCCCCAGGCGCCCGGCACCGTGGCGACACCGCCCGCGGCCGGTACGCCGCTGCGTGAGACAACGCTGACCATGTCACGGGAGCCGGCCACTGCCCGCGAAGATTGAAGATGTCGCGGCGGCGCCGACCCGCGCCGCCGTCATTTTGCCCTTCGAACGCAACCAGCGTTCGAACGTCCTGGAATTCGCACCCACGGGCGGGCTGCCACGCGCGGCCGAGGCGCGGCTGGCCGAGGCCGTGGGCCTGGCCGCCTCCATCGGCGTGACCATCGTCCATTCGGCGATTCACCCGCTGCGCCAGCGCCGCCCCTCCACCCTGCTGGGCCAGGGCCAGGTGGAAATGGTGCATCAGGCGCTGCAGGAGCAGGGGGCCACCCTCGTCATCGTGGATGCGGCGCTGACCCCCGTGCAGCAGCGCAATCTGGAGCGGGATTGGGGCGCCAAGGTCATTGATCGCACCGGCCTCATTCTCGAAATCTTCGGCGAGCGCGCCCGCACGCGCGAGGGCAGCCTTCAGGTGGAACTCGCCCATCTGGAATATCAGCGCACGCGGCTGGTCCGCTCCTGGACGCATTTGGAGCGGCAGCGCGGCGGCTTCGGCTTCCTGGGCGGCCCCGGCGAAAGCCAGATCGAAATCGACCGCCGCCTGATCGGCGAGCGCATCATCAAGCTGAAGCGCGAGCTGGAGCAGGTTCGCCGCACGCGCGGCCTGCATCGCAAGGCGCGCGAACGTGTTCCCTTCCCGGTGATCGCGCTGGTCGGCTATACCAATGCCGGCAAGTCCACGCTGTTCAACGCGTTGACCGGCGCCGCCGTCTATGCCCAGGACCAGCTTTTCGCGACGCTGGACCCGACGATGCGGCAGATCACGCTGCCTTCCGGGCGGCATGCCATCCTCTCCGACACGGTGGGCTTCATCAGCGACCTGCCAACGCAACTGATCGAAGCCTTCCGCGCCACGCTGGAGGAGGTCTCGGCCGCCGACATCATCCTGCATGTGCGCGATGTGGCGCATCCCGACAGCATCGCGCAGCGCAATGACGTGAACGCCGTACTGGACGAGATGACGGAGGGCGCGGACGCCGCGCTGGATGGCGGCTGGCGTGGCCGCTGCATCGAGGTGCTGAACAAGGCGGACCTGCTGGGTGGACCTGAGGCCGTGGCCTCGCGCGCGGCTGGCGGGCTGGCCGTCTCCGCCCTGACGGGGGAGGGGCTCGATGTGCTGCGCGCCACCCTCGATGCGCGCCTCTCCGAGACGATGGTGACTGAGCGCTTCGAGTTGCCGAACGAGGATGGCTCCCGCCTGGCTTGGCTCTATCGCCATGGCGAGGTGCTGGAGCGTGAGGAGGTGGAGGGCACCATCCACCTGACGGTGCGGATCTCGCCCGCGAATCGCGCGCGCTTCGGCCTGCTTTCATGAGGTTCTCGGCCGCGCAGGCGTCCGAATTGGCCGGCCTGCTGCGGCAGACCGCCCAGGCGGAGATCCTGCCGCGCTTTCGCAAGCTCGCAAGCGGCGATATCCGCACCAAGTCCAGCCCGCTGGACCTCGTCACGCAAGCCGATGAGGCGGCCGAGCGCGTCCTGACAACTGAGCTTTCGGCGCGCTTCCCTGGCGCCCTGATCCTGGGCGAGGAAGCGACCGCGGCGGACCCGACCATGCTCGCGCGCATGCTCGATGCCGAGCTTTGCTTCATCATTGACCCGGTGGATGGCACCGCGAATTTCGCGGCCGGCGTGCCGCTATTTGGCGTGATGGTGTCGGCCGTCCATCAGGGCGAAACCATCGCGGGCTGGATTCATGACCCGATGGGCGATGATACCGTCATCGGGCTGCGCGGGGAGGGCGCCTGGGTGGAGGCGCCATCCGGCACCCGGATGGATTGCCGCGTGGCGCCACCGCAGCCTTTGGGCGCGATGCTTGGCGCCATTTCCTGGGGCTACCTGCCGCCCGAGCGCAAGGCGCATCTCCTGCCGCGGCTCGCGCAGTTGGCGGGAACGCTGAACTTCCGCTGCGCCGCCCATGAATACCGGCTGGCCGCGACGGGCGGGCTGCACGCCTTGGTCTATAACCGCCTGATGCCATGGGATCATTCGGCCGGTGTGTTGATTCACGCGCAAGCCGGGGGCTACGCCGCGCAATTCGACGGCAGCGCCTATTCCCCGTGGAAGCATGCGGGTGGGTTGATTTGCGCGCCGGATCAGGCGGGCTGGCAGGCGCTGCGCGAGGGTTTACTCGGCAGCGCCTGAGGCGACGTCAGTAGCTTTCGTAGCGGCCCCGTCCAGCGCCGCGATTGCCATAGCCACGCCGTTGCTGCGACTGGTCATAGAGATAACCGCCAGCACCACCGACGCCCGCGCCCAACAGCGCACCCAGGCCCGCATTGCCGCTGAAGGAACCCACGACGCCGCCCAGGGCAGCGCCGCCCAGCGCGCCGGTTGCGGTGCGTTGCTGCGTTTCATTCAGGCCGGCACAGCCCGACATGCCCAGGCCTGCGACGAGCAGGAGGGCGAGTTTCGTCTGGCGCATCAGCGGGTCCTCCGGGGGGTGGGTTCGGTGGGGCAGGGGAAGCTCGCCTGCGCCCAGCGCAGCATGCCATCCAGCGCCGGCTCATTCGCGTGGCTTGGATTCTCACGCGCCCAGCGGGCAAAGGCCAGGCCGGCTTGCGCGATGCTGGGGCCAGGATTGGGCACGCAGAATAGCGGGCGGATCGGGCGGCCGGGCGGGTGCATCAGGGCGTGGTACTGGCCCGCGCTGGTCAGGAAGCCCTGGCAATAGGCGATGGATTCAAGCCGGGTGACGCCCGTGGTCGTGGGGTCGCACATCGCCGCGAGATCCGTGACGGTCTGGACGTGGTCAATCGGGCGTGTCTGGGCATAGCCGGCCCCGCTGGCCAGCATCATGGCCAAGACTGAAAGCATCCGTTTCATGGGCGTTATCTCCGCATGGCCTGAGTGGCCAGAACGCGGAAAGAACGCCAGGAGCGGCCCGGCGTTGCCGCTGAGGTCAGGTTTACTTCATCCGCAGTTGAGCCTGGCGGCGAGGTCCACGAAATCGGCCGCGACGCAGTCCCAGGGATCTTCCGCCACCAGGTCAATGCTCTGGCCGGTGCCATGCTCGGCCGGGCGGGGGATGAAGGCGGTGGCGAGGCCCGCCGCGCGCGCTGCCCGCAAATCGGCATTATGGGCGGCGACCAGGCAGACCTCGGCGGGCTGCATCGCCAGCAATTCCGCCGTGCGCTGGTAGGCTTCCGGTTGCGGCTTGTAGGCCTGGACCGTCTCGGCCCCCAGGATGGCATCCCAGGGCAGCCTTGCGCGCTTGGCCATGTTCGCCAGCAGCGCGATATTGCCGTTGGAGAGCGGCGCCAGGAAATAGTTGCGCTTCAGGCGGTGCAGGCCCAGCAGCACATCGGGCCAGGGGTCCAGCTTGTGCCAGGCGAGGTTCAGCGCATCGAGGTCGGACGGCTTGCAGCCGGTGACGCCGTGATCGGCCAGCATGGTCTCCAGGTTTTCCCGGTGCAGCACATCCAGCCGCGTGAAGGCGCGCCGGCCCGAGCGGCATTCCTCCATGGCCGGCTGGTAGCGGCGGCGCCAGGCATCGGCCAGCATGAAGGGATCAAGATCGGTGCGGCCAATCGCCGAGAGATAGCCCGCGAGTTCGCGCGCCACCCCGCTGCGCCAATCCACCACCGTGCCGAAGACGTCGAAGACGAGAGCCTTGACCTGTTGCATGCGCCTAGTCCTTCCGGGCCCATTTCTTGTCGAACTCCCAGACCTCCGGGAAGCCCATCAGCTCGCACATGCGGCCGAAACCGTAGCTTTCCTGCGCGGGCAGGCCGTTGGTGTCGCCATGCTGCTTCATGTGGGAATAGACGCGCTCCAGCGCGGCGGTCACCGCCAGGAAGCCCGCGCCCGGATAGATGGCGATGCTGTAGCCGATCTCCTTCAGCCGCGCGGCGGGCAGGATGGGCGTGCGCCCGCCCTCGACGTTATTGGCCAGCAGCGGCTTGTTGATCGAGCGGCCGATCTCGACCATCTCAGCCTCGGTCTCGGGGCTTTCGATGAAGACGATGTCGGCGCCCGCATCGGCATACATGCGGCCACGGCGGATGGCTTCCTCCAGGCCCAGGCCGGTGCGGGCATCAGTGCGCGCCACGATCAGGAAGTTGGGGTCACGCCGGGCTTCCACCGCGACCTTGAGCTTGAGGGCCATGTCCTCGGCCGCAATCACGCTGCGGCCGGGTGTATGGCCGCATTTCTTGGGCATCTCCTGGTCTTCGAGCTGGATGCCCGAGATGCCCGCCGCCTCATAGCCCATGACGGTGTGGCGCACATTCAGCAGGCCACCATAGCCGGTATCGGCATCGGCGATGATCGGCGTCTTCGCCATCTGCGCGAAGCGGCCCATGCGGCTGACCATGTCGGTATAGGTTGCGATGCCGGCATCGGCGACGCCCAGATGCGAGGCGACGGTCCCGAACCCCGTGGCGTAGAGGCAGTCAAACCCCATCCCATCCGCGACCTTGGTGCTGATCATGTCGAAAATGCCTGGGGCGACGATGAATTTCTTCGCCTCGAAAGCCGCCTTGAGGGAGGGAAGTGCCATGGAGTTCCTTTCCTGTGTCCTGCTGCTGGCCGTGCCGAAGGCCAGGCCATCAATATCCGGTTTCGCGACTATGCCGCCCTCAGCGGGGCTGCGGAAGCCAAGGGTTGGTCACTGGCGGGTGATGTGACCGGCAGCGGAGGCCGCGGCCCAGATGCGGTCCTCGCGCTGCATGGCGGCCAGGGTTTCGGCGGGTGGGCGCAGGTCCGGCTCGATGCCGAGTGCCGTGAGGCGGGCGCGGAAGGCGGGATCGGCGAAGGCGGTTTCGATGAAGCCACGGATGCGGGCTGAGAGTGCATCCGCCAGGCCGGCAGGCGCCAGCAGCGCGACCCATCCGGCCAGGTCGAAATCGGCGATGCCCTGTTCCTGTACGGTCGGCACCTCGGGGAAGAAGGGCGTGCGCGTGGCCGTGCTGACGGCGATGATGCGCGTGCGGCCGGTGGCCAGATGCGGCGTGGCACTCGCCGTGCTGGTCCAGCCCAGCGGCAGGTGGCCGGCCACCACATCCGTCATCAATTGCCCGCCTGAGCGATACTGCACATCGGGGATCTCCAGGCGCAGGCGCCGCGCCAATTCCTGTCCGATGAATTGCGAGAGCGCCTCGGTGCTGCCGGTCGAAAGCCGTGCCGGATTTGCAGCGGCGAAGGCGCGCAGCCCCGCGATATCGGCAAAGGGCAGGGTGTGGGAGGCCGCCAGCACCATGGTGTTGCGCGTCAGCATGGAGACGGGCGTGAAATCGCGGATCGGGTCATAGGGGATCTGCGCCAGCACATGACGGTTCATCACATGGGTCGAGACGACGGCAGTCAGCACATGGCCATCCGGCTCCGCCCGCGCGACGATTTCGCTGCCAATGACGCCTGCCGCACCCGCGCGGTTTTCCACGATGATGGGATGCGCGAGGCTGGGGCGCAGCGCTTCGGCCAAGGCGCGGCACAGGATGTCGGTGCCGCCGCCCGCCGCATAGGGCACGATGAGTCGCACGGGCTTTTGCGGCCAGGTGGCCTGGGCCTGGGCAATGGCGGGCAGGATTGCCGGCAGGGCCAGCAAGGAGCGTCTGCGGATCATGGAATTTCCCCTTCTCTGCAGAGTTTTGCCCGGCATGGCCGTGGGCGGAACCCCTTGTCTCGTGCAAGTGTGAGGGCATGAATCCGTGCGTGACCGTGATCGGCCTCGGCTATGTAGGCCTGCCCACCGCTGCCCTGCTGGCGAGCCGGGGCATGGCGGTGCAGGGCGTGGACAGCAACCCCGCGATCCGCGCCACCCTGGCGCAAGGCCGCATCCACATCACCGAGGCGGATGTCGAGGCGCTGCTGGAACGCTCGCTGCGGGCCGGGCTGTTCACCCTGCATGCCGAACCGCCGCCGGCCGATGTCTTCATCATCGCCGTGCCGACTCCACTTGGCGAAGATCGCGCCCCCATGCTCGGTCATGTGCTGGATGCGACGCGGGCGCTGGCGCCGGCGCTGCGGCCGGGCAACCTGGTGCTGCTGGAAAGCACCAGCCCGATCGGCACCACGGCGCGCATCGGCGCCCTCTTGGCCGAGTTGCGGCCGGACCTGACCGATCTCGCCGTGGCCTATGGGCCGGAGCGCGTGCTGCCCGGCCGCATCCTGACCGAGATGGTGGAGAATGACCGCGTCGCCGGGGGCCTCACCCCGCACGCCACCCGCCGCGCCATGGAATTCTACCAGCTTTTCGTGCGCGGCGAGGTGGTGGGCACCGATGCGGCGACGGCCGAGATGGTGAAGCTCTCGGAGAATGCCTTTCGCGACGTGAACATCGCCTTCGCCAATGAGCTTTCCTTGATCGCGGGCGCGCATGGGCTCGATGTCTGGCGGGTGATCGAGATCGCGAATCGCCATCCGCGCGTGGAGATCCTGCGGCCTGGCCCGGGCGTGGGCGGGCATTGCATCGCGGTGGACCCCTGGTTCCTGGCGCATGGGGCGTCTGGTGCGGCGCGCCTGATTCCAGCGGCGCGGGCACGCCGGGGGGCGCTTGCCGCAGATG
>Ga0209103_1000072_pt1 | contig 28398 bp, 22 predicted proteins | sample 4C3metaG_FD_184152 | JGI IMG/M metagenome (GOLD analysis project Ga0209103, IMG submission 184152) | Freshwater bacterial and archeal communities from Indian Creek, Illinois, USA - 4C3 metaG (SPAdes) (version 2) | ecosystem: Environmental > Aquatic > Freshwater > Unclassified | place: USA...
TACACCGAGCCTCTCGGCTTCGCGCTCGCTCATCATCGTCCTCGTCTGCACCATCTACACACTCCTTCAACACGAAAGAGGACATTTGTATCTGGTGCAAAGAGGACATTACTACTTGGGGCTCACAATGGTCTGGTCAGCTAGGCAAGTGGGAGATACTTGCATGCCCAGGCAACGAGTGGCGAGGCTGGGATTTTCAAAGCATGGATGACGCACCCTCCAGTGGCGTGGTTTGCAAACCTGGAGCAGCCCGTGCATTGCTTACGGCATGAGCGGCGACACCACTGTGGCGGTAGCGAACCAACGACCCAGAAAATGCCTCGGCTGCAAAGCAGTGCTTTGGGTTGGGCCAGCGCTTCCCGCCGTCCACTACGCCGTCTTCATGCGGCCTAAGGCGCACGACGCACCTTCTTGGTGGGTGACGCTTTGATCTATGGCGAAGATCATCGATGCCCAGCGGCAAGTTCCCGCTAACCAGGGCCCCCGTTGATGCGCGGGTTCAGGTAGCACTGTAGGCTGTCGTTGTTCACGATGCCGCTGTGCACCGGATATTTGGGATCAACCAGGGTCGGCAGGTTGATGCGCTTGAACGGGCGGCCAACCAGGGCCCGCTCGCCGTGGCTGCTCAGGGCGTAGAGCGCTGCTTGACTGTAAATTCAACTGAATCGGTCATAATGGCTTGGCGTATCCGCTGGGTGACGATCATCTGCGTGGTAAGTGATTGTATTGTCACGTTTTTACCATTTCATCAAGGGCGGGGTCAAGGATTTAGGAAGCAGCTACACTCTGGTCATGAAGCTGTTGCACTTCAGGCTTGAATCTTCCCAGAAATCAACCTGAAACCCTGGTGCGGCCGAAATGTCTTGTTAAAATCAGGCGGAAACTGCGTAACCGGCTGTTGGTGAGGGTGACCTTCTGGAGGTTGGCCTCGGTGCTTGTTGCTCGGATGCATGGATCGGGTTTGGTACTGCGGTGGGTATGCACTCACCGAAGAGTCATCACGGTTTCGCCGAGCCAATGTTTTCTCAGCTACTTAAAGGTCACGCTTGTTGTCGAAGGCTCTGCAGAAAAGCCTTTCAGTTGCAATTCAAATGCATAGGGGATGGATAGTTTGTTTACAATCAAAAATTCAACTGGTGGTACTGTGGAACCCATGGGGTCCGCTTTCGCCGATCTCGGATGGGCGCATGGTTTCGTGTATCCTTGCGAACAGGCTGCACTGATTTTCGGAAATAACCGCAAGATTCCTGTCGTGTTCCGCCCGGTCGTGAGTGTGAGAAAAGACGGGGGGCGCGCCGTTGTCCTACCCTGCACGACCAAGGATCACGCCACCGATCCAGAATTCTTCGAACTGGTCAATGACGTTGATGTTCATTGGACCAAGCCTTGGGACGGTCGCCGCACTTTCGCCTGTCGCCGCTACGAGGTGCTCGATCCCGGCCACCTGCGCAAGGAGGTCGGCCTCATGTCTCACTCTGCGCGCATCAAGCTGGCCGACTGGCTCAAGGAGCGCTGGTAATGGCGATCAGCCCTAAGAAGCAGGCACTGGATGTCGAACTACGCGACCTTTGGTCGCGACGTGCGGATCTGGATGCAACTGGCACCGCACGCCTGTGTGAAATCGTGATGGATGTGTTGATGTCCTACCGCCCAAAAGAACTCGCCAGCCTATCGGATAACAACGATGTATACGTAATTGGTTTTATCGAAAACAAGGTGCTGCGCCCGGATCTGTTATCGCAGTGCTATCACACCGGTGCCCTGTGCAGTTTCTATGTAAACTATCTGATTGACGAAATCAGGCGAGAAAAGAGGCGTGCCGGCAAAGAAATCGCTGACCGACAGGACAATAGTGAAGGCGAGGAGACTTCACACATCGAACAGGCAGCGGATGATGCAACGCATGGGATCGATCCACTTCAGATTCTCGAAGACGCAGGTTTTTCCTGCCTGAAAATTGCCACAGCCGCCCGAGAGTGGCTGGCAACGACCGAAGACTGGGCGCGCGTGTTCGTCGCCTATTCGAACTGCCCCGATGCCGAGCAATCCGAGCCGCTTGTAAGGCTGGCGAAGCGCCTAGGCATCAAATCGCAGGCCTACAAGGCGGAAAAGCTTGGATTCAACTGGGGCAAGGAGACGCACGCAGGCTTCGAGGATACCCTTCTCGGTCGCTGGATCGTTTCGCTGGGCATCGATATTCGCCCGGAAAATGCTGATCTCGTTCTGGGTTCTTTGAAAATCCTGTGTTTCGAAGCGTTGTCTTGGGCAGAACAGCAGAGGCCAGCCACATGAAGAAACCCATTGAACTTTCTCCCTCCCTCGATCATATCGAGCGTCGTCGTCTTGGCATTAACGAAGGACTTATCCAGGCTGTGATGCGTGGTGAAACCAGTGCCGCCATAGCTACTGCAGTGCGTGCCGCGCCAGAATGGGCGCGATACCACGACAACATGGCCGAAATGGGCGAAGGTCCGGAGATTGTTCCCGGCCGGCATCCATCACTTCTGTCCGAGCATCTGCAAGACCTGATTAGGCGTCGCGCCTCAGCCCAAGCACTGAAAACTAGCAAATCGCCTGAATCAGGCCAGATCGTCCGGGTTGACAAACTTGTCACCCCGCGTTCACAACAACTTGATGCGGTACTGATGGCGCCGCTCTATGTCCTGCTGGATGCGCAGGCCGAGTCACCACTACTCTGGCATGGCTGGCTAGCTTCCGGGGAAACAGACTATGCCGGCTGGTGGGATTTTGTCTTGCAGGAGCAGGACGAACCTTTCGACCCGGATGCCGGCATGATCCAGCTTTGGAATCCGGTGCAGCTCTACCTTCCCATGGCCGGCCCGGTGGCGGGCTGCCTCACGCCTGCGCGCATGCAGGCGGTACGTTCACTCGCAGCAGATTTTGTCGTCGGTGTCATGAGTACTGAGGTTACCCCATGGCCAGGGAGAGTTGCCAAGCGCACTACAAACAGAAGTCTGCCTGTAGTAACCGGCAGCCCGTTGGGCGGCAGACATGATTTGCGCCATCGATATCAACAGATCTATTTCGATTCGGCTGAAGCTGTACGCGAGCCCGCACGGTTAGCGCTACGCGAGTTGGCCCAAGTTCCGGCGGAGACGGACGATTGGTTGACATCGATCACGAAAAGTCTCGGCCAAGTTTTGAGTTGGATTGCTCCAGATCCTGCGCCTCAAATTACTTACGCAGCATTGAGCAGTAGCCGCAGTTTCAGATTTCGATTCGAGGGCCTGCTTGAAGGAACGCTCGACATAAAAATCTGCGCCGAAGACAGCACGGTGGAATTGGTTCCGGAGATCTATGGTGATCCAGCAGGTTGGTTTCTTGTAATCACCGATGTCAGAACAGGAAAGACTCTGTTGACTGCTGATGGCAAGTCGGCCGTTGTCTTGGCCAAGTACTACCCGGGGCCGATTTCCATCCCGGCTGTGCAGGACGCTGAGGATGTCGATGTCCGCATGGTAAAGTTAACTCACCAGGAGTAATGCTCAAATGATTGGATTTCCAGCTGTTCTTAAATTATCTGGTGCGGCGCAGAATGTTTGCGTGGCGTTTTATTTTGAAGATGGCGATTTTGTTGACGGTTATTCAATTGTGATCAGCTTTGAAGGAAAGCGGCACCGCACCAATTTTGCAAAGCTAATGAAAAATGCCAGCCACAATTATATTGATGCGACCTTACTTGCTCAAAAAAGGACACTAGAACTGACCGTTCGCGCACATTCTCGGAATGAGGCAGACCAAGCTACAAATCAAATTCTTGATAGCAGGGCAGAACTGGTAGGCGACTCGGCTTTGCTTGCTCTTCATATTGCAAGCCGATATCGAATCGATAAGGGCTACTCGCCAACTCTATTTTCTGGCAATATTAAAAAAAATACTGAACCCAGGGAAGGTGTTCCGCTGTTTACAATTAAACCCTTGTCAAGAACCAAAGAAGGCATGGAGGGGCTAGTCGAAAAGTTTCAATTTACGTGGAATTGGCAAGATTATCCGAAGCAAGTCCTGCACCTATTCATGGATGATTACATGAAACTTATTGATACGGATCGCGATAAAAAACACCGCCTTGCTTCCCTGACACTCGATGACTATTTCAAACTCCCCAAAGAAGTTTGTGATAGGCTAGGTTTGGTTCCTATGGCATCCAGCCAGCCGAATGACGACGAAAAGAGCGGCTATGAACTAGAACCGGTGCCAACATTCAAGGATCTGTTGCTAAGAGCGCTTACGGCTGGCGATGATGAGTCTGCTGACGCTGGAAAAGCACGAGGCCTCATAGAAAATGGCACGAGTCAAATTGATCAAGAAATTCTTAACAGAGAGATTTCCGAGACCTTTGAGCTGCAGTACAAGGTATGGAATAACGAGCCACAGATTTTTGGTTCCGACGAAGATAAGTTGAACCTGTTGATAAGTGGACCAACAGGCTCGGGGAAGACTGCGCTGCTCGATATTTTGATTTTGCGCACGATCTTCGTACACCAGCGCATGTGCATTTATCTCGCTCCGACTAGGGCGTTGACCTATGAGTTTTATCGAAAGTTCGCCCAGAGATATGAAAAGTTTATAACTAATGTTCAAGGGGAGAATTTCAAGATCAAAGATGAAGTTGTTTATTCAACTGGGGAGCAGGGAGAGTTCGACGGAAGTATTCGTGCATGCAATGTTTTGCTGGCATGCATGGTGAATGAAAAAGCCAATGTGCTATTGGCTGCAGAAGGGAGTAAATTGATCGGCAAAAATAGCCGATTGGGCTTGGTTGTAATTGATGAGTTGCACATGATGGAGGATGCGCAACGGGGGGGGGTTCTCGATTTACTTCTCAGTAAATTGTTTTACTTTCAAGCGAATCAGCAGAAATCAAATAGGTCATTGCGTATAGCTGGAATAACTACGGAAGCAACTGTCAATCGTTTGATTCAGTATGGTGCGTTCAGCATCGGTGAAAATCATCCGCTTCAGCGGCCCATCGAACTTTCGACAACTAGAAGGCCAGTTTCCGTGGTGCATAAAGTTGTGTTACAAGTTCCAAAAAAATTCTGGTCAAAAGAGAGGCTTCCAGAAGTCGAACTTTGCAACTTTAGCGATACAAAAGATCGTCTTTTAGACCTGGCGACAGTTCGAGAGTCTTCCTGCCAATTGGCAAAGATGGCCGGAAAAATTGCGCCAGATATAAAGATTGATTACGTTGATTTCAACTCTGTTATTACGGATGTCATCGTTAATAAGTTGGCGTGCCACCGATTGGTTTTGGTTGCGATGGCAACGGCAGATCTCATAGAACCAGCTCAAGGAGTAAAGAACGCTTTAAGCAATAATGCGCCAGATTCTGTGACATTGGCAAAATTTAATGACGTTATTGCTGTTGCCGATTTGGATTCGAAAGTTCGCGAGTCGATTTTCGAGCTTGCGCAGCATGGTGTATTTATTCATTCCGCAGAGCAGCCGATCAAATTAAGGCATTTCGTAGAAGAAACTTTTTCGAGACAAATTCCCGGAAATTGGAAAGCGGTGATTTTTGCAACAGAGACGTTGAGTTTTGGCGTAAACCTCGCAGCTGATTGCATCGTTCTCGGGCAGATTGATTTTCCTAGAAACATTGATGGCATAGAAGGCTTACAGTCCTTGCCGCTTAGGCCGAATGCATTCCATAATTTGCTCGGGCGTGCCGGGAGATATGGAGTTTGTGAGAATAAAGGAGCGCCTGCTGAAGCGATACTGATGCTAAAATCCTTCGAGAAAGACGGCAGCAGATGGCGCGCCAAGCCTGAAAATGATTTTCTTGATCAAATCAAGCAATACTACACGACTGCACCGGAAGAAGAACAATTTTCAGCCTTATTTTGTCCCGAAATTCGCGATGGCAAGAAGATCGCAGACAGTGACTTGAGCACTGCTGGGAAGCGGCAAAAGGACGCGAAAAAGTGGCCCGATACGAAACAAAAAAACGCTGTCGATGCGTACAGCTACGCAGCTCTTCGTTCTTGCTGCGACATCTTGCGGTTTCTTGCGTCGGAGGGGGCTGCAGCTTCATCCGATGAAGTTGTTCGCTTCATCGTTGAGAACAGCGTTTTTGGTGCCATTGAGCTGGCTGGCAAGACTGATCCAGAATCGAAGGAGTGGCAAAATAAGAGAAAGAACCTAGAGCACCTTCAATACTTAGTAAATGACCTTCTTGAAGCATTGGCGCGAGACGAACTCAGGCTGTTAGAGCGTCAGGCGGACAACACGTTTCACGTCACCGACCGCGCAAGTGCTTTAATTGATACGGGCGTAAGACCTTCGGCAATCAAGCCAATCCGGGCTACACTAAAAGCTGTCGCCGACAGCGGCCGTGACCCGAAGGATTGCGTTCCTTTGTTGTTGATAGGGTTTTGTGCGACGCCTGAATTCTGGAGTGTAGCAGCGCGTGAATTCTGCGAGGATGCTTGCGACGCTTACAAAGAAGACTCGGCTGGCCAGTATGTTGATTATGCGGAGAAACTGTTTGTATCTGAAATCAACAAACTACGAACTCCGCTTGATTCAAAGTTTGCCCTCAGTATTGCTGACGCAGTCTTCAAATCAGCCATTAATTTAAAGCACTTGTATTTACAAAGTGCTTCTGGTGCAGGTGAAATGGTTCGGCGAGCAGTATTTTTTAAGCTTTGCGCCGTTACACTGCGCTGGTTGCGCGGTGCACCTTTAGATGAGATTACGCGCCTTTTTCCAAAAGCTGCGGGGGCTGATGATGGGGTTCTGAGATCTGGCCGTAGATTAAAGGGAGCTCCTTCTGGCTTTGCCAGTAAGTATGCGGAGAAGCTTGGGTGGCTGGCCGATGCCACCCATAAATATTTTGGTGACGAAACTGCCCTGATGCCGGCTCAACTCAAGGTAGAAATTAAACTTCTCGGAGAGCGTTGCCGTCGTGGTTTGCCCGGTCACCTTATTCCATTTTCTGAAAGTTTTTTTTGTGAGCGTGATGGCGTTCTACATCCGCCAAGGACACGAACTCAAACCATTGCACTTATAAACACTGAACTCGCAGAGTTATGTCGCTATTCTTCAGGCACTGAAAACAGTGAGCGTGCGCGAAGTTATTTTGCACGTTCATTCAGGGACAATCTGGCTGCGACTCTTGAACTCAGATCTAACTGTCCGGAATTTTTCAATAGCATTCAGCAGCAGATCACGGACAACAAATACAACCCTGAAGCCTTCTTGAAAGGATTGCTAGAAAACTTTGGTTCAAATGAAAATCAATCGTTCACCGTAGATTTTTATGATGGCTGTGGTGTTGTCTGGATAATCGGAGGTTTCCGTTTTGATCTTTTGCTTCCTGAAGCTACTCCCCAAGAAACAACTGCGCAGCGAGTAGTGCTCAGATTAGTGGGGTTTTGGAATGAGTTGGTTTCGACCAACGGGTTGCGGATATCGGTGTTTGGCGCAATTGTTTTGGCGGCGATGATCAAGCGAAATCTTTTGTCATATCCAGCTCTACTGCAGCTAGGCTCAAGCGGATTTCTTTCCGTTGCTGAAATCGTTTCCGAATTAGCTGATCCAGATGAAATCAAGCGGCTTGGATGCTTTGAGGAGCAACTACTGGCTTTCCGCGAACCGGTGCCGCTGTGATGATGAGATATCCGCATGGATATTTTCTACGCTTCATTGCCCATCGAGCGCGTGTTCATCACCGAGAACGAGACCAACTTCCTCGCTTTCCCGCCAGAGGCGCGCGCCCTGGTCGTCTTTGGTGAGGGCTACGGCTGGGAGGCGCTGGCGCGCGCCGAGTGGTTGCAGCGCAGCCCGCTGCACTACTGGGGCGACATCGACACCCACGGTTTCGCCATCTTGGACCAACTCCGGGGCCACTTCCCGCACGCCACGTCCTTGCTCATGGACCGCCAGACGCTGCTGGCACACCGCGCGCACTGGGGCGAAGAGCCCGAGCCCGTGCGCCACGACTTGCCGCGCCTGACGCCCGTGGAGGCCGCCGTTTATGACGAGCTGCGCTTCGAGCGCCTGCAACCCAGGCTGCGGCTGGAGCAGGAGCGAGTGGGGTTTGATTGGCTGATTGAGCGGCTGGCGGGCGTTTCTGCTTGGGGTGCAGAGGCTGGTTGAAGTGTGGTAATTTGCCTTTATACACAGGACTCCCCATCGTGCCCGAAACCCTAGCCCTTGCCTTGCTCGCCTTGGCGGCCGTCACCTTGGTTTTGCTGCTGGTGCTGCTGCTGCGCAAGCAGCCCAAGCCCGAGCTCCCGGCGGAGTTCGGCGTGCGGCTGGACCTCCTGCAGCAAATGCTGCAAACGGTGGCGCAGTCGAGCGCACGCAACGAAGCGGGCAACGAACGCACCGAGGCCCGCTTGCGCGAATTCATTGCCGCTACCGCGCAGTCGCAGGAAGCCGCCCGTGCCCTGCTCGATGCCAAGCTGGAGCAAACCGTGGAGGAGTCGCGCCGTGGGCGGGCCGAGCTGCTGGACGCCTTTGCCGCACTGCAAGCCCGGCTGGAGCAGCGCCTGGGCGGTTTTGATGCCTCCCTCTCCAGCCGCTTCGAGCAACTGCAGCAGGGTTTGCAGGGCCGCCTCGATGCCCAGGTCTTGCACAGCAGCAGCACCCTCGATGCCCTGAAAAAAGACCTCGTCACCCAGCTCGGGCTCATGTCCACGGCGCTCAAACACCAGCTCGAAGGCAATAGCCAGCAAATTCGCAGCCAATACAGCACCTTGCAAGACGCCGTGGCGCAGCAGTTGCAGGGCATGGCCCAAGGCTCGCAGCAGAACTCGGAGCAACTGCGCAGCGCCTTGAACGAGCGCCTGGCCGCGATTCAGGCCGACAACACCGCCAAGCTCGAAGAAATGCGCCGCACAGTGGATGAAAAGCTGCACGCCACCCTGGAGCAGCGCTTGGGGGATTCGTTCAAACTGGTGAGCGAGCGGCTGGAGCAGGTGCACAAGGGCCTGGGCGAGATGCAGACCCTGGCCGGCAGCGTGGGCGACCTCAAGCGCGTCATGAGCAATGTGCGCACCCGCGGCACCTGGGGCGAAGTGCAGCTCGGGGCCATCATCGAGAGCCTGCTCACGGCGGAGCAGTACGCCAAAAACGTCAAGACCGTGCCGGGCAGCAACGAACTGGTTGAATACGCCATCAAAATGCCGGGCAAGGGCGAAGACGACACCGTCTGGTTGCCGATCGACTCCAAATACCCGGTCGAGCATTACCAGCGCCTCATGGACGCGCACGAGGCGGCCGACAAAGACGCGATCCAAAAGGCCGCCAGCGCCTTCGAGTCCTCCTTGCGGCTGGAGGCCAAAAAAATCCAGGACAAGTACCTCAACCCGCCCAACACCACCGACTTCGCCATTTTGTTCGTCCCGACCGAGGGCTTGTTTGCCGAGGTCTGCCGCATTCCGGGCATGGTCGAGGCGCTGCAAAACCAGTTTCGCATCGTCGTCGCCGGGCCAACCACGCTGGCCGCCATGCTCAACAGCCTGCGCCTGGGCTTTAGAACGCTGGCGATCGAGAAGCGCTCATCCGAAGTCTGGATCATCCTCTCGGGCGTCAAGACGGAGTTCAAAAAGTTTGGCGAAATCGTCGATGCGACCCACAAATCCATAGACAACGCGGCCAAAAAATTCAGCGAAATCGGCACCCGAACCCGCGCCATCGAGCGCAAACTGCGTGGTGTGGAAGACCTGCCCGCAAACGCTGCAAGCGCCGCAAGCGGGCTGGATGCGGCCGATCAGCTGGCGCTAGATGACGAGCCCGCGAACTGATGAGGGGTTCAATCTGGGCTCGATTGCAGCCCCAGACGCGGTGCGCAAGGCGGTCTGCAAAACATGCTGCGTGTGCGGCGATGTTGGCCTTGGGGTTGTTTTGCGGCTGGCCCGCAGTTTCTAATACCCCCTGTTAGACTCTGGCGCGATCCTCATTCACACCTTACCACCGCCCCCATATGGCCGTTGATACCCAAGCGCTGCTGCGCGCGCTGCAAACCGTGCCCGACCCAAACACGGGGCTGGATTTCGTCAGCACCAAGGCGATTCAGGGGCTGCGCTGCGAGGGCGGAGCCGTTTCTTTTGTGCTCGAACTGGGCTACCCGGCGCAAAGCCAGTGGCCCGCTTTGCGCCAGGCGCTGGAGCGCGCCGCCTTGGAGGTGCCGGGGGTGGAGGCGGTGGCTGTGGAGGTGAGCGGCCGTGTGCTGGCCCATGCCGCCACGCGCGGCGTGCCCTTGATGCCCGGCGTGAAAAACGTGCTGGCGGTGGCTTCGGGCAAGGGCGGGGTGGGCAAAAGCACCACGGCGGTCAATCTGGCGCTGGCCCTGGCGGCCGAAGGCGCGCGCGTGGGCCTGCTCGATGCCGACATCTACGGCCCCAGCCTGCCGCTGCTGATGGGCCTGCAGGGCCGGCCCGAGAGCCACGATGGCAAGACCATGGAGCCGCTGATCGGCCACGGGGTGCAAGTGAATTCGATCGGTTTTCTGGTCGAGCCTGGGCAGGCCGTGATCTGGCGCGGCCCCATGGCCACGCAGGCGCTCGATCAGTTGCTGCGCCAGACCCATTGGCAGGAGCTGGATTACCTGATCGTCGATCTGCCGCCTGGCACCGGCGACATCCACCTCTCGCTGGTGCAGCGCTCGCCCCTGACCGCGGCCGTGATCGTGACCACACCGCAGGACGTGGCGCTGCTCGATGCGCGCAAGGGCATTTCGATGTTTGAAAAGGTCGGCGTGCCGGTGCTGGGGCTGATCGAGAACATGGCGGTCTATCACTGCCCGCAGTGCGGCCACGAGGCGCATATATTTGGTTCCGAGGGCGGCCACCGCATGGCCGCCGAGCTCAAGCTGCCTTACCTGGGCGCCATGCCGCTGCACCTGCAAATTCGGGAACAGTCCGACCGCGGCTTGCCGGTCGTGGTAGCCGAGCCCCACGGCGAGCTGGCCGGGCGCTACCTGGCTTTGGCGCGCCAGGTGGGGGCGGCCTTGGCGCGCTTGGGCAAAGACTACTCCTCGCGCTTGCCTGGCGTGCGGGTGCAGGGCAAAGACTGAAAGCATGAGCCACACAGCCGCTCCCTTTTGGGCCATAGCTTGGCGCGCCTTGCTGCGCGATGGCCGCGCGGGCGAGCTGCACCTGCTGCTGCTGGCGGTGGCGCTGGCGGTGGCGGCGCTCACGGCGGTGGGGTTTTTTACCGATCGGCTGCAATCCGGCCTGCAGCGAGACGCCAGCCAGATTTTGGGCGGCGACCTGGTGCTGCGCAGCGAGCGGTCGCTGCCGCCGCAGTTCCAGCAACAGGCGCAGGCGCTGGGGCTGCAAAGCACGCAGCACCTGAGTTTTCCCACCATGGCCCGCACCGATGCGGCGCAGGGTGGGGCGGTGGCGCTGGTGGCACTCAAGGCGGTGCAAAACAACTACCCGCTGCGCGGCCAGATGCAGATCAACGCCGGCCCCGGCACCCCGACCGAGGTCACGCGCGCGGTGCCGCAACCGGGCAGCGTCTGGGTCGATCCCGGCTTGCTCACGGCGCTCGGGGTGCAGGTGGGGCATTCGCTGTGGCTGGGCGAGCGCTTGTTGCGCATCGAGCGCGTGATCGTGGTCGAGCCGGATCGGGCTGGCGGCTTCATGGGTTTGCAGCCGCGCGTGATGCTGCACTGGGACGAACTGGCCGCCACCGGCTTGGTGCAACCAGCCAGCCGAATCACGCACCGGCTGGTGCTGGCGGGCGAGGAGGCGGCGGTGCAGCGCTACAGCCAGTGGGCCGAGGCCGAGCTGGCGCGCCCCGAGGCGCAGGGGCTGCGGCTGGAGTCGCTGGAAACCGAGCGCCCCGAGCTGGAGCAAACGCTGCAACGCGCCGAGCAGTTCCTCAACCTGGTGGCGCTGCTGGCGGCGCTGCTGTGCGCCGTGGCGGTGGCGATTGCGGCCCGCGTCTATGCCGCGCGGCACCTCGATACCTGCGCCATGCTGCGCGTGCTTGGGCTGGCGCAAGGAACCATGGCGCGCGCCTACGCGCTCTCGTTCGTGCTGGTTGGGGTGCTGGCCAGCCTGATCGGGGTGGCGCTGGGCTACGCGGTGCACCACGGTTTCGTGCTGCTGCTGGCCGATTTGCTGCGCACCGAGTTGCCCGCGCCCAGCGCCTGGCCGGCGCTGTTTGGCTTGGGCGTGGGGCTCACGCTGATGCTCGCTTTTGGCCTGCCGCCGGTGCTGCAACTGGCGCGGGTGCCGCCGCTGCGCGTGATCCGGCGCGAGGTGGGTGGCATCCGGGCGGCCTCGCTCGGGGTGCTGCTGCTGGGGGCGGCCGGTTTTGCGGCGCTGCTGCTGGCCGTGAGCAAGGACCTCACCCTGGGCCTGATCGCGGTGCTCGGTTTTGCCCTGGCGGCGGCGCTGTTTGCCGCCGTTGGCTGGCTGGCGGTGCGGCTGTTGCGCCGCTTGCTCAACCGCTCGGGTGCGCCGCCGTGGCTGTTGTTGGCCACGCGCCAGATCAGCGCGCGCCCGGCCTATGCCGTGCTGCAAGTGAGTGCGCTGGCGCTGGGCTTGCTGGCGCTGCTGCTGCTGGTGCTGCTGCGCACCGACTTGATCAGCAGTTGGCAAGCCGCCACCCCGGCCGATGCGCCCAACCGCTTCTTGCTCAACATCCAGCCCGACCAGCTTGCGCCCTTGCAGCACAGCCTGCAGCAGCAAGGCGTGACGCAGTTCGAAGCCTACCCCATGATCCGTGGCCGCCTGGTGGCCATCAACGAGCGGCCGGTGCGCGCCGAAGATTTCGCCAGCGCCCGCGCCCAGCGCCTGGTTCTGCGCGAGTTCAACCTCTCGCACAGCGCGCAGTTGCCGGGCCACAACCGCATCAGCGCCGGGCGCTGGCAGCCCGAGGAGGCCGGGGCCATCAGCGTCGAGGCCGGGCTGGCCGAAGAGCTGGGCTTGAAACTGGGCGACCAGCTCAGCTTCGACATCGCCGGGCAGCCGGTGCAGGCGCGCATCAGCAGCCTGCGCGAAGTGGACTGGGCTTCGATGCGGGCCAACTTTTTTGTCATGTTCCCGCTGGCCGCCATGCCCGATCTGCCCCCGACCTACCTCGGTGCCCTGCGCGCCCCGGAGGCGGCGGGGTTCGATGCCACCTTGCTGCGCGAATTCCCCAACCTGACGCTGGTGGACCTGAGCGCAACCCTGGCGCAGGTGCAGGCGGTGCTGTCGCAAGTGGTGCGTGCGGTGGAGTTTTTGTTTGCGTTTGCGCTGGCGGCCGGGCTGGTGGTGCTGTTTGCGGCGCTCACGGCCACCCGCACCGAGCGCGAGCGCGAATACGCGATTTTGCGCGCCCTCGGGGCCCAGTCGGCCTTGCTGCGCTCGGTGCAGCGCGCCGAGCTGGTGGGGGTCGGGCTGCTGGCAGGGTTGCTGGCTGGGCTGGTGGCGCTGGTGCTCAGTTGGGCGCTCGCGCGCTGGGTGTTTGGCTTTGCCTGGACGCCCGCGCCCTGGGTGCCCCTGGCGGGTGCCGGTGCCGGAGCGGTGCTGGCGCTGGCAGCGGGCTGGGCTGGGTTGCGCGCCGTGCTGCGCACCCCGGTGGTGCAAACGCTGCGCCAGGCGGCGCAATAGCCCTGCTGTGGCCAGCGGTATCAGCCCCGCATCAGCCCGCACAGCAGCCCAGCCAGGCTCAGACCAGCCCCATTTCGGCCATCGAGCGGCAGCCCGCCGCCGTGACGACGAAGTGGTCCAGCACCCGCACATCGACCAGCGCCAACGCCGCCTTGAGCGAATCGGTGAGGAGCTGGTCGGCGCGCGAAGGCTCTCTGGCCCCGCTGGGGTGGTTGTGCGCCAGCACCACGGCGGCGGCGTGGTGGTGCAGGGCGCGCAGCACCACCTCGCGCGGATAGACGCTGGTCTGCCCCAAGGTGCCGCGAAACAGCTCCTCGTAGGCCAGCAGCCGGTGCTGGCTGTCCAGAAACAGCAGCGCAAACACCTCGTGCGGCTTGTGGCCCAAATGCAGTTGCAGGTACTGCGCCACCGCCTGCGGCGTATCGAACAGCGGCCGCTCGGCCAGCCCCTGCGCCAGCGCACGCCGCGCCAGCTCCAGCACCGCGAGCAGCTCGGCGCGCTTGGCCGGCCCCAGCCCCTTGATGCTTTGCAGGGCCTCGGGGCCGCTGTGCAGCAAACCAGCCACGCCGCCAAAGCGGTCCACCAGCTCCTGCGCCAGTTGCACCACGTTTTTTCCCGGTATGCCGGTGCGCAGCAACAGCGCCAGCAACTCGGCATCGCTCAGGGCGGCGGGGCCACGCTGCAGCAGCTTTTCGCGCGGGCGCGCATCGGCGGGCAGGCCCTTCAAGGGCATTGATGCGGTGTTCAAGGCGGCAGCTCCCAAGTTTTCTACAATACGCCAACTCGTTTTAGCCCCCTATTGTTGCCGCAGCGCAACCCCGCCATGAACCCAGTCGGCCCGGACTCCTTTCTCACCCTGCATTACCGCCTCTCGGGGCCGGACGGGCGCAGCCTGATCGACACCTTCGCCGCCCAGCCCGCCACCCTGAGCCTGGGCAGCGGCGCACTCTCACCCGCGCTGGAGGCGCGTCTGCTTGGCCTGCACGAAGGCGCGCACGCCGTGATCGAGCTGCCCGCCGGTGCCGCCTTTGGCGAACGCCAGCCAGACAAGGTGCAGTGGGTGGCGCGCGCGCTGCTGCAGCGCCTGGGCCAGCCGCAGCAGAGCCACACCGTGGGCGACGTGCTGCAGTTCCCCACCCCCGACGGCCTCGGCCACTACGCCGGCACCGTCTGCCAATTGCGCCCCGACGGCGCGCTCCAGATCGACTTCAACCATCCCCTGGCAGGCCAGCCGGTGCGTTTTGAAGTGCAACTGATCGCGGTGCTGTGATGGCGGCCGTGCAAGAGGTGTTGCTGGCCGAGCCGCGGGGTTTTTGCGCCGGGGTCGATCGCGCCATCGAAATCGTCGAGCGCGCACTGACCAAGTTCGGCCGCCCGATCTACGTGCGCCACGAAATCGTACACAACACCCATGTGGTCAACGACCTAAGGGCGCGCGGCGCCATCTTCATTGAGGAACTGGACGACGTACCGGCCGGGGCCACGCTGGTGTTCAGCGCCCACGGGGTCAGCCGGGCGGTGCAGCGCGAGGCCGAGCGGCGCGGTTTTCGCGTCTTCGACGCCACCTGCCCGCTGGTGAGCAAGGTGCACGTGGAAGTGGCCAAGCTGCACCAGGAAGGCTACGAGTTCATCATGATCGGCCACAAGGGGCACCCGGAAGTCGAAGGCACCATGGGCCAGCTCGACGCCGGCATCCATTTGGTCCAAGACCTGGCCGACGTGGCGCGCCTGCAACCGCAGCAAACCGAGCGGCTGGCGCTGGTGACGCAAACCACGCTCAGCGTCGATGACGCGGCCGAAATCGCTGCCGCCGTGCGCGCACGCTTCCCAACTTTGCGCGAACCCAAGCAGCAAGACATCTGCTACGCCACGCAAAACCGGCAAGACGCGGTCAAGCTGCTCAGCCCCTTGGTCGATGCGGTGGTGGTGGTCGGCAGCCCGAGCAGTTCCAACACCAACCGGCTGCGCGAGCTGGCGCAGCGCCTGGGTGTGCCCGCCTACATGGTCGAAGACGCCTCGGAGCTGCGCGACCACTGGTTTGCCGATGCGGCGCGCGTGGGCGTGACCGCCGGGGCTTCGGCCCCCGAAACCCTGGTGCAAGGCGTGCTGCAGCGGCTCAAAGCGCTCGGGGCGGTGTCGGTGCGCAGCCTCGATGGCGCGCGCGAAACCCTCAAATTTCCGCTGCCTAAGGGGCTGAAGGCGGATTGATCGGTCTGCTTCGGATCGATGTGGGTTTATTGCAACACAATAAACCCTTGAAAATGTAGGTTTTGTGCTAAGCTTCGTCGGCCGTTATGGCCCGTTACAGGAGTATAAGCGTATGAACCAGAAGCATATTTCATCTGAAATCACTGAGCTTGCCGACGGCCTCGACCAGGGTTTGATCTGGCTAGACAAGTTCTTGTACGTGTCGGGTTGCAACAGCGCCTACCGCCGGATGCTGGAACTCGAAGATGCGCCCGACTTCGTGGGGCGCCCTTACCGCGAGTTGGTTCAGCACCTAAATGAGCGCGGTGAGTTTTTCGACAAGAACCCAGATTTCGGAATCGAGCAGCGCATGATGGCCAAAACGCGCGGAGAGGCTCTGCAGTTCGAGCGTGTGCGCCCCAACGGGGTGGCGCTTTCGGTCAAGGGCAACACCTTGCCGAGCGGTGGTTATTTTTACAGCTACCTGGATGTGACGCGTGAGCGCGAAGCCAAAGAGATGCTGCGCCGCGGAGCCAAGGCCACGGTGGTGGCAATGGCCAATTTTGCCGAACACCGCGACACCGACACCGGCGTTCATGTGCTGCGTGTGGCCCGTCTGGTGGGGCAAACGGCGCGCAAATTGATGCAGTCCGGTGCCAGTGCCTTTGCTGCTATCGACGAAGAGTTGATCGAGCACCTGGCCACGGCCTCGATCTTGCACGATGTAGGCAAAATTTCGACTCCAGACCGGGTGTTGCTAAAAAACGGCCCGTTGAGCCCGGATGAGCGCGAAATCATCAAAAAACACACCCTCGACGGGGCCAAATTGCTCAGTCAGGCCAATCTGACCATGGGCGCCAACCGCTACCTGGAATTGGGCCAGGAAATCGCCCTCACGCACCATGAACGCTTCGATGGCGCTGGCTACCCGCATGGCTTGGCAGGGACCGACATTCCTTTGTCGGGGCGCATCACGGCGATCTGCGATGTTTATGATGCGCTCACATCCCGGCGGCCTTACAAATTGCCCTGGACGGGCGCACAAGCCCTGCAATGGATGGGCGAACAAAGCGGTACCCAGTTCGATCCCGATGTCTTGGCGGCCTTCATGGAGGTCATGCGCGAGCGGCAGTTGGTGCAACTGGTGCAATGGCGTGATGAATTTAGCGTAGGCGACCAGCATATCGACGAGCAGCATCTGGTGCTCATGGACACCATCAATCAGCTTGCCAGTGCCGAAAGCCTGAACAACCACCACTGCGTCTTGATGATTATCGACGAACTCGCCAGCTACGCCAGTTTCCATTTCGACTACGAAGAGGGCCTGATGGAGCGCTGCGGCTACCCCGATTTGGCCAACCACAAAAAAATTCACCGCGCTTTTGTCACCTGGGTCAACACGCTGCGCGACAACCATTTCAAATTCGGCAAGCGCCCGCTGGGCGATGAGGTGTTGGCGTATCTGCGCGACTGGTTGAGCCGGCACATACTCGGTGAAGATCAGCGCTACCGCCCCTATCTGAGCGGTGCGGGTGCGCCTGTCTGAGCGGGCTTTCTGAGCAGGCTGGCCACAGCCCCTAAAATCGCAGCCACCATGCTAGACCTCAACCTACTGCGCAAAGACCTCGACGCCGTCGTCGCCCGCTTGCAAACCCGCAAAAACCCGCAAGCTTTTCTCGATGTGTCCGCCTTCAGCGCGCTGGAGCACGAGCGCAAGGCCCTGCAGGTGCAGACCGAAGAGTTGCAGGCGCAGCGCAACCGCTGCTCCAAACAGATCGGCGTGTTCAAGGGCCAGGGCCAGCACGCCCAGGCCGATGCGGTCATGGCCGAAGTGGGCCAGATCAAAGACACGCTGGAGCGCTCGGCGGCGCGGCTGGAGCAGATCCAGTCTGAGCTGCAGGCCATGCTGTTGGCGCTGCCGAATCTGCCGCAGCCCGAGGTGCCGCTGGGGGCCGACGAGAGCGCCAACGTGGAGCTGCGCCGCTGGGCCCCGCCGCGCACAGGCGTACCGGGTGCCGAGGCCGGCGGCTACGGGGCCAGCCCGGCCGCGCTAGGTTTTGCGCCGCGCGACCATGTGGAGCTCGGCGAGCCGCTGGGGCTCGATTTCGAGACCGCCGCCAAGCTCAGCGGCGCGCGTTTTGCCGTGCTCAAGGGCCGGCTGGCGCGGCTGCACCGGGCGCTGGCGCAGTTCATGCTCGATGTGCAAACCGAGCGCCACGGCTACACCGAGTGCTACACGCCCTACGTGGTCAACGCCGCCACGCTGCGCGGCACCGGCCAGTTGCCCAAGTTCGAGGCCGATTTGTTTGCCGTCAAAAAAGGCGGGCAGGAGGGCGAGGAGGAGGGCGCGCTCTACCTCATTCCCACCAGCGAAGTCACGCTGACCAACTTCGTTCGCGACAGCATCGTTCCCGAAACCGAACTGCCACTCAAATTCACCGCCCACACGCCGTGCTTTCGATCCGAAGCGGGCAGCGCTGGGCGCGACACCCGCGGCCTGATCCGCCAGCACCAGTTCGACAAAGTGGAAATGGTGCAGATCGTACACCCCGAGTGCAGCAACCAGGCGCTGCACGACATGACGCAGCACGCCGAAAATATTTTGCAACTGCTGGAACTGCCCTACCGCGTGATCGTGCTGTGCAGCGGCGACATGGGCTTTGGCGCGGCGCGCACGCACGATCTCGAAGTCTGGCTGCCGGCGCAAAATACCTACCGCGAAATCAGTTCGGTGAGCAACTGCGAAGCCTTCCAGGCGCGGCGCTTGCAAGCGCGCTACAAAAACGCGCAAGGCAAAAACGAGTGGCTGCACACCCTCAACGGCTCCGGGCTGGCGGTGGGCCGCACCCTGGTCGCGCTGCTGGAAAACCACCAGCAGGCCGATGGCCGCATCGGCATCCCGGCGGCGCTGCGGCCCTACTTGGGCGGGGCCGAGATGCTCTAAGGCGCTGAGGCGGGGGCCCTGATCCTCGCCCGTTCCCGCTCCTGTGGGTGCTCAACCGCCAGCGGCCTTAGCCGGTCAGATCGAAGCGTCGGCCACTTCGGCGATCTCTGGATAGCGCCGGTACTTGCTCTGCAAGCGTGCAGCAACCTGCATCTGCGCCCACACCTTGGCACTGACCGGCGGGACACCTTCGAGCGAAATCTTGAAAACGCGACCACCCACCGCCGGCTTCTGCGGCGTTTCAAGGGCTTTGCGAGGTGCGTGAATTTTGCTCATGGAAGGCTCCCGTGAGAGAGTTTTCTACCGATATAGGATAGCATTTTTTCCCAGGATGTGCTGTGTGCGGCCAAATCAAAGGTCATCAGCCGTTGGCTGCCTTGCTCTTCCCACCACGCCGAGTCGGTGGCTAGCACTTGCTGCACGGTGTTGCAATGGGCTAAGTGAGAGGCATGGGCAACTTCGCCGGGTTCCAGTGGTGCATCGAAGCCGAGCTTGGGCCAGACTTTGTAGCCGATGTACTGGTCATCGAATCCGCGGCATCCTGCTGCCACCAGGGACACTTGGGACAACCCGGCGAGGTGCGCTGTGATCGCGCACAGAGCGAACGCAATGGTGCCGAGCGTTGGCGGGGTCTGGTGCTCGTTCAAGAAGTAGTGATCGATGTGCAGACCGTCGATAAAGAGGTCGGCTTCGCCTCTCTGATCGGTGTAAATTCCCAGTCGATTTTTGTACGGGCTCTGGATGACGTGGGTGTTGATCACCGTGAAGTAGAGTCCAGGTGGGGCATCTCGCACAGATTCCTTGGCAGCCTGCTGATGCACGCGGCTGCCGTCGAATATCGAGAACAGGTGGGCGAACTCCAGTGTGGAGAAGTTGCCGAACGGCAGTTCGAACTGATCTTCGGGCATTAAGTCCAATCCATCCAAGCGTATGCCTGTGCCGGTAAGGTATGCGCGTGTGATGGGTTTGCTCTGCAACTGTTGATGCAGTTTAGCCAAGTGTGTCTGGTAGAACGCAGAGATTGCGAGTGGCACGTGGTTTGTCCCTGGTCATGCAGCGCTCATATGGGCAAAGCCGCGCAGGCAAGCTTGTCTGCTGCCATGACTAGCGGATGCTTGCACCAGAAGTCACTCCCATCCGCCGTGCCCGTGATCGAGCAAAAGTGCGCTTGTGCGGGCTACTTTGTTGCCTATCTGTTACGCGCTGCGCAGCGGATCGGTGTGTTTGATGTCCGAATGGCTTTTTTCGCCGTAAGCTGCAGATTTGGCTTGGATCAGCTCGATCTTGTAGCCATCGGGGTCGGTGACGAAAGCGATCACGGTGCTGCCGCCCAGCACCGGGCCGGCCTCGCGCGTGACCCGCCCGCCTGCGGCCTTGATGCGCTCGCAGGCCGCGTAGGCGTCGGGCACACCGATGGCGATGTGGCCGTAGGCGCTGCCCAGCTCGTACTGCGTCACGCCCCAGTTGTAGGTGAGCTCGATTTCGGCCTGGCCGGGGTTGCCGCCCTCAAAACCCAAAAACGCTAGCGTGTAGCGCTGCTCTGGGTTTTCTGAGCGCCGCAACAGCGCCATGCCCAGCACCTGGGTGTAGAAGGCGATCGAGCGATCGAGGTCGCCGACGCGCAGCATGGTGTGCAGAATGCGCATGGGTGTCACTCCTTATTTGATGCGCCCAAAGCGGGTGCGCAGGGGGTCGATGCCACCGCCGCCACCGCCGCCGCCTTGGCCAGCGCCGCGCGAGCGGTTGCCGCCACCGCGTTGGCCCAACGAGTCGATGCCGGTGCGCAGCGGGTCGGGCTGGCCTTGTGGGCCGCCGGGGCCGCTGGAAGCACCCGCGCCTCGGCCGCGCCCTTGGCCTTGGCCCGGGCCACCCTGGCGCGGTGCGCCGCCCGGGCCCGGATGCGGGCTGCGCCCAGCGGCGGGGGCAAAACCGCTGTTGGGGCGCGGGCTGCGGCGCCGTCCGGCGGCATTGGCGGGCCGGGCCGGTGCCAAGGGGTCGGCGTGGCGTGGGGGTTGGGAGTCGTCGTCGAAGTCGTCGTTGTGGGCCACGGGTGCAGCCGGAGCGCGTGCAGGGGCTGCGCGTTTGGGTGCTGGGCCAGAGCGAGCCGGTCCGCCAGCCGGTTTGGGGCCGCGCGCGCCGCCGCCGCCTTTGCTGTCGCGCACCCGATCGAGCATTTCCTTGCGCGCCGAGCGCCCGGCGGCAGCCATGACGTCGCGGCTCGGCGGCTTGCCCGAGCCACCCCAAAGGGTTTGGCGCCCCATGGCGATGGGCTCGGCTTTTTCGTCCGGGTCGGGCATGAAATCGGGGAAGATCTGCACCGCAATCTGCTGCTTGGTGAACTTCTCGATCGCCATCATGAAGCCTTCTTCGTCCAGGCTCACCAGGCTCACCGCCGCACCCTCAGCCCCGGCGCGGCCGGTGCGGCCGATGCGGTGCACGTAGTCCTCGCACACATTGGGGATGTCGTAGTTGACCACGTGCGGCAGGTCGTCGATGTCGATGCCGCGCGCAGCGATGTCGGTAGCCACCAGGGCGCGGATGGTGCCGCTCTTGAAGTCGGCCAGCGCCTGGGTGCGTGCGCTCTGGCTCTTGTTGCCGTGCAGCGCCATGGCACCGATGCCGTGGGCGTTGAGGTAGTCGGCCACGTTGTTGGCGCCAAACTTGGTGCGTGTAAACACCAGCACCTGGCTCCAGTCGTGGTCTTTGATGATGTGCGCCAGCAGCGCCTTTTTCTTGCCGCGCCCCACCGGATGGATGGTTTGCACGATGCGCTGCACCGTGGTGTTGGGCGGTGTGACCTGGATTTGCTTGGGGCTGTGCAACAGGCCGTTGGCCAGTTCGATGATCTCGTCGCTGAACGTGGCCGAAAACAGCAGGCTCTGCTTGCTTTTGGGCAGCAGGCGCAGGATTTTCTTTACGTCGTGGATGAAGCCCATGTCGAGCATGCGGTCGGCTTCGTCGAGCACCAGAATTTCCACCTTGGACAAATCCAGGTGCCCTTGGTCCACCAAGTCCAGCAGCCGCCCTGGGGTGGCGACCAGCACATCCACCCCGCGGGCGATGCGATCGATTTGCGGGCTCATGCCGACTCCGCCAAAGATCACCGCCGATTTGAGCTTGAGGTGTTTGCCGTAGGTCTTGACCGATTCTTCCACTTGGGCCGCGAGTTCGCGCGTGGGGGTGAGCACCAGGGCGCGGATCGGGCGCGATTGGCCGCGTTTGCTTGGCTGCTCGTGGCCGCTTTGGCCTGCCTGGGCGGCTTGTGCCTCGTGGGCGGCGTGCAGGCGCTGCAGCATCGGCAGGGTGAAGGCAGCGGTTTTGCCGGTGCCGGTTTGTGCGCCAGCCAGCAGGTCGTGGCCTGCCAGCACCAGCGGAATGGCTTGCGCTTGCACCGGGGTGGGGTGCTCGTAGCCTTGTTCGTGTACGGCCTGCAGCAACGCCGGGGCCAGGTTGAGTTCGTCAAAAGTCATGCGTGTTCGCCCGCCAAGGGCGATGGTGGTGGGGTATCGGCCACATCCCGCGCCTTGTGGGCGGGACAGTCAGGGGGCAGATGAGGCTAAAAGTGGGCTGGCGCAGTGTGGGTGCCGCAGACGCTTGGGAGCAGCCTGAAGCGGCATACCCAGCCCCAGCAAGGTGCTGGTGTGGCACCGACTGAAAGTGCGCACGGGGCAGATTGTCGCACAAAGTGGGGTTTAGCGTGGCAGCGCCTGCGCACAGGCGTGCGCACTGGCCCAAGCCCACTGGAAGTTGTAGCCGCCGAGCCAGCCGGTCACATCCACCACTTCGCCGATGAAGTACAGACCAGGCTGGCTCGATTCCAGGCTTTGCGAGGATAGCTGGCGCGTATCCACGCCGCCGCGCATCACTTCGGCCTTGGCCCAGCCTTCGTCGCCGCTGGGGCTGGGGGCCCAGTGGTGCAGGCTCTCGGCCAGTTGCGCCAGCGCTTTGTCGCTGCAATCGCTCAAGGGGCGCTGCCAGTCGGGCCGGTGCTGCGTCCAAATGTCGCACAGGCGCTGCGGCAGGTGCTGCGCCAGCGCGTTGGGCAGCAGCTTGCGCCCGCCCGCGGCCTTGGCCGCCTGCAGTTCGGCGTCGAGCCGGGCCTGGGGGTGCAGGTCGATGCGCAAGGGCTGGCCGGGGTTCCAGTAGCTCGATATTTGCAGACCCGCCGGGCCGCTTAGGCCGCGGTGGGTAAAGAGCAGGTCTTCGTCGAAAGCCATGGCCTGTTTTTTGCTGCCGGTATTGATGCGCACCGGCAGCGCCAGCCCGGCCAGGTGGGCATAAGGGGCCCAGCTTTGGGGCTCGAAGGTGAGCGGCACCAGCGCCGGCCGGGGTTCCACCAGCCCCAGGCCAAAGCGCTGCGCCAGCCGCAAGCCCCAGTCGCTGGCCCCGATTTTGGGCACCGGCAAGCCACCGGAGGCCACCACCAGCGAGCGGCAGGCCACGCTGCCGCGCTCGGTTTGCAGGGTGTAGGGCAGGGCGCTGCCTGTGGCATCGCTGGTGTCGCTATAAGCCACGTGCAGCACGCGGCAGGGCTGCCAGTGCGTCACGCCACCGGTGGCGCATTCGCGCAGCAGCAGGTCGATCAGGTCTTGCGCCGAGCGGGTGCAAAACAACTGGCCTTTGTGCTTTTCTTGCCACGCCACGCCGTGGCGCTGCAGCAAGGCGATGAAGTCGGCCGGGGTGTAGCGCGCCAGCGCCGAGCGGCAAAAGGCCGGGTTCTCGCTCAAAAAGTGGCGCTGCGGCTGGCGCGGGTCGAGCTCGCGGTTGGTGAAATTGCAGCGCCCACCGCCTGAAATGCGGATTTTCTCGGCCACCTTGGGCGCGTGATCGAGCAGCAGCACACGCAGCCCGCGCTGGCCCGCGATGCCGGCGCAAAACAAGCCGGCCGCGCCCGCGCCGACGATGGCCACGTCAAAAACCGGGGTCATGCCGGGCCAGGACGACGTGCGGGCATGGGCATGGGGATTATTGCCGCCCCAGCAGCAGGTATTCCATCAGGGCTTTTTGCACGTGCATGCGGTTTTCGGCTTCGTCCCAGACCACGCTCTGCGGCCCGTCGATCACCTCGGCCGCCACTTCCTCGCCCCGGTGAGCGGGCAGGCAGTGCATGAACAGCGCCTCGGGGTGGGCCTGCGCCATCAGCGCCGGGGTCACGCACCAGGCGGCAAAGGCCTGCCGCCGCGCCTCGTTTTCGGCCTCGAAGCCCATGCTGGTCCAGACGTCGGTGGTCACCAGATCGGCCCCGGCGCAGGCTTGCAGCGGGTCGTCAAAGGCCTGCCAGCAGGCGTCGCTGGCGCTCACACCGGCCACCTCGGGCTTGATGGCGTAGCCGCTGGGCGTGCTCACATGCACCTTGAAGCCCAGCACCTGCGCCGCCTGCACCCAGGTGTTGGCCATGTTGTTGCCGTCGCCCACCCAGGCCACGCGGATGCCGCGCAGCGCGCCCACGTCGATCCCGCCATCGGCGCGGCCGGCCCGGTGTTCGAGCCAGGTGAACAGGTCGGCCAGAATCTGGCAGGGGTGGTATTCATTGGTCAAGCCGTTGATCACCGGCACGCGCGAATGCGCCGCAAAGCGCTCGATCTTGCTGTGCTCGTAGGTGCGGATCATCACCAGATCGGTCATGCGGCTGATCACGCGCGCGCTGTCTTCGATCGGTTCGGCGCGCCCGAGCTGGCTGTCGCCGGTGGTCAGGTGCACCACGCTGCCGCCCATCTGGTACATGCCGGCCTCGAAGCTGACCCGGGTGCGCGTGCTGGCTTTCTCGAAAATCATGGCCAGCGTGCGGTCGCACAGGCTGTGGTGCTTTTGGTAGGTCTTGAACTTGCGCTTGATCAGCCAGGTGCGCTCGAACAGGTAGGCGTACTCGGCGGCGCTGAAATCCTTGAATTGCAGGTAGTGCTTGAGCGGCGGGGCGGCGGGGTTCATGGGCGCGGGCTCCAAAGGCGTGAAGGGGGGTGCAGGGCGTTGCTGAGCGCGGTGCAGGGCGGTTTTAGGCCGCGGCCGCCGGTGTTTCAGCCAAAAAAGCCTTGATTTGCGGCACCAGCAGGGCGGCGATCTCGTCGGCCTCGGCCGCGCTGAGGATGAGCGGCGGCACCAAGCGGATCACGCGGTCGGCGGTGACGCTGATCAGCAGCCCGGCCTCGGCGCAGCGGTTCACCAGCGCGGCGCAGGGGCGGTCGAGCTCGATGCCTATCATCAGCCCCTTGCCGCGCACCTCGCGCACGCCGGCCACGTGCAGCAACTGCGTGCTCAGCAGCGTCTGCAACTGCAAACCCACTTGGGCGGCGTGCTCCAGCAGCCCGTCTTCTTCCATGATGCGGATGGTTTCGATTCCCGCGCGCAGCGCCAGCGGGTTGCCGCCAAAGGTGCTGCCGTGGTTGCCGGGCTGAAACAGGCGCGCCGCTTTGGGGCCAGCCACCACGGCCCCGATCGGCACCCCGGAGCCCAGGCCCTTGGCCAGCGGCATCACATCGGGCAAGATGCCGGCCCACTGGTGCGCAAACCACTTGCCGGTGCGCCCCATGCCGCACTGCACCTCGTCGATCATCAGCAGCCAGTCGTGGGTGTCGCACAGCGCGCGCACTTGCTGCAGGTACTCGGTGCTGGCCGGGTTGACGCCGCCTTCGCCCTGGATCGCCTCTAGGAACACCGCCACCACGTTCGGGTTGCCCGCAGTGGCGCGGCGAATCGCCTCGGCGTCGTTGAGCGGCACCCGGATGAAGCCCTCCAGCAGCGGCTCGAAACCGGCCTGCACCTTGGGGTTGCCGGTGGCGCTCAGGGTGGCAATCGAGCGGCCGTGAAAGGCTTTTTCATAGACCACGATCTCGGGCCGGTCTATGCCCTTGTCGTGCCCAAACTTGCGCGCCAGCTTGAGCGCGGCCTCGTTGGCCTCCAGCCCGCTGGAGCAGAAAAACACATTGCTCAGGCCCGAACGCTGCACCAGCATTTGCGCCAGCTCCTCGGCGGCGGCGTGGTAGTAGTAGTTGCTGATGTGCATCAGGCGGCCGATCTGCGCTTGCAGCGCCGGCACCAGCTTGGGGTGCGCGTGCCCGAGGGTGTTGACGGCGATTCCGCCCAGCGCATCCAGATAGACCTTGCCGTTCACATCCCAAACCCGGCAACCCTGGCCGTGCGAAAGCTCGATCGGCACCCGGCCGTAGGTGTTCATGACGTGCGCTTGCACCGGGGCGGCTGGGAGCATGGATCGGGTCCTGGTCGAAAAAAAGGGTTTGCTAAAAAAAGGGGCTGCCTACAAGGGCGGAGCAGGCGCGCTGCCAAGCCGGCCGGGCGCAGCAGGGTTAATTGTAGGCGCAGCAGGGGGCGCAGCAGCGCTGGTGCCCCGGTCTGTTTTGCGTGGCTAGATGGCCTTCAGAGAAGGGAGGCTCCTGGGAGTGCACCCAGTCCAAACGTTTCAACTCGAAACCGATCCGGATTTGGCCGAGCGGGTAAAAGCCTTTGTGGGCCGATTCGGGCGCTTGCAAGACACCCGCGTCTAGTGTGTGGTGCTGCACACCGCTTTGCGCGACTACAACCCCATGGCGCGCGACTTGGTGTTCGGTTTTGCGCGCGACATCGATCTGTCAGAAGATTCGGCCACGCGCTCCAAGCGCAGGTTTGAGCGCAACTAGAGCCCAAGAAAAAAAACCGCCCGCAGGCGCGAGGCCAGTGGCGGTTTTTTTGCGATTGAGCGGGATTTGCTGGCAGCGCACCCGGTTCAAACGGCAGGCTGTAGAGGGTTTGCAGCCCCCGAGCCTGGGCGGTCGGTCTGAGTTTGACTCAGGCCGCTGCGGTGCTGGCCAGGGTTTTCACCTTGGCCGACAGGCGGCTCTTGTCGCGAGCGGCCTTGTTTTTGTGGAAAATGCCCTTGTCGGCAATCGAGTCCACCACGCCCTGCATCTGGGCAAAGAGTGCCGAGGCTTGGGTTTTGTCGCCAGCCAGAACGGCCTTTTCGACCTTCTTGACGGCGGTGCGGTATTGGGAGCGCAGCGAGGTGTTGGCGGCGTTGAGCTTGACGTCTTGCCGTGCGCGTTTGCGCCCGGACGCCAGGCGCGGGTTCTTTTTCTTCGGCTTGGTGGCCATGTGGGGTTTCCTTGAGTTGTTTGTGGATGTTGCCAGCAAAGCCAAAGATTATAGCCGGAATAACCGATTACAGGTGGGTAGGACGCGTTCATATTAATGTCTTTGCAGTTTGTCAAGTTGCTGTAGGGTAGGGCGGCATAAAATGCGCAGACCTAGATGGTTTTGCGCCTAGGCCAGACCCGCGCGCCGTTCGAGCGAGCGTTTTTAACCCCTGCGTTCATCGATGCACACTTCACCCGATCCACTCAGCGGCCCGCAGCCGCTCCAGGCCGCAGCCGGTGCGGCGCCTGCTGCTTCCGATCGCCCGGTACCCGCCGGGGCCCCGCTGCCGCACCGCAAGGTCATTCGTGGCTGGATCAGCCCGCTGGCCGAGCGCCGCACCGCCATCGCGGTGGCGCTGCTGGTGCTGGATTGGGCCATTTTTGCCGCCCTGATTGCCGGCACCATTTTGCTGCAAGCCTGGTGGGCCAAGCTGCTGTGCGCGCTGGCGGCGGGCTTTGTGATCGGGCGCCTGTTCATCATCGGGCACGACGCCTGCCACCAGAGCTACACCCCGCACCGGGGCCTGAACCGGGTGCTGGGGCGCATCGCCATGATCCCCTCGCTCACGCCCTACAGCCTGTGGGAAGTGGGCCACAACGTGGTGCACCACGGCTACACCAACCTCAAGGGGGTCGATTTCGTCTGGGCACCCCTGAGCAAGGCCGAGTTCGAGGCCCTCTCGCCCGGCCGCCGCGCCTTGGAGCGCATCTACCGCAGCGGCTGGGGCCCGGCGCTGTACTACCTGATCGAAATGTGGTGGCTGCGCATGTTCTTCCCGCGCAAAACCTATATGGGCACGCAGCGCCCGGAGTTCCTCTGGGACGGGGTGTTCGTCTCGGTCGTGGTGCTGCTGTGGAACGCGGGCCTGGTATCGGCGGCCGTGGCCACCGGGCAGCCAACGTGGCTGCTGATCGTCATGGGTTTCGTGGTTCCATTTCTGTTCTGGAACGCCATGATCGGCTTCGTGGTGTATGTGCACCACACCCACACCAGCGTGCAGTGGCACGACGACAAGCACCTGTGGGCCAAGGCGGCACCCTTTGTTTCGACCACCGTACACCTGCAGTTCCCCTACCGCATCGGGGCGCTGGTGCACCACATCATGGAGCACACCGCGCACCATGTCGATATGAGCGTGCCGCTGTACCGGCTCAAGGAAGCGCAAAAGAAACTCGAAGACATGCTGCCTGGGCGCATCATCGTGCAGCAGTTCAGTTGGCGCTGGTACTTTGATACCGCGCGCAAGTGCAAGCTGTACGACTTCACCCAGCGCTGCTGGACCGATTTCCAGGGCCGCCCGACCAGCGACCAGGCGCCGTCTTACGCCGCTTGAGCCCCGTTGCCGTTGCGGCCCCGGCCCTGCGCGCAGCGCGACCCAGCGCCCCGGTGCGCCATCAAGGGCACAATTGCTGGCCTTGTGGGCGCGCAACAACAGGCCAGCTTCGATTTTTTTCTTTTTGTCACGATGTGGTGCGACAATCCGCCTTAGATGAATCCTGCTTTTTCTGAACTTTCGCTGGCCGAGCCCCTGGCTCGCGCCGTGGCCGATCTCGGCTTTTCCTCCAT
>Ga0209103_1000073_pt1 | contig 28340 bp, 26 predicted proteins | sample 4C3metaG_FD_184152 | JGI IMG/M metagenome (GOLD analysis project Ga0209103, IMG submission 184152) | Freshwater bacterial and archeal communities from Indian Creek, Illinois, USA - 4C3 metaG (SPAdes) (version 2) | ecosystem: Environmental > Aquatic > Freshwater > Unclassified | place: USA...
GGGGATAATTCCTGATCGTGGCATCCATATCCATTGTTGATCGGTTGTCGATGCCGACAAGCGCTGCAATCAACATTCCGCCTTTTAGGATGAATTTATCCTGATACTTCGATTTAGAAAGTCTCTCCAGGAACCGCTCAAACATATAGTTTTGGAGCACGACCTGAGCAGACATATCTTTCTTCCTGGCCAAATTCCGTATTTTCGCCTTTAAGCTCATGGCGTTCCCACTCATAGTAGTACCTCTAGGTAATTCTTCAGCACAGCGTCAATCTTGAGCTTTTTGGCGTAACCCATAAGCTTCGAGAGATCCGCCGACTTCAATTTCACAAATCGTTTTAAGGCTTCATTCAGGATTTGGACGTCAATGCGATTTCTGCTTCTGATCAGGTCGCAGATTGTTCTTTCGATGTTGTACGTCCTAATTGGATTTCCGTGCGAGCTTTGCACAGTTTCTGCGCCAAGCTCATGAAGCTCCTTTTTGATGTAGTAGATTTTGAATCGTTCTGCCACAGACCCAACGACTTTATAGCCACTTGGCACAGACGCTGCATACTCAAAGGGTGTCCGATCCGAAAGACCATGCAAATACAGAGCTGTTTCATGAGAATAGATCAGCTTCGGATACTTAGTCTGCATGGAATACATTTCATCTACAATGGAATCGGTTGAAACATAAACACCACGATCCACTCTTTCGAGTTTCCCTTCTGCTACCATCATCTGGAGATAGGTTCTGGGAATCTCATAGAGATCCAGATCGGCACTTAATACTGTGCCATATTGCTTTTCAATGAGGTTTTTTTAGCTTTTCCAGGTGACTCATCATCATCACCTCGCTTTACAAGTATACTTATATTGTATTCCGTTTCAGTATATTTGTAAACACATTTATCAACACAGGCACATTGATCCAGAATCACTTGCTCTTCGGGCCGTTCATCCATGCTTCGAAGCTGCTCTTGCTGACTCCTAATGCGCTACATCGCTTCTTTGTGTTTCTCCTCTTCTGATACAAGCATAGCACGGATTCTCGGTGTCCATCAAAAGGGGTATAGCGCAACAAGTGCCTCCTCAACCTTAGGCATATTCGTTAGGCGTCGAGCAAACTCATAAGATATGTTTAGCGCTGGGGTATGTTAGAATGATGTTGATGAGCGACGGGGCTGATTGTAATTGTAGGGGGGACTAGTGTGAGGCAACCCATCATAGAGGTGATCACATCTGCAGCACAGAACCCTCGCAGGCTATCTATCACCGTGTTTGCTCTGTTTTTTTCTTGGCTGCTGGCCTTCCCCTTTGAGGGGCAGATACTCTATTCGCTGGCAAACTACCATGGCATATCAGTGGCTCCGCTGGTGTTTGGCGCGATGATTGCTCATCTATTTGGGCTATTGGCCGCGGGATTCGTCGTGACGAACTTGCAGGGAGCTAAGCGGCTCATGATATTTGCCATAGCCTTTAGTATGGTGGCCTCGGGGGCGTTTTTATTTGCGCCTTCTTTTCTTTGGTTCGCGGCCTTACTCTCGTCGGCCTTCTTAATGGGCTGCAGTGTGGCCGCATGGGGGTTCTACTTTAAACATGGTACGCCAAAAGAGCAACGCATAAAGACCATAGCTGACGCACTGATCGCGGCCAATATATTGATGATACTGCTTAACCTAAGCGCGCTTTATGTGGCTCCGCACTTTGGGCTAGGCATGGCCATGCTAGTTCTGCTCGCGGCCTTTCTTTTCGCCCGTTTGCTCCCTAACAGTGAGACGTCAGAAAGCTTTTCGCCAGAGGGTAAAGGGGAGCTACCTCGCAGCGCCCTCGGTCCTTTGGCCTTTCTCTGCCTGTTTATTGTGCTTATCACCATCAATTCGGGCTTGATGTACCATGTGCAGGGGCCTAGTTTTGCCGATTTGGAGTGGTTGACTAGTTGGTACTGGGCGTTGCCCTACATTGCAGCCCTCTTGGTTTTGCGCAATCTGCCCCGCAGAATGAGCCGCGCGTACAGTCTTTATGTCGCCATCGCCATGGTGGGTTTTTCCTTTATTTTCTTCTTGCTGTTAGGCCGCTCCTGGGTGGATTATCTGGTGGTGAATACGCTGATGATGGGCGCTTGCGGAGTGTTTGATCTGTTTTGGGGGAGCACCTTGGGTGAAATGCTGGAGTTAGGCAGTAACCCAGCTAAAATAATGGGCCTTGGCCTCGCGGCGAATGTCTCGGGCGTGTTGTTGGGCGGGTTTATCGGCGAGGCAATCTTAGGCTCAGGCGGAGGCACGCAAAGCCAGAGCGCGACACTGCTCGCTCTTGGTGTTGTCTGCCTCAGCTTGGTTTTCCTCCCGCCGCTACATAATCGCCTTAGTAGCTTGCTCGTAAACCATGCCTTCTTAACAGGGCTTGCCGCCATGCCAGCTCAAGAGCAAGACAGGCTGGTGTTGGAGTCTAGGCTGTGGAAATTGTTGACGGAGCGCGAGAAAGAAATATCCGCATTGCTCCTCAGAGGCAATACCTACCGCATGGTCGCAGGCGAGTTGCATGTCAGCGAAAACACCGTAAAAACGCACGTCAAGAATATCTACTCTAAGATAGGTGTAAAGAGCCGCGCAGAACTAATGAGTCTATTCATCGACACCAAATCAGCCGCCAAATAGTGTTGCAGTACTGGCACCGGCATAGTTTAAGGCCTCTCACCCGAAAAGGTGAGAGGCCTTTTGGCGTAAGATCACTCGCAGGGGTGAGAGCAAGCAGCACTATATCAATTAAACTTCATCTAAGGGGCTTTCCGCAGACTGCCGGTATGAAATTGCAGGGAGGAGTGGTGTAGGCTGAGGGCGATTAGGCGAAGGCTATATTTATACGGCGGTGTCTGTCTAACTTCTGTCTTAGTATCTATTTTGCTGGTGCTAGTGGCAGGCCAAACCCAAGCGCATCTTCTATGGTTTACTCTTTGCCTGGTGGCAGTCATGGGTGCGATGACAGAGCGGGAGTACAGCCGTTTCATAGCTGCAAGGCTTATTATGGAGAACCAGATAATGCTTATACGACCGGTGGTGATCAGAAGGACAGGCAACAAGGGAGAGCTGTCTTCGCCATACTGCATGGAGGTATTTGTCTCTTGTTTTGGGGTCTGCCTAAATTCAAAGGTCATTGTATTTAACCAGGGCACTGTCCGCCTATTAGCCGTGGAAGTAGGCCAGAGCCATATTGTTATCACTTACGGTACAGACAAAGAGCAATATGAGGTTGTGCTCCTCTGTGATACCCTTGACCAAGCAGCCTTTGAGGAAGTATCACGTAAGTTCTATTATGAGACTGGAATCATGCCGCATAGGGGAGGGATGCGAACTGAGTAAATTAGGCTTAGTACTGCTTGGCGCGGCGTTTATCCTCTACGGGGCTTGCCACCTGGCCCTAGGCGTTGTGGGGGAGAAGGCTACCGGCGTCATTACGGGCATTCGCCGTCAAGGCGGAGAACGCGGCGAGAGTGTGCCTAATCAGTACACCTACAGCGTCTCCTATGCTTTTGACTTGCCTGACGGACGCAGAATAGAAGGCTCTACCACAAGAGTTAGCGGCGCGATCTACGTAAAACCACGGGGCACGAGCACGACCAAGATCCGCTATTTCGCGTGGGCGCCGTATATTAGTGCGCTAGAGGAGGATACAAGGCTCAATGTTGGACAGCCAATCGTTATGGCTGCAGGTGCATTACTGATTGCTGTAGCGACCGCAAAAAAGAAAGGATGATTTCGCGTGGAGTTTAGTAAGTTGGTCCCTTATGTTCCGCAGCCGATGTCATTAAGTGCACCTACTGCTCCTCTCCTGCCAAGCAGCGTGCCCACAGAACAAGAGACCTTGTTTTCTTGGCTCAGGGAGTTAGCGCGCGTAGGAGTTAAGACTTTGCCTGCTATGTCCAAACAACTGACAATCCAGCTAGGCATTATCGTTGCCGTTAATCTCGTCCTCTGGCCTCTTAAGACCTACACCTTGCCTGCGCCCTTAAGCTCGCTGGTGATGCTGGCCGTGTTTCTCACCGCCACTTACAACAATGTCATCCCGAAGACAATCTACTGGGTGATAGTTTTTACTTTTGGGTCGCGTTTGTATAAGAAAATTAGAAAAGACGGGTTGGCCATCTCCCTGCAGCCTATTCGACAAGTCATGCCTGAGATTAAGCAGGCCTACCAAGCGCTCGGCGAAAGAGCGCAAGTGTTGCTCTTAGCTGGTGGCGGGATAGGGCTAATTGTTGCCAACTACTTCGCCAGTTACAGCCGTTTTTCCGGAGCACGCAACAAGTTTGACAAGTATTTTGTCGTCTTAGTAGTTTCCTTTGCCGTGAGCTATATTTTGGGGGAAAGCAAGCGGGGTTGGCTGTTTAAGTTTGGCAGGCTAGCAGCCAAAGATTTTTCTCGGGCGCTCAGGCGACCTATAGCTTATAGCGACGATTATACCTTTCTTATACTTAGTGGCTTTGTGGGCGGATTGCTGCTCGATGCCCCCTTGATAGCAATGCAGTTGATGTATGGCGGATATATTTTGGGCGTAATAGCACTTTTTGCCGCCTTTGCGTGGCCCCGTGTGCGCCGCACTAGGAGAGTATCGTGATTACCGTAGTAGATCGACGGTACCGCTATGTGGCGGCCTTTGATCCGCAGTTTGGCCTCAGCATGCGCTCGAGCGTTATTGATTTGTACGGTGTCGACACCGATAAAGACCCTTTTCGCGCCAGTTTTCCTGAGCTCTTAGATATTGGTATCATGGGGCATTGTGCACATGGACAAAGCGGGCGCTGCTTGATGTCTGGGGTAGAATGTTACCAAAACGGCGATAAAGATACCCAGCCGAATATGGCGCTGTCAGAGTTTAAACGGATCATAGATGAGTGTCGGGGGCGTACATTTCAGGTTGCCTTGGGCGGACGCGGCGACCCCGATATGCATGAGCAGTTCGAGGATTTTATCTCCTATGCCAGTAAAAGTGGCGTGGTACCAAATTTTACGACCTCGGGGTATGCGTTGCGGCGCGAGTTAATGCCTGCGATTGAGGCTTACTGTGGGGCTGTAGCGGTAAGCTGGTACAGAAGCGACTATACCCTGAGCGCTATCGAAATGCTACTCGCTGCCGGCATCAGGACTAATGTCCACTACTGTTTGAGTAATGCAACTATCGACGAGGCCATAGAGCGTATGCAAAACAACGGATTCCCCAAAGGCATCAACCGCATTATTTTTCTCCTGCACAAGCCAGTAGGTCGGGGTAGCAAGGCCAATGTGTTGCATAGCGATGATTCTCGGGTGAAGACTTTTTTCTCGCTGTTTGATGAGAATGAGCATATTATCAAATCCGGGTTTGACAGTTGTAGCGTGCCGGCACTGCTAAATCACACTACAAGGATCTGGCCGGCATCAATTGAGCCTTGCGAAGCCGGAAGATTTTCAGCCTATATAGCGCCTGACATGACTCTCTACCCCTGCAGTTTCGAGCGAGACCCCTTCTTTGGTGTCTCCTTGCGTGGTTTAAGTCTTGCCGAGGCATGGGACAGCGACCAGTTCAATCAATTTCGCGGCAGGTTTGTGGGCAGATGCCCGTCTTGCCAATCCTACGAAATGTGTTTCGGAGGGTGTCCGGTATTGCCTGAAGTAACTTTATGTGCCAACAAGGGCCGGTAAAGGAGGATAGTTATGAAGGTCAAAATCGATTTTGTCACGAACTCCTCGAGCGAGAGTTTTGGGATTGTTGCTATTGATACCGTAACCTCAGTGGTGTCGGCTGGGGGTCTATTGGTGATGATTGAGGCAGCCAAGGGCATGCTTTCTAGCAGGGTGCAAGGGTCGATGCTGGGAGATGCCAAGTCCATGGCGCAAAAAATCGCTGAGGGGGTCGGCAAAGACGCTGAACTCAACCAAGAAGCTGTTATAGATGGCTATAGCGAAGCAGAAGCGAGTATCGACAGTGAGGCCGCGCAGATTCAAAGTGAGATTGACGAGTACAAGAAGCTGTGGGAAGACTCAGAGGCAACTGCCGACAAGACAGACCCAGGCTACGACAAACTTAAGAACCAATACGAGGAGTATGTTAAGTATTTGCAGGACTCTCTTAAGCAAAAGGAGTACGAGAAATACCTCGTGCAGGTAGATAAGGCCGAAAAACAGGCAGAAATCGAGGCTAAAGGGGAGTGGATTAAACAGCGACAAGTTGACCTCATTGCCGTCAAGGAGGAGAAAGCCCTGCTCCTAGCCACACATAAGGGTTATGGCGGAGCTGGGTACGATGTTTCGGACATTGAGAGGCGGCTAAACCAGTTGGAAGAAAATGAAAAGAACTTGGCGAAAACCCTGGCCGAAAATAATGCTCAAATTGACTACGTCGCGCGTGACAGGGATAGCGTGGGTCCAGGGGCAGCCTTTAACAAGATGGTTAAAGATTTAGCTCAAAAGAAGGCTGATGCGGAAAAAGCGATGATCTATGCCGAAGAAGGTCGCAGAGCGGAAATCGCGGCTAAAGTAGCCAAGGCTGAGGCAGAGCTTGCACAGGCCATGAAGGCTGAGAGCCGCTGGGATTTAGCTACTAAAGCCGCAGAAGGGGTGCAGTTCGGCGCGGACGTAGCCATAGATGCTCTATCGCACATTACAGGCCCCGCTGGCAAGCAAATAAAGCTAGCTTACACTGCGGGTAAAAATGTGGCGAGCGGTCTCGGTGAGGGCATGGCCGACCCTAAAAATGCAGGTAAGCACTTAGCCAAGGGCATAATTGGGGCCGTGACTGAGGTGGCCAAGGACAAGTTCCAGGACGGTCGACTTACTTCAAAAATGAAGGGCGCCCTAGCTGGAGTGGCCAACGAATCTCTACAAGGGGGGATCGACGCTAATATCAAGGGGGAGAGCGTTTTAGAAGGCGCACTAAAGGGCGCAGGCAAGGGTGCACTAGATGCCGTGACGGAGCATGGGATAGACACCGCAATTAAGAAGGCCCCAGCAGCCTTTACGAGCCGTGTGCCCATGCCCAAAGGAACTAGTGTCGACGTGGGCGACTTCTCGGTCTCCCAAATCATAAACAACAATCCGTTGTCTAAAGGACTGCTAAAGACGGGCGGACGCGAAGTTATCTGGTCCAAGGGCAAGGATATAGTCAAAGGAGCGCTTGTTGACTCTATCGGTCAACCCCTTGGGTTTGTGAATAAGGAGGGAGGGCAATAATTATGGCTACGACATACCGCATTTCTCCGGCAGGGTTTCGGTGGCTATCGCAGGCCTTTGACCATGTTAGTTCGATCTCCCCTTTGTTGAGACAAAGAGAAGACGAGGTACAAGTAGAGGAGGCTGTAGTTAATGAACTTGTAGCTCAAGAAGTCATTTCGTCTGACGGCGCCATAACAGCTACAGCATCGGTTGTACTTAAAGTGCTGGCTGAAGCAGAGTCTTTCTCGCGCATTCGCATCTTAGGCACCATGTCGGCGGTAGATAAAGTAACCTATTTTCACAATAATCTAGCCTGTTCTGTTGATAGCGGGAATAGTGCCTTTGAAATTACCATGCCTCCATGCACGACAGAAGCGGGTTACGTGCTTGCGGAATTTACGGGAAACAGTCGATTAGTGAATGTTGAGTACCGGGCCGTGTTTTCTTTGTCACTGGCACGCGCTTTCTTGGCACTAGTCGACCTGGTGCGAATCCGTTCACTAAAAATTATCGCTGGGGAACAAGTCCAGCTCGGTTGCACGTGGGCAGAGATATTGGAGTGGGCGATGTCTAGGCAACAGGGATACATGGTCCTATCGCGCAGTTTGCAAGACTTGGTGGAGCAGAGTCGGCTCTCTGAAGCGCTGCCTCCATCAGCACTTGATGAACTCATTAGTAAGGGCATGGTGCGACAAGAGGGAGAGTTGTACTTCTTGCTAGGTGAGGCCTTGGAGTTGGCGACTAACTTCCTTATTCCGGAGTATGTCTTCAACATAAGTTATGGCCAAGTAAAGTCGGCCGCGGAAGTTGTGCGCTCGGAGTGCAATGTGGTCTGCTGTGGAATGCACAACCTACTCTACATAGAGTGGCTAGGGAACGACGGCTTTGCGCTAGAAACTATGTCCGGCAGCAACGTGCTGGGAATGCTACTAAATGCCTTGCACTAGTTGCGTATTTATAGGCGTGACTTATCCTTGACAGTGAAGCCTAGGCTGTGAAGCGTCTGACCGTACATTCCTCGCATTTCGTAAAACAATGGCACATTGAGCCCTGTTTCAAGCGGGCTCAATGTGCCATTTATAGGCAGCAGGACGACAAGATCGGCGGGTGCATGGTTAAACACTTGCCTTGTAAATCCCCGAGAAACCAGGGGGGTCTCGTTCTTAGCGTCGTAGCGCCAGAATCCAGTTTATCCAACTCACGACCGTTGACGCCCTGCGCATAAGCGTGCTGTCTGCATCAACACGATATAAGTTGCAGGTTCTCATAACGGCCACGATGTCATCCAGGGATGGCATCTCGCCGTGAACCAAGCGTAGGCGTAGAATTTCGTTGAAAACTCTGTGGCGCAATATGTAGGTGACCAATTGCAATTGCCTATCCTTGTAACCAAGCCGGAGCAACTTTTGTCCTTCGGGGGTCAGGGAGTACGAAGCTTCGTTGCCTGCCTTATCAGGTTTTGCTATTAGACCGAGATACCTGCCGGCATTGGCATAGTAGTCGGCCTGTCTGGCGTCAAAGGAGTAGTTCAGACTGATGTCCTCCCTAGTTCTATCGCTTTGTCTTAGAAGTTCGCAAAGGTTGACTACCCTTTCAAAGCTGTCCGCTTGCGGAAATGGAACCTCAGGCTCGGGGAGGGGGGACACATTGCACTGAATGGATATGATCTCCTCTAGGGAAATGCTGACGGACTCAAGGCTGTAATGTCGATGTTTTACGAGAGTCAGGGAGTTGTACTCATCTGGGGAATCAAATCTATATTCATAGAGATGGTAGATCCCATTTGAATACACTAAAAATACGGGAGTGACCGGTTTGCTGACCCTGCCACGCCAAAGTTGATACGGATAGTACAATTGCCTCACCAGAAAATCCTCGGAAAGAAAGCTCTTGGCCTCAACTATGGCAAGCTGGCGGACACCTTCGTAACCTCCATCTATTTCAACTTGAGAGTTGGTCACAGTGAGATTCACTGGTTGTCTAGTTTTTGTGTTCATAATGCGGCATGAGAAAATAGCGGAACTCATTCTACCGCTGACGGTTGGAAGAAGCCCCTCGTCTTCCACAAAATGTGCAACTATTCCTGAAGCGTACGCACAATTGAGGGCCAGGGCCTCGCTGTTTATGTCATCGACTGTGATGCTACTGATGTGCTCAGGCAGCGACGCTGAAATAATGTCAAAATTGTTTTGTACTACAAATTTCTTGTACGCATCGAAATGCGAGATAGCATAGCTGCCGCGGGAAATTGGGAGAATAGTGAGGTCATTTTCCTTGAACAGCCTTGGTAGATTGATATGGTGATCAAACTTGGTCATCAATCTTGCTTCTCTGAACTCGTTAATCTGCATGGCGGTGATATCGTACCGTCCGGTCGTGTTTATTTGTTCTAAAATGCCGTATTTCTCAAACAGTCGCGACCACGCGGCATCATTCTTGGTTGGTTCGCTACTCGTGGCCATAGTTCATTACCAGCACTTCTTCAACTTCGCCGCGCTTATCCGCTTTTGAGTTAATGGCGCGCTTAGCGTGCACTAGCTCGATTCGGTATTGAGAGTAAAGGTCTCTAACAAAGGGGGTGGACGAATTAGATAGTAGGAACTTTACGCCTCTTGAATTGAGTTCGTCACACATGAGTTTGAGTCTTTTTTGCTCACCCTGGTTAAACCCTCCCTTGTCGTAACCAGTGAAGCTTGATGTATCAGACACTGGGTCATAGGGTGGATCCAGATAGACAAAATCGTCCTTGGTAGCGGATTGAAGAGTCGCTGCAAAATCTAGGCATGATAACGAGATGTGCGCTCTCCGGAAATAAGCACTTACAGCTCTTATTATCACGTCATTGACTATGTTCGGATACTTGTAGTGCCCGTACGGAGTGTTAAACTCTCCTGCCCTGTTGACACGAAAAAGCCCGTTGTAGCAGGTTTTGTTCAAGAAGAGCAGCCTAGAAGCCCGCTGCACGGGGGTAAGGGCTCTATAGGCATCCTTATCCCTGTCCTGTTCTCTCACCGCATAGAAATAATCTTCGGAATTTGAGTGTAGTTTGAGAGCATCGATTAACGCCTCTGGCTCGTCTTTAATCATAGTGTAAAGATTTATAAGCTCAGCATTAATGTCGCTAACCACTGCCTTTTGTGGCTGCAGCTCAAACAGCATTGCTCCGCCGCCCAAAAAGGGCTCATAATAGACACTGAAATTATTGGGAACGTACTTTGACAACACATCTATAATTTGTCTTTTTCCCCCTACCCACTTGACTACAGGGCCTACCAGCCAGTGTTTTTCCATTGTAATCCCTCCGTTTCACCGTGTAATCAATCAGACCACCCGCAACCTACTCATTCGCTTCTCGGCCAATTGTAGGAAATCTGCGCTTAGGTCAATGCCAATGAATCGGCGTCCGAGCTCCAGAGCCGCAACCCCTGTTGTTCCCGAGCCGCAGAACGGATCCAGGACAATATCCCCGGGCCTTGAGCTGGCGCGAATTATGCGTCGTAGTAGGGCTAAGGGCTTCTGCGTTGGATGCCTGCCGTGCGTCTTTTCATTCGGTGGCGTTGTCCCTAATGGCCACATGCTTCTCACTTGTTGACCGGCATTCTCTGCCTTCATGGTATCATAATTGTAGGTGTGTCGTGTAGATTTGTCTCTAGCTGCCCATATCAAGGTCTCATGACTGGCCGTGAAATATCTGCCGCTCAGATTAGGAGAGGCATCTGGCTTGAACCAACAAATGTCATTTAGGATCTTAAACTCAAGACATTGAAGGGCAAAGCCTATTGAATAAATGTTGTGGTATGTGCCAGACACCCAAATAGTGCCATCCTGCTTCAGCACCCTCTTACATTCCCTAAGCCACGACAAGTTGAACGCGTGGTCCTGTTCTAGGCCTTTGGATTTGTCCCACTCTCCTTTGTCTACGCAGGCCCATTTCCCTCCCTGACATGTCCCTCCTCCCCCACTAAGGAAGTAAGGGGGATCGGCAAATACTAGGTCAATAGAGCCTGAATCAATACGTCTAAGGATTTGTAAGCAATCTCCGAGCAGTAGTGTATGCATATAACCACCTCGCCCACATCATATACGAACATATGTTCTTAAATCAAGCTTTTGGCCCTAGAAAGAGAACAAAAAATTGCACCGTGGCGGGGTCCCTAGTGGCGAGGCTAAGCAAGTGTTCATATGAAAACAAAATATACAGGGCTATCCGATGTTTTTCGGACAGCCCTGTTGTTATGCTCGCGGCGGTATTACTTGGCGGACGGAGGGTAGGTCGATACGGGGGTAGAGGTCGCTGAGCTCTGCAATGACCTGAGGTGGGAGGCCGGCCGCCTTGAGTTCTGCTCTGAAGGCGACGATAGCTTGGTTGCGGCACGCCCGCAATCTTAAGCCTGCTATGGCAAGGCGCGCGGCTAGCCCCACGCCGGTAGCAGCAAGGCGCACTAGACCAATCATGCCCATGAGTTAATCCTCTTGGCGATGATGGACATTGAAGTCTTTGCCTATGGTTGTGCCGAAGCTCTTAATGGTGGAGAGATACTCACGAGTGAGGGTAGAGGCGAGTTCTGCATCGATGCCGCTCGCGATAAGCTCTTTGTAGAAGTTGCCTACGGCCTGCCCCATGCTCTTGCCAGCCTCTGGCGAAAAGGCCGTGTCTTTTATGGACTTCATCAGCAGAGGAATCTTTTCGCTCACCACATCAAGGAGCTCGGCAATGTCCTTTACGGGAATCTCTTGATTGTCCTTGGCATCGCCATGGCCTTTGCCCATAATAAATACCTCCATCTTTTTACCTCCCTCAGGCGCATTAGTCAGGTCGTTAAGCGAAGTCATAAGATTGGGCACTTTTTCGCTAACTACATCGAAGAGTTGTTTCATTTCTCCTAGTTGAAAGTCACGTTTGTGCTTGGCGTCGCCATGATCTTTGCTCAAAACAAAGGCCTCCTTCTAGTTGCCGGCTGTGGCCAGAAGCCACTCGTCCAGCGTTTTGCTGTTAAGCTCGGGGAGGGTGAGTGTGCCTAGGGGCACTTGGCCGGTAGGTAGATGCAGAGAAATAGTATTCGTACGCACTCCGAGGCTAGGCAGGTTTACCGGTACGAATGACATCAGCCGTGCTACCAAGTCTAGTGTCGTAAGACCAGCAGTCTCGGACATTGGGATAGGCGTAGTAGCTAAAGCGGGAGGTAGGGCGGAGACTTCGTCGCAGAGCCTCTTCTTAAAACGGGTGAGCCAGGCGAGCTCACTTCGGCATTCTGGGCACGTTGCCAGGTGGAGTATGTATTCATGTCGCTGTCCGGCACTAAGTGTTCCAGCCACAAACCATGGCCCTAATTCACATGCGCTCACTACACATCACTCCTCTGCAGTTTTGACAGCATTGTTTTCTTGGCTAGGGACATACGGCTCTTGACGGTACCGACGGGTACACTTTGTATGGCGGCGATGTCTACATAGGGCAGGCCTGCGTAGTAAGCTAGTAGCACTACTTCTTGCTGTTCCTCCGGCAAGGACTGCATGGCCTCTAATACCGTAAGCCGCGTGTCGCTATTTGTCGCGAAGTCTGGGGCAACGAGGGCGGCAGATGCGGCCGTTAGTGGCAGTACATCTTGCCGCTGCTTACGCCTCTGTTCCCTTGCCTTGTTGACCGCAATACCGAACAACCACGATGATACGGTCGACTTGCCCGCAAAGCTTTTCGCATTCTTCCACACGGTGAGAAAGGTTTCTTGAAGGATGTCGCCGGCCGCATCGTAGTCCTGAACTCTACTGTGAGCGAAGCGGTGGATACGGTCCTTGTAGCGCGTGTATAGCGCGTAGTAACTCTCAGTGCAGCCCTGCCCAATGGCCACGAGTAACACATGGTCATTGTCCATCCCATCACCAACTTTCCTCCGCCTGAAAGTCTAGCCATTTTGCTGCGTTCTCATAGCATATGTGTCGCATAAAGAGAAAAAGGTTCAGTCAAAAAGTAAGAAAACATTAATTTCTGTGCGCGGCCAATCCCAGGAGGTTATTGGTACGCTATGTATAACATTTGCGTAAGGACCGGTAACGCAAAGCGCACGCATACAGAAGCCAAAATACCTTAAGGTGGTGTCGGGCCTTGGTTACAAGGTGGAAAAGTTTCCGCGAGCAGGTCAGCACAAAGCTAGTCAAAATTGCGGTGGTCATTGCGATGGTCGGAGCGGTGCTAATCGGTACGGGGGTAATGGTGGGCGAAAATTTTGCCCTCGTATTTGATAGTACGGAATACGCTGCTAGCGCCCGTGCTAAGAGCCTGCTCAATCAGGGAAGAGGCTTTGCCTGGGAGCTTTTTACGAGCTATCCGGACCCCGCGCGTCAAAGAATGGCCCTATTCAACTTATCTGATCCAGTCCCGTTCTTCTACTATGTCCAAGAAGGAGCCAGCCCTGTACTGACAAACATCGGCGATGTAGGTGATGTGCAGGCATTTTTTCAGTCACTGCCTCTTTTCAACAGAGTTGAGAGCACAAAAACAAGCCTTATCATCTACATCGGTGTGTCCGAAACAGTTTTCGCGGCGGAAGCTGCACAATATGCTGCCGATAGAGGACGCGTATCGGCAGCCTTTGTCGTCATCATGGTAGGTTTGCTGTGGCTAGCACTAGGAACGCTTGGGTTTGCCTATGCCACCTGGCGTTCTGCTGCGCACACTGTGGCACAGCCGCGCTGGTGGGATAAAATACCGCTCGACCTAGGGCTAGGAGTTCTTTTGTGGCTGAGCTTGGCAAGTGCCTACATGGTGCATGGATTGCGCTTTGCCTTTCACCGCGAGGAAACATGGGGGTGGCTAGCGTCCGGGTTGCTATTAACAGTGGCGCTGACCATGGCAGGCCTCTGCTATGTGTATCTGGCGGCTAGACAGCTGCGGGGCAGACGACTATTAAGGCAGACGCTCGTCGGGTCGCTAGTCTATGGTGTAAAAAAACTACTTGATGTCGATTCTGCGCCGCGCTAGAGAGAGAGCTGCGCAGGAAGCGGGGACGTTCTTGTTGCTACGACCATTTGCTGATTCTTTTTTCCAAAAGCCGTCGCGGCTACGAAATCAGCGACTGCTCCGCCTAGGTGCGGCGTGGATGGCCCTATCGTCTAGGCCTAGCACGGCTTCTAGGAAGGCCTCGGAGATGGTGGGGTGAGCATGGATGGTGCGGGCGATGTCGTTGACGGTGAGTTTGTGTTCTACGGCTAGTGCCGCCTCATGGATGAGGGAGCTCGCATGGGAGCCTAGTACATGGACGCCGATTACCTCTTTACTAGGCTCGCGTGCTAGTACCTTGACTAAGCCGAGCTCTTCTCCCATGGCCACGGCCTTGGAGTTGGCCCCTAGCATAAACTTGCTGACCGATATGGGGATGCCGCGCGCTAAGGCCTCTTCTTCGCTTAGACCGACAGTGGCAATTTCGGGCGAAGTAAACACAATGGCCGGCACACAGTCGTAGTTGATGTGTCCGTTAAGGCCAAGGATATTCTCCACACAGGCCTTGCCTTCTTCGGAGGCCACATGCGCTAGCATATGCCCGCCAATGACATCGCCGATGGCATAGACACCTTTAACATTAGTGGCGAACTTTTGGTCAACCTTAATGCCCTTACGGTCATACTCTACACCGATGGCCTCGAGATTTAGCCCCTCGATATTGATGCCGCGCCCGGTCGCTAAGAGGATTTTCGCGGCGGAGAAAATCTCCGGGCCGCTCTGGCCTAGGGCTAATACTTCAAGCAAGCCCCCCTCAGCTTGGCGTATTTCCTGTACTTTCATATTTGTCGCTAGTTTCATTCCGGACTTGCGCAATGAGGTGTTGAGGCGGAGGACGAGGTCTTTGTCTACTTGGTGGAGGATGCGGGGCATGAACTCAATCACGGTGACGTCGCTGCCAAAGGAGTTAAAGATACCGGCAAATTCCATGCCGATGACCCCGCCGCCGATGACAATTAAGCTACTTGGGATTTCACGTACTGCTAGGAGTTCGGTGCTGTTAAGTACGCCGGGGAGGTCGCTGCCCAAGATGGGAGGCCTAGTCGGGACGCCGCCTGTGGCGATAATGATATGCTCAGCTTGCAAGGTAAATTCTGGTCCCTCTGGCGGGCTGACGATTACCTCGCGCGAGGAGGCGAATTTAGCATGGCCCATGATGTGCTCCACCTCGTAAGCTTGAAGTAGCTTAGCGATGCCCTCGCGCAATTGATTGACGACCCCTGTTTTGCGCTCCTGAATCTTGGCCATGTCGATGGTGAAGCCGCTGTGGATGACGCCAAACTCTGCGCTACGGGTCAGCGCGTGGATAACTTGCGCGTTCTGATACAAGGCCTTGGTGGGGATGCAGCCCTGATTAAGGCAGGTGCCTCCTAGCTGTCCTTTTTCAATCAGGGTGACTTTTGCTCCTAGTTGGGCAGCGCGTATGGCGGCCACATAACCGCCCGGCCCTCCGCCAATAATGACTATATCTCGCTGCAATCATGGTCCTCCTTGTGTTCAATGTCCAGAGTATCTGAGCACCGGCTGCCTCGCGGCCTTTACTTCATCTAAGCGGCCGACCACAGTGGTATATGGCGCGCCTTTGACTAAGGCGGGGTCGGTTTCGATTTCATCGGCAATTTTAAGCATTGCGGCAATGAAAGTGTCCAATACTTCTACTGGCTCGGTTTCCACTGGCTCTACCATGATGGCCTCCTTGACAATCATTGGGAAATACACGGTGGGTGGGTGAAAACCGTAGTCTAGCAAGCGCTTGGCGATGTCTAGGGTCGAACAGCCCTGGGCTTTTTGTCTTTGCCCGGAAAGGACAAACTCATGCATACAGATGCGGTCGTAGGCTACATCATAGCGCTCTCTGAGCTTGTTAAGCATGTAGTTGGCGTTAAGTACGGCGGTCTCGGAGGCCAGCCGTAAACCATCTGGGCCCATGGAGAGGATGTAGGCATAGGCTCGCACCAAGACTAAGAAGTGCCCGTAGAAATTCTTGATACGGCCGACGGATAGGGGGCGGTTGAAATCGAAGTAGTACTTGGTGCCGTCAAATTCCACCACGGGGCAAGGCAAGAAGGGAATAAGGCGCTCCTTTACGCCAATCGGGCCAGCGCCGGGGCCGCCACCGCCATGCGGGGTGGAGAAAGACTTGTGCAAATTAAGGTGCACCACATCGAAGCCCATGTCTCCAGGCCGGGTAATGCCCATAATGGCATTGGCATTAGCGCCATCGTAGTACAGCAGGCCGCCTGCTCCATGCACAATGGCCGCAATCTCGACAATGTCTTTCTCGAATAGGCCAAGGGTGTTGGGGTTAGTGAGCATAAGCCCGGCCACATCGTCCGTCATCAGGCGTTTGAGCTCAGCTAGATCTACCCCGCCTCGCTCATTAGATTTAATTTCGATGGTCTCATAACCGGCCGCGGCGGCTGTAGCAGGGTTAGTGCCGTGAGCGGAGTCGGTAATGAGGAATTTGTTGCGATGTTGCTGCCCATGGTGGCGGTGATAGGCCTTGATGGCCATAATGCCGGCTAGTTCACCATGTGCGCCAGCGGCAGGGACTAGGGAGGTGCGGGCCATGCCCGTAATCTCAGAAAGCAATCCATCTAGTCGGTAAAGGAGCTCGAGGCTGCCTTGGGAAACTGCCTCTGGCTGATAGGGATGTGAGTTAGTGAAGCCCACGAGGCGAGAGACATCTTCATTGATCTTAGGGTTGTACTTCATGGTGCATGACCCTAGGGGGTAAAAGCCGGCATCTACGCCGTAGTTGCGCTGCGAGAGCCCGGTAAAATGGCGGATGGCGTCTACTTCACTTACTTCTGGTAGGCCGGGGGGCTTAGAGCGCAGCATGCCCACCGGCAAGACGGTGGCTAGGTCCACAGCAGGGGTGTCAAGCGGCGGCAGCTGATAGCCGCGTCGTCCGGTTACGCTCTTTTCGAAGATGAGCTTGGTTTCCTTGCGCATCTACTGCACCGCCCTTCTTACGAGATGATCTATTTCTTCCTTGGTGCGCTTCTCGGTTACGGCCACTAGCCAGTGGTTTTCTAGCTCCGGGTAGTCCTTGCCTAGATCGTATCCGCCCAGGATATTGTGCTCTAGCAGTTCTTGGTTAAGTTCGGCCACAGGGCGCTTTGACTTGACGACAAACTCGCGGAAGAAGGGCGCAGCGAAGGCCGGCTCGAACTGCCCGGTCTTAATTAGCGCCTCGTAGGCGTAGCGCGACTTGCTGACGCATTGTTCTGCGACCTCGCGCAATCCGGCCTTGCCCATCACACTGAGGTAGATGGTAGTGGCCAGCCCCACGAGAGCGTTGTTAGTGCAGATATTGGAGGTGGCTTTTTCGCGGCGGATATGTTGTTCGCGGGTCTGCATGGTCAGCACATAAGCGCGTTGACCCTCACTGTCATTGGTGATGCCGACGATGCGCCCCGGCATATTGCGCAGTAGCTTCTGGGTGGCGGCCATAAAGCCTACATAGGGCCCGCCGAAAGAAAGGGGCACCCCCAAGGGCTGGCCATCGCCCACGGCAATGTCTACCCCGAGCTCGCCGGGCGACTTTAGGATGCCAAGGGAGATTGGGTCGACGCTCGCGATCATCAACGCGCCAGCTTCATGCGCTATATCTGCTGCTCCGGCTAGGTCCTCGATAATGCCAAAGAAGTTTGGGCTCTGCAGGATCACTGCTGCGGTACTAGGGGTGGTGGCGGCCCGTAGTGCCTCCATATCCACCATTCCCTCCTTGTGGGGCACCATCTTGACCATCATCTCGCGTGTGCAGCCATAGGTCTCGAGTACCGCGCGGTGCTCGGGATGAATGGTGCCGGAGACGACTACTTCATTGCGCCGCGTGGCGTTGCAGGCCATCATGGCGGCTTCGGCGAGAGCAGTTGCGCCGTCGTAGACGGAGGCATTAGACACATCAAGGCCGGTTAGCTCACACATCATGGTTTGAAATTCAAATATAGCCTGCAGGGTGCCTTGGCTAACCTCAGGCTGATAGGGTGTGTAGGCGGTAAAAAACTCTTGGCGCAATAGCATATGGTTAATGATGCTCGGCCCGTAGTGGTCGTAGGCCCCGGCGCCTAGGAAGCAAGTATAATTTGAGGCACCTAGGTTTTTCTGCGACAGGGCGCCGATATGCGCGATTAGCTCGAGCTCGGAGTGGCTCCTAGGGACATCTAGCGGGCGCTTGAGGCGAATTTGGTCAGGAATCTCCACAAAGAGGTCCTCGATGTTCTGCATGCCCAGCGAAGCGAGCATGGACTGTCGCTGCTCATCCGTATTTGGGATGTAACGGTGCATAATTCTCCTCCTTACTTTAGTGTATTTTTGTAAGCTAGCGCATCGAGAAGCCCTGCTAGCGCGGATTTGTCTTCTAGATTGACGGCCATGATCCAATTGGCATAAGAGTCGCTGTTAAGTAGCCCCGGGTTGTCCTCGAGGGCGGTGTTTACTTTAACCACGGTGCCTGAGACTGGGCAAAAGAGGTCGGAGGCTGCCTTTACAGATTCAACTACGCCGAAAGTAGCTCCCGTGTGTACCGTAGCGCCTAGGGAGGGCAGTTCGATGAAGACAATGTCGCCGAGCGAGGATTGGGCGTAATCGGTGATGCCAATGTAGGCGATGTCGCCCTCGACGCGCACCCATTCGTGGTCCTTGGAGTAGAGTAGTTCAGCGGGGATGTTCATAAGCTTATTCCTCCTTTTAAGTATTGGGGGCTATTTTTTGTATTTCTTTTGGTAAAAGGGGAGGGGGACGCGTCTAGCTTGCAGGAGTTTGCCGCGCACCAGCACCGTTAGCTCTTCATCCATGTTGACTGCCCCGCGGGAAACAAGCGCTAATCCCATGTTTTCTTTAAGGGTAGGGGAGTAGGTGCCGCTAGTAATATGCCCGATGACCTGTTCGCCTTGCATCACCTCGCAGCCATGGCGCGGTATACCTCGGTCAAGCATAGCGAGACCGATTAGCTCGCGGGGAACGCCCGCCTCTTTTTGCGCTCGCAGTGCAGCAGAGCCTCTGCAGGGTATCCCCTTCTTTAGCTTCACAAAGGAGCCAAGATTCGCTTCGAGTGGGGAGATAGTACGGTCAATTTCATGGCCGTAAAGGGGGAGGCCTGCTTCAAAGCGCAGGGTGTCACGTGCCCCTAGGCCTACTGGCACAAGGCCAAAGGCCTGCCCGGCGTCGAGAATCGCGTCCCACAGTGCGGGAGCATCCTCTGCAGCGGCATAGATTTCAAAGCCGTCTTCACCCGTGTACCCGGTGCGCGATACTAGGGCCATACGGTTTGCTACTCTGATTTGTGGTTCAAAATAAAAGAAGGGAATTTTGTCGAGGGGAAAGTCGGTCAGCTTTTGCAGCACCAGTTGCGCCTGCGGGCCTTGGAGGGCGAGCTGGGCATAGTGCATAGACAGATCTTCTATGATTAGGTCGGCAGGAGCATGGCTCTTCATCCAAGCAAAGTCCTTGTCGGTGTTGGCGGCATTTACCACCAAGAGAAAATCCGTCGTGCTGCGACGATATATCAAGAGGTCATCTACAATGCCTCCGTCGTCATCGCACATCACTGAGTAGAGCACTTGCTTGTCCTTAAGCTTTTCTACATCGCCAGTGACAAGTTGCTGCAAGAAGTTGAGCGCGCCCTCGCCCTTAACGGCGATTTCCCCCATGTGGGAGACGTCAAACAAGCCCGCAGTAGAACGAACGGCCTCATGTTCCTTGATGATGCCGCTGTACTGCACGGGCAGTGCCCAGCCGGCAAAATCGACAATTTTGCCGCCTAAGGACTCATGGCGACTAAGTAGAGGGGTTTGTTTCATATGATTTCTCTCTCCATCCATGCGGCGATATCTATGATGATGCTGTTTCCCGTGGCTAGGGGCAGGGTGCGCAAATGCTTAGCGAGGTGGGCTCTCTCGAAGGCAAGGCCCACTAGGCTCTCTGCTAGGGATAAAATCAAGTCGGCTTCCATAGCATCAGAGTAGATCTTTGCTTGGCTTACCAGGCCATTTTTGATCGTGAGCCCTAGTTCCACGCCGCCCCAAGGGAAGCGAGTTTCATAAGTCACGTCAAACCGGGGGTTACTGCCTAGTTGCCAATCCCAGCTGCTGTACTTGGCATAGAGCGTGCGGAATTGGTCGGTGTCTTTGTAGTTGGCCAAGGTGTACGATTCGCCTTCCCCGCCATATTCCTCGCTAAAGGACTTGATCAGGGCTTCTTTCATCATATCAACGGAAAGAGTCGGCACCAGCTCGCTGAGGTTAATGACGCGGGACTTGACGGAAGTTACGCCCTTAGAAGTCATCTTCTGCACGGGCACGTTGAGGTAGTGGCCTAGGACTGAAAGATCCACATCAAGCAAGATCGTGCCATGGTGGTAGGACGAGCTACGACCATGATAGAAAGCATTGCCCGAGAATTTGCGCCCCTCAGCTAAAATATCGTTGCGTCCGCTAAACTCGGCCTCTACTCCCACCGCCTGAGCCGCATGGAGAATAACGCCGAGCTGCCGGTGCAAATCGTATGTGCTGCTAGGCATGAGAAAAGTAAAGTTGAGATTGCCTAGGTCGTGGTAGACGGCCCCACCGCCCGAGAGTCGCCGCGCGAGTTTGCCGCCATCGGTTTGTAGCCTATCGACATGGCATTCGCGCCAAACATTTTGGTTGCGCCCAACCACGACGGTATGCTGATTCTGCCATAAATAAAGCACAACCTCGTCAGGCGAAACACTATCAAGTAGCAGTTCTTCTAGCGCCAAGTTTTCCCAGGGGTCGTAGCCTGTCGCTAATACAAGGCGAGTTCGCATTATTGGTATCACGGCTCCTTCTCAGTCTTCGCCATTGTTAGGTACAACCATTAGATACATGGTTCACAAATAGCAAGAGGGCGGCACTTGCATGCCACCCTCTAGAGATAACATGCAGTTCATTCGAACTCGGCGTTATCTTTGTTCAGCTAAATATTCTGCTATCTGTAAATGTACCATGCCCAGGGGCAATGCGCAACAAGAATTTGGGAGGGGAAGCTGGGAGCGGTGGGGACGGAGCCTTTTGCTTTTTATTGCAACTGGCGCAGGCTGTTGTGGTATATTTTCTATGGAGGTGGGTTATGAAAGAGTTTGAAAACGCGCTGGTGGTGGAGTTTCCCCTAAGAGGCGAGTGGCAGGTCCCTAGTACCCCAGGCAAGTCTGTACCTAGTCACGGCACTGATCAGCTCGGGCAGCGCTATGCTTTTGATTTTGTGCAAGTCAATTGGGCCAGAAAAGACAAGTCCTTTGCCGACAGCACCATGCTGCGCTATTTAACGGTTGGCGTGCCGCTAGAAAAGTGCTACGGCTATGGGAAAGAAATCTACGCCCCCCTAGGCGGGCGCATCCTCCAAGCGGAGGACGGATTTCATGAAAGAACGAACTTGCACTTGATACGCGACTTATGGCTGGCTCTAAAAAGCGCGCTCACGTACAACCCCCATAAAACAAGTTTGCAAACGCTCTTGGGTAACAATGTGATCATGCAGTGTGACCAGAATGTTTTTGCGATGTTTGCTCATATGAAGACGGGTTCGGTCGCTGTTTCTGTCGGCGAGCAAGTAGAGCGCGGGGCTCTATTGGGCCGGGTGGGGCACTCGGGCAACTCCACGGCGCCACATCTTCACTTTCAGCTTATGGACAACAGCGATTTGCTGGTCGCCAAGGGCATACCCTGCCTTTTTGCGGCCTACGAAATATATACGGATGGCAAGTGGGAGCAAAGGCGTAGTGCCGTGCCAAGCGATAAGGACAGAGTGCGCTTTTTAGGCTAGACAAGTCGGTTCGCGCGTATGCAAAAAAACCCACTCCCTTTTGGGTGGAGGGCTGGGCGCTATGGTGGGAGTTTAGGTTATGGGATTTGGGCTTCCCACAGTCGGCACAGAATCGCGGCGGCATGGCAAAGAAATTTTGTCCATCTGCATTATGTAGAATACAAATGCTGAGAAGTACCGCGAAAAATTTGCTGATCCAGAGATCTTCATGAAGATGGGCAGCGGGATTGTCGCCGTTCCCATCAAGCCTAAGAACGGGCTCCTTGTGGACAAACCGAAACAGAAATCCACCGAGCCTGAGCGATAGTTGCCTTAAAAAGCAAGAAGTCTTCTCAAGCGAAATGAATTTGAGGAGGCATTCTTTCAGTAACAAGATTACTTAGGTCATCCGTCTGATAAGTATTTTTGTAAAATCCACTTTCAACTTAGAGACGTTCAATCAGTTCCTTGATAGCATCTAAGACGTCTTCGTAAGTGATCCCGTCTGCATATCTGTAATCCTTAGAGTATTTTAACCACCTAGATCTTAAGGCCTCACTATCGCCGATTTCTTCCAGACGCTTGTTTGTGTTATTGAAAATGTGAGTCGTTTCTCTGTGTGTGGCCGTTGATTTGAGCGCTTCAACAAACACGGAATACGCAAATCTTTGGGTTTTCGTCAGAATATATACATCGTAAAAATCCCTGGGTCTTGTATTCAGCTCGCCTCGCCTCAAAATGGTTTCTACTTTTTCTGCTAAGACGGTCTCGATGTTGTAAGCCCAAACACTAAAGCTGCCTTCTTCAAAAATCCTCTTGAACACAAATAGGATTTCCTTAGGGGTGATTGCATCTCCTGTTGTGATATCAATCTGCATAGGAGTCTTAATCGTATCATACTCGGAAATAATACTCGCTCGATATCCGCCATACACTTCATCGTCCCTAATGGTGTCGATGCCTGAAAATGAGAATGACACATCATCATCAATGGCAATGCTGCAGATTTCCCTGATCGCTTTGGTCAGTGATTCAATGTTTAGGGGATAATTCCTGATCGTGGCATCCATATCCATTGTTGATCGGTTGTCGATGCCGACAAGCGCTGCAATCAACATTCCGCCTTTTAGGATGAATTTATCCTGATACTTCGATTTAGAAAGTCTCTCTAGGAACCGCTCAAACATATAATTTTGGAGCACGACCTGAGCAGACATATTCTTCTTCCTGGCCAGATTCCGTATTTTCGCCTTTAAGCTCATGGCGATCCCCATCATAGTAGTACCTCTAGGTAATTCTTCAGCACAGAGTCAATCTTGAGCTTTTTGGCGTAATCCATAAGCTTCGAGAGATCCGCCGACTTCAATTTCACAAATCGTTTTAAGGCTTCAGTCAGGATTTGGATGTCAATGCGATTTCTGCTTCTGATCAGGTCGCAGATTGTTCTTTCGATGTTGTACGTCCTAATTGGATTTCCGTGCGAGCTTTGCACAGTTTCTGCGCCAAGCGCATGAAGCTCCTTTTTGATGTAGTAGATTTTGAATCGTTCTGCCACTGACCCAACTACTTTATAGCCACTTGGCACAGACGCGGCATACTCAAAGGGTGTCCGATCCGAAAGACCATGCAAGTACAGAGCTGTTTCATGAGAATAGATCAGCTTCGGATACTTAGTCTGCATGGCATACATTTCATCTACAATGGAATCGGTTGAAACATAAACACCACGCTCCACTCGTTCGAGTTTCCCTTCTGCTACCATCATTTGGAGATAGGTTCTGGGAATCTCATAGAGATCCAGATCGGCACTTAATACTGTGCCATATTGCTTTTCAATGAGGTTTTTTAGCTTTTCCAGGTGATTCATCATCATCACCTCGCTTTACAAGTATACTTATATAGTAGCCCGTTTCAGTATATTTGTAAACACATTTATCAACACAGGCACATTGATCCAGAATCGCTTGCTCTTCGGGCCGTTCATCCATGTTTAGAAGCTGCTCTTGCTGACTCCTACTGCTCTACATAGCTTCGTAACCCGGTACCTCTCGCTTTGCGATCTAATGAATTCAAATATTCCTTATTTCCTCCCTGAGCTCTCTGTTTTCTCGCTCAAGTTTCCTCATTATCGCTTCTACTTCACTTATTTCTCCCCTACTGATACAAGCATAGCACGGATTCTCGTTATCCATCAAAAGCGATATAGCGCAATAAGGACAGAGTGCGCTTTTTAGGCTAGACAAGTGCCCTTGCTCGTGAACATTACGCAGGCAGCGTACAGCCGCGAAACTTCGCGCGGCTTTTTGCGTATAATTATGGCGTATGGCAAATTTATGGTAATCGAGGGGGGCAAAACATGGGGGCTACACTCACGCTGCACAATGTTTGTAAGACTTTTGGCTCCACAAAAATCGTGGACGACGTTTCTTTCGCAGTTAATGAGGGGGAGATATTCGGCCTGCTAGGGCCGAATGGTGCGGGCAAGACTACCACCATTCGCTGCATATTAGGCATTATTTACCCAGACGATGGTAGTATAAACTTTAGTTTTGGTAGCGCCATTCGCCTCGCGCGCAACTCTATCGGCTACTTGCCCGAAGAGAGGGGCTTGTACAAGGACGTGCGCGTAATGGATGTGCTCTTGTACTTGGCCAACCTCAGGGATTACTCCCTGCCTAGGGCCAGGCAAAGAGCGCTCTACTACCTCGAAAAATTTGGTCTGCAGGGCCGCGAAAAGGCCAAAATAGAGGAGTTATCTAAGGGCATGGCACAAAAGGTGCAGCTTATTGCCGCTATTCTTCATGAACCTAAGCTGCTGATCCTCGACGAGCCTTTTTCCGGGCTTGACCCGGTTAGCCAAAACATTCTCAAGCAAGAATTGCGTGAGCTGACGGCGCAGGGCACGGCGATCTTACTTTCGGGGCATCAGATGAATGTCTTAGAAGAACTTTGCGACAGAATTTTTATGATGCATAAAGGGCGACAAGTGATCTACGGCCATATCGATCAAGTTAAAGAACAATATGCTGACCACAAATGCACCATCTATGGCGCGAATGAGGGCGTGCCCTTTGAGCAACTGCGCGGAGCCAAACATGTGGAGAGAGATAAGCATCGCACCACGATATTTCTCGAAAAGGACGTCGAAGTGCAAGAGTTTTTGCACTCGCTACCGTCCACAGCCGAGATAAAGGAGCTGCGCATAGATCGTATCTCGCTGCATGATATTTTCGTAAGCGTGGCCCAAGGGGGTGTCGAAAATGAAGGATAGTCTTAAAGTGGCGGCTTGGGAAATCAGCAAAATGCTAAGAAACAAGTCTTTTCTCATCTCCATTCTGCTGGCACCACTTATTATGGTGATGTTTAGCGCCCTGCCCGCCCTGATGGCGCAGGTCGAAGAAGACAGGGGACTGCACCTTTACATCATTGATGAAATTGGTATTTACGAAGCCCTAGCCGAACATGCGCCGGCGCTTAATATTGTACTGGAGCGACACAGGGGTGATGTGGCCACTGTGCGGGCACAAATTAGCGGCCAGCAAGACCGCGCCTACTTGTTGCTCGATGAAAATGTGCTGGCGACACGGCGCGCAACCATCGTGCTAGGGGGCGACGGCAGGCCCACTCTCACAGTTTTTAATGCGCTACTAGAGAGCCTCTTGCGCCAAGTAGCTTTGCAGCGCCAAGGCTTAGAGCCAGTGGCGATTGCCTCAGCCATGGCAACCTTTAGCATTGATATCGCCTCGCTTACCCAGGCGGGCGACCCCCTAGCGCGGGCTGTGCCCGCAGTGTTTAGCGCTATCATTCTGTTTGGTGTCTACATTACGGGTATGATGATTTTGCAGAGTGCCGTGGCCGAAAAGAAAGATCGCATGGCCGAGATAATTCTTTCTTCCGTCAGCGCAGAGAGCCTGATGCAGGGCAAGCTGCTCGGCTACTCGGTGCTCGGCTTGCTACAGATCTTCTCGTGGCTAGTCTTCGGTGCGTTAATTGCGCAACACAGCTACAATATCCCTGTTTTTACCCACCTCTGGACGCCTGCGTTTCCTTTGCTGCTCTTTTTCGCCATAATGGGCTATCTTCTTTATGCCGCTATATTGGTGGCTATTGGAGCAACAATTGACGATATGGCCACGACGACGAATTTTCAGAGCATGATTATGATGATACCCATCTTGCCGGTGCTCTTTATTCAGCCCGTCATGGTTAATCCCAGCGGTATAGTGGCAGTTTTCGGCAGCTACTTTCCTCTCACCGCTGCCGGTGTGATGTTGCTGCGGGTGGCGATTTCGACCACCATGACTTGGCGGGACATTCTCCTGCCATCAGTATTCTTGCTAATTACTTTGTGGGTGGTTACAAAGCTTGCTGGCAAGATTTTTCGCGCGGGCATGCTCATGTATGGCAAAAACGCCACTCCCACAGAAATGTGGAAGTGGCTTGGTCGTTAGTCTGCCCCTAGGGGGCGGCGAGGCCCCGCGCCCGGCTTCTATCCCACTCGCCGCGGGCTAGTCTGCGCCTGTTCAAGGCGTTTTCTAGGGTATCTGTGAACTTGCCAGCGGTGTATAGAGCGTTCCCATATTCATGATTGAGGTAGGTGGCTAGGTCCCGTTGCAGACTCTGGTCTGTGGTCTCGCGGTAGACGAGAAGAGCAGCATTGACTCCGGCCGGGCCTGCCCTTAGCACCGTAACCAAATCAAAACTGTGCAAGGTGCCGGCAATGTAGCGCTGCGCATTGTAATTGGCCACGAATCCATCCAGATTGACTAAGGAGAAGAGAGTGAGCAGCAGTGCGCCGAGAATGGCCGTCAGGCGCATGATGGAGAATTGCCATTTTTGCAGTGCGATAATGGCGAAGCAGATGACCGACAGGAGCACCATAAATATTAGAGGTAGAAGACGCGGCATGGTAAGGCCAAAATTCTCTACATAGAGCATCATCTTGCTAAAGGCCGTAGCGATAAGGAGTATCGTCAGAGCGGAGAGCAGGATGTTAAGGCTCTGCAAGGCCCGGCTCTTGGTGCGCAAGATGTTGCTGCTTAAATTTCCGAAACCCATGACGCTGAGATTGATGACGGCAATGGTGACGAGTTCGAAGAAACCTCGCCTGGCAAATTCAGCGTAGGTCATGGTGCCTATGGCCCGCTCGCCAAAAAAGGCGGAAAAGAAGTAAGTCGTCTGACTGAAAATAAAAGCGAGATACACGGCTGACAAGACGCTCATCACGGTGAGCACAGTGGGCAGTGGCATGATGCGCAGCGTGGCGAGGGAGCTTTCGGCCGCCTTTAATCTATTGTCCTGCGCCTTGGCCTCGTGGGCTGAGCCGGCAATCAAGCCAAAGAGGTAGGAGGCGGTAGGAATCGCCAAAATGAGCTTGATGACTAGCTCGGCGTATTGCATCATTAGACTCTGCCAGGCGGTGACCATGCTGCCCACGAGAGTGCCGAAAGCGCCGCTGTCCGCAGTTAGTAGCAGGGGCAGTACGAAGGTGAGTAGCAATAGGCTGAACGCTAGCCCCAGTATAATGGGCCCCGCTTGCGCCACGAGGCGGCTTTTGTTTTGGCGTAACGCGGCGAGGCTTCGATAATGACTGCCGAAGTGGCGAAAAGACACGCCCAGTAAGACAGTAAGAAAGTCAAACGGTAGCCAGTCACTTGTTCGCCCGCGCAGGGTCATCTTGGTGCTAACAATGACCCAGTAGACAGCAAAGCAGAAGAGAAATAGCGCCCGCCAAACTTCGAAACCGACATTTTGCCACAGGGCAAAACTGAGCCCCGTTAGCTGTAGCATAGCAAACCAAAACCAGCCCTCACGGGATATAGAGATGCCCTTGCCCTTAAAATATAATGCGGTAAGGCTGCCGAATAGCGCGGTGAAGAGCGATACATTTAGACCCCGCCAAGAGAGAAAGAACCAGTGCCAGAAGAGAAAGCCCAGCACGTAGGCGAAAATAGCCAAGATTCCATCTTCACTCGTCGGGCGAAAGGTCGGGCGGGGTAGCGCAGGCTTGGGCAGAACAACCCCCTCGTGCGTCGGTAGCGTTGGCACAGTCAATGGTCTTTCCCCTTTCGTTTTCTTCTGGTAAAAACTCTAAAATATCGCCTGTGGCAGCCTAAGGCCTGACAGATGGCCAGAGACGAAATTTTGCGCTTGGCCATCATCATATCTAAATTCACTACGATAGGCATCGCCTTCTATCAGGCCGAGAGCCTTGCTTTAAGTGAAGTATAGCACGCCAATTATCGGTAGGCAAGATTATTTTATCGTTAAACAATAAATTTCACCAGCAGCCAAGGCTCACAGAGGTTCCCCCCCACGATTTGCAGGAAGCTAGGGCGAAGTGTCGAAATACTTGCTACGAGCGAAATATAAGGGGGCGGTAAAAATGATAAAAAGAAGCGAGTCCATCG
>Ga0209103_1000075_pt1 | contig 28193 bp, 21 predicted proteins | sample 4C3metaG_FD_184152 | JGI IMG/M metagenome (GOLD analysis project Ga0209103, IMG submission 184152) | Freshwater bacterial and archeal communities from Indian Creek, Illinois, USA - 4C3 metaG (SPAdes) (version 2) | ecosystem: Environmental > Aquatic > Freshwater > Unclassified | place: USA...
CACCGCCACCGCCCCAGCCACCGCCCCAGCCACCGCCACCGCCCACAGCGCCCAAGTCTGGCTGGGCGACTCGCTGGGCGAGATGCACGCCTACTACGCCATGGCCGACCTGGCTTGGCTGGGCGGCAGCTTCCTGCCGCTGGGCGGGCAAAACCTGATCGAGGCAGCGGCCTGCGGCTGCCCGGTGCTCATGGGGCCGCACACCTACAACTTCCACGACGCCGCCGAGCAGGCCCTGCACTGCGGCGCGGCGCAGCGCGTGCCCGACATGGCCGCCGCGCTGCCCGCCACCCGGCATTGGCTCGACGACGCAGCCGCCCTGCAGCGTGCGCGACTAGGCTGCGCTGCCTTGCTGCAACAGGGCCAAGGCACAGCGCGGCGCAGCGCGGCCCTGTTGCGCGCCGCGATGGCACCCGCCACCCCGAGTGCTTAGGTGTCGCATCCCTGACGATCATATAGACGCACTGCGCTTACCTTCCTCCCGACCCTGAAAGCTCTGCCTGCCTCGCCTCGTTCCTGTTTCTATGGAGTCGATTAATCAATTGCGAGGAGAGGATCAGGGGTTTTCAACGGCCTGATAGCTGGTGCTGCGCCCACCCGCATCCGATTTGCGCAGCACACCCCGCGCAAGCAGGTCATTGATGTCGCGCAGAGCCGTGTCTGGCGAGCACTTGGCGATCGCCGCCCACTTGCTGCTGGTGAGCTTGCCCGCGAAGCCGTCGAGCAGCAGGTTGAGCAACTTCACCTGCCGCGGATTGAGCGGTGTGCTTGCCCAGCGCTGCCAGAACCGCGCCTTGACCAATACGGTGTCAAGCGTGTGCTGCGCCTGATCGACGGCGCGATGCAGCGTGCCGAGGAACCAGGCGAGCCACGCGGTGACGTCCAGCGACCGTTTCTGGCTCTGCTCCAAGATGTCGTAGTAAGCCTTGCGTTCGCGCTGAATCTGCGCGGACAAACTGTAGAAGCGCTGCGGGCTGCCGTCGGCGCGTGCCAGCAGCAGATCACCGATGGCCCGGGCGATGCGTCCATTGCCGTCGTCGAACGGGTGCAAGGTGACGAACCACAGGTGGCCGAGGCCCGCTTTGAGCAGTGGCGGCTCGTTCGACGCGCCATTCACCCAGTCGAAGAAGCGGATAGTTTCGGCCTCGAGGCGATCGGCGGGCGGCGCTTCGAAATGCGCCCGTTGGCGGCCGATGCGGCCCGAGACCACTTGCATCGGCCCGCTGGCATCGTCGCGCCAGGCGCCGACCTTGATCCTGGAAAGACCGGAGTAGCCGGTGGGAAACAGCGCGGCATGCCAGCCGAACAACCGCTCTTGCGACACCGGTGCATGGCAGTTGGCCGTGGCGTCGAGCACCAGCTCGACCACGCCTTCGACGTTTCGGTCCACCGCAGCCAGGGTGCCGATATCGACTCCCAATCGGCGGGCGATGGATGAGCGCACGGACTCGATGTTGAGCTGTTCACCCTCGATTTCGCTGGTCTTGACCACGTCCTCGGTCAGCGCGGCCAGGCTCGCCTGATCGCACAGCGCCATGCCCACGTCGGCCAGACGCCCCATTAAGAGCCCTTGGGCGCGACTGACCTCGGCCATAGGGCCAGCCAAGGCCGCCCAGTCGAAGCGCCAGTTCGGCCAGTCAGGGGTCTGCCAGATGTATTTGCAATCGCCGCTATTCATGCGGAGATTATGGGCCGCAATCTCCGCATGCGCAAGGTATTCGCTGCATCAAATGCGGTGAATGGTGATATTTGGGCTGCGCCAAGGCTTGCCAGCTCGGTCAGCACCGGGTAAGCCCCAAGCAGGCACAATGTCAAAGCGATCAAAATCGATCAGAATGGGGCTGGGCAACTGATTCCGTGTGAGGCCCGCAGCAGGCCCCAAACCGGCCGGCCCGATTCAGCCCTTGCACGCACCCGGAGACACGCCATGACCGAGAGTTTGCTGTCGCAACGCCTGCTGGCGCTGTTCGCCGCCGCCGCTCTGCTGTTCAATTTTCCGCTCATCGCCTTGTGGGACAGCGCGCTCAAGTGGTGGGGCATTCCGCTGTTTCCGCTGGCCATGTTCACGCTCTGGGCCGTGCTGATTGCGCTGCTGGCCTGGCTGATGGAGCGCAGGCCCGACCAAAACCGCCGCCCAGCCCAGCACAAACCACAGCCCTAGCCCAGCCCACCCAGCCCCATGTCCCCGCTGCTGGTCATCACCGTCGCCACCGCCTACCTGCTGCTGCTGTTTGCCGTGGCCTTTTACGGCGACCGGCGCGCCGCCCAGGGCCGCTCGCTGATCGGCAACGCCTGGGTCTATGCGCTCTCGATGGCGGTCTATTGCACCGCCTGGACCTACTTTGGCAGCATCGGGCGCGCCGCCACCGACGGGCTCTGGTTCCTGCCGATCTACCTCGGGCCGATGCTGGCCATGATTCTGGGCTGGCTGGTGGTGCGCAAGATGATTCGCATCGCCAAGACCTACCGCATCACCTCGATCGCCGATTTCATCTCCAGCCGCTACGGCAAGAGCCCGCTGCTGGCCAGCGTGGTCACGCTGATCATGGTGGTGGGCATCGTGCCCTACATCGCGCTGCAGCTCAAGGGCATCGCGGTGGCCTACGCCGTGCTCACCACGCCGCTGGGGCAGCCCTTCCCGGCGCCGCACAGTTGGTGGCAGGACAGCACCTTTTACCTCGCGCTGGCGCTGGCCGGTTTCACCATCGTCTTTGGCGCGCGCCAGCTCGACAGCAGCGAGCGCCACGAGGGCATGGTGGCGGCGATTGCGCTCGAATCGCTGGTCAAGCTGCTGGCCTTCGTGGCCGTGGGGGTGTTTGTGAGCTTCGTGCTGTTCAACGGCGTGGGCGATATTTTTGCCCGCGCCGCGGCGGTGCCCGAAATGGCCGGTCTGCTCGAACTCGGCGACGACAGCCGCTTTGCCTACGCCCAGTGGTTCACGCTCACGGTGCTGGCGCTGCTCTCGGTGCTGCTGCTGCCACGCCAGTTTCAGGTGATGGTGGTGGAAAACGTGGATGAGCGGCACCTCAAGCGCGCGGTCTGGGTCTTTCCGCTCTACCTGTTGCTCATCAACCTGTTCGTGCTGCCCATTGCCCTGGGCGGGATGCTGTACTTTGGCGCGCAGCCCGGCCTGACGGTCCACCCCGAGACCTTCGTGCTGGCGCTGCCGCTGGCCGAGGGCTGGCTGTGGCTGGTGCTGCTGGCCTTTATCGGCGGTTTTTCGGCGGCGACCGGCATGGTGATCGTCGATGGCATCGCCGTCTCGACCATGATCAGCAACAACCTAGCCGCGCCGCTGCTGCTGCGCCTGCAGGGCGTGCTGCGCAGCCCGCTCGATTTCAAGCGCTGGCTGCTGCAGATCCGGCGCGCCGCCATCGTGCTCATCATGCTGCTGGGCTACCTCTACTACTACCTGGCGGGCGACGCCTACGCCCTGATGGGCATCGGGCTGATCAGCTTTGCTGCGGTGGCGCAATTTGCTCCGGCGCTGTTTGGCGGCATGTACTGGAAGGGCGGCACCCGCGCCGGTGCGCTCAGCGGCCTGCTGCTCGGCTTCGGGCTGTGGTGCTACACCCTGATGCTGCCCTCGCTGGCCAAATCGGGCTGGCTGGACGACGGCTTTTTGCTGCACGGCCCCTGGGGCATAGGCTGGCTCAAGCCCGAGGCGCTGTTTGGCTTGCAGGGGCTCGATCACCTCACGCACGCGTTTTTCTGGACCATGTTCTTCAACGTCGGGGCCTATGTGCTGGTTTCGCTCTGGCGCAGCCCATCGGCGCAGGAGGCCAGCCAGGCGGTGCTGTTCGTCGATGTGTTCGAGCGCACCGCCGCCACGCAGCCGGTGTTTTGGCGCGGCCGGGCGCGGCTCGACGACCTGCTGCCGCTGGTGCCGCGCATCCTCGGCCCCGAGCGCGCCCAGGCCGCTTTGGCCGACTACGCGCGCCAGCGCGGCGTGGCCAGCGTGGCGCAGTTGCCAGCCGATGCGCAACTGGTTCAGCACGTGGAAACCCTGCTCGCTGGGGCCATCGGCAGCGCCTCGGCGCACGCCATGGTGGCGTCGGTGGTGCAGGCCGATGCGCTCGATGTGGCCGACGTGCTCGGCATCTTGGAAGAATCGAACCGCCTGCGCCTGCATTCACAGGAATTGGAAGAAAAATCGGGTTCCCTGGAGCGCGCCACCGCCGAGCTGCGCGCCGCCAACGAGCAGTTGCAAAGCCTGGACCGGCACCGGGATGAATTCATGTCGGCCGTCACGCACGAGCTGCGCACCCCGCTGACAGCGATCCGCGCTTTCTCCGAACTCATGCGCGACGACCCCGAACTCGAAGCCGCGCAGCGCCAGCAGTTTCTGGGCATCATCGTGGCCGAGACCGAGCGCCTCAGCCGCTTGGTGAATCAGGTGCTGGACATGGCCAAGATCGAGTCTGGCCACGCCGACTGGCAGCCCAGCGAGCTGGACTTGGCCGATCTGCTGCGCCAGTCGTGCCAGACCACGGCCGAGCTGCTGCGCGACAAGGGCACCGAGCTGCACCTGCTGCTGCCCGAGCCGGCCGAGCCGCCGCTGTGGGTGCGCGCCGACCCGGATCGCCTCACGCAGGTGATGCTCAACCTGCTCTCCAACGCCGCCAAGTTCGTGCCCACGCCGGGCGGGCGCATCGAACTGCGCTTGCAGCGGCGCGGCGACTGCGCGCGGGTCACGGTGCAAGACAATGGCCCCGGCGTGCCGCTGGCCGATCAGCAGCGCGTGTTCGAGCGCTTTCGCCAAAGCAGCGACGGCCAAGGGCGGCTGCGCGGCACCGGCTTGGGGCTGCCGATCAGCCGCCAGATCATCGAGCATTTCGGTGGCCGCCTGTGGCTGCAGAGCGAGCCGGGGCAGGGGGCCTGCTTCGGTTTCGAGTTGCCGCTGTGCGAATTTCCTGCCGAGTTCACGGCACAATCAGAAGCAAAATCAGAACCAGGAGACCGCAACCATGAACAAAACCCTGTTGATCGTCGATGACGAACCCAACATCCTGCTCTCGCTCGAATTCCTGATGAAGCGCGAAGGCTACCAGGTGCATCTGGCGCGCGACGGCCAGCAGGCGCTCGACGCCATCGCCGCGCTGCGCCCCGACCTGGTGCTGCTCGACGTGATGATGCCCATCAAAACCGGCTTCGAGGTCTGCCAAGAGGTGCGCGCCAACGAGGCGCTCAAATCCACCCGCATCCTCATGCTCACCGCCAAGGGCCGCGACACCGACGTCGCCAAGGGCCTGGCGCTGGGTGCCGACGCCTACATGACCAAGCCCTTCTCGACCAAGGAGCTGGTGGAAAAAGTGCGCCAGATGCTGACCGGAAACTGATCATGGCCCGCCACCAACCCACCGACAAACGCCTGGTCTGGCTGCTGGCCGTGGCGGCGCTGGTCTCCATCGTCTGGCTGCTGTTCACGCTCTGGCTCATTGCCGCCACGCTCACGCCGCCCGATCGCGCCACCGTCTGGGCGCTGGTAGGGCCCAGCCTGCTGCTGGTGAGCCTGACCTGGGGCGCGGGCATGGGGGCGATTGCCTGGGGCCTGAAACGCTGGTTCGGGCACTGGGTCACGCCCTCGGTGCAACTGGCCGAAGAAGCGCAGGTGCTGCTGCGCACCGACGTGGTGCGCGAGCTGCGCCTCAAAGGCAACGTCGAGACCAAGGAGCTGGCCAAGCTGTTCAACCAGTTGGTGGCGCAGCGCGAGGAGCTGCGGCACCAGATGCAAGACAAGGTGCGCGCCGCCGCGCGCGACATCGAGCAAGAAAAATCGCGCCTGGCGGCGCTGATGTCCGAGCTCACCCAAAGCGTGGTGGTGTGCAACCTCGACGGCCGCATCCTGCTCTACAACAACCGCGCCCGGACGCAGTTTCGCGCCCTCTCGCAAAGCCCGCGCCTGGCCGATGGGGCCGAGCTGATCGGGCTCGGGCGCTCGATCTACACCGTGTTCGATCGCAAGCTGGTGGCGCACGCGCTCGAGAGCGTGCAGCAGCGCCTGCTGCGCGGGGTGGCGCAACCCACGGCGCAGTTTGTTACCAGCACCCGCGCCGGGCAGTTGCTGCGCGTGCAGATGACGCCGGTGCGCAGCGTGGCCGAACCCGCTGCTGCGGAGCCGACCTTGGAGCCCGCCACCCAAGCGCCCACCCTGCAACTGGCCGGATTCGTGCTCATGCTCGACAACATCACGCGCGAGTTCGAGGCCGAGGCGGTGCGCGAGCGCCTGGTGCTGGGCCTGACCGAAGGCAGCCGGGCGGCGCTGGCCAATATGCGTGCCGCCATCGAGATGCTCGACTACCCCGACCTCGAACCGGCCATGCGCGAGCGCTTTCTGGCCGTGGTGCGCGACGAGGTGCAGGCCTTAAGCGAGCGCGTGCAGCGCAGCAGCAGCCAAGCCGCCGAGGTCTTTCAAAGCCGCTGGCCGCTGGAAGACATGCTCGGCACCGATTTGCTCAGTGCCGCCGGGCGGCGCATCGAAGAAACGCTGGGCCTGGCGCTCAACCAGAGCGAGGCCGACCCGAATCTGTGGCTGCGCATCGAGAGCTTTTCGATTTTGCAGGCGCTGCTGTTTTTGAGTGCGCGCCTGCGCGACGAATTTTCCATCCGCCACGTCAGCTTGCGCCTGCGCCCCTCGGGCCAAGGGGCCGACAAGGCCGAGCTGGACCTGATCTGGAGCGGCGCCACGCTCAGCACCGAGACCGTGATGAACTGGGAGATCGACCCGATGCGCATCGGCACCGAGGCCAGCGCCTTGACGGTGCGCGAGGTGGTGGACCGCCACGGCGGCGCCTTTTGGCTGGAGCGGGATCGGGCCAGCAACCAGGCTTGGTTTCGTTTTCTGTTGCCGGCCGCTGCGGTGCAAGAGCAGCTCGACAACGCCACCTTCGTGCACCACCAAAGCCGCCCGGAGTATTACGATTTCGACCTGTTTCGCGTCAGCCCGCGCAGCCAGGCGCTCGACGAGGTGCCGCTGGCCGATTTGTCCTTCACCGTGTTCGACACCGAAACCACCGGACTCAATCCGGCCGAGGGCGACGAGATCATCCAGATCGGCGCGCTGCGCGTGCTCAACGGCAAGCTGCTCAAGCAAGAGGTGTTTGACCAGTTGGTCGATCCCGGGCGCGAAATCCCGCCCGAGTCGATCCCGATCCACGGCATCACGCCCGAGATGGTGCAAGGCCAGCCCGGCATTCTGGAGGTGCTGCCCGCCTTTCACGCTTTTGTCGCCGACACCGTGCTGGTGGCGCACAACGCCGCCTTCGACATGCGTTTTTTGCAGCTCAAGGAGCAAAAAACCGGGCTGGTGTTCGAGCAGCCGGTGCTCGACACCCTGCTGCTGTCGGCCGTGATCCACCCTGGGCAGGATTCGCACCGGCTCGAAGCCATCGCCGAGCGCTTCAACGTCACCGTGATCGGCCGCCACACCGCCTTGGGCGACGCCATGGTCACCGCCGAGGTGTTCGTGCGCCTGCTGCCCTTGTTGGCCGAAAAAGGCATCCACACCCTAGGCCAGGCGCGGGCGGCGGCGCAGCGCACCTATTTCGCGCGCATCAAGTATTAGCGCCTCAGGCGCGGGTGTGGCGCTCGATCAGGCGCCGCGCGCTGGCCAGCAAGTCTTGGCCGTTGAAGCCGCGCCGGGTCAAGTCCTGCATCCACTCGGCCTCCACCTGGCGCGAGCGGCGGCGAAACTCCTGCGCTTCGGCCGGGCCAATCACGTTGATGCGGTTGCCGCTGCGCGCCGCCACCATCTGGCGCGCCGGGGCGTCGCCCGCCTGTTGGGCGCGGCCCATTTGTGCCGAGGTGTTCACCCCGGCGTTGGCGTCTATCACTTGGCGCAATTCCGGTGGCAGCGACTCGTAGCGGCGCGGGTTCATGGCCATGACAAAGGTGTTGGTGTAGAGCGCGCCGCCGGCGGGGTCGATCTCGCTGTGGAACTGCACCATTTCGTGCAGGCGGATCGAGGCGATCACCTCCCAGGGCACCAACGTGCCATCGATCACGCCCTTGGAGAGCGCCTCCGGGATTTGCGGCAGCGGCATCCCCACCGGGGTGGCTCCCAGGTGCCCGAGCAGGCGGTTGGTCTGGCGCGTGGGGGCGCGCAGGCGCAGGCCGCGCAGGTCATCGACGCGCGTGATCGGCCGCTCCTTGGTGTGAAACAGCCCCGGCCCGTGTACGTGCAGCGCCAGCAGCTTGACAGCGCGAAACTCCTCGGCCGCGTGGGCCTGGACATAGTTCCAAAAAGCGCGTGAAGTGGCCTCGGCGCTGGTGAGCATGAAGGGCAGCTCGAACACCTCGGTGCGCGGAAAACGCCCCGGCGTGTTGCCCGGCAGCGTCCAGACGATGTCGGCCATGCCGTCGCGCGCCTGGTCGAACAGATGCGCTGGCGCGCCGCCCATCTGCATCGAGGGAAAGCCCTCGAAACGGATGCGCCCGCCCGACTCGCTCTCGACCTTGCGCATCCAGGGCTGCAGCATATTGATCCACACGTGCGAAGTGGCGCTCATAAAGGTGTGCAAACGCAAGGTGAAGCTCTGCTGAGCCAAGCCGATCAAGGCCGGGGCACCGAGCGCCACGGCGGCACCGGTCTGAAGCAGGGTTCTGCGGGGAATCATGGTGGGGGTCCTCTGGCTCAAAAGTGACGCGGGTCGTGGTGTCCGGGGCAGGCCACCGAATGGCGTGGCATGCAGCGCTGCGCAGGAAAGATCGCAAGGGAACTTTAGCGTACGCAGCGATTATCGAGCCGTCCCGGATCGGCCGCCCAGGCTGGTGTAAACCCTTAAGTCGCCCCAGCTATATGGGTTTGGGCATGGCTGCTATGCAGCGTGCGGTGCGGTGGCGCGGGTGCAGCGGGTGCGACTCACGTCATCAGGGGGCAAGACCTGCCGCTGGCTTGAGCCGTGGCGACAAAGCCGCGTATCGCCGCCAGCAGCGTTTCGGGTTGGTCGCGCTGCGGTGCATGGCCGCAGTGGGCCAATTCCAGCAGTTGGGTGTGTTGGGCGGCGCGGGCTATGCCGTGGATTTGCTCTAGCGTGCCGTAGGCGTCGTCTAGCCCTTGCACCGCCAGCAGTGGGCAGCGCAGGCGCGCGAGCTCTGGCAGCAGCGTCCAGTGGCGAAACGCGGGCGCAAGCCAGGCATGGTTCCAGCCCCAGAAGGCCGAATCGGGGTCGTCGTGGTGCTGCGCCAGCCGGGCGCGCAAATGGCCCTGGGTGTAGTCGGTGCGCGCCTGGGCTATGCTGCGCAGCGCGATGGCTTCGACAAAAATGTGCGGGGCCAGCACGATGGCACCGGCAACCCGCTGCGGCCACTGGGCGGCATGGATGAGCGCGATCGAGCCGCCGTCGCTGTGGCCCAGCAACCAGGGCGGCTGCGCCTGGGTGTCGATGCCCAGCGCTTGCAGCAGCGCGGGCAGCACCTCGAGTGCCTGGAGGTGCATGTAATCGGGGCCCCAGCGTTCGTCTGCGGCACGCGGGGTGGAGCGGCCATAGCCGGGGCGCGAATACACCAAGCCACGCCAGCCCAGGGTGTGGCAGAGCCGGGCGGGAAAGTCGCGCCACATGGCCACCGAGCCCAAGCCCTCGTGCAGAAAAACCAGCAGCGGTGCCTGCTGCTGCGCGCTCACTAGCCACTGGTACTCTAGTTGCAGCCGATGGCCACGCCACTCGATCGGGCAGAAAGCGGTCGCGCAGCCCTCGCTGTTCATGCGCTGGCAGACTCCAGTTGGCGCAGCATGAAGCGCTGGATTTTGCCGCTGGCGGTTTTGGGCAACTCGTGTACGAAGGCAATCTGGCGCGGGTATTTGTAGGGCGCGAGCTTGTCTTTGACAAAGGCTTTCAGGGCGGCCTCGTCGGTGTGCTGGCCGGCTTTGAGCACCACATAGGCTTTGCTCTTGTTGAGGCCCTCGGCGTCGTTGACGCCGATCACCGCCGCTTCCAGCACGGCCGGGTGCTGCATCAGGGTGGACTCGATCTCGAATGGGCTGACGTAGATGCCGCTGACCTTGAGCATGTCGTCGCTGCGGCCGCCGTAGGTGTAGCTGCCGTCGCTGTGCTGGGTGTATTTGTCGCCGCTCTTGACCCAGTGGCCCTGGAAGGTGTCGCGGGATTTGTCCCGGTTGCCCCAGTACAGCAGGGCCGCCGACGGGCCTTGCACGTACAAATCGCCCAGTTCGCCCTCGGCCACAGCGGATAGGCCGTCTTCGGCGCGCAACTCGATGCGGTAACCCGGCACCGGCCAGCCGCTGCTGCCGTAGCGCACCCGATCGGGCCGGTTGGAGAGGTAGATGTGCAGCATTTCGGTCGAGCCGATGCCGTCGATGATGTCGATGCCGAAGTGGGCCCGGAAGCGCTCGCCCAACTGGGCTGGCAAGGCCTCACCGGCCGATGAAACCAGGCGCAACGCCACCGCTGCGCGGCTGGGCAGGGCAGGGTGCGCCAGCATGGCGGCAAAGCCGGTTGGGGTGCCGTAAAACACCGTGGGTTTGAGGCCACGCACCGCGCCGCCCCAGCGCTGGAACACGGCTTCGGGGGTGGCCCGCTCGGCCATCAGCAGCGTGGTGGCACCTGCTGCCAGCGGGAAGATCAAGGCGTTGCCCAGGCCGTAGGCAAAAAACAGCTTGGCGGCCGAAAAACACACATCTTGGGCGCACAAGCCCAGCACGCGCCTGCCATACAGCTCGGCGGTCCAGTAGGGGTTGGCGTGGGTGTGCAGCGCCGCTTTGGGGCGGCCGGTGGATCCCGAGGAATAGAGCCAGAATGCCGGGTCATCGGGGCTGGTGGCGGCGGGGCTGGCGCGGCTGGCGTGTGGGCGCAGAAAATCGTCGAAATCGACTTCACCCGCCAGCAAAGGCCCCTGCGGCTGTGAAACCACCACCTGCCGCACCTCGTGCCTGCTCTGCCCCAGTGCAGCGCGCAGCGTGGGCAATAAGGCGCCCGAGACCAGCACCGCCTGCGCGCGCGAGTGCGCCAGCATGTGGGCGTAGTCGTCGGCCGTGAGCAAGGTGTTGACCGGCACCGGCACCAGGCCCACGTACAAGGCCCCCAAAAAACACACCGGCCAGTGCCGCTGGTCGTGCATCAGCAGCAACACGCGCTCCTCGCGCCGCAAGCCGCTGGCCAGCATGGCGTTGGCGCTTTGGCACACCAGTTGGGCCAGTTGGCCGTAGCTCAGGCTGCCGTGATCGTCGATGAAGGCGAGCGCATCGGGCCGCGCAGCGTTGAGTTCCAGCACGTGTTGGGCAAAGTTGAAGGTCGCGCCCAAGGGCGCAACCGGCGGGTTGGGGCTCATGGGCGCTGTCTCCTGCACGGGCTGGGGCTGGGCCGGGGCTTGCGGGGCGCATCAAGTGGCCGGTATGGCCTGGGCCAGCACGGCGCTGCTGGCTTGCAGCGCGCTGCGGCGGTGGTAGAAGTTGAGCGCACGCGCGCCGCCCAGCTCTTCACCGCCACCAGCCCGGCCCGGTCCGCCGTGCAGCGACTGCGGCATCACATTGCCGTGTCCGGTGTGCAGGGCGGCCACATCGGGCGAAACCACATGAACGCGCCCGTGGCTGTCGGCCAGCTCCAGCGCGCACTGGGCCAGCGCAGCCGGGTCGGTGCCGTAGAGCGAAGCCACCAATGAGCCCTGGCCGCGGCGGATGAGTTCTAGGGCGTGGGCGCGGTCGCGGTAGGGCATCAGGGTGGCAACCGGGCCAAACACCTCCACGTCGTGCACCGTGGCGTTGGCATCGGGGTCGCGCGTGCCCAGCAGCACCGGGGCCACGATGCTGGCCACGGCCGGGTCGGCATCCAGCAGCGCCGTGCCGCGGCAGTCGCACAGCAGCTCGGTGTGCGCTTGCAGCAGGCTCAAGCCCTGCTCGACGGTGTTTTTTTGCGCCCGGCTGACCAGCGAGCCCATGCGCACTGCCGGATTGCGCGGGTTGCCCACGGTGGTTTTGGCCAATTGGGCGGCGATCGCCTGTGCCGCCGCGTCGTACAGGTGCGCGGGCACCAGCACGCGGCGTATGGCGGTGCATTTTTGCCCCGCCTTGACCGTCATTTCGCGTGCCACTTCCTTGGCCAGCAGGCCCAGCGCGGTGGCGCTGTCTGGGCTGTCGTCAGACGGCAGCAGCAGCGCGGCATTGACGCTGTCGGCCTCGATGTTGACGCGCACCGAGCGCTGCACCACCGCCGGGTGGGAGCGGATCAGGGCGGCGGTTTGCGCCGAACCGGTGAACGAGACCACGTCGAAGACCTGCAGTTGATCGAGCAGCCCGGCCGAGCTGCCGCAGACGATCGACAGGGCACCGGGTGGCAGGATGCCCGCATTGAGCACATCGCGCACCATGCGCTGGCTCAGCCAGGCGGTCGCGGTGGCGGGCTTGATGATCACCGGCACGCCCGAGAGCAGCGCCGGTGCCGCCTTTTCCCACAGGCCCCAGCTCGGGAAGTTGAAGGCGTTGATGCACAGCGCCACGCCGCGCGTGGGAGTCAGGATGTGCTGCGACTGGAACAGCGGGTCTTTGCCCAAGCGGGCGGCCTCGCCATCGACTAAAAAGTGGCGATCGCCCAGGGATTCGCCCAGTTTGGCGTAATAACCCAGGGTGTAGATGCCGCCATCGACGTCGATGGCCGAGTCGTTGCGCACGGTGCCACTGTTGGCGGTGCTGATTTCGTAATAGGCATCGCGGTTGGCCTGCAGCACCTGTCCGACGGCCGTGAGCAGTGCGGCACGCTGGCGGTAGCTCAGGGCGCGCAGTTGCGAGCCGCCTTGCTCGCGGGCAAAGTGAAAGGCTGCAGCCAAGTCTAGGCCGGTGGCGTCCACCCGCACCAACTCGGTGCCTAGCACCGGGTCAAACAAAGGGGTCGGGGTGCCGCTGCCGCTTATCCATTGATTGGCCACGTGGTTGGCCAGCAGTTCGGTGCTCATGGTGTCTCCTCGGAATCGTGGTTTGAACTTGGGCACAATATGAACTATCATGCACGAACGCTAGGTTAACAGAAAGTCGAATCGTGTCAAGCAATATATTGCATGCCGCCGAGGCCTTTGCCCGAGCCCGTGAGGTGTCGGACAAGCACCCCTTCCTGCTCGCATTGGGCGAGCGGGTGCGCAGCGTGCGTGCGCGCCGCGGCATGACGCGCAAGGCGCTGGCGCAAACGGCCGAGGTGTCGGAGCGGCATCTGGCCAACCTGGAGTATGGCGAGGGCAACGTCTCGATTTTGCTGCTGCTGCAGGTTGCGCAGGCCCTGCAATGCCCTCTGGCCGAGTTGCTGGGCGACGTCACGACCCAGTCGGCCGAGTGGCTCCTGATTCGGGAATTGCTCGAAGGCCGCGACGAGGCCACCCTGCACCGCGCCCGCACCACCTTGGCCGATTTGCTGGGCACCGGCTCCTCCCACGGCCCGCGCAGCCAGCGCGTGGCCCTGATTGGTTTGCGCGGGGCGGGCAAGTCCACCCTGGGAAAAATGCTGGCCGATGACCTGGGTTACCCGTTTCTGGAGCTTGGCCGCGAGATTGAAAAATTCGCTGGCTGCAGCGTCTCGGAAATCCAGGCGCTGTATGGGCAAAACGCCTACCGCCGCTATGAGCGCCGGGCGGTCGAGGAGGCGATCCAGCTCTACCCGGAAGCGGTTTTTGCCACGCCCGGTGGCATCGTTTCCGATGCCGCCACCTTCAACCTGCTGCTGGCGCACTGCAGCACGGTCTGGTTGCAAGCCGACCCCCAAGACCACATGGACCGGGTGCGCGCCCAGGGCGATCTGCGCCCCATGGCCGCCAGCCCAGAGGCGATGCAGGACTTGAAAAGCATTCTGGCGGGGCGCGCCGAGCTCTACGCCCGCGCCCAGTGCCGAGTCAATACCAGCGCCCAGCCGCTGGAGCCAAGCTTTGCGCTGTTGCGTGCGCAGGTGCGCCAGTTTCTGCTGTTGCCGGCATGAATTTGCATTTGATGCAAAATAATGCTTGACGCGGGCTGAATGTGCAGTAAAATGCACATCAGCAAGCCGCCTGCTGTGTGCGGTTCTGCCCTCTGGAGACCCCGTGAACGCACCCGAACCCGCCTCTGCCCTGCTGCCCGATTGGGTGGATTTTCAGACCCACCCCAGCGCCTACCGCCACTGGAAGCTGGATTTCAATGGCCCGGTCGCCACCCTGAGCGCCGACTTTGACGAGGCGGGCGGAATCCGGCCGGGTTACCGGCTCAAGCTCAACAGCTACGACCTGGGCGTGGACATCGAGCTCAAAGACGCCATCGATCGCATTCGCTTCGAGCACCCCGAGGTGCGCAGCGTGGTGCTCACCAGCGCCCAAGACAAGGTGTTTTGCTCCGGGGCCAATATCTACATGCTCGGTTTGTCCAGCCACGCCTGGAAAGTCAATTTTTGCAAGTTCACCAACGAAACCCGCAATGGTTTGGAGGATGCGTCCCGGCACAGCGGCCTGAAGTTTTTGGCTGCCATCAACGGGGCCTGCGCCGGCGGCGGCTACGAGCTGGCCATGGCGTGCGACGAAATCATCCTGGTCGATGACCGTTCCAGCGCCGTCAGCCTGCCCGAAGTGCCGCTGCTGGGTGTGTTGCCGGGCACCGGTGGCCTGACCCGCTTGACCGACAAGCGCCGCGTGCGCCACGACTTGGCCGATGTTTTTTGCACCACCAGCGAAGGCGTGCGCGGCCAAAAAGCCCAGGACTGGCGTTTGGTGGACGCCATCGCCAAACCGGCGCAGTTTGCCGCCACGGTGCGCGAGCGCGCCTTGCAATTGGCCGAACAAAGCGACCGGCCCGCCAGCGCCCAAGGGGTGCAGCTCACGCCGCTGGTGCGCCACATCAGCGCTGCGGGCTTGCAGTACCGCTACGTGGAAGTGCGCATCGACCGCGCCAAGCGCAGCGCCTGCATCCGCGTCAAGGCCCCAAGCGGTGCGCAGCCCAGCACCGCCGACGGCATCGAGGCGGCGGGGGCCGCCTGGTATCCGCTGCAAATGGGGCGTGAGCTGGAAGACGCAATTCTGCATTTGCGCAGCAACGAGCCGGAAATCGGCACCTGGTTGCTCCAGACCGAAGGCGACGCAGCAGCCGTGCTGGCCAACGACGCGCTGATGCAGGCGCACCAAGGCCACTGGCTGGTGCGCGAGACCATCGGCCTGCTGCGCCGCACCTTGGCCCGGCTCGACGTCTCGTCGCGCAGCCTGTTTGCCTTGATCGACACCGGCTCCTGCTTTGCGGGCAGTTTGGCCGAGCTGGCTTTCTGCGCCGACCGTGCCTACATGCTGGCTTTGCCCGATGACCCGCTGCGCGCACCCAAGCTGCACTTGAGCGGGTTCAATTTCGGCTTGCTGCCCATGATCACCGATCGCACGCGCCTGCAGCGCCGGTTTTACGACGAAGCCGCGCCCATGCAGGCGGCCCGCCAGTCGCTAGGCCAAGCGCTCGACGCCCACGCGGCCCTGGCCTTGGGCCTGATCACCGCCGCCCCCGACGACATCGACTGGGCCGACGAGCTGCGCCTGGCGCTGGAAGAGCGCGCCAGCATGTCGCCCGACGCCCTCACCGGCCTGGAGGCCAATCTGCGTTTTGGGCCGCATGAAAACATGGCCACGCGCATTTTTGGCCGCCTCAGCGCCTGGCAAAACTGGGTCTTTCAGCGCCCCAACGCAGTTGGCGAAAAGGGTGCGTTGAAGGTCTATGGAAAAGGCGAGCGCGCCGCGTTCGACTGGAACCGAGTTTGACACCACAAGGAGACAAGCATGAACAGCATCAACTACAGCGAAAAAATTCCCAACAACGTCAATCTCAGCGAAGACCGCACCCTGCAGCGCGCGCTGGAGCAGTGGCAACCCAACTACCTCAAGTGGTGGAGCGACATGGGCCCGGACGGCTCGCAGAACTTCGACGTGTATCTGCGCACGGCGGTGAGCGTGGACCCCCAGGGTTGGGCGCAGTTTGGCCACGTGAAAATGCCCGACTACCGCTGGGGCATCTTCCTCAACCCCGCCGAGGCCGAGCGCAAAATCCACTTCGGTGACCACATGGGCGAAGCCGCCTGGCAAGACGTGCCTGGCGAATACCGCGCCAACCTGCGCCGCATCATCGTCACCCAGGGCGATACCGAGCCGGCCTCGGTCGAGCAGCAGCGCCACCTCGGCCTGACCTGCCCGAGCCAGTACGACCTGCGCAACCTGTTTCAGGTGAACGTGGAAGAGGGGCGCCACCTGTGGGCCATGGTTTACCTGCTGCACAAGTATTTTGGCAAGGATGGCCGTGAAGAAGGCGAAGCCCTGCTGGAGCGCAACAGCGGCAGCGCCGACAACCCGCGCATTCTGGAAGCCTTCAACGAAGAGACGCCGGACTGGCTGAGCTTCTTCATGTTCACCTACTTCACCGACCGCGACGGCAAGTTCCAGCTCTGCGCCTTGGCCGAGAGCAGCTTCGACCCGTTGGCGCGCACCACCAAGTTCATGCTCACCGAAGAAGCACACCACATGTTCGTGGGCGAGTCCGGCGTGAGCCGCGTCATCAACCGCACCTGCCAGGTGATGAATGAACTCAAAACCGAGGACCCGGCCAAGCTGCGCGCTGCCGGCGTGATCGACCTGCCGACCATCCAGCGCTACCTCAACTTCCACTTCTCGGTCACGATCGACCTGTTCGGCTCCGACGAATCCAGCAACGCCGCCACGTTCTATTCCACCGGTCTCAAGGGCCGCTTTGAAGAAGGCAAGCGCAGCGACGACCACCAGTTGCGTGGCCAGTTCTACAAGGTGCTGAACGTGCAAAACGGCCAACTGGTCGAAAAAGAAGTGCCCATGCTCAACGCGCTCAACGAGGTGCTGCGCGACGACTACATCAAAGACAGCATCGGTGGCGTGGAGCGCTGGAACAAGGTGATCGAAAAAGCGGGCATCCCGTTTCGCCTGAAGGTGCCACACAAGGCCTTTCACCGCAACATCGGTTTGCTCAAGGGCGTCAAAGTTGCCCCCGATGGCCGCGTGGTCTCGGAGGCCGAATGGGCTGCGCAGCGCGACCAGTGGCTGCCCAGCGAGGGCGACCGCGCCTTCGTCGCCAGCCTGATGGGCCGCGTGGTCGAGCCGGGCCGGTTCGCCCACTGGATTGCGCCGCCCATGATGGGCATCAACCGCCAGCCGGTGGAGTTCGAATACGTGCGTTTTGCCTGAACATGAACGCTCCCGACTTGGTGCTGCTGCGCCAGCACCTGATAGACCCCGAGATCTGCATCCGCTGCAACACCTGCGAGGCCATCTGCCCGCAGCAGGCGATCACGCACGACGCGCGCAACTACGTGGTCGATGCCGCCAAGTGCAAGGGCTGCAACGACTGCCTGGCGCCTTGCCCGACCGGCGCGATCGACAACTACCGCAGCGTGCCGCGCCACCACACCTACCCGCTGGCCGAGCAGCTCGGCTGGGACAGCTTACCCGCCGAACTCTCGGCGGCCGAGTGGGCCGCGCGCTTGCCTGAGCTTGGGGTGGAGGCACAGGGGCAGGAGGGGCAGGCAGCACTGGCCGCAGCCGCGCTAGAGCCGCCCGCAGTGGCGACCTGGAGCGGGCCCAGCGGCCAGCAAGCCCAGCAGTCCAGCGCATACGGTGCCAACGTACCGCCCTGGAGTGCGGCGCACCCCTACACCAATCTGTATGGCCCCAAGGCCGCCGAGAAATCGCTGCGCGCAACCGTGGTGGGCAATGTGCGAGTCACCGAAGTGGGCCAGCAGAGCGGCCACGACTACGATACGCACCACATCGTGCTCGATTGTGGCTCGATGCCGTTTCCGGTTCTGGAAGGCCAGAGCATAGGCATCATCCCGCCTGGGGTCGATGCGGATGGCAGGCCGCACCGGGCGCGCCAATACAGCGTGGCCAGCCCGCGCAATGGCGAGCGCCCAGGCTACAACAACCTCTCGCTCACCGTCAAGCGCGTGCTGCAAGATCACTCGGGCCAAGCGCTGCGCGGCGTGGCCAGCAACTACCTGTGCGATCTGCAGGTAGGCGACAAGGTGCAGGTGCTAGGCCCCTTTGGCAGCACGTTCCTGATGCCCAACCACCCCAAGAGCCACATCGTGATGATCTGCACCGGCACCGGCAGCGCCCCCATGCGCGCCATGACCGAGCGGCGGCGGCGCTTGCGCGCGCAAGCGCTGGCACAGGCCGATCGAGCCGGTGCCGCATGGGAGTCGGACTTCCAAGGCGGCAAACTGATCTTGTTCTTTGGCGCGCGCACGCAGCAGGAACTGCCGTACTTTGGCCCCTTGCAGAACCTACCCAAAGATTTCATCGACATCCACTTTGCCTTCAGCCGCACCCCAGGCCAGCCCAAGCGCTATGTGCAGCACGCCATGGCCGATCGCGCAGCCGACCTGGCGTGGCTGCTGGCCGACCCCGACGCCTACTTTTACGTCTGTGGCCTCAAGGCGATGGAGGAAGGTGTGCTGACGGCGCTGGGCGACATCGCACAAGGGGCTGGGTTGGATTGGGCGGCGCTCAGCGCAGCGCTCAAGCGCGAGGGCAGGCTGCACCTCGAAACGTACTGAAAAGGGTACGCACAGAGCGGGGTGCAGCCCGGCCCCAGCCGGGCGGGGCGCTTTAGGTACGGCTGTGTTTCTCGACCAAGCGGCGTGCGTTGGCCAGCAGCTCGCGGCCGTTGAAGCCACGTCTATCCATATCCTGCACCCAGTTGACCTCCACCTGGCGCGCTTGGCGCCGGAACTCCTGCGCTTCCACCCCGCGGATGGTGTTGATCTGGTTGCCGCGCTCTTGGGCGATGCGGCGCGCTGCGGCGTCGCCCGATTCCTGGCCGCGGCCCAAAGCGGCCGAGGCTTCGATGCCGGTGTTGGCATCGATCACGCGTTTGAGGTCGGGCGGCAGTTCGTCGTAGCGGCGCTGATTCATGGCCATGATAAAGGTGGTGGTGTAGAGCGCATCGCTGGTGGGGTCGAATTCGCTGTGGAACCGCACCATTTCCTGCACCCGGATCGAGGGCACGATTTCCCACGGAACCACGGTGCCGTCGATCACGCCGCGCGACAGTGCCTCGGGGACTTGCGGCAGCGGCATGCCCACCGGGGTGGCCCCCAGGTGGCCGAGCAAGGCCGTGATCTGACGCGTCGGGCCGCGCATGCGCAGGCCGCGCAGATCGGCCGGGCGGGTGATGGCGCGTTCCCGCACATGGAATACGCCCGGCCCGTGAACGTGAAAGGCCAGGGAGCGAACCCCGCGAAACTCATCAGCGGCCTGGGTCTGGATGTACTCCCAGAAAGCGCGCGAGGTCGAGCCTGCGTTGTTCATCATGAAGGGCAGTTCATAGACCTCGGAGCGCGGAAAGCGCCCAGGGGTGAGGCCAGGCATGGCCCAGACCACGTCGGCCAAGCCGTCGCGGGCCTGATCGAACAGTTGAGCCGGCGTGCCGCCCATCTGCATGGAGGGGAAGTGTTCGAAGCGGATGCGCCCGCCCGATTCGGTCTGGATCTTTTGCATCCAGGGCAGCAGGGCGTTGTTCCAGACCCCGGAGGTGCCCGTGACAAAGGTGTGAAACCGGAGTGTGACGCTTTGTTGGGCAAAGCCAATCAAAGCCGGGGCACCGAGTGCCACGGCAGTGCCGGTCTGAAGCAGGGTTCTGCGTGAAATCATTGTGGGCTCCTCTGGGGTCCCGGGCGATCCCGGACGGGTGGTTGAACACGGGCATGAACGCAGATGTGCTGTGCTGCGCCATACGCACTATAATGCAGTAGCGGAAAAAAATGTGTCATATCGAGCCGCGCTGGCATCAGTGGATTCCCTTAAGTAGATTCCCTTGTGGCCTCCCTAGGCCCCTCCAGGCCCTGGGTTGGCAGCGGCCACTGTGCGGCATACGCAGGCACGGCCAGCGCGCTGGCGCTATGCACCGGTTGGGCTTTTTGATCGCGCCTGGGGTTGGGTGCCGGTTTGGCGGTGCCTGCTCTGATGGACAATGCGGTATCCCTCCTTTTTGGTGCACACGGCATGACCCCTCTTTTTGAACCCACCCGCGCTGGCCAACTGGCCTTGTCCAACCGCGTCGTCATGGCACCGCTGACGCGCAACCGCGCGCCAGAGGCCGTTCCCACGGCGCTCATGGCCAGCTACTACCAGCAGCGCGCCAGCGCCGGGCTGTTGATCTCGGAAGCCACCGCCATCAGCCAGCAGGGCCAGGGCTATGCCGACGTGCCCGGCCTGTACGCCCCCGAGCAGATAGCCGGCTGGAAGCGCGTGACGGATGCGGTGCACGCCCGTGGCGGCAAGATCGTGACCCAGCTCTGGCACGTGGGCCGCGTGTCGCACACCTCGTTGCAGCCCGGTGGCGGCGCGCCGGTCGCACCCTCGGCCATCCGCGCCCACACCAAGACGGTGCTGATCCAAGACGGGGTGGCGTCTTTCGTCGAGACCTCCGAGCCGCGCGCGCTCGATCTGGCCGAAATCCCCGGCATCGTCGAGAACTACCGCAAGGCCGCGCTGGCCGCCATCGAGGCCGGCTTTGACGGGGTGGAAATCCACGCCGCCAATGGCTACCTGATCGATCAGTTCCTCAAAACCGGCAGCAACCAGCGCACCGACGCCTACGGCGGCTCGATACCCAACCGGGCGCGGCTGCTGCTCGAGGTGGCGCAGGCGGTGAGCGCGGCCATCGGCGGTGGCCGCACCGGCATCCGCCTGTCGCCCGTGACCCCAGCCAACGATGTGCTCGATGCCGACCCGCAGCCGCTGTTCGAGCACGTGGTGCGCCAGCTCGCCCCGCTGGGCTTGGCCTATCTGCACCTGATCGAAGGCGCCACTGGCGGCGCGCGCGAGCTCGCCGACCGCCCCTTCGATTACGCCGCCCTGCGCGCCAGCTACCGCGCCGCCGGTGGCCAAGGGGCGTGGATGGTCAACAACGGCTACGACCTGGTGCTGGCGCAGAGCGCCTTGCAAAGCGGCGCGGACCTGGTCGCCTTTGGCAAAGCCTACATCGCCAACCCGGACCTGGTGGCGCGCCTGCAACAGGGTGGCCCGTTCAATGAGCCCGATCGCAGCAGCTTCTACGGCGGCGGCGCCAAGGGCTACACCGACTACCCGGCGCTCACGGCTTAAGCCAGCGGCGGGTGGCTGGCACCCCGGTTGATCCGCATGGCCCCATGAAGCTGTACAACTACTTTCGCTCCAGCACCTCGTTTCGGGTGCGCATCGCGCTCAACCTAAAGGGCTTGGACTACGAGTACGCCTCGGTGCACCTGGCGCGCGGCGAGCAGCGCGAAGCGGCCTACCGCGCCCTCAGCCCCGATGGACTGGTGCCCTTGCTCGATCTGCAGGGGGTGCCGGAGCCGGGGCTTTTGAGCCAGTCGATGGCCATCATCGAGTACCTCGACGAGGTCTATCCGCAACCGCCCCTGCTGCCGCCCGATCCGCTGGGGCGCTCGCGCGTGCGGGCGCTGGCGCAGAGCGTGGCCTGCGAGATGCACCCGATCAACAACCTGCGCGTGCTCAAGTACCTGGCGCAGCCGCTGGGGCTGGACGAGGGGCAGCGCGCCGCCTGGTACAACCACTGGGTGGTGCAGGGCCTGCTGGCCTACGAGCAGCGGCTGCGCGCGTTGCAGGCCGAGCGCGCCGCATGCGCCTTGCCGCCCGCGCGCTATTCCTACGGCGATGCGCCGGGCTTGGCCGACTGCTGCCTGGTGCCGCAACTGATCAACGGACGCCGCTTCGGCTTGGCCTACGAGTCGCTCGACATACCCCTGACGCTTGCGGTGCTGCAGGCTTGCCTGGAGCTCGATGCCTTTCGCCGCGCCCTGCCCGAGAACTGCCCCGATGCCCCACCAGCCTGAGCCCAACCCCGCAGCCATCGGCGGGTTGCCCGCCCACGCCCCTTGGCCAGTCGGGGTGGTGGCTGGCTTCACGCAGCGCAGCGGCGGCGTGTCGGCCGCACCGTGGAGCAGCCTCAACCTGGGCGACCACGTGGGCGACGAACCCGCCCATGTGCAAGCCAACCGCCAGCGCCTGGCCGATGGCATGGGTTTGCACCCGGTGTTTTTGCGCCAGGTGCACGGCAACGCGGTGTTGCGCCTGCAGGCCGATACGCCCGATGGCCTGACCGCCGACGCCTGCTGGACCGATCAACCTGGCCTGGCCTGCACCGTGCTGGTGGCCGACTGCCTGCCGCTGCTGCTGGCCGCACCCGATGGCACCAGTGTGGCGGCGGTTCATGCCGGCTGGCGTGGCTTGGCCGGGCAGAGCGTGTCGCAGGGCCAAGGCGTGCTGGAGGCCCTGTGTGCCACCTGGCCCGCCGCGCAGCACCCCAGCCAGCGCGCCGCCATTCGGGTGTGGTTGGGGCCTTGCATCGGGCCGCAGCGCTTCGAGGTCGGGCCCGAGGTGCGGCAAGCCTTTATCCAGCACGACCCAGCGGCGGCGGCGTGTTTTGTGCCGCTGCCGGGGCCGCCTGCTGTGGGCGCAGGGGCGGGCGCAGGGGCGGCTGCAGCGCCCAAATACCTGGCCGATCTGCCCGCCTTGGCGCGCCAGCGCCTGGCCGCGCTGGGGTTTGCGCGCGTGGCGGGCAACGACGGCAGCGCCGAATGGTGCACCGCCAGCCAGCCTGGGCGCTATTTTTCGCACCGGCGCGACGGCGCAGATCGGGGCGCTACGGGCCGCATGGCGGCTTGGATCGGTTACGCAGTGGGGTCGCCGCGCAGCGCCTTGCGCCCCCAAACCCAGGCATAGTGCGCGCCGCTGGCGAGCAAGGTTGCGGCCAGCAGCGCAAAAGCCCAGGGCAGCAGCGCGTCGATGGCCAGCCAATTGGCCGCATTGGCCAGCACCAGCACCAAGATGGAAAAGCCGATCAGGGTATTGAACTTAGACAGCCGCGTCGGGGCCATTTCGATCTGGCCGAGCAAGGAGCGGTAGGCGAAGGTGCCGCCAACGATGAGCAGGTCACGCGCCAGCACCAGCGCAATCAGCCACAGCGGGATAAGGCCCTGCCAGCCCAGCAGCACCGTGACCGTGAACATGGTGAGCTTGTCGATTGCCGGGTCCAGCCAGGCCCCCAGCACCGTGGTTTGCCCGAGCTTGCGCGCCAGCCAGCCATCGAGCGCATCGCCCAGTGCGCACAGCAAAAACAGCACGCAGGCAGCCGGGTAGGAGCCGGTCGCGATCAGCCACAACACGAGCGGCAGCAGCGCAGTGCGCGCAATCGTGATGGCGTTGGGGACATTGAGCAGTTGCGACCACACACGCGCATTCTAGGGCAGGGGCAAGCGCTTGGGCCGGCCTGGCCGCTGGCGATCATCAGGAAAACCAGGAGGCACCGTGGCGGCAAAGCGTCACAAAAGCCCGTCATAATGGATGCAAGAAAAATTCTACCTTTCCCCTTGGAGCACCGCATGAATACCCCTCACAACCCCTGGCTGCAAGCGGCGCAGCAATTTCAGCAGTCTGCGCTCAAGCAGTGGGGTCAAATGCTGCAGGCCAATCCGGCTGCCGCCACCCCGCAACCGGCTTTCACCCCCTTTGCCGCCCCCGGCGGGGTCGATCTGAGCGAAATGCTCTCCAAAGTGGCGGGGCATCCGGTGCAGATCGAGCCCTCGCGGCTGCTGCAAATCCAGAGCGACTACTTGAAGGACCTCGCGCAACTCTGGAACCAGGGCTTGCAGGTCAAGCCGCCCCAAGACAAACGCTTTGCCGCGCCCGCCTGGAGCAGCAACCCGCTTTCGGCCTACGCGGCGGCGGCCTACCAGCTCAACGCCCGCACTCTGGTGGCGCTGGCCGACGCGGTGCAGGCCGACGCCAAAACCCGTGCGCGCATCCAGTTTGCCGTGTTGCAGTGGATCGAGGCCAGTGCGCCGAGCAACTTCCTGGCCTTCAACGCCGATGCGCAGCAAAAAGCCCTGGAAACCAAGGGCGAGAGCCTGAGCCAGGGCATCAAAAACCTGCTGCACGACATCGAGCAGGGCCATGTCTCGATGACCGACGAGAGCGCCTTCGAGGTCGGCCGCAACGTCGCCACCACCGAAGGCCAGGTGGTGTTCGAGAACGAGCTGTTCCAGCTCATCCAGTACAAACCCCTGACCGAGCAGGTGCACCAGCGCCCCTTCCTGCTGGTGCCGCCGTGCATCAACAAGTTCTACATCCTCGATTTGCAGCCCGAAAACTCGCTGGTGCGCTACGCCGTCGAGCAGGGCATGACGACCTTCGTGGTGAGCTGGTGCAACCCCGATGCCTCGCTGGCCCACAAAACCTGGGACGATTACATCGAAGACGCGCTCATCAAGGCGATCGAAGTGGTGCGCGAAATCACCCGCGCCGAGCAGATCAACGCGCTCGGTTTTTGTGTCGGCGGCACCATGCTGGGCACGGCGCTGGCGGTGCTGGCCGCGCGCGGTGAAAAGCCGGTGGCCAGCGCCACTTTCTTAACCGCCTTCCTCGACTTTTCCGACACCGGCGTGCTCGATGTGTTCATCGACGAAAACTTCGTGCGCCTGCGCGAACAGCAGTTCGCCAACGGCGGCCTGCTGCCGGGGCGCGAGTTGGCCACCACCTTCAGCTTTCTGCGCCCCACCGATCTGGTCTGGAACTACGTGGTGGGCAACTACCTCAAGGGCGAAACCCCGCCGCCCTTCGATTTGCTCTACTGGAACAGCGACAGCACCAACCTGCCTGGGCCTTTCTACGCCTGGTATTTGCGCCACACCTACCTGCAAAACGAACTTTGTCGGCCGGGCGCGCTCAGCGTCTGCGGTCAGCCGGTGGATTTCGGTCGCATCGACATCCCGGTCTATGTTTACGGTTCGCGCGAAGACCACATCGTCCCCATCGCCGGGGCCTACGCCTGCACCCAGCACCTGCCAGGCCCCAAGCGCTTTGTGATGGGGGCCTCGGGGCACATCGCAGGCGTCATCAACCCGGCCCGCAAGGGCAAACGCAGCCACTGGGTCGGCTCGACCGAGCAGTTCCCGCCCCAGCTCGACGGCTGGCTCGCCAGCGCCACCGAACGCCCCGGCAGTTGGTGGGTGGATTGGGCCGACTGGCTCAAGGGCCACGCCGGTGCGCTGGTGGCCGCGCCCAAGGGCTACGGCAGCCGCAAATACAAGGCCATCGAGCCAGCCCCAGGCCGCTACGTCAAGGTCAAGTCCAAGGCCTAAACTTTTTTACCCTTTCGTTTCAACCGCAACAGGAGAGCACACATGCAAGAGATCGTCATCGTCGCCGCCGCCCGCACCGCCGTGGGCAAGTTTGGCGGCAGTCTGGCCAAGGTATCGGCACCCGAACTCGGGGCCGCCGTGATCAAGGGCTTGTTGCAGCGCACCGGCTTGGCGCCGGAGCAGGTGGGTGAAGTGATCCTGGGCCAGGTGCTGGCTGCGGGCTCGGGGCAAAACCCGGCGCGTCAGGCCATGCTCAAAGCCGGTCTGGCCAAAGAAACCCCGGCCATGACCATCAACGCCGTCTGCGGCTCGGGCCTGAAATCGGTCATGCTGGCGGCGCAAGCCATTGCCACCGGCGACAGCGAAATCGTGATCGCGGGCGGCCAAGAGAACATGAGCGCCAGCCCGCACCTGCTGCCCGCCAGCCGCGACGGCCAGCGCATGGGCGACTGGAAGCTGGTCGATTCGATGATCGTCGATGGCCTGTGGGACGTGTACAACCAGTATCACATGGGCATCACGGCCGAAAACGTGGCCAAAGCGCACGGCATCACACGCGATATGCAAGACGCCCTGGCCGTGGCCAGCCAGCAAAAAGCCGCTGCCGCCCAAGACGCGGGCAAGTTCAAAGACGAGATCGTGCCGGTCCTGATCCCGCAGAAAAAAGGCGATCCGCTGGTCTTTGAGAGCGACGAATACCTGAATCGCAAGAGCACCCTCGAAGCCCTCACCGGCCTGCGCCCGGCCTTCGACAAGGCTGGCACGGTGACGGCGGGCAACGCCTCGGGAATCAACGACGGCGCCGCCGCGGTGCTGGTGATGTCGGCGGCCAAGGCGACCGAGCTGGGCTTGAAGCCGCTGGCCACCATCCGCAGCTACGCCACCACCGGGCTGGACCCGTCGGTGATGGGCATGGGGCCGGTGTCGGCCTCGCAAAAAGCGCTGGCGCGCGCCGGCTGGAGCGTGGGCGAGGTCGATCTGTTCGAGCTCAACGAGGCTTTTGCGGCGCAGGCTTGCGCGGTCAACCTTGGGCTCGGGGTCGATCCGGCCAAGGTCAACGTCAATGGCGGCGCGATCGCCATCGGGCATCCGATAGGGGCCTCGGGCTGCCGCGTGCTCGTCACCCTGCTGCACGAAATGCAGCGGCGCGACGCCAAAAAAGGTCTGGCCGCGCTGTGCATCGGCGGCGGCATGGGCGTGGCGCTCACGGTCGAGCGCACCTGATACGATTTTTTCACCACGCACTCAGAGGAGACACCTATGAATCAAAAAGTCGCATACGTCACCGGCGGCATGGGCGGCATCGGCACCGCGATCTGCCAGCGTCTGAACAAGGCGGGCTTCAAGGTCATCGCCGGTTGCGGCCCCACACGCGATCACCAGAAGTGGATCGACGAGCAAGCCGCGCTGGGCTACACCTTTTACGCCAGCGTGGGCAATGTGGGCGAGTGGGAGTCCACCGTCGAGGCCTTCACCAAGGCCAAAGCCGAGCACGGCCCGATCGATGTGCTGGTCAACAACGCGGGCATCACGCGCGACCGCATGTTCCTCAAAATGAGCAAGGAAGACTGGGACGCGGTGATCACCACCAACCTCACTTCCATGTTCAACGTGACCAAGCAGGTGGTGCCCGATATGGTCGAGCGCGGCTGGGGCCGCATCATCCAAATTTCCTCGGTCAACGGCGAAAAGGGCCAAGCCGGGCAGACCAACTACTCGGCCGCCAAGGCCGGGATGCACGGCTTCACCATGGCGCTGGCGCAAGAAGTGGCGGCCAAGGGGGTGACGGTCAACACCGTCAGCCCCGGCTACATCGGCACCGACATGGTGCGTGCGATCCGCCCCGACGTGCTGGAAAAAATCGTCGCCACCATCCCGGTCAAGCGCCTGGGTACGCCGGACGAGATCGGCTCCATCGTCACCTGGCTGGCGGGTGAAGATTCGGGCTTTACCACCGGCGCCGATTTTTCCTGCAACGGCGGTTTGCACATGGGGTGATGGGGTGGGGCCGCGCTCTGGGCGCGAGTGGGTGGCGGCGGCTCATGCCGCGCTGCCTAGCCGTGGTTAAACGGCAGCCCGCTTGCGCCCAGTATTCTCCTTTCTGCACGGGTAACACGCCGGGCGCTGGTTTTTTCATTATTGCTTGCTGTTGGCAGAGGCTGCAGCGGCTGCCTGTTTAGGAAATTTGGCGATGAGCCACATCAACGCTTCGAGTTGATCGGCTACAGTTGCTCTCCGGAGTTGGATCAAAAGCTGCTTTAGGTCAGGTCGAATGAGCGTGGCATTTTGTGCACCCTCGTTACAGACGGAGAAAATGGCGCGGAGGTTGGATGGATCATCACTACCGCCCTTGCTTTTGTCGATGATGTGTCCGATATGAAGTCTGGTTTTTCGATATGGATCATATGGATGCGGCTCTCTGGCGACTGCGCCGCACATCTGGCAGGTAAATCCATTGCGGTCGATGACATAGGCCCGCGTTTCTTTCGAAATTGAGCGTTCAAAGGCTGGCTGCGGTTTATGGTTTTCAAGCAAATATTGACCAGGCTTTAATTCGCTTCGGTCATTGTGAGTAAGAATTAAATAGCCTTCTTCAGTGCGCAACTCACGTACACGCCGCCCCCACTCTGATTGGTTGCCCGCAACAGCGCGCAACTCTTCAGATTCAATGATGCGGCCAATATTTGCCAGAAAGTGCGTGCGTAGGTTCCCGCGTGCACCGCCTCTTGGTTTTTTCGAGGACGTCGCGTTGTCTTTTGCCACAATTACGCCCTTTTGAGTTTTGGTTTGGCTGCAGCATTAAGTGCAAGCTGAATCTGCTTACCCACTGCATGAGCGACAGGTGGGGGGAACGCATTGCCAATTTGACGATAGGCGGGAGTTTTTTTCCCGCTGAATTGCCAATGATCTGGAAAACCTTGTATGCGGGCTGTCATGCGAACAGTAAGTCTAGGTAGCCCAATAAAGTCTTTTGCAGGCGCAGCATCCGCTATTCCCATCCCATCAACACCAATTGAAGCCCATGCTTTTTTGGCTCTTGTTGGGCCAAGGTCTGGGCCGCCATGTTTTTTGCTGCCGCCAACCAGTGTGGGG
>Ga0209103_1000077_pt1 | contig 27817 bp, 24 predicted proteins | sample 4C3metaG_FD_184152 | JGI IMG/M metagenome (GOLD analysis project Ga0209103, IMG submission 184152) | Freshwater bacterial and archeal communities from Indian Creek, Illinois, USA - 4C3 metaG (SPAdes) (version 2) | ecosystem: Environmental > Aquatic > Freshwater > Unclassified | place: USA...
TATAGTATTCGGTTTCTACCTCAGGCCCGGTCGCTACCGAAAATCCGAGGCGCAGGAATATGTCTGTCACCAGCTCGATGATGCTGCTAAGTGGGTGCACATGGCCGACATAATGTAGCTGACCTGGTAGGGTAACATCAATGCGCTCTTGCTGCAAGCGCAGTGCAAGCTCTTGCTCGCCGAGCGCTCGCTCCTGCTCATCTATTGCGGCCGTGAGTGCGTCACGCACCTCATTCGCCGCCTGACCCACTAGTGGCCGCTCTTCTGCAGATAAGGAGGCCATGCTGCGCAAAATAGCAGTGAGCTGCCCCTTCTTGCCCAGCAGTTCTACACGGTAGCTCTGCAATTCCTCAGTACTCTTGAGGGTGCCAATGCGCTCTAAAGCGTGATCCTGTAGCGACCTGACTTCATCTAATACTTTCACGTTCACCACTCCCCATAAAAAAATAACCTCGCCCCACGTTGGGGCGAGGCATACTCGCGGTATCACCCTGCCTGCAGCAGGCCTGCTCGATGCTACTCTTCTCTTTCACTGCCGATATGACCTTTAATTGAGATTGAGTCTGCGGTACATGAGGTAGGCAAACACCGAGCCTGTATCCTCAAAAAGTTTCCAGAAGAAACCGGCGGTCAACATCGTCACGCAGACACACCCTCTCGCTAGCTACTAGCAAGATTATAGCATAGGGTCGTGCTGCGGTACAAGGAGTCCATCTTGCCATTGCCTGACTATTTCGTACAAGAGGACGCCCGCGGATATGCTGACATTAAGCGATTCCGCCCGTCCCCACAGCGGTATGCGCACCAAATGGGTCGCCTCTCGCCATATTTGACTAAGACCTGCCCCTTCATTGCCAAAGATAACCGCCAAGGGCATTTGATACCGGAAATCATAATGTACACTAGTGCCCCGCGGCTCGGCGGCGACAATACTATAATTGCTTTCCGTCAGCATAGCCAGTAAAGGTGCGGGCTGAACATTTTGCGCGACGGCCAGGTGAAAGAGCGATCCCACACTAGCGCGAACCACCTTGTCATTGTAAATGTCGACACTGCCCTCAGTTGCCACAAAAGCATTTGCTCCCACGGCATCCGCTAGCCGAATAAGCGTCCCCATATTGCCGGGGTCCTGTATCCCATCTGAGATGACAACTAACTGCGGCCTAGACCCTAGCAAAGCATCTAGCGGCAGAGCGATATCCGAAACAATGATAAGGACGCCTTGCGGGGAAGCTGTTTCGCAAAGCGAGGCAAAAAGTTTAGATTCTACCAGCAAGATCTCTACTGCACCTTGCGTCGCGCGCACCAACGCTTCGGTAACGTTCGCACGATTTGACAGAGCCTCGTCAATAAGACAAGCGAGGGCCCGCCCGGAGGACATCGCCTCTCCTGCTGCCCTCGTTCCCTCCACCAAGAAGGCCCTGTGCTTGGCACGGCCTCGCGGACTTCGTAGCGCGCGCGCCAACTTCAGCCAGCGATTATCGACTGAGGTAATGCGCCTGTCAAGCACTTTAGGCTCGCTCCAGTCTCTTTAAATCCTCATTGCGGCCGACCACTACCAGCACATCCCCTGCCTGAATCCTGTAGTCGGCTTGAAGTGCAAGCTCAAACCCCTCGCCACGCTTTATGGCGATAATATTTGAGGCGTAGCGACTACGCAAGTCTAGGGTGCGCAAGGTCTGGCCGACCATGTTGTCACTAACCAAGAACTCCAAAATGCTTAACTCCGGCGCCAACTCGATGTACTCTAAAATATTACTGGCCACAAGGTTCCGGGCCACGCGAGAACCCATGTCGCGCTCTGGAAAGACCACTCTATCTGCCCCAACTTTGTAGAGCACTTTTCCGTGCACATCGCTCTGGGCCTTGACCACCACCTGCTTGACACCGAGTTCTTTAAGCATCAGAGTCACCAGGATACTGGCCTGGATATCACCGCCGATACCCACAACGACAGTGTCAAAGTTACGGATGCCTAGAGCCTTCAAGGCCTGCTCATCGGTCGCATCAGCCTCGACTGCACGAGTACAGTTGTCTAAATTGGCGCGCACTCTTTCCTCTTCATCATCGATGCCGAGAACCTGGTAGCCATGCGCATGGAGAGTGCGAGCGACACTTGAGCCAAAACGACCTAGTCCAATCACGGCAAACTGTTTTTGCGTTTCTCTAGCCAACGATGATCTTCCCTTCTGGATATCTGACGACATTAGCACAAGGATCACTTTTAATCGCGAAAGCGAGAGCTAGGGTGAGGGGGCCGACGCGCCCCGCAAACATGGTAAATGCTAAAGCCAATCGCCCGACCGTAGACAGGGTAGTAGTAATGCCTCGACTGAGACCTACAGTACCAAAGGCCGAAGTAGTCTCAAACAAGATGTCAAGGAAGGCGTGCTCTTCGGTGTTAAGTAAGAGAAAGGTCACAGACAGTATCAACCCCATGGCTAAAGTCGCCACAGCCAACGACTTAAAAGTCATAGCCACCGGGATACGCCGACCGCCAATAACTACTTCGGGCTGCATGCGCAGAACCGCCACCACGCTCAACACAATCATAGCAAAAGTGGTAGTTTTTATACCGCCGCCTGTCGATGCTGGTGAAGCTCCTATGAACATCAGTCCTATCAAGAGCAAGGTCGTCGCGTCCCCTAGAGCTGCTGTTGGCACAGTGTTGTACCCAGCCGTGCGGGGTGTCACCGCGGTAAAGACCGCGCCTAGCACTCTACCTGTGAAGTCATACGGGGCGAGAGCATTATTCCATTCTAGTATCCCAATGACAATGCTAGGCAGAATGATAAGGATGAGCGTCACCTTTAAGACAAGGGAAGTATGCAAAGAAATCCCCCTAAAGCCACGATGTGTGTAGACATCAGCGATGACGCTAAAACCTATGCCACCGAGTATGATGAGGGTAAGGATCACGCCATTGACAAGCGGATCAGACGTGAAATTCTCCAGACTGCTAAAGTTGCCGAACAAATCGAAACCAGCGTTGCAGAAGGCGGAGACGGCGTGAAATACGGCAAACCAGAGACCGCGCAAAGTACCGTAAAGGGGCTGGAAGCGCCAAAACAACAACAGTGCGCCAACTCCCTGAATAATAAAGGTAGTCACGACAATGTACTTAATGAGGCGGACCATGCCCTCTAGGGTAAATTGGTTAAAAGCCTCCTGTATAATGAGGCGATCGCTAAAAGTGATGCGCTTGCCTAATATTACTGCCACCATGGTAGCGACTGTCATAAACCCCAAACCACCCAATTGAATGAGCAAGAGAATGACCGCTTGCCCAAAAAAAGTAAATTGAGTGCCGGTGTCCACCACCACTAGCCCAGTCACACAAACCGCCGAAGTCGCGGTAAATAGAGCATCCACTAGGCCGACTTGCTCGCCAGTAGTGGCCCATGGCAACATGAGCAGAAATGTACCTAAAAGGATGAGCGCCACGAAGGTCAGTGCCAACACCTGAACTGGGCTCATTTTTCTAAGCCTTGTGTTCATCGCTTTCCCCCAATGTAAAGAACCGGCAAGCATATGAGCACTTGCCGGCTGCCCTTTTCTATTGAACGAACTGCTGTTTAGCCACGCCGACTAAGCTAGTGAACGAAGCCGGTTCGCGCACTGCCAAATCGGCCAACATCTTACGATTCATCACCACGCCAGCCATCTTAAGCCCATTCATCAAGCGACTGTAGGACATGCCATTGATACGGGCTGCTGCATTAATGCGTGTAATCCATAGCCTGCGAAAATCGCGCTTTTTTCTTCTGCGGTCACGGAAGGCGTAGTAGAGGGCCTTCATTACCTGTTCATTGGCTACTTTAAATCTCTTGCTCTTGGCACCCCAGTAGCCTTTAGCAAGCTTGAGAATCTTCCTATGGCGTGCGCGTGCTGTGACGCCTTTCTTTACACGTGGCATAATCTAACCTCCTAATGTTGTCTGCTTAAAATTTGTATGGGATGAGTTGCTTTAGGCGTCCCATGTCTGAGGGGTGGACAAGACTAGCCTTGCCGAGGTTGCGCATCCGCTTGGAGGATTTTGCCTCGTTAAGGTGGTTTTTCATATTGCTGCGGCGCAAGGCCTTGCCGGTGCCGGTAATCTTGAACCTCTTGGCTGCGCCGCGAACGGTCTTCACTTTTGGCATGTTGCTGCCTCCTTATTGTTGCTGTTTTTTGGCGTTCAAGAACATGATCATGTTGCGCCCTTCGAGCTTGGGCTCGCGGTCAATAGTGGCTAGATCTTGCACTAAGGCATAAAATTGCGTCAAAACATGTCTCCCGCGGTCGGAATGGGCAACTTCGCGGCCCCTAAAACGCACCGTGACTTTTACTCTATCGCCATCCTTAAGGAATTGAATGGCAGAGCGAGACTTGGTCTCTAGGTCGTGGGGCTCGATGTTGGGACTAAAAGTAAGCTCCTTAACACTAATGATATGCTGCTTCTTGCGAGCATCGCGGTCCTTCTTGCTTTGCTCATACTTAAATTTGCCGTAGTCCATAATACGACAAACTATAGGTTTGGCCGTTGGCGCCACATTGACAAGATCAAGACCTTTTTCTTGCGCAATGCGTAGCGCATCGCGAAAAGGCCTCACACCCAGCTGTTCTCCATTTTCATCGATAAGCCGGACTTCGCGAGCTCTTATCTCATCATTCACTTGGGGCTCGGCTGCTTTGGTATCTTTATTAATGACTAATCCACCTCCTAAAATTCAAAACAATAAGACGAGTGTCTTCCACCCGCCACATCAGCACTGCGACAACTGTCGCGCACTATTAACCCGCCAACAAGATTAGCAAGGTGAGAGGCGGATGGCCCCTACTTCATTACAAGTTATTATATCTCGGCAGACAACGAGAGTCAAGCGTTTGCGTCCCATCCCAACAAGTGGCACTCCCCCCTACTTCCGTAGAGTAGCGCCTAGAATCTCTTCCACATAGTGACGAAAGTCTATGAGATGCCTTTCAATAATCGCCTGCACGATCAATAGATTTAGAGCGTGGTAATCGTGGAGGGCGATGTTGCGAAAACCGATCATGTTTTTCATGCTCTGTGCTGTGCTAGGGTAGATAATGCCGTGTTTCCTCAGCATTTCGATCGAATCACGGCTTGACTGCGGCACACCGAGTGACTGCTCTGCGACAAGGTGCATAGCTAAATCAATAACAGCTTCACAGGCGCGCAGCAGATTGAGCATCACTGAATCTTGTTTGGTAAGGTTTTCTAGTGACGCTCCGCTACCGCCATACTCCTCTACCACGCGCTTAACGCAGCGTTCGATGACCGCGCACTTATTGATAATCACATCTCTGTTCACGCCTCTAAAGCTCCTCGTGTGTAATTTTGCAGTATGACCGCCCGTTCCTCATTGAGACGCGCATACATTTTGTAAACACGCATGGCAAACAACTGGCGGGACAGTTCTTCTCTGCAGTAAATAATAGAACCTTGACTCACAATTTGCATCTGCAACACGGTCGAAGCATCGTTAAGGTCTACTAGATCCACGTCAATATGGAGCAGGGCAGCAAGATGACCGGCCAAGATGAAGCGTTCGTAAGGGCTTAGCCGCTTATCTGCGACATATGCAATATCAATATCGCTATCTTGTCGAGCGGTCCCGGAGTTTTGTGAGCCGAATAGATACACGAAGGAGGGTGACACACTTTCTCGCAACGTCTGCACGATAACTTGCTTCTGAAAATCAGAAATCATCGGCAATCCCCTCCATTTTAATCCTACCAAGTACATAAGGCAGTTGCTTTACATAAGCATACCTCATGTTATTTTTAGTGTAAAGTGAACTAATTTTAGACAATAAACCCCCAGGCTAGGCTTCGTCCCGCCGATGTGGGAATGCCGCGGTCAGAACGCGGGCTAGGAGCATGAATATACCGATTACACCTAACATCACCGGCAATCCAATGGCTGCGATCAAGAGCGCAGTGCGCACTTCTTCTGTCATGAAATGACCTCCCTTAATCCTATAATGGGTAGTTCAGTACAGGCAATCAAGGCTATGCTCCCAGCAAAGCCTTAATAATGGCGATAACCACTACGCCCGCTACGATGGAGCAGAGTTGCCCAGAAATATTGACCGCCATCGCCTGCATCAGAAGGTAATTTTGCTTGTCCTCGGCGAGCGCCATTTTTGCTACCACGCGCCCAGCCATAGGGAAGGCAGAGATACCAGCAGCGCCAATCATAGGATTTATCTTTTCCTGCCTAAATAAATTGAAGATTTTTGCAATAATAATTCCCCCCGCGGTGGCGAAAACCATAGCCCCAAGGCCTAACAACATAACTCTTAACGATGTTGCATTAAGAAAGTTGTAGGCGGTCATGGTGCCACCAATGGTAAGGCCTAGTAGCAAAGTGACAATGTTAATAAGCTCGTTTTGCGCCGACTGACTGAGTCTTTCCGTGACGCCGCTTTCACGCAGAAAGTTGCCCAACATGAGGAAACCAACCAAGGGGACAGCAACTGGGGCAATAACGCCAGCCACAATGACCACGCACAAGGGAAACAATAACTTAGCGGTACGTGAGACTTCGGGCCCACTGTGATATTGCATGCGTATTTTGCGCTCTTTAACAGTTGTCAGCGCCTTAATTATGGGTGGCATAATCAAGGGGGTGAGGGCCATGTATGAATAGGCCGCCAGAGCAAGGGGCGCTAAGATTTCTGGGGCGTACAGCGATGCGACATAAAGCGTCGTCGGGCCGTCCGCCGTGCCGAGGATGCCGATGGCGGTCGCTTGAGCGATGGGAAACCCAAGTACCGTAGCTACGACAATCGTAGCGAAAATACCCACTTGTGCGGCCGCTCCTAGCAGCATGACCTCAGGGTTCTTAAGCAAAGGGCCAAAATCGCACATCGCCCCGACCCCGATAAATATCAAGATGGGAAACAGCTCCGTAAGCACCCCGACCTGAAGTAGCAAAGTCAAAGGCCCACCCTCCCCAACCGCTCCAGACAGGGGGATGTTGGCCATAATGGCTCCAAAGCCGATAGGGACGAGCAACAACGGCTCGTAATTTCTACTGACGGCCAGATAGATAAGAATAAGCCCCAGGGCCCACATAACTACTTGCTGCCAGGTCAAAGCACCTATGCCCGCTAGAAGTCCCCCGATTATTTCGCCCACTATATTGTGACCGCCTTTCACATCATGTTCCTAGTGATTATACAACCCAAGACGATGTCTGCCTACCCGTACGACCACATTACTACTTTGTCAGAGCATATGGGGCTCTAAAATATCAAGCGATATACTTTTTCGTCGTCATCCACTTCGCCAGTAAACTGAAAACCTAGCTTCTTGTAGAATTCTTCGGGGCCACCCTCACCCGGCACACAACTTAGCGTCAGTTCACGCACCCCGGGCCTAGATTTGACATGTTCAATGATCGCTTCTATTGCTTTCTTACCGTAACCTTGCCCTTGGTATTTCTTGTCGATCATGAAACGCCAGAGATAGTACTCTCCTTGGACATGGTCCTCCGACAACATCACAAAACCGATCAATGATTCGTCCCAGTAGATGGCGCGAAACCAAGCCGACTCGTCAAAATAGGCCTCCGCGATGGAAATTGCATTTGAAGCCACAAAAATTTGCTGCTCACCATGCACCTCAAGCGCACACACGGCCCGCACCGTTTCAGCGGTTATGGGACGAAGAGAAATTTTTGCGTTTAACAACCCATACACCTCCCAAAATATCCCTGACCATGGTACCAGCCGCGAACTTATCTTCAAGCAAGAAGGAAAATAGGGGCGAGTGCGAATCACTCACCCCTCCCCCCCCTTTTTGCTCATAACTTGTCTTCTACAGCACGCACCTTGTCTACCATGGTGGCGTCCTTGTCGCGGCGGTCGTCGATTTTAATGAGGGTGGAGACACGCAACGCACCCTTGGCAAAGGGCACTTCGTGCATCAGAGCTACAACCTCGAGAATGCGAGCGAGATCACCTTCAATGATCGTACCCATGGGCGTGAGCTGCCACTTCACTTCTGGGTAGCGACGCAAAACTTCATGGCAGGCGGCAACATAGTGACTAATGCTTGTGTTACCAGTACCTAGTGGAGCAATAGACACATTGACTATGGCCATCGCCTTGCACCTCCTTCACCTCTGTGTATACCTCGTTATTTATAGGTGGCAACTTCGGTTCTAAGCTTGGCTAAAACCGCGTCAACTTCCATACTTCCTTGGTCGCCGCCTTCGCGCGTGCGCAAAGAAACTGTGCCATTCTCCACTTCCTTGTCGCCCACTACTAACATATAGGGTATTTTCTGCATCTGGGCTTCACGAATTTTGAAACCAATTTTCTCATTGCGTGCGTCCAGTTCAACGCGGATATCTGCCTCTTCAAACTTCTCGCGCATGCTCTCGGCATAGTCCTTAGCACGGTCGGTGATGGGCAGAATGACTGCTTGAACGGGCGCAAGCCAGAGGGGAAAGGCCCCAGCGTAGTGTTCGATCAACATGGCCATGAAGCGCTCGATCGCTCCGTAGAGGACGCGATGCACCACCACAGGGCGATGGCGCGCACCATCTTCGCCAACATAGGTCAGGTCAAACTTCTCGGGCATTTGGAAATCAAGCTGTATGGTCGCACACTGCCAGCTACGGCCAATGCTGTCTTCAATGTGAAAGTCTATTTTTGGCCCATAGAAAGCGCCGTCACCCGGGTTGAGCTTGTAGTTGATCTCCCGCCCCTTCAGAACGTTCTCCAGCGCTTGTTCTGCTACTTGCCACACGGCAATATCGCCCATGGCTTTAGCGGGACGGGTAGATAGTTCCACGCGATATTTTAGTCCAAAAATAGTGTAAAACTTGTCGACCAAGGCAATGACGCGTCCTACCTCGGCCTCAATCTGCTCGGGCATCATAAAGATATGCGAGTCGTCCTGCGTAAACGCGCGCACGCGAGCCATGCCGTGTAGCGCGCCAGACAATTCGTGGCGATGCACAAGACCAAGCTCACACAGCCTGATGGGCAGTTCTTTGTAACTGTGCATGGTATGGCGGTACACGAGCATGGCCCCAGGGCAATTCATTGGCTTCACCGCGTAATCAAACTCGTCGATCTTGGTAAAATACATGTTTTCGCGGTAATGGTGCCAGTGGCCAGATTTCTCCCAGAGTGAGCGGTGGAGAATGAGCGGTGTCTTTATCTCTTGATACCCAGCCTTGCGATGTTCTTTGCGCCAAAAGTCCTCGAGTATATTGCGCACGACCATCCCCTTGGGGTGGTAAAAGGGGAACCCGGGGCCTTCCTCTTGCACGCTAAAGAGGTCTAACTCCTTACCGAGCTTGCGGTGATCCCGCTTCTTAGCTTCTTCAAGGCGGAAGAGATGCGCATCGAGGTCAGATTGCTTGAAAAACACCGTGCCGTAGATGCGCTGCAGCATGGGGCGCTTTTCATCTCCCCGCCAGTAAGCACCAGCCAAGGAGAGTAGCTTAAAATGCTTGATAAGCCCAGTGTCCATCAAATGAGGGCCGGCACAGAGATCGACAAAGGAGCCGCTTTCATAGTAAGTAATTTCTACGTCTTCGGGCAAATCGTTTATTAACTCGACCTTAAAATCTTCACCGCGGGCGGCAAAGAACCGGAGTGATTCTACCCTACTCACGCTGTGGCGCACGAGCGGAACTTTTCTGGCGGCGAGCTCGCGCATTTTTGCCTCGATACGCTCTAGGTCTTCCGGTTTAAATGGTTCTTTGACGGCAAAGTCGTAGTAGAAACCATCTTTAATGGCAGGACCAATACCAAACTTCGTGCCAGGAAAAAGCTCCATGACTGCTTCAGCCATGACATGGGCCGTGGTGTGCCGCAACACTTCAAGGGCTTCGGCCCCATCATCGGGGGTTACTAACTCGACAGCAGCGCCGTCTGGCAAGGGTCGCAGTAAATCGACCAATTCGCCGTTGACTTTGGCAGCCACGGCCTCCTTGGCTAGACGACGACTGATCCCCTCGGCCAGCGTTAAAGCAGTACTTTGTGCGGGCAGTTCGCGCGCAGAACCATCCTTGAGCATAACCGAAATATTTGCCACAATAACTACCTCCTTTTTTGTGAATACAAAAAATCTCTCGTCACTGCCATAGCAGGGACGAGAGATTTAACTCCCGCGGTTCCACCCTGTTTGACCCGAAGGCCCAACTCTCGGTGCGTAACGTGCGCCAGACGGCTAACCTTGTCGGTAGCAGCTTAGGAGTGGTGCGCGTATGGCATGTACTGAAGGACTTACAGCCCAAGATCCTTCTCTCTTAAAGTCCCTGCCAAGCGTTCTCCGTCAATGCTTTTGTTTATCGTACCCAGAAACTTAACCCTTGTCAAGCATACTTCTCGCCTGCGGCACAGTCATTTTCACGAGGTGTCTGCGCTTTGCCAAAAAAGTAGAGCCCCAAGGAAATTGCTAAAATGATAGTTGCCACAAAAGGATAGGCGGGGTGGTGGGCATAGAGATAGCCGGCAACATAGGGAGACAAAGTAGCGGCAAACCCGCCCATCATATTGTAGAGGGCAAAGCTCATACCCATGGATTTTGGATCAGCGGCCCCCGTAATCAAAGCTGTCATAAGCGACATAACAACATTAGTGCCCCCACGGACAAAAAAGGCCACGACTAAAACACTGACCACGGAAGTGTAGAGTTGCACCACAAATGTCAACGCCAGCACAAACAAACAGAGGGCGAGTATGCGCCAGGTGCCCCTACTATCAGCTACTCGCCCGATAAATGGCGTTAGGGTAGCACCGCCGATAGCTGCCATGGAGCCTAAGAAGCCAATGGTCAAAAGATCGAAACGAGCGACATCCTGCAAAAAGGGGGTGTTGAAAGACATCGGGATAGAAATGATGAACCACACTAAAGAAAAAATTAAGACAAGTTTCCAGAATGGACGGGGATACGAACGTGGATCAAGCACGACGGCCATCTTGGTTCGCGGCCCTGCGGGGTGGCTGGGTGATAACTGGGTCAAGACTAAGGTAGAAATAGTGTAACAAACAAGGCTTACCCAGAAAACAGCCCTTATACCCCACTCTTCTGCTAAGAAACCCCCCATGGTCGGCGCGATAACCATGCCGAGTGGGAAGGCGGTGTGCACCAATGTAAAAGTTGAACTACGGTTCTCAGGGGTACATTTGGCAGCAATATATGATTGCATCGCCGCATTGCTAAACATCGACAGGTTGAACAAAACAAAACCGGGGATCAACCACACCCAGTGCCCCGCCAAGGCAAAAATTAATGGAACAGGGATGCACATGGCCCAGCTGATGATCATGAGCTTTTTGCGTTCAAAGCGATCAGCCCACATGCCCCCGGGCAGGGCGACCAAGGTATTTACCGCCATGGCCAGCGAACCAAGCAGCCCGAGCTCAAGTGATGAGGCACCGAGGTCGCGAATGTGGGCGGGCATAATAACACTGTAGAGACCAAGCCCCGACGAAAAAAAGAGCAAGGAGATAAAAATTATCCATAAATCCCTGGGTAGCTTTGGCATACGGGCCTCCAAATCTGTCTAGCGACTACACATCGTTATGGCGACAAAAAGCTCTATCCGAAAAGCCATCATCGGCAGTTGACTCTTAACCTAGGGTCACCGCCTGACTGCGCGTGCCACCCCTTTGCGAAATCAGTTTTACGGTGACCGAGGTATTTGTCTGGCTAGTGCGCACATTCCATTTCACGCGCACCATGCCCTTTTGCGGCGGCGCAACATGGTAGAACCACACCTGTTGCCCGGCATGATAACCCTGCAAATAACCAATTTCATATTGATGCTCAGAGTTAATAAGCTCGGCATCAGCGGGATATTCTAGGCGAACTATATCAGTGCGCACCGCCTGCTGCTTCTTGGCTTGCTCCGTTATATTGGTCGAGAGATAGCCCCGATTTGACACCACGGCATGCACGCTATACACGTTTTCTGCCACTTTTTCTACCGTGATTTCATCAATTTGCACTTCAGGGAGTGCCTGCGCATAAGCCAAGGTAAACAAAGTCATGCGGTGGCATTCACCCTTGAGCAGATGTAGAGGCGCGTTTTGGCGGCAGGCCTTAATCTTCCAGCCCCCAAGCTCCACCTTGCCAAACTGGGGATGTTCAATTTCACGCCAGGGCACAAAGCCCTCACCCGCAAGCTCTCTGTCGTTCCACTGCAAGAGTTTAAGCTCGATCTTACGCCAGTCCGCCTTAGTCTTCTTTTTCAAGGGGTCGATTTTTTCTTCAGGAGCGGCTCTGCCGACGGGGTCCCACAATTCAGGGGTAAAGGACAGTAGACCAAGCTGTTCAAAACACCAATCATCAAATACGCCTGAAAAGACATCTCCATAGCAACACACCACGGGGTATCCAGTGGACTCTGTACCGATCTGTCCAATGGCCTCATAGAGAGCAATATCTCCTGGCGCAAAATCTTTGTCAGGTATGGTGCTATGTGGTCTAAAGAGCACGCCACCCCAGGTGTGATAGAGAATTACGCCTGCGATGTTCTTATGTTTGTTGACAAACTCTACTTGATTGCGGGTTTCGGGCTCGGAAAGTGGAAATGGACCTGACCCCGCCGTGAGAGGGCTATACCCAGAGGGGAAGTTGCGGTTGAGATCAAGCCCATACTTAGTCGGCACTAGGGGGAAAGGCAACTCCACTCTCTCCACGAGATTGCTATTATGGTCACGCACCACGCCCTCCGAAAACAGATGGTAGAAAGGCATGCCGGCATCGAGGGGCGAGCGTTCTACCATCAGGCGAGGATCGGCAAAATCTGCCCGCCACGCCCCGCGCAAATCATCGCGTATGCGCATACGCAGAATCTGCCCGTCATGGTCAATGTCTTCTTCATGCAGTCCGGGAGGGTCTTCGTCCTGCCGGAAATCAGGGTATGGTCGAACGCTACTGCGCAAAACTTTAGGTGTTGTCAAGTAGAGCTCGACACCATCAGGGTTAATGCGCGGCAACACATAAAAAGTGCGCGTATTCAGTAGAGATGTAATCATCGGGTCAACCCCATACCGCGTGAGCAGGTAGTCAATGAGGTAGAGCGCTGCCGTACCTCCTGTCACTTCGCCGGCATGGATATTGGCATCGACATACATAGCCGGCTTTTCTGCGGCTGCCCCAGTAGCCAGGCAAGTAATGGTTGCCGCCCACACTGCACGCCCCTCATGGCTCTTGCCGATCGATTCCAAAGCAAAGAAACCCGGATAATGCTTAGCATACTGGTGAAGATAGTCCGTCATTTCGTCATAGAGGTGAAACTTAGCGAAATCTATGGCTACGCGCTCCGTCAAAGCAAGCTCCCCTTTCATCCTTCTGCCTAGATATTCTTTAGCCAATGGTAAAATCCTGCTTAGTACATAGCGATTGTAAAACACCCGTCCGCGGGATGGGTGGCACTCCTAACTATTACTTTAGTCCCTAAGACTACTCTAGGGACTGCAATTCTGAGAGCAGGTAGGCTTCAAGCGATGGGGACGGTTCTTTTTGTTTCATGCGTCGGTTTTGCGATTTTCGGCAGCCCCTGTCGCGTTAGTCGCCTAAATATTGCTCTAAAGCCTCCAGAGATGGAGCTAAGCACCTTTGCCAGCACATTGGCCCTCTTGGCGCATAACTTTCCGCATAACCTAATAATTAATTCCATTTGTTCTTTTACGTCATGTCGTGTTATTGCGCCTGCTCTTGCTCGTCCCCAGTAACACTAAATTTGGTGAATCATCGCAGGCTGCTACTGATTGGTCTTAAGGAATAACTTCAGCGCCCTAGCGATATTGAGCCTTATAAGAAGCTCTCGCTAACTGCCTCGGAAACATGGGAGAATGGCCTAGCGGAACCCAGCATCCTAGAATGATGCTCCCGCTTGGCGGAGCCGAAAACAAAAAAACCTTCCCTTTCGTTTGCAGGCTAGTCGTACATTTGCACGCTCACTGTTCTCGTACGCTCGTCCCATGTGACAGTGGCGCCTAGACTTTCCGCAATGAAGCGGACCGGCACCATGGTTCTGCCGCCGATGATGACGGGAGGTACACTTAGAACGATCGGGAAGTTGTTTACTCGTGCCGTGCGGCTATCTATTTGCAGAACTATTGATTTGTCTTTTCGCCTGCTGATGATGGTCCTAGTTGCGTTGTCCCACTCTACGGACGCACCCAGCGCCTCAAATATGGCCCGCAAGGGGGCGAGCGTTCGACCATCACGAATGACTGGTGGGACGTCTAAAGTTAGAGTGCGGCCGTTGACAAGTACGCTGATTGGTTGGCTGGCCGAAATAGGGACAGAACACAGCAACAATATGACTGCTACCATTATAACGACTGAACTGGTTGTACGCACTTTTGCAACCCCCCTACCACCATGCATTCCTTTGTCTGTATAATTCGCGACAACTCTCTACATCCCTGCATTTTAGCGCCGGGAGCAACGCTAGGGAAGCAGATCATAAACTCCGCAGTTTCTCTTTGCGCATACAAATCCCTCCCGCTAAATCTCTCAGAGAGATTGTCGCATAAGGGAGGGGATGCGTGAATGCGTGTGGGATTTGACGCTTACATTACTTGAAAAGCTTATGTCTTGGCAAGCGTCACCCAAATATCAGCAAGTGTCTTGCGGCACCAGGGCCATAAGAGTTCCATGGCCATAAATGCAACGCTATTCACGCCAACCACTATTAACAGCTCATGCCAAGGTACAGCCGTTTCGAATACGTCCCGTTCAACAACAATGAATGTCACAACAATACTCACCAGCATAGAAGCTCTGGATCTCGAGGGTGGATTGCTACTCTCCTCGCGCCGTTCACACTGCTCAGCGCTCTCTAAAGGCTGTCGCACGCCGCCACCGTCACGGATGCCCTTCAACTGGGCTTGGGCCATGCGCACTACAACCTTCACAAGCCAGGCTGCTATGGCCACAATCGTCCCCACTCCGATCAGAAAAAACAACCCCTGCCACGAAAGCGCAACTTCCATGCTCCCTGTACCGATTGCCATGAGTACACTTCCCCCCACACAGAACTCGCCCACTACAGTCATGACACTGTGAACACTTCGGTAAACGGGCACACTCTATGGAATTTTGCCCCCCTTAGCTACTAGCTAGATTTTACCTCTCACTCCACGATTGTCAAGCATGGCTTGGTGTATTTACTACAATGTTCTGATAATTAACCTAGCAATTCAACAAAAATAATCCATCCTTGCTTCGGTCTAGTGCAATTTCGACCGGCCACCCGGGGCACTGCCGGAAGGAGCTTGGCCGTCTGATGCATAGCTAGCCCCGCCTATGGCCTTAGTCGCCTAGTTGTTGCTCTACAGCCGCCCGAGATGGAGATACACTTTTGCCAGCCTCTGCTTTCTTGGCACATAACTTTCCGCGCAATCCAAAAGGCAAATGCGATATGGACTGCAGGTGCCTTGTTGTTCTTTCGTGCTCCACGAGGTTCCCCGAAAATTATCGTTTATCAGTAAAAATATATTGCCAAGCAATGCTCGCGCGTGCTACAATGACCCTAAATCGGGCAACTGCCGGAAAGTGGGTATCGTAGGATGTGGAATGGAGATAAATCCGTTTGGCTCAGCCAGGTGTGCCTCGTTCTTTTTGCCGTGGCTCTGCTGGCTGTTGTCGCCTTTGCACCAAGGGTTGTAGAGTGGTTTGTTCGGTTTTCGCGCGCAGATATTGCGGGCACGGAGCGGTTCTTTCTCGCTACCATCTATGCGGGCGCAGTCCCAGCCGTAGTTTTGTGGCACAGCTTGTCTTCTCTCCTCTTGCGCGTAGCCAAGCAGCAAATGTTCTGTGCGGAAAATGTGGCGTCACTGCGGCGCATTTCTTGGTCGTGTATTATGGGGGCCTTTATCTGTATAGTCTCCGCAAGCTACTATTTGCCCTGGCTGATGGTGGCCCTGCCCGCTGCCTTTGTCGGACTGATAGTGCGAGTGGTTAAGAACGTGTTCGCTCTTGGCGTTCTGCTGCAGGCCGAAGCCGACCTCACTGTTTAGGAGGGAGAGCTATGCCCATTGTTGTCAACTTAGACGTAATCATGGCCAAACGCAAAGTATCGTCAAACGACCTCGCTGCTAAAGTAGACCTCACCCCTGCCAACCTCTCCATCCTAAAGACAGGCAAAGCGCGCGCCATTCGCTTCTCCACCTTAGAGGCCCTGTGCGCCGCGCTCGACTGCCAGCCCGGAGACATCCTAGAGTTCAAGAAGTAAGGCACCAGCGCGTGCGCCTAGCACCTAGCGACAAACACCACGCACAGCTTTACCTTCACAGGGCAAAGATAAGATTTTGAGGAGGGATGACATGACTAACGAGCAACTGCCGGTTCCCCCGGCAAACCAGCGCGATTTTCCTGTTAGAGTGGGGAAGATTGCCTTCGGCAAACCTGAGCAGAGGTTTGCTCTGGTCGCTTTCATGCTAGGGTTTCTTTTTTGGCGTTGGCTGATGATCGTGATGGGCTTTGGCTTTCAGGGGGCAGGGGTGACCGTGTTCGCGGGACTGTATGTGGCAGCGATCAGCATCTATTTTCGGCACGTGGGAATAAAGCAGAACGGTGAGGCCAAGTTATGGCTCGGCGTGGTCTTGGCTACTGCTCTCTCCTTTGCCGTGTGGAGCGCGCCTAGCATTTCACCATGGCGGTTCGTTTTCTTGTTTGGTGCTGCGACCTACTGGGTAGTTGTCGCCAGCGGCAACACCATCAAGGGCGGGACGAGCGACTGGAGTGTGCGCGACTTCTTGGGGGGAGTACTGGTGGTGCCTCTCGGCGGACTTGGTTTGCAGTACTTAGCTTTGCTAAGCATGAACAGGCCGCGCGTAAAGGCGGGCAGTAATGTCTGGCCGACCATGGTAGGATTGGCCTTGGGCTTGGCGGTAGTCGCATTGGTGCTACCGCTTCTCGTAGCCGCTGATGCCGGCGGGTTTGGGGAAATTGGGCGATGGCTCGAGCAGTTTGACTTTGAACTTGATATGCCAGCGTTGGTGTGGGTGCAATTGGTACTCAGCCTTCCTACGTCAGCCTACATCTTTGCCCTTGTGGTGGGGAATGTGAGGCGAGGCTTGGCTCGCTCGCGCGCGATCACACCTCCTCGAGACGAATCCGCGACAGGTTTTCGTTTTATGCCAAGCGCGACAGCTGTAGCCTTGTTAGGGGTCGTTAACGCCCTGTATTTGGTCTTTATCCTCACGCAGTTGCCCTACTTCTTTGCGGCGTTTGGCGGACGCTTGCCAGAGGGCTGGGTATCGTATGCGCAGTTTGCCCGCCAAGGGTTTTTTGAACTATGTGTCATCGCGGTAATTAACCTAGCGGTCATTCTCGGCGTCCATTTTAGTGTCGAAAAGGGCGAAAGTCTAGGCAGGGCCCTAAGAACGCTCCTTGGCCTGCTGCCGCTACTGAGTTTGTTCCTCATAGGCACGGCTCTCAGCAAGCTATGGCTCTACATCGATCAGTTCGGTTTAACCATGATGCGCGTCAAACCGGCGGCTGTCCTCATTCTGTTGGCGGTGGTTTTTGGCGGCTTGGCCCTGGCAGACAGAGCAAAATTTCCGAAGCTGCGTGTGTCTGTGGCTACGGGAGTAATCATCATGCTCGCTTTTTCGTGGTTTAATGTCGAAGGGATGGTCGCTACCTACAACGCTAACCGATACTTGGCGGGAACGCTACCGCATTTTGATGTCCATGTGCTCAGGGATTTAGATGTCGCCGGCGTCAGCGTTGCCGTGCGACTCATTGAAACGACTCAAGACATTGGCTTAGCGGCCGAGCTTCGCAGTTTTATTGAACAGGTCAGGGGGCGCGACGCGCGGATTTTTGCCGAACAGGAAGAAGGCTTGGGATGGGGCTTGTGGCTTGAGACTTGGCAGCGCCGGCAAGCGCGTTCTTTAGCAAAGGGTGTCCGGAGCCATTTGACACTAGCAGAGGTCGTGGCTTGGGTGAACCGTCAAGACGCGCCAGTGACGCATCTACCGATTTGGGCGCTTACCCTTGAGGAACATGTGCTGATGGTGGAAGATATGCACTTCCCTTTCGTAGTATTATCGGGGTTGCGGGGGGCGGGGCACCAAGCCACTAACAGGGTTTGGATTGTCGACTTACGGGATGGACAAATCCTGCTCGGGGACCTAGATTTATCGGCGATACTCGACGCGCAGTTAAAGCATATAATGCCCGATGAAGACGAGTGGGCTCGTAATGCCGCCTTAGCGGCAACTGAGCGCGATGTTTTCCTCGTAGCGCGTCTGTTTGGGCTATCACCCGATGGAAGCAAACTTGGGGTTACTTTGGCGCGGCCAAACTCGGCATCATACCCCGCGGGCTTTAGTCTAATTGGTTTTGTCGACTTAGCCGAAGCTGCGCCGTCAGTGACGGGGATTGCACATGCAAACCTCTTTCCTCTCGCACAGCCTCACTGGTCTCCGACCGGTCGTTTTATCTACTATGGCGAGCAGCAGCCCACACATTCCCCCGACTTCACGTTTGAAGTGGAGGGAATGTGGCTGCGGGACCTCAGTATCACCTGCACTATTAGCAGAAGTCGGGTCGCACAAGTGAAGGGTGAGGACCTAGCCGCGCTCTTATTCCCTGCCGCAGTAGCAGCGACAATCGATTTTTATCCATGGATAACAGATGTCACATGGGCAGTCGATGAATCCACAGTGGAGTTTGTCACTATCGCCCAGCCTAGCGTCGATGCAAGGCACTATCAACAGGCCTATGAGTCACAGAGAGTACGGCAAACATTCGGCGAGGCGCGCTGGAGCATCAATGCCGACGGGAGCGATTTGCGGTTGCTCAGTGTCGTTCGCCCGGAGTAATGGTATGTAGGGAAGCGTCAGACTGTACGAAAAATCTTGACCCATTAGAAAACTCTCTAGGCGCTTCACAGTTTGCCAGGCTGACCTAGCCATCGCTTTAGCAGCATGATTTCACTCGACCGCCAGCGAAAGGGGCATCATCCCTAGGCAACTAAATTCCGACCGCGCTTTACTACAACCCCGGTCAACTCCCGCCACCTTTCGCTCTACATTATGAGTTAGCAGGGACACTAATGACCCCTCTTGTTATATAGCGGTATACCAAAGCCAAAAGAACTATAAAGCTAGAGGTTGCTCCCAGTATCAAGTACATCGCACTGATCCCCGTACGGTCAATGAGAAGCCCTAGTAACGGCTCAAAAATAAGGCCAAAAAAGCCTTGGATAAAGCTGACAACGGACAGCGCTGTGGCTCTGCTCCCTTCATCCATCAACGCAGGAATCTCGCTGTCAATTGTTTGCGAGATCACTCCGTTAATAAAGGCAAAGACCAAGTAGAGCGGAATGACAAGAAGCAGTAATTGAAAATTAAGCATAGCTGTTGACACACACATCAAGAAAAAGAGAATGAGAAAACGGTCCATGCTGAAAGTTTTAAACAGCTTTTCTGAGTAACTCGCAGATAACGAAGACACCAAGCTGAGCGCAAAGAAGAATATGCCCATCACCGGCAGAGGAAGACCTAGATCTAGTAAATAAACTTGAGATAAATAAGCAGTATTGGCATACATAGTAATTAGAAATGCACTGCACAGTGAAAGCGTTAGCAACTGCTTATTTCTAAAAACGGGCAGAAAGCTGTTTCGCACAAATGCTGTAGCGTTCCATTTCGTGGCGATTTCAGAACTGGTCCGTTTTGTAGCCCTTACCTTCTCATCATCGTCGACAAAACATAACAAGACAAAGGACAGCAACATGAATAATATGGATAAATAGAAAGGCAAGTAGCTATTAAGGTAAAACAAAGCACTGGCACTCAGCACAGTGATAGCAGCCGCAATGGGCATCAGCCTAGCTTTCTTCGTAACATAAGAACGGTATTCATCCTGGAGATTATATTCCTCAAATTTAGCATAGATAAAGGCCGTGTGCGCACCGCTCTCACAGGCGTCTCCAATAGCCAAAAGCACTTCGGCGATAATAAAAAAGGCAAAACTAGGGTGTATGATGTAACTTGCCAAACCAGCGATTCCCATTAGCATGCCAGCTAAAACCGTTTTTTTCTTGCCCCAAACATCAGCCAGAATCCCGGTAGGTATTTCAAACACAAAGGTAACAAGTCCCTCTAGCGCAAAGACTAGCAAAATTTGAGCGAAATTTAAGCCATACTGTTGAAAGAAAATCACCAGTATCGTATAAATGAAAATGCATCGCGCAAACAAAGCCGATAACATAAAGAAATTTATCTGCCTATTTACATCTTTAGAAACCTTGTTGCTACTGAAAAGAAACCGCATATCTATTCTCCCTTTGAATTCCTAAAACTTATCCGCTATTTGTGGTTCTTAGCGGTAGTAACTCCCCCAGTTTTACCAATCAGCTTAAACCGTCTTCCGCTCCGCACTATGGGTTAGCAGTAACACTCGTCTTCACAACAACCTAGGTTGTGGCTCCTTCCATCACAGCGTCTTCTGTTTCCTTCCCCTACCTAGATTCGAGCCGCAAGGGAACGGACACAAAATCCGGTTTATCGCCTTCTAGAGGAGAATCTGCATATACAGCTAGAACCAAGCTCGAGCCGTCCGCTACGTGTGTGGGCACTTCTATGTCAAAGGTAAAGTACAGCCAAAACCTTGCTCCTACTAAATTTTCCTCTGCTAGCACAGGGTTTCTGGTAAAACCAGGAGCAGTGTGTCCAGCCATTAAGCTTCCTCCACCCAAAGCATTTCGATTAACCCCACCCAGCCAATAGATAATGTTAGCTTCAAAGGTATTAGCAACTCCAGATACAGTAAATCTACGACCCACTACCTCAACCGGCGCGGGTGCAAAGAGCTTAATTGACCGTGACTGAGCAACAATATCCGGAAGATAATGAATGCCGACGATAGATTTGATAAAAATTTCTTCATCCGCTCTGGTGATGGGCACAAACCTGACCGGCAATCCCGTTGCCTTGATGTAAACCGCATCATAAAGGGCATCGGGCGATAATTGTTCCGCTGGCGAAGGCTTGGTGAAACGTGTTTTTACCACTACTTCTTCGGTCATAACGAGCACATCGATTATCTGCACCAGACGCTCGAACGGCTTGGGGCCATCCCTGCCACCTATTCCGCTTCTCACAAAAAGATATTGCCTGTCGCCAAATTCCTTAGCATTAACAAAATCAGTCATGTCAAATTTTAGTGAATTCTTAACCCAGTTTCTAACCTCTTTTGGGGTTGCGGCTGCCGTGTGCAATTCAATCGGCCAAAAGTCCACCTTTCTTCCGGTGACAATCTCTATCCACATTGGCTCGGCGTAGATTTGTAGCCTGTCGGCCAAGCCATTATCCACGCTAAGCTCTGCCCAGGTTACTACCTTGTATCTGCCCGGCCGGTCTAAGGCGAAGGCATAGTGTTCGATCCACGACGCACTAAAGTCAGGCACGCCGGGATTAAGGGTAATTCCTACCGGACTGCCCGGCTGCGGTTCCGGGATCTTTGATATAACAACCCGATTCTGCTCATCGTAAATCCTAAAGAAAAGAAAAGAATCAACGCCCCATACAGCAAGCGGTTCATCGCCCAAATTGTACAGACTTTTACCTAACCAGATTCTCTCGCCAGCATGATAGTGGGCCTTGAGTAGCTGCGTAACCGCTTTTAACTCAGCCGCTTCAACCGCAGTTTCTTTTTGGTCAGTCGCAACTACAGCCGGCACAGTGCGCTGTACTAATGCGATCCCGGCAAGGGCGACTAGCGACAATAGCGCAAGAAACAAGACAGTCGAAAGCAGCACCGTGTTTCTCATCTTAGTTACCTCCTCAGGAAAGATCAGCTTTTACTGCCAAGGACTTTTTTTTAGCCGCCGACACGCTCAATCCCCTACACCTAAAGCCGTAATTGTAGCACAGACCCACACAGGGATGTAAAGGACGACCAGTTCCTCTTCCACAAGAGGGCATGCCAGCAATCCTTGACATCCGCGACAAAAGGGATGGTTCTTCTTGGAAATACACCGTCCAATCCGTTCGCAATTTAGCGTCGCCCTCGATAGCCTCGCTGCGGTAAGGCTCGCCAAAGACCGAACCCATGCGTCGGTGCATGCGATTGTACGGAGCTGCTCGCCTGACGTCCTACTCTTGGCATGTCCTCACCTCACGCCAATGTCATCTTACGCTCCGCGATAAAACAAAAAGAATTGTCCCTTTTGGTTGAAAGCCATGGTGGGGAGCGTTAGGTAGTGGTGTGCAACGCTTGACGCTTACAAAGGCTCCGTGTTCTTTTCTTTGAACAGCCTCACCATAAGCGCGGTTATAAATGAGCCAAGATGAAACACAGCCGAGACGATTAGAAAAAAGAGTAGCAAAAGCAACCCCACGTAACCGCCCGGGATGTACATGACGCCTGTTTGCGCTTGAGCCACTATGAGAACGAATACTATTAGGGCCGCCGCCACAGTCATGAGCGGACCGAGGACTCCCCTCGGCTGCTGGGCGCGTGGCGTGGCTCCCTGCACAACGGTAGCTGCAGGCGCTGTGGCGTCCGCTTTGGCTTCCTTCACCGTCAAGGCTTCAGTGCGTAAAATACGCAACACAGAAACGAGCGCGCCCACAAAGATAGCGACCGTAACCGCGCCAAGGAGCAAAGCCGCAGGCAGGGCAAAGGGTCCCAAAGGCAGTAAATACCAGTGGAGACGCTCGCCATAGATAAGTACATAGATAGCCGGCACAGCCAAAAGCGCGGATGCGAATAGGGCCGCCCGCATTGTCAGCACATAGCCACGGCGCGAAAACTTTGCTCTCAGCAGAAAAACGAGACAAAAAGCGGCTAGCGGCGAAACAAGCCCAAAATGCCTAATCCAACCCTCTAAACTGAGGGCGTCAATAAACTCACGCATACCGAGAGGATAGCTCACTAAACCGGCCGCACCCAAGAAGACCGCAGCAGCAGTTACGTAGCTGACTAAGACGAGGGAGGCCTTTAACGTGAAGAAGGCTACAGCGAGGCACAACCCGTAAAAAATGGCCACAAAAATCCACTCACTTAAATGCGCAAGAAGGAGATGCGGCAGGGTCACCGCAGCCCAAAGAAAGAGTAGCATCGCTAGAGCTGCGCCGGCTAGACCATAGATGACTCCGGCAGAAGCAGCTTGGCTCCCACTGGCATGAGTTAGACTTGTTGCGTCCGGCATTACCGCGCTCTGCAAGCGACGCGACTGCGAGAAGACCAGCATAGTCAGCAAGGCCGCCACCCCTAGGATAAATCCGCTCATAAAGAGCATGCCTGCAGCACTCCCGTGGGGAAACCACAATAGAGGATAAACCCATACTTCTATGAGTTCGCTATAAGGCATGGTTAGACGTAGCGCCAACGCCGACAAGCCTATGAAGGTAGCGGCTGTAAGTGCCGGCGCGGCACCTAGAAAAGTCCGTGAGCGTCGCAATTTGTGCACGCCAAGTAGCATGAAAAAGCAGGCCACAACAAACGGCAGCAGAAAGACAAAGAACATTACGCCGAGCCAAACTAAGAGTGCCCGAGAGGCACGGGCAAGAGAGAGGAGTTGCGTTCGCTCTACCGCCGCAGTAGCTTGGTCGCCCATCAGCATGGTTGTGCCTGAAGGCAGGGCAAAGCCAACCGTGGCCGTGATAAACTCCCAGTCATGCCTCTGCCCGTACCGCTGTAACTGCTCTAACGTAGTTTCGAGCCGTAGGGTCGTGTTCGCTGCGGTGTCCCAGCGATACAGCGCCGCTGTTCGACCATGTTGTAAGAGCAAGAGGTAGACTTGACTGGAAGAGCGATTGGAGTCGTGTGCAAACCGCACCGCTTCGACTTTCCGGTAATCGGCGGGGTGTAGCGTGTTTACATCCAGGCGATAATATTCCGCTTGCATACGGTCATAAACTACGATTTGCGTCTGCGAGGCGTAGGCTATAAAGCGGTGTTGCAGTAAAAACTGGGTGGGTAAAAAGACAAAGGGTTTGTCCTGAGGTAAAAGCAGTGCCCACAGCGGGCCTGTATTGCTCTCGTGTCGGCTGAGTCTTGCCCTAATCCAGCCTTGGAGGGTTTTCTGCCACACCGCTGAAACATGCCCCGGAAGTGGCGTAACAAATTCGCGAATAACCCCTCTGCCCGGCGCAGGTTCTTGTGTCTCGGGTTTCATCGGTTCTACAGACGGCGCAACCTTTACTTCTCCGGTAACCAGATAGTAGACATAGCTATGGTTTTCTCGTTGCCAAAAAGTCTCCCGCATGTTGAGGTTCAAGGTAAAGTAGATTTGCTCCCCGTCCGGCGAAACCGCCAGCTCTAAGACCTCGGAGATGGCTAGGTATCGCTCAGGAAAGAGAGTAGTCAAATCTAGGCGATGCACTTTGCCGGTGTAAACGTCTGCGATTAGTAGTTCTGTCGCAGTTGCCCCGCTGATGAAACGTGGCACAGGTGGCGACCAGCTAGGTCTGGCAATGTAATAGGGCAAAGGCTCAAGTTCAAACAAGGTAGAGCCAGCCAAATCGATGACACTATAGGTGAGTACTCCTGCTCGCCAGACAGGAGCAAGCTGCTTTCCTTCCGTGCTCCACATTCCCATAGACCCAAGACTCACTTCAAGACGGCTGAATTCGTTAAATTCTTGGCTCTCTTTTACTTGCCGTAATACCTCATCGCCTTCCGCAACGACTACCGGGGTGTAGCCAGACAAGCGCGGCAGGAGCAAAACTAGGGCCAGTAGGTCGTTGAAACCAAGCCGCGCGGTAGTGGTTTCAATGACATAACCCGGGCCTAAGGTAGCCGCACCCACTACGCCCCCGTCTCTGGGGTTTATAAATCCCTTAGCCACAGCCGGCGTGCGAACCAAGGTGGTATCAGCAGAACCCGCGTGTTGCGTCGCCTTAATCAGTAAGAAGGCGCTTGTCCCGCCGGCTGCACGCGCCACAACAAAGTCCTGAAACACTCTTTCGATAGCATGTAAGTCCTGTTCTAAGCGGGCCTTAATGGCTGGTATGTCCTCGCTGCCCGTCGCATAACTAACCAATGCATAGACTGTGCGTCCCTGGCTAGCGATGATCGAAGACGTAAGAGGTTGAGACCCAGTTTGCGGCGCGGCCTCAAGCACCACTGTGAAGAAGAGCATGGCAGACAAAAAAATACAGATCGTCCTACTCATGGCTACGCCTCCCAATACTATACTCCCTCCGAAATAGTCGTTACGCCCACTGCATTAACTGCCTAGTATGATAATCGTACCATATTAGGGCTTGCTCATGTGCTAAATGAAGAAGTAGAGTTTGTAAGTCGATGAGAATATGGTGCCTGAAGCGCCCTACAGCTCATGTCAGGTCGCGCAATCGCCTACCTCGTAATGAGTTGGCGGGAATATTGGGTAGAACTTCTGGCAGAGCTTTTGTGGGTCATTCAAAAAAAATCGAGCAGGAGGGGGTGATTAACCCCCGTCCTCTCACACCACCGTACGTACCGTTCGGTATACGGCGGTTCAGGAAACACTACGGTGCTTGTCATTTAACTGAACCAAACTCCGTAGTTCTTGGTTAGCCCAGAAGGCCAGGCCAAGGGCTATGTTCATCTGCGGCGTCTTGGCTAAGCGCCAGTATTCATTGACTCAGCCACTGAGGCTGCGGGCGAAGTCTGGTCTTAGGCCAAGCTTGACGAGGTTACGGTAGACCGCTTTGGGTTTCTTCCACCTTCACCGTTCGGGACTCTCACCCTAGAGATCACGCCCATGCCGGGCGCACCCAAGTAGACAGACCACCTTGCGGTGGTCTGTCAAAAGGCCAAAGAGCCTTGATACTGCTTGGTGCCGAAGACCGGAATCGAACCGGTACGGCCCTCACGGACCGAGGGATTTTAAGTCTCCAGAGACGATCCCGCACAGTAGACCCGAGTGTGAAATAATGAGGCTGAATCATGGTTCTGTGAGGCTTCCGTAGCGTTCTTGAGGAACATTTTTGGCACACCACGCGGCATATGGGCACCAAGTGGGCACTTAGTGCCCATGGGGTTTCATGCATAAATATACAGGTGCCTGTAATCTCATGCGCAAATGCGATGTAGCTCAGTTTTAGCTGATATAAATTCCCCTATTTTAGCCTTGGTGAGAAAGTCAACTCTTGACTGCCAGCCAAGCGAGGGGTGTGAGCCCTCCTCGGGTGGGTTTGGCTGGAATCAGCAATATCAATGGTTTATGCGCCTATTCCGAACGCGTATTTGGCTCATTTATGCCCCTCTTGGCTGGCTTCCGTTAGAACTTTTGTTAGAACTCCTGTTCGAGTATCCTGCTGGGGGGCCTGCTGATTATGAAATAGAAACAAGCGTTCGGTTGTACCCTGTAGTTATAGATTGAGCCTTAGTATTGCACGTTATTTTGTAGTGAGACACCGTGTAACCGAGGCGCATTTTGGACCCCTCGGCACCTTTTTGGCACCTCGACGCAGTTGCTCCTCTGCCGCTACGGCGAAACGAAAACCCTCCCGTTAAGGCCCTATGCTTGACCCAGAGAGCTTTGTGATTGCTGGTGCGCCAACAGGGACTCGAACCCCGGACCCGCTGATTAAGAGTTGGTTGTCGCGGTCTGCACCTCATGTCAGGTGGTGTCGGGCAACGGCATGGAGTGAGGAGATGCAGGGGTTTTGGAGCCTACAAACACGTGTTCGTATCCGCTCATTGCGCGTAATTCCCCCGCCGTTGCTGTCAAAATTGCTGTCAAAATAGAACGCTCTAGAGCTTCACAAGTCAAGAGCCCGCAAGCATGCGAACTAAAAAACTAACGCATAGATTGTCTTTGGTGTACAGTCGCCAACCTCGTTACGAGTCGGCGGGAATGCATGAGACAACGAGATGAAACGCAAAGCCATTGAACGTGCCTCGGCGGTAACCGGCTCAGTCAATCCGGAAGCTGAAGAAGCGACATGGGACGGTAACCAAGAAATGATCAAGCGCCTGCTTGGATTGGGCTAGAATAATATCCCGATGTATCGCTGGGAACGTAATGAGTTTCCATGCGTTCCCAGCATGTTTTGGGGAATCCTCGAAATACATCAAGAGACGGGATATGCCCTATCCTGCACGGGAGTAAAAAGCACCATCATCGTAGCATGCCGCAGGGCTGCCTACAAGGCTTTATTGGCTCTTGGGATGGCTCACTTTCACCGTGAACGTGGCTCAATTTTACCGTGACGCTGGCTCACACTCGACCGGAATGGTGGCGCTCCAGAGCCGCAGTATGCACATAGGACTAGCGCCTACAACCCTAACGAAGCCACAGGTTTGACTCACTAGCAGTATTACCAGTATGAATGCCACAACAGGAGGTGTCCGCATAAATCACACCTCCGATCCATCTAGGTTCTCCATGTTAGATAAATTGTAAACGATGGATGGAAGTATCACAAAGACATGATAGTAGCGCCTGCTACTAGACCCTGCCTGTAAGCAAGTTGTGCGCACGCATCATGAGTAGCAGTGCCTCGCGGTACTGATTCTGCTGTTCCAATAACTTGGCACCAAAGACCAGTACCTCGGCCGCATCCCGATATCGCTCTGAGCGGGCAAATCCTTGACTGAAGGAACTCGCTGTTCTTTCAATGAGAAGCGGATCGCGGCGTAACCGGCACTTGGTCAGAGCCCACTGGTCTTTGAGGTGTTCCCATTCTTCAATATAGAATCGCCTCCTTAATGCTAAAGCAATAAAGGGCTTCCGGATGGCGGGCCGTACGCAGAATCAAATATAACTGCTTGCCTGACGTGTAAACATATCGTAATAGCGTCCGCCTAACGCCATCAGTTCGGCGTGCGTGCCTTGCTCCACAATCCTGCCACTGTTGAGAACAGCAATGCGATC
>Ga0209103_1000079_pt1 | contig 27661 bp, 29 predicted proteins | sample 4C3metaG_FD_184152 | JGI IMG/M metagenome (GOLD analysis project Ga0209103, IMG submission 184152) | Freshwater bacterial and archeal communities from Indian Creek, Illinois, USA - 4C3 metaG (SPAdes) (version 2) | ecosystem: Environmental > Aquatic > Freshwater > Unclassified | place: USA...
AGTCTGGCCGGACGTGGGACGGTTGCCCGGATCGGGCGGGGACGGTTGCCCGGATCGGGCGGGGAACATGGCGGGGAACATCCGGTGTCGTGCAAGAGCGACCGCGCGCTGGTCATAGGTGCGGGGCCGGCAGGTCTGATGGCCGCCGAGACGCTGGCCGACGCCGGCGCCAGGGTGCTTCTGTGTGACGCCCGGCCATCCATCGGGCGCAAGTTGCTGATGGCCGGCAAGTCCGGCCTGAACGTGACGAAAGCCGAGCCGCTCGCCACGTTTCAGGCGCGGTATGACAGCGCAGGTCTCTGGCCCATGGTTCAGGACTTCGGGCCGGAGGCGGTGCAGGACTGGTGCCGCGATCTGGGCCAGCCGGTGTTCACCGGGTCGTCGGGCCGGGTCTTTCCGCTGGCCATGAAGGCCTCGCCGCTGCTTCGCGCCTGGGCCGCGCGGCTGGCGGCTTCGGGGGTCGAGATCCGGACCCGCTGGCGCTGGACCGGCTTTGCCGGGGATGCCTTCCGGTTCGACACGCCAGAGGGCGAGCGGCTGCTGTCGCCAGCGGTGACGGTCCTGGCCCTGGGCGGGGCAAGCTGGCAGCGGCTCGGCTCGGACGGGGCCTGGGTGCCCTGGCTGCGCGCGAGGGGGGTCATGATCGCACCCTGGAAGCCGGCCAACATGGGGTTCCGCGTCGACTGGTCGGCACGGATGGCGCCGTTCTTCGGGCAGCCCGTGAAGGGCGTCACCCTGCTGGTCGGCGATCGCGCGGAGCGCGGGGAGTTCGTGGTCTCGGCGCGCGGCATCGAAGGCGGCGGCATCTACGCGGTCAGCCGGGCGCTGCGCGAGGGAGCAGGGCTCCGGCTGGATCTCCTGCCGCAGCTTTCCGCCGCCGACATCCTGCGGCGCCTCGGGCAGATGAAGCCCGGGCAAAGCCGCACGAACCGGCTCCGCAAGCTGGGTCTCGCGCCGATCGCGGTGGCGCTGGTGATGGAACTGGCCCGCGACGCGCCTTTCGATCACCTGAAAGGCCTGTCGATCCCGCTTGCCGGCCCACGCCCCCTGGACGAGGCGATCTCGGTCGCCGGCGGGGTCGAATGGGCATCCCTGACGGACGAGCTGGAGTTGCGGGCCTTGCCCGGGACCTTCGCCTGCGGCGAAATGCTGGATTGGGAGGCGCCGACCGGCGGGTATCTTCTGACCGCCTCTTGGGCCACGGGGCGCTGGGCGGGGCGGGCCGCAGCCCGCAGGATCAGGCTCTAATCCTGCGGAAAATGCAGCTTCTCCAGCCAGGGCAGCGCCTCGGCCACCAGGATGTCGATGGTTCGCACCAGCTGCGCAGGGCTTTCCAGCACGTCAAGGAAGGCCAGCCGGCCAGGGTCTTCGCCGCCACCGCCGCCGAAACGGACAAGGGTCACATCCTCGTCCTCGGGCCAGTCCGGATGATCCGGAGGTTCGCCCTCGGGCGTCAGAAAGCGCAGCAGCAGCTGCACCTCCCAGCCATAGCGGCTGCGTTGCAGATGCACCGCAGACCGCCCGCGCGGGGTGAAGCGGCTCCAGGTGCTGCCCTTCAGGACATAGCCTGCCGGCGCGATCGCCGCATCCAGCGCGGCGACGATCGTCCGGTAGGCCAGCTCGCGGCGTTCCGGAAAAGTCGGGTCATGTGCCGCGGCATGCTGGCGGGCGGCGAGGTCCTCGGCTTGCGGATCGGACATCGGCGCGCGCCCGGGTTCAGGACGAAAGGCCACCGGCCAGGTCCGGGACATCCAGCGCCGAGAACCCGTAATGCCGCAGCCAGCGCAGATCCGCCTCGAAGAAGGCGCGAAGATCGGGAATGCCGTATTTCAGCATGGCGATGCGGTCGATGCCCATGCCGAAGGCAAAACCCTGCCAGACATCCGGGTCCACCCCCGCCGCCTGCAAGACCTTGGGATGCACCATCCCCGACCCAAGGATCTCCATCCACTTGTCGCCCTCGCCGATCTTCAGCTGGCCGCCGACACTGGAATAGCGGATGTCCACCTCGGCCGAAGGCTCGGTGAAGGGAAAATGGCTGGCACGGAAGCGCAGTTCCACCCGGTCAACCTCGAAGAAGGCGCGGCAGAACTCCTCCAGGCACCACTTGAGGTTGGCCATCGAGATGTCGCGGTCGACGGCCAGCCCCTCGACCTGATGGAACATGGGCGTATGGGTCTGGTCCATGTCCATGCGGTAGACCCGGCCCGGCGCGATCACCCGGATCGGCGCGCCATGCTCCATCAGCGCGCGGATCTGGACCGGGCTCGTGTGTGTCCGCAGCACATGCGGCGGGCGGTCGTCGTCTTCGGCCCGGTGCATGAAGAACGTGTCATGCTCCTGCCGGGCGGGATGTTCCGGTGGGATGTTCAGCGCATCGAAGTTGTACCAGTCGCTTTCGACCTGCGGCCCCTCGGCAACGGCAAAGCCCATGTCGGCGAAGATCGCGGTCAGCTCCTCCATCACCTGCGAGACCGGGTGTATCGTGCCGCGCGGACGGGGGCGCCCGGGCAAGGTCACGTCCAGCCATTCCGACCTGAGCCGCTCGTCCAGCGCGGCGTCGCCCAGCGCCTGTTTGCGCGCGCGAAGGGCGGCGTCGATCTCGTCCTTCAGCGCGTTCAGACCCGCGCCTGCGGATTTGCGCATCTCGGGATCCATCTTGCCCAGCGTTGCCATCAGGCCGCTGATTTCGCCCTTCTTTCCCAGGGCGCCGACGCGGACCTCCTCGAGCCCCGCCTCGGTGGCGGCGCCAGCCACGGCGGCCAGATACCTGGCCCTGAGCGTGTCGATCCCGTCCATGTCCGCCTCCCGCAAGCCGCGCTTCGTGCTAGCGGGGAAGGCCGGGCGATGCAAGGTCGGGGTCAGAAGATCGACCGCCGCCCGCGCACCTGCAGCATTCGCCGCGACCGGGTGATCTGCCCATCTGCCGCCGTGATCGCAACCGGCGGCGCCTTCAACCGCTTCTCGATCACCACCATCGAGTCGTAGAACCGGATGCCGCCGATCTCCCGCGCGAGCGGGTGCAGGGGGAACCCCGCGTCATCCTCGGTATACCAGCTGTGCATGCGATCGATCAGGTCCTTGACGAACTCGACAAAGCTTTCCGGCGCCCGGAAGCCACCGCCGAACCCGGGCCAGTAACTGGTATGCGTGTCCTCGACGATGTAGAGGCCGCGGTCGGCGAGCCTGGGCCAGAGCTGGCGAAAACTGGTGATCTGCTGCTGCATCCGGTGGCCACCATCATCGACGACAAGATCGAAAGGGCCATGTTCGGCACCGATCCGCGCAAGAAAGGCCGGGTCGGCCTGATCGCCGATCTCGACCCGGGTCCCTGGCAGTTGCAGCGCCACACAGGCGGGGTCGATGTCCAGGAAGGTCAGGCGCGCGGCCGGCCCGAAGAAATCGCGCCACATCGGCATCGACCCGCCCTTGTAGATGCCGATTTCGAGGAAGCTGACGTCGCGGCCCTGCCATGACCCCAGCAGTTCGTCGTAGATTTCGAGGTAATGTTCCATCTTGAACAGCTTCCGGTCGCCCGTCCGGGCGGGATGGTCGCGGAAATAGCGGGTTTCAACCATGAACAGCCCTCGACTGCGACCGAGGAACTCTCCAACGTTCTGACAGTGCCGTCCAGCGGGCTCCGGTCGGCTGCGCCGCGAGGGTCAGCCCGGAACCGCGCTGTCCTGTCGTAGAAGCTGAGGGTCGATCGGCACATGATCACGCGCAACCACCTCAAGGGCGACGCCGCATCCGAGGCCGTCTATTCCGATTGCGAGAGCTATAGGTATCTGCTGACGCGGGCCTGGGGGACGGGCGCGAAGGTCCTGTTCGTGATGCTGAACCCATCCACCGCCACCGAGGTGCAGAATGATCCGACGGTCGAACGATGCGAACGGCGGGCACGCCGCCTGGGTTTTGCAGCGTTCCGGGTGACGAACATCTTTGCATTCAGGGCCACGGATCCCAAGGTGATGCGGGCCCGGCCCGATCCGGTCGGGCCCGGGAACGACCAGGCGATCCTGCTGAGCCTTCGCTGGGCGGACCAGGTGATCTGTGGCTGGGGCGATCACGGGCTGCACCTCGGGCGCGGACGGCAGGTCGAGGCCCTGCTGCGTCACACCGGCACGCCGCTTTTCCATCTCGGCTTGACCGCCCGGGATCAGCCGCGCCACCCGCTCTATCTTGGCTATGACCGGCAGCCACAGCCTTGGGCCAGGTGATCAGGCCGCCCGAAGCCCCACGTCGGTCAGGTCGACCGCGGCACCCGTGACAATGGCGACGGCAGCGCCGTCCAGAAGCAGCGTCGTCTCGGTCCCCGCCGAATTCAGCTCCAGCGACAGAACGGGGTCGGGATGGGCGACCGGATCATAGACGATCACCAGCCTGTCGAGGGCGGCGTCATAGTCGGCAATGCGGGCAAGCCCGCCCTCGGTCATCCATTCGTGCAGGATGAAATCATCCGCGCCGGCGTCACCAAACGCATGATCCCCGCTGCCGAGAAGGATCGTGTCGTCGCCTGTGCCACCGTTCAGGAAATCCATCTCGAAGTCATCGACAGGGCCAAGAAGCCCGGAAATCCAGTCGTTTCCGGCACCGCCATCCTGGATGTCGGTGCCTGCGCCTCCCTCCAGCCGGTCGTCGCCCTCCCCCCCGGCGAGCCAGTCGTTCCCCGCGCCGCCGACCAGCGTGTCGTCACCCTGGCCGCCTTGCAGACTGTCGTTTCCATCATCGCCGGCAAGCAGGTCGGCGCCGTAATGCCCGGCCAGCTGGTCGTCCCCGTCACCGCCGCCAAGCCTGTCGTCACCGTCCAGCCCGAGGAGCGTATCGTTGCCGCTGCCGCCTTGAACCCAGTCGTCCCCGGCCCCCGCCGAGACCCAGTCATCGCCATCGCCCGCATCGATCAGGTCATCCCCCCCGCGACCGTCGATCAGGTCGTTGCCGGCATGACCGTCGATCCGGTCGTCGTTGCCAAGGCCGGAAAGGATGTCGTTGCCCACGCCGCCCGTCAGAACCTGCGGATCGTCCGGCACGTCGGCGATGTCGTCCGACCTTGGCGACTCGGTGTCGAAGTCGCCCAACAGATTGCCCGAACCGTTCGTCGGGGGCCCGCCGTGGTCGCGCAGGGCGGGATCATCATCGTCATCGGGCTCGTTGCGCTGCGAAAGCACGGCATCGGCCGCTGCACCCGCCATCAGAATGCCCAGAAGTCCAAGAAGTGAGAGCACCTAGCCGACCTTCACGCTGCGAAGACAGTCAACGTTAACCATATTTTCCGTTAACGCCATGGTATGGCAGGGAAAATCAGCTCAAACCTATCACAGGCGACCCGCCGTTGAAAGCGGCCCCATCGCTCTGCGGGCATTTTGTTCCCGCGAGGTTAACGGAACCTGCGCGGGATCGGGCGAAGGATCGCTTTCCTTTTCGCCCGAATCCCCCTATAGGCCGCCATCCGCAGCCTTGCGGACCCTCCAGGGGCCCTGCTGGACGACATCCCGGCATGCGCCATAACCCTTAGCCAAGGAGACCCCGATGTCGATCACGGTTGAAGAAAAATCGCGCCTGATCAAAGAATATGCCACCAAGGAACACGATACCGGCTCGCCGGAGGTTCAGGTCGCAATCCTGTCGTCGCGCATTGCCACGCTGACCGAACACTTCAAGAGCCACAAGAACGACAACCACTCGCGCCGGGGCCTTCTGATGCTCGTGGCCCAGCGCCGCAAGCTGCTGGACTATCTGAAGAAGACCGACGAAGCGCGGTATGCCGCGCTGATCGCCCGCCTCGGCCTGCGCCGCTGAGCGCGGCACGACCCTGCGACAGGCCGCCCGCGCCACGAGGGTGCGGGCGTTTTCGTTTGCGACCCCGGGGTGGCACGGCCATACAGGGGCCATCGGACGGCGGGGAGCGGACGGAGAAGACGGATGGCTGACGACAGATTTCCCGGCTGGCACGGCACCACCATCCTTGCGGTGCGCCGGGGCGGCGAGGTTGTCGTGGCCGGAGACGGGCAGGTGTCCCTCGGCCAGACCGTGATCAAGGGCTCGGCGCGCAAGGTGCGCCGGCTGATGCCGGGCGGAAAGCCGGTGGTGGCCGGTTTTGCCGGATCGACGGCGGATGCCTTCACCCTGCTGGAGCGCCTCGAGAAGAAGCTCGAATCGGCTCCGGGGCAGCTGGCGCGGGCCTGCGTCGACCTGGCGAGGGACTGGCGGATGGACAAATACCTCCGCAACCTCGAAGCCATGCTGATCGTGACCGACGGGCAGGCGCTTTTCGTCATCACCGGCGCCGGCGATGTGCTGGAGCCCGAGCATGACGTGGCCGCCATCGGCTCGGGCGGCAACTATGCGCTGGCAGCGGCACGGGGGCTGATGCAGAGCGACCTTTCCGCCGAACAGGTTGCCCGCCAGGCGATGGCCATCGCGGCCGAAATCTGCGTCTACACCAACGGGAACCTGACGCTGGAACGGATCAGCCCATGACCCCCCGCGCCCCGCTCACCTCCGGTCCGACCGGCCTGGTCGCAGACCGCCGGCGGCCCGCCGTCCGGGCGCCGTTGCCCATCCCGCCCCGCAACGCCGGCACCCGGTCCGGCCCGAGAACCGCATGACAGACCTGACCCCGCGCGAGATCGTCGCCGAGCTTGACCGCTTCATCATCGGGCAGGCCGAGGCAAAACGGGCCGTTGCCGTGGCCTTGCGCAACCGCTGGCGGCGAAAGCGGCTTGGCGACGACCTTCGGGACGAGGTCTATCCCAAGAACATCCTCATGATCGGGCCGACGGGCGTGGGCAAGACCGAGATCAGCCGCCGCCTGGCCAAGCTCGCGAAGGCGCCGTTCCTGAAGGTCGAGGCCACCAAGTTCACCGAGGTCGGCTATGTCGGCCGCGATGTCGACAGCATCGTCCGCGACCTGGTCGACGTGGCGATCGGCGACACCCGCGCCCGGATGCGCGAGCAGGTCGGCGACAAGGCCCGCCGCAGCGCCGAGGACCGGGTGATCGAAGCCCTTGCCGGCAAGGACGCGCGCGAACAGACCCGCGAGATGTTCCGCGGCAAGCTGCGACGCGGCGAGCTGGACGCGACCATGATCGAGATCGAGGTTGCCGACAGCCCGCCCCTGCCGATGGGTTTCGGCATGCCGGGGATGGAGCAGCAGATGCAGGGCCTGCAGGATCTGTTCAAGGCATTCGGCGCTCGCAGCCGCCGCAAGCGGCTGAGCGTGGCGCAAAGCCATGAACTGCTGATCAGCCAGGAGGCCGACAAGCTTTTGGACGACGAGGCGGTCCGGGCCGTGGCGCTGGAGGCCGTGCAGGAGAACGGCATCGTCTTTCTGGACGAGATCGACAAGATCTGCGCCCGGTCCGATGCACGCGGTGCCGATGTGAGCCGCGAAGGCGTGCAGCGCGACCTGCTGCCGCTGATCGAAGGCACGACGGTTTCGACCAAGCACGGCCCGGTCAAGACCGACCACATCCTGTTCATCGCCTCGGGCGCCTTCCACATCGCCAAACCCTCCGATCTTTTGCCCGAACTGCAAGGCCGCCTGCCGATCCGGGTCGAGCTCAGCCCCCTGACCGAGGCGGATTTCGTCCGCATCCTGACCGAGACCGACAACGCCCTGACCCGGCAATATGCCGCGCTGTTGGGGACCGAGGCGGTGACCGTGACCTTCACGCCGGACGGGATCGCAGCCCTGGCGCGCATCGCGGCCGACGTGAACCGGGCGGTGGAAAACATAGGCGCCCGGCGGCTTTACACCGTGATGGAGCGGGTATTCGAGGAATTGTCCTACAACGCCCCCGATCGTTCCGGCACCGCCGTCACCGTGAATGCGGCCTTCGTGGAGACGAATCTGGGGGCCCTGGCGCGCTCGGCCGACATCTCGCGCTACGTTTTGTGACGGGCCGAAGTGACGGGCCACAGTGACGGGCCGAAATGACGGGCCGAAACCCGCTTTCTCCCGGCGCGCCGCTTTTGTAGGGTCGGGGCGCGCACCGGGGGGCAGGATGTGACCGACGACGCCGTGACGCCGATGATGGCGCAGTATCTGGAGATCAGGGCGCAGAACCCCGGCGCGCTTCTCTTCTACCGGATGGGCGATTTCTACGAGATGTTCTTCGACGATGCGGTCGCCGCCGCCGCCGCGCTGGACATCGCGCTGACCAGGCGTGGGTTTCATCTGGGCGAACCCGTCGCGATGTGCGGCGTCCCCGTCCACTCTGCCGAGGGCTATCTGCTGACGCTGATCCGCAAGGGCTTTCGCGTGGCGATCGCCGAACAGCTGGAGGACCCCGCCGAGGCCAGGAAGCGCGGCGCGAAATCGGTGGTGCGGCGGGATGTCGTCCGCCTGGTCACCCCCGGCACGCTGACCGAGGATGCCCTGCTCGAAGCCCGCCGGCACAACTTTCTCGCCGCCTTCGCCGAGGTTCGCGATCAGGCGGCCATCGCCTGGGCCGACATTTCGACCGGCGAGTTCCGGGTCATGGCGTCCTCGCTCACCCGCCTTGCCCCCGACCTGGCCCGCATCGCGCCCCGCGAACTCCTGCACAGCGAGGCCATCGCGCCGGGAATCGTCTCTGACCTGGCCGGTTCCGGGATTTCCCTGACCCCGCTTTCGCGCGGCAGCTTCGATTCCACCAATGCCGGCAAGCGCCTGTGCGACCTCTTTGCCGTCGCCTCGCTGGACGCTTTCGGCCATTTCGACCGTGCCGAGGTTTCGGCCATGGGCGCGCTGGTCGACTATCTGCACCTGACCCAGCGCGGCCGGATGCCGCTGCTGCGCCCGCCGGTCCGGGAAGCCTCCGGCGGCGCGATGCAGATCGACGCGGCGACGCGGCGCAATCTGGAACTGACCCAGTCCCTGTCCGGCGGTCGCGAGGGATCGCTCCTTTCGGCCATCGACCGGACCGTCACGGCCGGGGGCGCGCGGCTCCTGGAGCGCAGGCTGTCCTCGCCTTCGCTCGACCTTCATCTGATCCAGTCCCGGCTCGCGGCGCTGGATCACCTGCTCGGCTCGCCCACGCTTTGCACCCGCCTGCGCGAGGCGCTGCGCCGGGTTCCCGACATCGACCGCGCCCTGTCGCGCCTTGCCCTGGACCGCGACGGCCCCCGTGACATGGCCGCGATCCGCGTCGGGCTGGAGCAGGCCGGACGGATCGCCACCCTTCTGACCGAGGCGCCGCCCCTGCTCGCCGAGGCCGCGACGGCCCTTGTCGGCCAGGGCGACCTTGTCGACCTGCTGTCTCGCGCCCTGGTGGCCGAGCCACCGCTTCTGACCCGCGACGGGGGTTACATCGCGGCGGGACATGACAATGAACTCGACAAGACCCGCGCGCTGCGGGACGAAGGCCGTGGCGTCATTGCCCGGATGCAGGCCGATTATGCCCAGGCGACCGGCGTCCAGAGCCTGAAGATCAAGCACAACAACGTGCTGGGCTACTTCATCGAGACCACGACGACGCATGAAGGCCGCATGCGCGCGATGCCCGAGCTGTTCATCCATCGCCAGACGACGGCCGGCCAGGTGCGCTTTACCACCCTTGACCTGTCCGATCTGGAAGCCCGGATCCTGAACGCCGGCAACCATGCGCTCGAGATCGAAAAGCGGCACTATTCCGGCCTGAAAGCCCGGATCCTGGAGCAGTCCGCGCCGATCGCCCTGGCCGCCCGCGCCCTGGCCGAAATCGATCTGGCCGCCGCCCTCGCCGACCTCTCGGCCGCGGAAAACTGGTGCCGGCCGCTGGTCGACGAAAGCCGCGCCTTCCAGATCACCGGCGGGCGCCATCCGGTGGTGGAGCGGGCGCTGCGGGCGCAGGGCCAGCCCTTCGTCGCCAACGACTGCGCGCTGACCGACGCGGCGACCCCGGCGATCTGGCTGCTGACCGGGCCGAACATGGCCGGAAAGTCCACCTTCCTGCGCCAGAATGCGCTGATTGCCCTGCTGGCCCAGGTCGGCAGCCACGTTCCGGCGACCGAGGCCCGCATCGGCCTGGTCAGCCAGCTTTTCAGCCGGGTCGGCGCCGCGGACGATCTGGCGCGCGGGCGGTCGACCTTCATGGTCGAGATGGTGGAGACCGCGGCGATCCTGAACCAGGCCGACGACCGCGCGCTGGTGATCCTGGACGAGATCGGGCGCGGGACCGCCACCTATGACGGGCTTTCCATCGCCTGGGCCACGCTGGAGCATCTGCACGCGGCCAACCGCTGCCGCGCCCTCTTTGCCACGCATTACCACGAGATGACGGCGCTGGCGGGCAAGCTGCCGGGGGTCAGAAACGCGACCGTCACGGTGAAGGAATGGGAGGGCGAGGTCATCTTCCTGCACGAGGTCCGCGAAGGCGCCGCCGACCGCAGCTACGGCGTGCAGGTCGCCCGGCTTGCGGGGCTTCCGCCCTCGGTCATCGAACGCGCGAAGGTGGTGCTGGAGGCGCTGGAAAAGGGCGAACGCGAGGGCGGCAAGCAGGCCAGGCTGATCGACGACCTGCCGCTGTTCCGGGCCGCAGCCCCGCCACCCCCGCCGCCGAAGCAGAAGGTTTCAGCGCTGGAGGAGCGGCTGAAGGACGTGCGCCCCGACGAGCTGACGCCGATCGAGGCGTTGCGACTGGTCTATGAAATCAAGGCCATGACCTAGAGTTGGCCATCCGCCTGCCGTCCGATCCGGGCGGATTTCCGACCCTACTGGGTGTTCGACGACACGCCCACCTGCGCCGGGCGCAGCAGGCGGTCGTGCAGCAGGAAGCCTTCGGTCGCGACCTGGATGATCTGGCCGGCCTTCGTCCCCGGCAGGGGCGCCTCGAACATCGCCTGATGCAGCTGCGGGTCGAACGGATCGCCCACCGCCGGCGAAATCGGGGTCATGCCGTGTCTGCTCATCACATGGGTCAGCTCGCGCAGGGTCAGCTCTACCCCCTCGATCAGCGCGGCGGATGCGGCCCGGCTGTCTTCGGGAATCGCCTGGATGGCCCGGTTCAGGTTGTCATAGACCGGCAGCAGATCGCGCGCGAGGCGCGTGCTGCCATAGAGTTCGGCCTCCCTTCGGTCCCGCTCGGCCCGCTTGCGGGAATTCTCGGCATCGGCCAGGGCGCGCATGAACTTGTCGCGCAGCTCGTCCCGCTCGGCCCGGAGGACATCCGCCTCGTCGGGCGGGGACATCTTCATTTCTTCCAGCTCCACTTCGGGTGAAGCTGCCTGTTCCTGCGCCATCGTCACGTCCTCGTTCTCTCAGCCCTTGCCCCGTTCCGAGACAAGGCGGCCCACCAGCTGGGCGGTGTAATCCACGATCGGCACGATCCGCCCGTAGTTCAGCCGGGTCGGACCGATGACGCCCACGGCGCCGATGATTTTCCGATCAGCGTTCATATAGGGAGAAACCACCAGACTTGAACCGGAAAGTGAGAAAAGCTTGTTCTCCGAGCCGATAAAGATGCGAACCCCCTCGCCCGCTTCGGTCAGGTCCAGGAACTCGGCGATGTCGCGCTTGCGCTCGAGGTCGTCGAAAAGCACCCGAATCCGCTCGATCTCGGTGCCGTCGGCGGTGCCTTCGATCAGATTCGCCCGGCCACGCACGATCAGCCGCTCTGACGGTTCGCCCGCATTCTGCCAAAGCGCCAGACCGCTCTCGACCAGTGTGCGGGCCAGCGAATCGATCTCCTGGCGCCGCTGCGCGATCTCGGCCGCCATGCCCTGGCGCAGTTCGGACAGCGTTCTGCCCTCGGCCAGCGCATTCAGGAAGTTGGCCGCCTCGCGCATCGACGACGGCGTCTGCCCGGGCGGCGGGGAAAAGATCCGGTTCTCGACCTGACCATCCGCAAAGACGAGGACGACCAGCGCCCGATCCGCCGCCAGGCTGACGAACTCGATATGCCGGATCACCGCCTCGCGCTTCGGGGCAAGCACGACACTCGCCCCCCGGGTGATCACCGACAGCGCCGCGCCGACCTCATCCAGCAGCGTCGCGACGTCCTGATCGCTACCGCCCAGGGTCGCATCGATGCGCTCCTGGTCTTCGGGCGCGACGGTGCCCACTTCCAGCAGGCTGTCGACGAACATCCGCAGGCCCGCTTGCGTCGGCACCCGGCCGGCCGATACATGCGGGCTGTCCAGCAGGCCGAGATACTCCAGATCCTGCATGACGTTGCGCACCGTGGCAGCCGAAACCCGCTCGGTCAGCGTCCGCGTCAGCGTGCGCGAACCCACCGGCTCTCCGGAGGTCAGATAGCCTTCCACCACGCGGCGAAAGACTTCGCGCGTCCGGTCGTTCATGTCGGACAGGATCGCTTGCTGGTTGCTCATTGCCTTCGGTTCAAACGGGGTTGCATCCCCCGCCCCTGGTTGCGTATGTGGCCGCAGCCCAGCGGAAAGGTCCGGCCATGCGACCCTCAGGCAGAAACCTAAGCGATCTACGGGCGGTTTCAATCGAAACCGGCGTGATGAAACATGCCGAAGGGTCATGCCTGATCCGGATGGGCGACACGCATGTCCTGTGTTCGGCCACGATCGAGGACAAGGCGCCGCCCTTTCTGAAGAACACCGGGCAGGGCTGGGTCACGGCCGAGTACGGCATGTTGCCAAGGGCAACCAATTCACGCACTCGGCGCGAGGCAGCAGCGGGCAAGCAGTCCGGAAGAACACAAGAAATTCAAAGGCTTATAGGCAGGGCGCTGCGGGCCGGCGTTGACCGCCAGGCGCTTGGCGAACGCCAGATCGTCATCGACTGCGATGTGATCCAGGCGGATGGGGGCACGCGCTGCGCCTCGATCACCGGCGGCTGGGTGGCGTTGCGCCTGGCGGCGAACCGGCTTCTGACCTCGGGTGTCATCGTCACCGACCCGATCCTCGACCATGTCGCGGCCGTTTCCTGTGGCATCTACGCCGGTCAGCCGGTCCTCGACCTCGATTATCTCGAGGATTCGGCTGCCGGAACCGATGGCAACTTCGTCTTGACCGGCGCCGGCCGTCTGATCGAGGTGCAGATGTCCGCCGAAGGGGCTGCCTTCTCTCAGGACGAGCTTCTGCATCTGCTCGACCTCGCCCGGATCGGCAACGCGGCGCTGGTCGCGGCACAGAAAGCCGCCCTGGGGTCCTGAATGCTGAAGTCCGGGGATCGCCTGCTGGTCGCGACGCACAACCGCGGCAAGCTTGAAGAAATCGCCGCGCTCCTGGCTCCCCATGCGGTCACCGTCCTCGGGGCTGCCGAACTGGGGCTGCCCGAGCCCGAGGAGACCGAGACCAGCTTTGTCGGCAACGCCCGGCTGAAGGCCCATGCTGCGGCCAGGGCAAGCGGTCTGGTGGCGCTGGCCGACGACTCGGGGCTGACCGTCGATGCCTTGGACGGCGCGCCGGGTGTCCATACCGCCGATTGGGCCACCACTCCGACCGGCCGCGACTTCGCCATGGGCATGGACCGGCTCTGGCGCGCGGTGCAGGCAGTCGAGGCCCCCGAGCCGCGGCGGGCACAGTTCCGCTGCACCCTGGTGCTCGCCTCGCCCGCCGGCGCGGACATGGTTTTCGAAGGCGTGGTCGGCGGCCGTCTGGTCTGGCCGGGCCGCGGCGATCAGGGCCATGGCTTCGACCCGATCTTCCAGCCCGACGGATTCGACATCACCTTTGGCGAGATGGACCGCTGGAAGAAGAATCGCCTCAGCCACCGCGCCGAAGCCTTCGCCCGACTGGTCGCCGCATGCTTTCCGTGACCGAGGACTGGCGCAACGCCGGTTTCGGGCTTTACCTGCACTGGCCCTTCTGCCAGTCGAAATGCCCCTACTGCGACTTCAACAGCCATGTCGCCACCCGCATCGACCCCGCGCGCTGGCTGGCCGCCTTCGAGGCCGAGATCGACCGCATCGGCGCCCTGACCGAAGGCCGCATCCTGAACACCGTCTTTTTCGGCGGCGGCACGCCCTCGCTGATGGCGCCGGCGCTGGTCCAGGCCATCCTCGACCGCGTCCGCGCCACCTGGCGGCTTGCCAATGACGTGGAAATCACGCTCGAAGCCAATCCCGGTTCGGTCGAAGCCGCCCGGTTTGCCGCCTATGCCGAGGCGGGGGTCAACCGGGTTTCCCTTGGAATCCAGGCCCTTGACCCTGACGACCTGCGCCGCCTCGGCCGGATGCACACGGTCGATGACGCCCGCGCCGCCATCGCCATCGCGCAAGCCAGCTTCGCCCGCGTCAGCATCGACCTGATCTATGCCCGCCAGGACCAGCGCCTGCCCGCCTGGCGCGACGAACTGCGGCGGGCGATCGACTTCGGCACCTCGCACCTGTCGCTTTACCAGCTGACCATCGAGAACGGCACCGTCTTCGGCCAGATGCAGGCCCGCAACCTGCTGCGCGGCCTGCCGGACGAGGATCTTGCCGCCGACATGTTCGCCCTGACGCAAGACGTCACCGCCGCTGCCGGCCTTCCCGCCTACGAGGTGTCGAATCATGCCCGCCCCGGCGACGAATCGCGCCACAACCTGATCTACTGGCGGATGGGCGACTATGCGGGCATCGGCCCCGGCGCGCATGGCCGCCTGACCCTCGAGGGCAACCGATTCGCGACCGAGGCCGAACCGATGCCGACCGCCTGGCTCGACCGCACCCTGGCCCGGCCCGGCGCCGCCGAGCGGGTCGCGACACTGGCACAGGGCGACCGCGCCGACGAATATCTGATGTTCGCGCTGCGCCTGCGCGAAGGCGCATCGCTGTCGCGCTTTGCCGCCCTGTCCGGCGCGCCGCTCGCGGGCGCCGCCCTCGACGAGATGACCGCGCTGGGCCTCGTCGAGCGCGCCCCAGACACTCTGCGCACCACCGCCGCCGGCATCCTGATGCTGAACGGCGTCCTGCGCGCGCTGCTGGCCGACCGCCAGAGCGCCGCCTAGTCGCTGTCCCTGGCCACCCGATCTGGGGCTTTTGACAGAATCTGACACAGCATGTCGAGGTCATCGAGGCTGCCGTAGCGGATCGTCAGCTGCCCGCTCTCGCTGCCCGCCGCATGGTCGATCCGCACCTGCATCGCCAGATTGGCCGAAAGATCCGCCTCGAGCGCCCGCGTATCCGCGTCCTTCTCCGGCCCCGCCGGGACCCGCCCGCCCGGTTTGCCGCCGGATTTCGCCTTGGCCAGCCTCTCGGTCTCGCGCACCGAGAGCCCCCTGGAGACGATCTGCGCCGCCATCTCCGCCGCCTTCGGATGGCCGATGAGCGCCCGCGCATGACCGGCGGTCAGGCTGCCGTTGCGCACCATCTCCTGCACTTCCGCCGGCAGTGTCAGCAGCCGCAGCAGATTGGCGACGTGACTCCGGCTCTTGCTCAGCGCTTCCGCCAGCTTCTCCTGCGTGTGGCCGAATCGGGTCATCAGCTGGCGGAAGCCGAGCGCTTCCTCGATCGAATTCAGATCCTCCCGCTGGATGTTCTCGATGATCGCGATCTCCAGAACCTCGGTGTCGTCAAGGTCGCGCACCAGAACCGGCACCTCGTGCAGCTGCGCCAGCTGCGCCGCCCGCCAGCGCCGCTCGCCCGCGACGATCTCATAGATGTCCTTGCCCGGCTTGCGCCGGACGATCAGCGGCTGGATGACACCCTTCTGCCGAATCGAATCGGCCAGGCTTTCCAGCTCCTCGCGCTTGAAGTCCAGGCGCGGCTGCTGGGGGTTCGGCTCCAGCCTGTCGACCGGCAACAGGATCTCGGCGCGGCGCGACGGCGGCGGCTGATCGGGTCCGGCTAGATGCACATCCGCCATCAGGGCCGAAAGTCCGCGGCCCAACCCGCGCTTCTCTATCTTGGCACTCATTCGTCAAGCCTCTGACATTTCTGGAATCTTCCGCCGATCGGCGATTTCCTTCGCCAGCTCGCGATAGGCCATCGCGCCCTTCGACGAGGGATCATAGGCAAGCACGGACAGCGCATGCGAAGGCGCCTCGCTGATTCTGACATTGCGCGGGATCGTGGTCTTCAAAACCAGGTCGCCCATGTTTGCGCGCGCATCAGCCTCGACCTGCGCGGTCAGCTTGTTGCGGCGGTCATGCATCGTCAGGACGACGCCTTCGATTCGGAGCGCGGGATTCGCCGACCGCCGCACATCGCGAATGGTCAGCATCAGCTGCGACAGGCCTTCAAGCGCGAAAAATTCGCACTGCAACGGCACCAGCACCGAATCACAGGCCACCAATGCGTTCACCGTCAGCAGGCTGAGCGCGGGCGGGCAGTCGATCAGGATGTAGTCAAGCGCATACTCTGCCATTTCTGGGCGCCGCAGCGCATCGTGCAACAGAAAACTCCGCTTCTCGTTCGCCATGATATCGAGGTCGGCCGAAGCGAGATCCGCATTGGCCGCGATGATCAACACGTCGGGAACCGAGGTCGTCAACACAACATCTTGCAGTTCAGCGCGATCAACGATCAAGTCATAGCTGGTCCGTGTTCGGTTTTCCGGGCGAACTCCCAACCCGGTCGACGTGTTTCCCTGCGGGTCGATATCGACGAGAAGAACCCTCTTGCCCAGCTCTGCGAGGCCCGCGGCCAGGTTTATGGCGGTCGTCGTCTTTCCGACTCCGCCCTTCTGGTTGGCAAGCGCAAGGATATGGGGACGGGGTCCCTTATTGTTCTGCACGATGGATATTCCTGATGACAAGAATGGCTGCTTTTGGATCTGACAGACTCGGCTGCGGCTCACAGCAGAAGCGCCAGCGCTTCCGTGCCGCAGCCATTTCCTCCTGATGCTGCGCGCCCTTGGGAAGCAGCGCAATCCCTCCTTGCCGCAGATGCCGATCCGCATAGGACAAGAGCTGGTCGAGCGGAGCCAGGGCGCGCGCCGACAGGACATCGGCATCCAGACCCGAAACGGCTTCGATTCTCTGACTTATCACAGATGCCGACAACCCCAGTTCCTTGACCGCCTGACGCAGGAAGGCCGCTTTCCGGACATCTGCCTCCACCAACGAAATCCGAAGGCCGGGATGACGCTCCTTCGCGAGTATCGCGATCACGACGCCCGGAAAGCCGCCTCCCGATCCGAGATCGACCCAATGCCCCGCGGTCTCGGGACACAAGGACATCAGCTGGGCCGAATCGATCACATGCCGCGACCGCAGCTCCAGGATGCTGGCCTTGCTGACGAGGTTGATCGTGCTGTTCCACCGACGCACGAGGCCCTCGAAGCGTTCGAGGGACGCAAATGTTTCACGTGAAACATCAAGCCCCGCGATCTGGCAACGCGCGAGCTCTGTCATCCGGCCCGCCGCAGCGGCTTTCGCAGATGCGCGAGCAGAAGAAGCAGCGCCGCCGGGGTGACCCCCTCGATCCGCGACGCGTGCAGAATGGTCCTTGGTCGCTGCTGCGCCAGTTTCGCCTTCAACTCGTTCGACAGGCCCGAAATCGCCGCATAGTCCAGATCGTCCGGAATTCTCTGCGTCTCCTGCCGCCGCAGCTCGCTCACCTCACGCTCTTGCCGGCCCGCATACTGATCATACGTCGAATCAATACGTAGGGTTTCAAGTACCTCCAGATCCAATCCCTGGTATGCCTCCAAAGCCTGCACCAGGACCGGGACCTCAGCGCCAAGCAACGACAGGGCCTCGTAGGCGCTCCGCCTCGGGCCGTCCAGGCCCACGCCAAGCCCCGCGCCCGCCAAAACCGCCGGGGCAAGATGGAGACGGGTCAGCACGTCGCGCGCGTGATCGATCGCCTCCAGCTTGACCAGAAAGGCATCGCGCCGCGCCTCACCGACGCAGCCCAGCTCCAGGCCCACCGGCGTCAGCCGACGATCGGCATTGTCTGCCCGCACCGTCAGCCGGTACTCCGCGCGCGAGGTGAACATCCGGTAGGGTTCGGTCACGCCGCGCGACACGAGGTCGTCGATCATCACCCCGATATAGCTGTCGGCGCGGCTGAACTCGACCGGGCCATCCCCCCGACATGTGGCGGCGGCATTCAGGCCGGCTACCACCCCTTGGGCCGCCGCCTCCTCATACCCCGTCGTTCCATTGATCTGGCCCGCAAAGTAAAGGCCACCGACGGCCCGGGTCTCCAGCGTCGGCTGCAGACCGCGAGGGTCAAAGTAATCGTATTCGATCGCATAGCCGGGCTGCAGGATCCTGGCCCTCTCCAACCCCGGGATCGTCGCGACATAGGCGCGCTGCACATCTTCGGGAAGCGAGGTCGACAGCCCGTTGGGATAGACCGCGTGGTCTTCAAGACCCTCGGGCTCGAGAAAGACCTGATGCGAGGTCTTGTCAGCGAACCGCACGATCTTGTCCTCGATCGAGGGGCAATACCGCGGGCCGACACCCGCGACATGACCGCCATACATCGCCGACCGGGACAGGTTCTCGCGCACAATGTCGTGGGTTCTTTCACTGGTATGCGTGATGCCGCAGGCAATCTGCCGTGCATGTGGGGTGCGGTTCAGAAACGAGAACATCGACGGGACGGCGTCGCCCGGCTGGCTGTCCAGTCGGTCCCAGTCGATTGTCCGCCCGTCCAGCCGTGGCGGCGTCCCCGTCTTCAGCCGACCGACCGGCAGCGCCAGTTCCGCAAGCTGCGACGCGAGGGCGCGCGAGGGCGCATCGCCCATCCGCCCCCCCGGCATGTGCCGATCGCCGATATGGATCACCCCATTCAGGAAAGTGCCCGCCGTCAGCACGACACGCCCGGCCCGCAACAGCTCGCCGCTGGCCAGCCGCACGCCCAGAACCGTCGCGCCCGCCATTTGCAGACCGCAGACCTCGCCCTCGACAATCGCCAGACCTGGTTGCCGCGCAAGCTCGCGCTGCATCGCCTCGCGATAGAGCCTGCGGTCGATCTGGGCGCGCGGGCCCTGCACCGCCGGCCCCTTTCGCCGGTTCAGCAGCCGGAACTGGATTCCCGCGCGGTCCGCCATCCGGCCCATGAGGCCGTCAAGCGCATCGATCTCGCGCACCAGATGACCCTTGCCAAGCCCCCCGATCGCCGGATTGCAGGACATCGCGCCCAGCGCCTCGATCCGCAGGGTCACCAGGGCCACCGACACACCCATCCGGGCAGCGGCCGCCGCTGCTTCTGTTCCGGCATGACCGCCGCCGATCACGATGACATCATAGTGTTTCACGTGGAACACCCTTCACTTGCCGATGCAGAAACGCGCGAAAATCTCGCCCAGAAGATCATCGACATCCACCCGACCGACCAGGACATCCATGGCTCTGAGAGCCGCCCGCAGATGCTCCGCCGCCAGCTCGACGCGCGAGTCAGGTCTTACCACCTCTGCCCGTGACTCGGCCAGAGCGGCAATTGCCGCCGTGACGGCGATCCGGTGCCTCTCGCGCACCAGCACCCCGGCCGATCCGACGCGGGCCTGCAGGATCTCGCCGATCCGCGCCATGAGTTCCGGCACGCCAGCCCCCGTCAGGCCCGAAATCCCAGGCCCATCAGTCGCACATCTTGTATCCGCCTTTCCAATGACCACAATATCATCGCCTTGCGGTCGCAGACCTTCAACCCCGGTGCCATCTGTCAGGAACACCCGAAGATCGGCCGCCCGGGCGCGTTGCAAGGCGCGATCGATGCCGGCCTGTTCCAGCCGGTCGGCGGTCTCGCGCAGGCCAGCGGTATCGAGAAACGTCACCGGCAGGCCGCCGATATCCATCCGAACCTCGATCACATCCCGGGTCGTGCCGGCAATTTCCGAGGTGATCGCGGCCTCGCGCCCGGCAAGCTGGTTCAGCAGGGTGGATTTTCCCGCGTTCGGCGGCCCGACAATGGCGACCTCGAACCCGTCCCGGATCTGCTCGGCGGCGGCGACTCCGGCCGCCTCGCGCTCCAGATCGACCGAAAGCCGATCAATCAGCGCCAGAACCTCGGGCGACACATCGACCGGCACCTCCTCGTCGGCAAAGTCGATAGTCGCCTCCAGGAGTGCGGCGGCGCGGATCAGGTCGCGGCGCCACCCCTCGACCTTGCGACCGACCGCGCCGGACAGCACCCGCACCGCTTGCCGGCGCTGCGCTTCGGTTTCGGCGTCGACGAGGTCGGCAAGGCCTTCGACTTGCGCCAGATCGAGAACGCCGTTCTCCAGTGCGCGGCGGGTGAATTCGCCGGGCTCCGCCAGCCGCAGCCCCGGCTGCGCCGCCAGGGCCCGCAGCACCGCGCCGACGACCGCCGGCCCGCCATGGACATGCAGTTCGACCACATCCTCGCCGGTGAAGCTCGCGCCCTTGGCGAAGGCCAGGACCAGCGCCTCGTCCAAAACCTCGTCGCCCCAGGTCAGTCGGCGCAGTCCGGCGGTGCGGACCGCCGGCAAGCGACCGGCCAGCGCCGCTCCCGCCGCATAGGCAAGCGGCCCCGAGATCCGCAGCACGGCAAGTCCGGACCGACCCCGCGCGGTGGCGGTGGCATAGATCGTGTCCATCCCCGCCCCGGTGTCAGCTGTTCATCGAATCGAAGAAATCAGAATTCGACTTGGTCTGTTTCAGCTTGCCGATCAGGAACTCAATGGCATCCGTCGTGCCCATCGGGTTCAGGATGCGACGCAGCACATAGGTCTTTTGCAGGTCGCTCTTGTCGACCAGCAGATCCTCTTTCCGGGTGCCGGACTTCAGGATGTCCATCGCCGGGAACACGCGCTTGTCGGCAACCTTGCGGTCCAGCACGATCTCGGAGTTGCCGGTGCCCTTGAACTCCTCGAAGATCACCTCGTCCATCCGGCTGCCGGTGTCGATCAGGGCCGTCGCGATGATGGTCAGCGACCCGCCTTCCTCGATGTTCCGCGCTGCCCCGAAGAAGCGTTTCGGCCGCTGCAGCGCGTTGGCGTCCACACCGCCGGTCAGCACCTTGCCCGACGACGGGACCACCGTGTTGAAGGCCCGGCCCAGGCGGGTGATGCTGTCCAAGAGGATCACCACGTCGCGCTTGTGTTCGACCAGGCGCTTGGCCTTTTCGATCACCATTTCCGCCACCGCGACATGCCGCGTCGCCGGTTCGTCGAAGGTCGAGGCCACAACCTCGCCCTTCACCGTGCGCTGCATGTCGGTGACTTCCTCGGGACGTTCGTCGATCAGAAGAACGATCAGATAGCACTCCGGATGGTTCTGCGCGATCGAGTTGGCGATGTTCTGCAACAGCACGGTCTTGCCGGTCCGCGGCGGGGCGACGATCAGCCCGCGCTGGCCCTTGCCGATGGGGGCGACCAGATCGATGATCCGGGCCGAGCGGTCCTTGATCGTCGGGTCCTCGACTTCCATCTTCAGCCGCTCGTCGGGGTAAAGCGGCGTGAGGTTGTCGAAGTGGACCTTGTGCTTGGCCTTTTCGGGATCGTCGAAGTTGATCCGGGTGACCTTGGTCATGCAGAAATAGCGCTCGTTCTCCTTCGGGGCGGCGATCACGCCTTCGATCGTATCGCCCGTGCGCAGCGAAAACACCCGCAGGATGTCGGGTGAAACATAGATGTCATCGGGGCCCGGCAGGTAGTTGGCCGAAGGTGAGCGCAGAAAGCCGAACCCGTCCTGCAACACCTCCAGCACGCCGTCGCCGCAGATCTCCCAGCCTTCCTCGGCATGTTCCTTCAGGATCGAGAACATCATCTCGCCCTTGCGCATGCTGGGCGCGTTCTCGATTTCCCATTCCTCGGCCATGGCCAACAGGTCGGCCGGAGTCTTGGCCTTGAGGTCAGAGAGGTTCAGACGATCGACGGTCATGGTCAGATACCTGTGGGGGATCGGCCCTGACGCGGGCGGATCACGGCGAGATGAAAGCGGAGAATGCGACAGGCCGGACGGCCCTGCATCGGCGCGCTTACGCCCGGCCCGCCTGAAAGTCAACGCCTCAGAACCGGGTGATCACCGCAAAGACGATGACCACCATCAGCACCGTCGGCACCTCGTTCATGATCCGGTAGCCGCGACCGCTGCGCGTGTTCTTGCCCGACGCGAAATCCTTGCGCCGAAGTGCAAGCCAGCCATGAAACCAAGTCATCCCCAGAACCGACACCGTCTTGACCCAGGGCCAGATCGCCGACCAGTCGACGACCCCCGGCACAGCGATCAACGCCAGCCCGAAGACCCAGGTCGCGATCATCGCGGGGTTCATGATCGCCTTCAGCAGCCGTCGTTCCATGATCTGGAACATCGCATCGGTCGGACTGCCGGGCTCTACCTGCTCGACATGATAAACGTAAAGCCGGGGGAGGTAGAACAACCCGGCCATCCAGGCAATCACCGCGATCACATGCAGCGATTTCATCACGAGGTACCAGTCGGAAAGCCAGCCGGTGATCATCAATGCCATGCTGTTTTCCCCCGGATCGTGGCAGGCAGTCTTCTAACAAGAAGAATTGAAAGAAAGAATGATGATGATGTAGGCCCTGTGGAGAAGGGAAACCAGAAAACCGTCCCGTTTTTCCTGCACAGGCCCGCCTTGCGGGACAAGATGTGGGCAACACGGGACAATTCTTGGGATATCTCGATTACTGCATTCAGAACAAGGAGATGACGGCATGATTCTCTGATCGCTCCGGTTTGTGCCCGGTCCGGAAGCCGGTGGGAAAGGCGGTTGTCCCAAACCGCGTGACAAGCTGATGCACAGCGGGATATGTCTGCCCCGGATGACCCGGACTTCGGGACAACCGGCGATCGACCGCCAGAAGGTCGTTCCGCCACCGCTTTCGTCCCGGGAACAAACCCGGATTACCCACAGGCTCGCATGGTGTTCGTTCTTGCGTCTTCCTCGCCCACTCGGCTTCAGCTTCTGCGCGCGGCCGGGCTGACGGTCCGGGCGATTTCTCCCCGGGTTGACGAGGGCGCGGCGCGCGCCGCCCTCGCGTCGGAACATGCAAGCCCGCGCGACATCGCCGATGTCCTGGCCGAGATGAAGGCCCGCAAGGTCGCCGAACGGCACCCCGAGGCGGTGGTGCTCGGCTGTGATCAGGTGCTGGAGCTTGCGGGCGAGGTGTTTTCCAAGCCCGGCTCGCCGGCCGAGGCGCGTGACCAGCTGCTGCGCCTGCGCGGCAGGACGCATCTGCTGCACTCGGCCATGGTCGCTTATGAACATGCCGGACCGGTCTGGCGCCATGTCGGCGAGGCCCGGATGACGATGCACCCGATCTCGGACGCCTATCTTGACGCCTACCTCGGCCGGAACTGGAACAGCATCCGCCACTCCGTCGGGGGCTACCGGATCGAGGAAGAGGGCATAAGGCTGTTTTCCGCCATCGCCGGCGATCATTTCACCATTCTCGGCCTGCCGCTTCTGCCGCTGTTGGCTTGGGCCGGAACCCGGGGCATGATCGCCCGATGAACGATGTCATGCGTATCCCGCTTGCCGGCGTGATCGGCCACCCGATCGCCCACAGTCGCAGCCCGGCCCTGCATGGTTACTGGCTGCAACGCTACGGGCTGAAGGGTCACTACGTCCCGATCGACATTGCGCCGTCCGACCTCGAAGATGTAGTGCGCGGCCTGCCGCGCCTCGGTTTCGTCGGGCTGAACGTGACGATCCCGCACAAGGAGTCGATCCTCGACATCGTGGACATCGTCAGCGACCGGGCGGCGCTGATCGGCGCGGCCAACACGCTGATCTTCCGCAAGGACGGCAAGATCCACGCCGACAATACCGATGGTTCGGGCTTCATCGCCAACCTGCGGCAGAACGCCCCGGCCTGGGCACCCGCGTCGGGCCCGGCGGTCGTTTTCGGCGCGGGCGGCGCGGCCCGTGCCGTCGTGGCCGCCCTGATCGAGGTCGGCGTGCCCGAGATACGCCTGACCAACCGAACGCGGCCGCGCGCCGAGGCCCTGCGCTCGGATTTCGGCGCCAAGGTGCAGGTCCATGAATGGGTCCAGGCCGCGAACCTGCTGGACGGCGCTGCGACCGTGATCAACACCACCTCGCTCGGGATGACCGGCAAGCCGCCCTTCAGTGTCGCGCTGAACCGGCTGAACCCGCGGGCGCTGGTGAACGATCTCGTCTACACCCCCCTCAGGACCCAGCTGCTGATCGAGGCCGAGGCCGCCGGTTGCACCGTGGTCGACGGTCTGGGCATGCTGCTGCACCAGGCCGCCCCCGGTTTCGAACGCTGGTTCGGCATCCGCCCCGAGGTTGACGCCGCCGCCCGCCAGGCGGTGCTCTCGGCATGAGTTTCCGGCTGGGGCTGACCGGCTCGATCGGCATGGGCAAGTCCACGACGGCCGCGATGTTCGCCGAGGCGGGCATCCCCGTCTGGGATGCCGACGCGGCGGTGCATCGCCTCTATGCGCCCGGCCAGCCCGCTGCACGGGCGATCGCCCGCGCGTTTCCAGATGCAATCGACGCCGCAGGCGCGGTCGACCGGCCCCGGCTCCGCGAGCTTATCGAGGCCGACCCCGGCGTGCTCGATCGTCTCGATGCGCTCGTCCATCCGCTGGTGGCCGCAGACCGCGCCGCATTCCTCGCGGACCAGGTCGCGGCACCCATCGTCGTTCTCGACATCCCGCTTCTGTTCGAGACCGGCCTCGAGCGCGACTGCGACGCGGTGGTGGTCGTTACCGCGCCGCCCGAGATCCAGCACCAGCGCGTGCGCGCGCGTGGGCTGACCGAAGCCGAGTTCCGAAGCCTTCTCGCGCGCCAGCTCCCGGATGCCGAAAAGCGCCTGCGCGCCGATTACCTAATCACGACGACGGGCCTTGAAGCCGCGCGCGGCGCGGTCAAGGATGTTCTGGACCGGATCCGCCGTCGGATCGCCCAGGATGCTGGCCCGGATGCGTGAGATCGTCCTCGACACCGAGACCACCGGCCTGGAGCCGACGGATGGCCACCGCATCGTCGAAATCGGTGCGGTCGAACTGCTGAACCACATCCCGACCGGTCGGACATGGCATCAGTACATCAACCCCGAACGCCCCATGCCGCGCGAGGCATTCGCGGTTCACGGACTGGGCCACGACATTCTCGAGGCGCCCGGACAGCCGGTGACGGAAGGCGTTAGCCTGCGGGACAAGCCGGTGTTTGGCCGGATCGGCGCCGCCTTCCTCGATTTCATCGGCCAGGCGCAGCTCGTCATCCACAATGCCTCCTTCGACATGAAGTTTCTGAACTTCGAGCTTCAGCGCGCGGGCCTGCCCGTTCTGCCCATGACGCGCGCCACCGATACCCTGACGCTGGCGCGCGCCCGGTTCCCCGGTTCCCCGGCTTCGCTGGACGCGCTCTGTCGCCGCTTCGGCATCGACAATTCGCAGCGGGAACGGCACGGGGCACTTCTCGACAGCGAGATCCTGGCCGAGGTCTATCTCGAGCTGATGGGCGGTCGCCAGCCCGATCTCGTGCTCGCATCGGCATCGCCCGGCCGCCCCGGGACTGACGGTGCCGTCGTTCAATGGCGCCCGGCTCCACGCCCCGCACCCTTGCAAGCCAGGCTCACGCCCGAGGAAATCGCCGCCCATTCGGCCCTGGTCGACAGGCTGGGCAAGCCAGCCATCTGGCGCAAGGGCGGCTAGCCCGTCAGTCCAGCTTTTCGACCTGCTTTTCGACCTGCTTTTCGACCTGCTTTTCCGCGGTCTCCTCGGCCTGGGCCTTGGCGCGGCGCAGCAATTCCTGGCGGTAGAGGGTCATGAAATCCACCTGATCGATGTTCAGCGGTGGAAACCCGCCGTCGCGCGTCACGTCCGAGATGATGCGGCGGACGTAAGGGAACAGCAGCCGCGGACATTCGATCAGGAGGAAGGGATGCAGCTGTTCGTCCGTCACGCCCTCGACAAGAAACGAACCGCCGTATTCCAGCTCGAGCAGGAACAGCATCTCGCTGTTCACCTTGTTGCGCGAGGTGACCTTGAACTTGGTGATCACGTCGAACTGGTTCGCCACCGACCGCTTGCGCGCATCGAGGCTGACCGCAACCTGGATGTCCGGCTGCACCTCGGCGCCGCTCAGGCCCTTCTGCACGACCAGGTTCTCGAACGACAGATCGCGCACATACTGGGCCAGGACCTGCATCCGGATCTGGGGCGGCGGCGCGGCAGCCCCGTTGCTGGCTGGGGTTTCGTCGGCCATGTCGCGTACTCCTTCAGGAATTTGCCGCGTTCCTAGCAGGTCGGCCCGGCGCGCTCAATGCCGTGTCGATCGCGGCGGCTGCGGCGGATCGGCTTCGCTGCGGGCCTCCTGCCATTCGCCGTCGATGACCACGGGCGGCGGCCGCTTGAAATAGCGGCGGCTGATCCTGCCGATCACCATGCGCCGCACCGGCGCGAACAGCAGCAAAAGGCCGACCGCGTCGGTGAGGAACCCCGGGATGAGCAGCAGCGTCCCCGCGATCGCGACCAGAACCTGGTGCGGCATCGCTGACGCCGGATCGCGGAATTCAAACAGATCCCGGCTGATCGAAACGGCACCGATCGAGGCGATGCCCTTCAGCAGGATCAGCCCGAAGGCGCCCGCCAAGACCACCCAGGCCAGCGTCAGCCAGAGCCCGATCGCATCACCGATCACGACGAAAAGCGCGATCTCGACCAGAATCACCAGCACCAACACCAGAAAATTCCACATCTGTGCCTCCATGCCCGGCTGGTGACTGTTGCGCTGGTAGACTTCACCCGGCCACCACCCTACATAGAGATGCAGAGCGTGCAAGTCTGTCAGAAAACAACGTCGTCAGAGGTCTTTCATGAGCGGGTCCTTGATCCAACTCCTGGTGCTTGCCGGGATCGCGATCTTTCTAATCCTCAAGCTCCGGTCCGTTCTGGGCACCCGCGAGGGGTTCGAGAAACCGCCGATCCAACTCGATGACGTGCGCCCCCGCGTCCGCCGCGATTTCGAGGTGATCGAAGGCGGTGCCGATCGCGACATCACCGATCACGCGGCCGAAGGTTCGGACGCGGCCCGTGCGCTGCTGGCCATGAAGCAGGCCGAGCCATCCTTCGCGGTGACGCCGTTTCTCGACGGGGCGCGTGGTGCCTACGAGATGATCCTGATGGCCTTCGAACGCGGCGACCTCGACGCGATCCGCGGCTTTCTGGCCGACGAGGTGGCCGAGGGCTTTGCCGAGGCGATCGCTGCCCGCGAGAGCCAGGGACTGACCGTCGAGGCGAACTTCGTGGGCCTGAAGGAGCTGGCCTTGCACGATGCCACCTTCGACCCCGACACCGGTGTCGGCGAGGTCTCGGTCCGGTTCGTCGGCGAGCAGACCTATGTCGTTCGCAACAAGGCGGGGGAAATCGTCGAAGGCAGCCCGCGCCAGATCAAGCGGCAGCGCGACATCTGGACCTTTGCCCGGCGCATGGGTTCGGATGATCCCAACTGGCTGCTCGTCGCCACCGGCGACTGACCCCTCCGGGATGCGCGGCTGGCTTTGCAGCATCGGACTGGCGGCGGCCCTGACCGCCGCCGGTCCTGCCGGCGCCTGGATGCTCGACTTCGAGGCGCTGGACGGCTGGCGCGACGACGCCCATGCCGAGGCGCTGGCGGCCTTTCGCGGCACCTGTGACCGGCTTGACGGGCCAGAATGGCCGCCGATCTGCGCGGTGGCGAAAGAGGTCCCGCCGGACGACATTTCCGCCCGCAGCTTTTTCGAGATGTTCTTCAGGCCGGTGATCGTCGGCATCCCGCCGGCCCTCTTCACCGGCTATTTCGAGCCGGAACTGGACGGCTCACCCGTCAGGACCGGGCGCTTCCAGTACCCGATCCACCGTCGCCCGCCCGAACTGCGCGACGGCGAGGCGTTCCACACCCGCGCCGCCATCGACAAC
>Ga0209103_1000081_pt1 | contig 27505 bp, 25 predicted proteins | sample 4C3metaG_FD_184152 | JGI IMG/M metagenome (GOLD analysis project Ga0209103, IMG submission 184152) | Freshwater bacterial and archeal communities from Indian Creek, Illinois, USA - 4C3 metaG (SPAdes) (version 2) | ecosystem: Environmental > Aquatic > Freshwater > Unclassified | place: USA...
AGGACAAACTAAGGTTCGTGCCTGCCCTGCCTGGGGTCTACCTGATGAAGGACGATGGAGGCCGGGTGCTCTATGTCGGTAAAGCCAGGGCCTTGAAGCAGCGGCTACGCAGCTACTTTCAGGCCGGGGCCAGCCATGTGCCGAAAGTAGCGGCTATGCTTGAGAAGACCGCGGACTTCGAGTACATCATCACTGATACCGAGCGCGAAGCCTTAGTTTTAGAAAGTAACCTCATCAAAGAGATGCGTCCTCACTACAATATTCGCATTAAAGACGATAAACACTATCCGTATTTTCGTTTGGCGGTGCAGGAACCTTACCCTCGCCTAACCATTGTGCGCCGCGTTGAAAATGACGGAGCGCGTTACTTCGGCCCTTATCCGCAAGTTAGCGTAGTCAGAGATATGTTCACGCTCTTAAAGCGCATCATCCCACTTATGACTTGCAGTCGCACCGTAGCCTATGGCTTGGTGAACGGCAAAGTGTGCTTAAACTACCACCTCAAGCAATGTCTTGGTGTCTGCACGGGCGAAGTGAGCGAGGCCGAATACCGTAACTTGGTGAAGAAGGTCGAAATGCTTCTCGAGGGCCGGCACACGCCCATTGTGGAGGGCTTAAATCAGCAAATGGAAAAAGCTGCCGCCAAGCTCGATTTTGAACGTGCAGCGACTCTGCGCGACCAAGTTCGGGCCATCGAGAGTCTGGCCGAAAAGCAAAAGTTCGATGCCGCGAGGCATGTGGAACGCGACATCGTTGGCTTGATTGACGGTTTAGAGGAGGCCTGTGCTGTTATCTTTCATATGCGAGAAGGCAAGGTTGTAGGCCGTGAGACTGTATTTTTAGGGGGCAGTGCCGAACAGGGCCGGGAAGAAATACTCGCGGCCTTTATCGCGCAGTACTATGCCGCCTCTCCTACCGTCCCCAAAGAAATCCTCCTACCCATGGCACTAGACGAGTTGTCAGTGTTAGAAGAGGTGCTAAGTAAGCAGAGAGGATCTAAAGTGCTCTTAACGGTCCCTAAACGGGGCGCCAACAAGGCCATGGTCGAGCTAGCGGGGCGTAACGCCGCGCAGGCCTTATCCGAAAGATGGGCGCGAGGCACGGGGCAAGAGGAGCTAGTTAAAAATGGCTTGTCCGAATTGGCGCATCATCTTTCTCTCCCGGCCCCGCCGCAAAGGATAGAGTGTTACGATATCTCGCATATTCAGGGCACGCTGGCGGTGGGCTCAATGGTGGTGTTTGTGGCGGGCAAACCGGCTCGCTCCCTCTATCGCCGCTTTAGGATCAAGTGGGTGGTGGGGCAAAACGATTATGCCTCCTTGCACGAGGTCTTGACGAGGCGACTCTCTGCCTATCGCCAGGGCCAGAGCAAGTTTTCGCCCTTACCCGACCTCTTAATTATTGACGGAGGCCGCGGACAATTAAACGCAGCTTTAGACGCGCTCAGGCAAGAAGAGTGCCGCGAAATTCCCGTGATAGCTCTAGCCAAAGCGGAAGAAGAAGTCTTTGTGCCCGACCGCGACCGACCTATAATCTTCGCGCCCCACACTCAAGGGCAGTACTTGTTGCAGCGAGTGAGGGACGAGGCGCATAGGTTTGCCCTGGCCTACCACCAAAAGCTGCGCCGCGAGGCGCAATTGGCCTCACGGCTTGAGGAGTGCCCAGGTATAGGGGCGCACAGGCGCGTTGCGCTGCTTAAGCACTTTGGCAATTTCGCCGCCCTCGAGAGAGCCACGGTAGAGGATATTACCACGGTAGCGGGTATTAGTAACGCCCTAGCTAGGCGGGTTTGGGAGTTTTTGCATCCACAACCCTAGCATGTTTTGCGCTTTATCGATGTTAGAAGGCAGGAATAGGGGCGGGCATGGCGAAGAAGGTCATACATGTTCTCTCTCGCAGATGGAGGAATTTTAGTGGCGAAAAAGCGCATAAAGCTGGAGAAACGCGAGGAACGCCGCGAGTTCTCCATTATTTTTCATGAGCTATGGACAGAAAGCCTGGGGCACATTGGGGGCTCTGGGGCGTTACTTTACTGCTACCTCAAGTACTTGGCGGATTACGAAGTGCCAGAGCCCTATTCCGCGGAATGGGAGCAGGCCGTGTGCTTGCCCTTGGGAATGTCCATCAACGAGAGCCATGCCGCGTGGGCCAAGTTACAAGAGAGTGGCCTTATTCTGCTAGAAAAAAATAGCTACGTGTTGTGCGACCCCCGCCGTACCACGGGCACGCCCCCAGCCAAGGAGAGCAATGTGCTGATGGTAGAGGTAGAAGCCCGCTTCGGGCGCCCTCTGAGCATGACAGAGATTGGGCTCTTAGGCGACTATTGCCGACTATACGACGAGTCTTTGGTGCGTCTGGCCACCGATGTGGCAGTTGAGGCGGGTGCGTTGAGCTTGCCTTACATCAGGCAGGTTTTGCTAAACTGGAAGGCGAAGGGCATTGTTTCCGCTGCCCAAGCCGAGTCCGACCGCGTTGGTTTTCAAGAAAAGAAGGCCAAGCGCAACGCGCGCACCACGAGGCGTGGTGCTGAGCTCCCTCCGCTTAGTCCCGCACTGTCCCCCAGCAAGAGCAAGTATGACGAAACTGAGATTATATTGCGCCGCATCAAAAAGTCGGCCGGTGACGAGGTAAGGCATGGCAACTAAGGAATCCACCGCACTCAATAATCTCTGGGAGGCCGCAGAGCGCCGTACCGCCATTTTGCAGGCGCACCCCCGCCTTGCCGAACTTGAAGGGGAAGTGTCTCGCGCTTTGCGCCTTTTTGTCGCAGGGCAGGGTGAGGGGCAAGCGGTAGAAGAGGCCCGTGAAAAGCGCGCTCTTTATCTCAGGGAGCATGGCCTGCCGCAGGACTATGCCGAACCGCGTTGGTCTTGCGCAGAGTGCCAGGACGAAAGCTATGTGGGGGGGAGACCCTGCCACTGCCGCCAACAGGCCGAGTTAGTACATATACTCGGTAATTCAGGGCTACCTCCTAAGCTGCGGGCCCAAACTTTCGCGCGCTTTGACTTAAGTTGGTATTCACGCAGCGCCATGACCCCTCTTGGCGTATCAGAGAGACATTGTGCCAGTGATGCCCTGCAAACCTGCCAGACATTTGTAGCCTCTATCATGGAGGGGCAAGCGCGAAGCGGTCTTTTTATTTCGGGTGACCCAGGGCTAGGGAAGACATTCTTGCTAAGCTCCATTTGCAACAGCTTGCTGGCAGCCCGCGTGCCCACCTTGTATGTGGTCTTTTGCGATCTCATTGCCGCAATTAAAGATACTTTTAATTCCGAAGGTAGCGGAACAACCGAATCACGCATCATGTCGGCGGCGCGTGAAGCCGAGGTGCTTCTTCTTGATGACCTAGGCGCTGAACAGGTAACGGAATTTGTCACCAACAGACTCTTTGATATTGTGAACTATCGCTGCAACCACCAAAAGCCATTGGTTGTTTCTTCGAATCTAAAGGTGCAGGAGATCGGGCGGCTCTACGATGAACGCATTGCCTCGCGTCTGTGGGAAATGTGCGAGGTAGTCACTCTTTATGGCGAGGACATTCGCATACAGCAAAAGCGGCGGGGATAACCCGCCGCTTTGATTTTATTTATATATGCCTTGAAATTTTGACCTTTTACCTTTGTTATATTACAATAGGAATGACAAATCTATAAAGGAGGTCGCTTTTATGCGCAAACAAGCCCCCGGCCTATGCCCAGTGTGCGGCGAAAAATTCCATGTTGCCAAGCTCCATTGCCATCGCTGCGCCACGAGCCTGACGGGAGATTTTGAGCCCTGTCGTTTCTGTGCCCTTACCAACGAACAAAAGACTTTTCTCGAGGTCTTTGTCAAGAGTCGCGGCAATATCAAAGAAGTGGAGAGGGAGCTAGGCATCTCCTACCCCACAGTGCGTAGCCGCCTCGACAATGTACTAGACGCCCTAGGGTTTCGCGTTGACGAAGCGACAGAAAGGGTCGATCTGCCCGAGCGACGTAAAGAGATACTAGACGCCCTCTCGCGCGGTGACGTGTCGGCCGATGAGGCAGTGAAGCTCTTGCGGGCACTCACCTAGCCCTATGCGACGGCCGAATTTCTTCTTGCTGTGCATTGTCCGCCCCGCTGGCTGGCGGCTGCCCTTGGTCTTTCCCCTGCCCATTTTCTTGGTTGACGAGCTTCTCGAGTCTGGGGAAGCGTTGCTCTGGTTGTTCAGCCTCAAGTTCCTGGGGCACCGGCGGCTAGGCAGGCTCTTGTTCACCTTTCAACCTTTTCTGCGTGGTGGTTTGCCCAAGGTACGCGAGGCCTGGCGCAAAGTGCGCCATTCTGGCTCCTACACCATGTTCGAGACTGAACAAAAATCTGGCTTGAAAGTTACAATTAAATTTATTTAATTTATCGCCCTAGAAGACTCAATAATGCTCATTCCAAAATTGATTTTATTTATATTGCGCTTGACTTCTTTGTTGGCAGCGTCTATAATTTTCTCAATAGTGCTGTTAAGCCCCTTGATAATGTGAAGGAGGAAGTAAGTAATGGAAAGCGAGAAACTGCAGATTCTTAAAATGGTACAGGAAGGCAAAGTAAGGGCGGACGAGGCCGAGAAGCTGTTGCAGGCACTTGAACAACAGGGCGGGCAAAAAGGGCCAGGTACAAAGGCCAAGTGGCTGCGCATTCGTGTGCAAGAGACAGACAAGAACTTGGTGAACATTAACTTGCCGCTGACCCTAGTCGATGTAGCCCTAAACATGGGGCTCAAGTTTGCTTCCCCAGAGCAGCTAGCGGGGATCGATATCCCGGCTCTGATCGAAGCCATTAAGCAGGGTGCCACAGGCAAAATTGTCGAAGTTCAAAGCGAGGAAGTCACGGTGGAGATCATGGTGGAGTAAGCCAGAGCAAGGCGCTGCCAGTGCGGAATCATGCGCTAACGCCAGGATTTAGTGCTATAATGGGAGCAAGTTATGGAAGGGGGAACGACTATGGAAAGGCGTTTGTATCGTTCGCGCTCTAACCGCATGTTAGGAGGCGTTTGTGGGGGGCTGGCAGATTATTTGAATGCTGATCCTACCATTATCCGCCTGCTCATGTTTCTCTTCGTTATCATGGGGGGAATGGGCCTGCTCTTTTACTTGGCGGCATGGCTGATTATGCCAGAAGGTTCGAGCGGTGCGTAAGTCATTTTTCTGGAAGGTCGCCCTCAATGCTCTCGGGCTGTGGATAGTGGCCGAATTGTTAGTGGCGGGCATTCGGGTCGACAATGTACCGACCCTACTCCTCGCCGCCTTGGTCTTGGGCCTTATCAATGCAACCCTGCGGCCGATTTTGGTCATATTGTCGTTGCCTCTCAATCTTCTAACACTAGGTTTGTTGACGCTAGTAATAAATGGCGCCATGCTCGCGCTTGCCGCCGCCATTGTTCCGGGGTTTCATATCGATACATTTTGGACGGCAGTGTGGGGTTCGATCTTGCTCAGCATTATCAGTTTTGTCCTCGACAGCTTTCAAAGATAAAGCTAGACTTGCAGTTCTAAATCAAGTAGTTGGCCGCTGGGCCAACTTTTTTTCTGCATATATTTAGTCAATCGTAATTTTGCGATATACTAATCCTGTCGCTAGGGGCATGGCTAAGGGGGATTGTTAATGGACACAATTAAGCGCCTCTTCAGGCAAGTTAAACCGTATTATGGTCGCATTGCTTGGTCAGTCGTCATGATGTTTATTGGCACCGCCCTCGTGGCAGTGCAGCCCATCTTAATTCAGCAAGTCATAGACCGCGCCTTTAGAGGAGGAGAATGGGGCCTGCTTGCTCCCTTCGCGTTGGCCATACTCCTAACAACGGTGATCCGCGCGGGTATTAACTACTTAGAGCGCATCTCGATGGAGTGGGTGGCACAGCGCACTATTTACGATTTGCGAAATGCAGTCTATCAGCACCTGCAATCAATGTCCTTTAGTTTTTATGACAAAGCTGAGACCGGGCAGTTGATGTCGCGCGCCACCGCCGATGTGGAGATGTTGCGGCGTTTTTTGAGTTTTGGTGTATTACGCCTTGTGAGCAGTGTTTTGACCTTTATCGTGGTCTTTGGCCTTCTCTTCGCCATGCATTGGCGCCTGACCGTCGTGGCCATGCTCACCATGCCCATATTGGTCGTTGTTGTAGGTAAATTCGCCACCGAGGTCAGGCCGCGCTACCGCGTCATTCAGCAGTACTTAGGCGAAATAACCAGCGTTCTGCAAGAGGCCATAGCGGGTATACGTGTGGTGCGCGCATATGCCCAAGAAGAGCGGGAGATCGAGCGTTTCCGCCAGAAGAATTGGCAGTATCTTGACCTCAATATCAGCACCGTGCGCCTGTGGGCTTTCTATTTTCCGCTTATGTCTCTGCTGGGTGGGTTGGGCAGTACCGTCATCTTGTGGTATGGTGGCACACTTGTGGTGCAAGGCGACTTAACGATTGGGCAAATGGTGGCTTTTCAGACTTTACTAATGCAGCTCATCATGCCTATTCGCATGGTTGGCTGGTTAGTAAATATGGCGACACAGGCGGTTGCTGCCGGGCAGAGGGTTTACGAAATACTGGACACGGCCCCCGATGTTTGCGAAAAGCCGCAGGCACAGCGCCTCTGGGGTGTCAAGGGCCATGTGAGGCTGGAGAATGTTGGTTTTAGCTACGATGGTAAAACAGAAGTCTTGGACGGCCTCAACATTGATGCCCCCGCCGGGCAGACGGTAGCCTTACTCGGTAGTACAGGCTCTGGCAAGAGCTCCGTCATTAACTTGATACCTCGTTTTTACGACGTAACTTCAGGCCGGGTAACTATCGACGGCATCGACATCCGTGACGTTACGCTTAAAAGTCTGAGAGAGAATATTGGTATTGTCTTGCAAGAGACATTTTTGTTTTCCGCCACGATTAGGGAAAACATTGCCTATGGTAAGGCGGGGGCCCATGAGGCGGAGATAATCGCCGCGGCCAAGGCGGCGCGCATTCATGACTTTATCGAGAGTCTGCCGGAGGGCTACGAAACAATGCTCGGCGAACGGGGCATCGGTCTTTCCGGCGGGCAGAAACAAAGAGTGGCCATTGCCCGCGCCCTGTTGATGGACCCGCGGATCCTTATTCTTGATGAAGCAACCTCGAGCGTAGACACAGAGACTGAGCACCTGATACAGCAGGCACTCAGCGAGCTTATGCATAACCGCACGACCTTTGTCGTAGCCCAAAGACTCTCGACCGTAAAGCAAGCCCAGCAAATCATCGTCCTTAAGGAGGGCAAGGTTCAGCAAAAGGGGACGCACGAGACATTGCTCCGCGAGGAGGGTGTCTACCGCGAAATTTATAATCTACAGTTTAGGCCGCAAGAAGAATTAGGCAGCAATTCTAGGGAGGGTGAATGCGAATGAAGGGAGGACAGCCTGGGGGTCATGGTCCAATGGAAGGGCGGTTTGACGCCAATACCATAGAGATAAAAGTAGAAACTAAAGTCCTCGCCCGCATTATCCCCTATGTTCGGCCCTATTTGTGGCATTTACTGGCCGCACTTTTCTTTATGCTGGTAGTTACCGTGATGGGTTTGATTACCCCTTATTTAGAGGCCGTGGCCATCGACAGTTATATTCTCAATGGGGAAGGATTGACAGAGGCAGACCGACTACGGGGCATTACCCGCATCGCTCTGCTCTACCTGGCCATTAATATCGTTACCTGGCTGTGCAGTTTTGCGCAGACCCTGCTCGTATCCATAGCAGGGCAGAACGTTATCTATGCCCTACGCCAAAAAATGTTTGTCCATCTACAAAAGCTATCCTTTAGATTCTTTGACAAAACGGAGACAGGGCGCATTATGACGCGTCTCACCAACGATGTCAACGCTCTGAGCGAACTTATTTCTTCGGGTATTCTCAACGTCGTCAATGACGGTTTCATGTTAGCAGGCATAGTGTTTATTATGACCACCCTTAATTGGCGGCTGGCGCTCTTAACTTTTACTACGTTCCCCCTCATGATTTTCGTTGCTACTCGTTTCCGCGGACGCATGCAGCGAGCCTATCATGAAGTGCGGCGCAAGGCGGCGACCGTAAACGTCAACTTGGCCGAGAGCATCTCGGGTGTGCGTGTCACACAGTCTTTTGTGCGTGAAGACCGCAATGCGCGACGCTTTGACGAAAACAATATGGACAATATGCAGGCCAATATGCAGGCTGCCCAACTAAATTCGGCCTTTGGCCCATTGATAGAGATTTTAGCCACGGTGGGCGTGAGCATCGTCATTTGGTACGGCGGGGTGCTGCTGCAACGCGGGGAGATCACCCTAGGCGTAGTATTCGCCTTTCTGCGCTATGTGGGCCGGTTTTTTATGCCCATTCGCGACCTTAGCCAAGTCTACAACGTCTGGCAGGCAGCGACGGTTTCCATCGACCGTATCTTTGAGCTGTTAGATACCGAGCCGTCGGTAAAAGATGCGCCCGCGGCGCCCGCTTTGCCCCCCGTGCGCGGACACATCAAGTTTGAAAACGTCACTTTCGGCTACACGGCAGAGTTACCCGTCTTGCACAACATCAACCTCGATATCCCCCCTGGAGCAACAGTGGCCATAGTCGGTCCCACGGGTGCAGGCAAAAGCTCTATCATTAACCTCTTGGCGAGGTTTTACGATCCCACTAGCGGCGTCATCACCATCGACGGCCATGATCTAACTTCTGTGACGCAGCGTTCATTGCATGAGCAAGTAGGCATGGTGTTGCAAGACAGCTTTATTTTCAATGGGTCGGTGCGCGACAACATCGCTTATGGGCGCCCTGACGCCAGTCAGGCCGATATCATGGCTGCCGCGCAGGATGTCAATGCCCATGATTTTATCATGCGTCTGCCTGCTGGCTACGATACCGAGGTGGGTGAGCGGGGTGCTAGGTTGTCGCTCGGGCAAAGGCAGCTCTTGTCCTTTGCGCGTGCCCTGCTTTGTCGTCCTGGGATTCTGATTCTCGATGAAGCAACATCTTCGGTTGACGCCTATACAGAGGTCCTCATCCAGAGGGCGCTGGAGAAACTCTTGGCAGACCGTACCGCGGTAGTGATCGCTCACCGTCTCTCTACCATTCGCCATGCCGATACTATTGTCGTTGTTGACCAAGGACGCATAGTAGAGAAGGGCACCCATCATGAGCTAATGCAGCATACCGAGGGGCTGTACAAGCTACTCTACGAGCGACAGTACGGAATATGATCCAAATTTGCCGCGAGCTGTTTTGTCTCTACTAGGGTAGAGGGTAAGAGAAAGAGGGCAGGCCACTTGTTTGTGGTCAGCCCTCTTTCTCTATGGGTAGGGGACTAGGACGCGTGTTTAGCTTGAGCTAAGCGCGACTTCTGGAGAAAGTAGACCAGCAAGAGCGAGGCAATGCCGATAAGGTCAGTCAGGAGGCCGGGGTCAATCAGAGCAAAGGCCGCTACGAAAAGTAAAACGCGCTCTATAAGTCGGGTGTCTGTCAGGAAGAAATTCTGCACGCCTCCGGCGAGGGCCACGATTCCAAGGGAGGCGGTGAGAATATTGTGTACGGCCTCGAGCCAAGTGACATCAATGAGGAGTAGAGCCGGCGAGATGGCAAAGATATAGGGGATAAGAAATCCCGCCAAGGCCAACTTAAGGGCTATGATACCGGTTTTCATGGAGTTGCCCCCTGCGATGCCTGCTCCGGCGTAGGCCGCCAAGGCCACCGGAGGGGTGATATCGGCGACGACGCCAAAATAAAGAATAAAGAGATGTGCGGCAATGAGGGGAACGCCAAGCTCTACCAATGCGGGTGCGGCCATCGTGGCCAGTACAATGTACTTAGCGGTGGTCGGCAGGCCCATCCCCAGGATAAGCGAGGCGATCATGGTCATGAACAAAGTCAAAATCATATTCCCTGCGCCGATAGACAAGACCAATGAGGAGAACTTAAGCCCTAGGCCGGTCAAGGTGACGACACCCACAATGATGCCCGCACATGCGCAGGCTGCGGCCACACCGACGGCACTTCGCGCCCCATTTTCCAGTGCTTTTAAGATGTCTTTTATGCCAAGGGGGCGCTCCTTCTTGATGTAGGCCCCAATCACAGCTACGACTACGGCGATGTTGATGCTGTAGAACGCCGCCCGAAAGGGAGAGCGTCCCGCCATGAGAAAGTACAATATGGCGATGAGGGGAATAAGTAGGTGCCAGCCTCGCTTCATGGTGTCGCGTGCATCAGGCAGGAGGTGTTTTGGTAAACCGACGAGACCTTTCTTTAGGGCTTCGAAATGCACCATAGTTCCCACGGCTAGATAATAGAGAATGGCTGGAATGGCAGCCGCCTTGACAATCTGCAGGTAGGGAATACCCGTCATTTCTGACATGATAAAGGCGGCCGCGCCCATAACAGGGGGCATGATCTGTCCGCCCGTGGAGGCCGCGGCCTCCACGGCACCCGCAAATTCAGGGCTGTAGCCGACTTTCTTCATGGCAGGGATAGTAAAAGCACCGGTAGTAACGGTATTGGCAACCGACGAACCCGAGATAGAGCCCATTAGGCCAGAGGCAAGCACAGCCGTCTTGGCGGGCCCTCCCCTCATATGGCCCGTTGCGGCAAAGGCGAGATCAATGAAGAATTGACCTACACCAGTTTTTTCAAGAAAAGCGCCGTAGAGGATAAAGAGAAAAACGAAAGTAGAGCTTACGCCGAGCGGCGTGCCGTATATTCCCTCTGTCGTAAGAAAGATATGCTCGACAATGCTCCTGATACTGTAGCCGCGATGGTACAAAGGGCTTGGGATGTATGGCCCGAGGTTGGCGTAAACCAAGAAGACAATGGCGACGATGGGTAACTCCGGACCGATGGTGCGGCGTGTAATCTCTAAGACGAGAGCAATGGCCACGATGCCCACCGCCACGTCGAGCGATGTGGGAATGCCGGCGCGAAGCAGTAGAGCTTGGTAGTTCAGAAGAACGTAGGCACCTACGCCTAGTCCCGCCAGAGCTAGGAGCACATCATACCATGGCAGGTGGAAGCGGCTCAGTTTCTTGGAGGCGGGCCACAAGAGAAAAGCCAAGACCATGACAAAGATCAAGTGCACGGCACGTTGTTGCATCGCCAGCAAAATACCAAATCCCGCCGTGTAGTAATGAAATAGGGACATGGCAATGGCAATGGCAGCAACCAGCAAGCCGACAATGCCCGCAAACTTGCGGTAGTTTGACTCACTGTCGAACTTCTCTAGGAGCGCTTCCACATCCACATTTTCCGCTGCGACTACGCTTATGGGTTTGTTAGTGCTGCTCAAGGTGCAATCCTCCTTAGTTGAAGCCATAATAAGGGACGCCGCACAATTTTTAGCCCGAGTGAGGTTCCCAATGGGTATATAGAGAGGTCGATTTTTTCGCCGGCATGGTAAAGAGCGGGCATAGTGCTTGGGGCGAGCATAAACATGAGCTCGGGGAGCTTAAGGTTAAAGCTCTGCACAAAGGTGCCGTCCACTAGGGCGAAGTAACCCACAGGCGTCGTCGGCAGTCCCGCTCCTAAGGCCCGCATTTCGGCCCGTACGAGGCGAAACCCATCGCCCTCAAGGTGAAAGAATTCTTTTACCGGGCTGTTCTCCACGGAATGAATGTGGCTAAAAACGATTTCATCGCCAGAATGGGCTAGGGCTTCCCGGATGATTTCTCCATCCACCGTTATGTCGAGAATTCGCACGCTTGGAAAAAGCGCCGTAACGAATAATGCCGCGGCCATGATCAGCCCGATGTGGGGCCAAAAGGAAGGGGCACCGCGACGCGGCGCCCCAGTTGCTTGCGGCACTACCGTCGTTCCTGGAAGAAGCGCTCGGCGCCAGGATGGAGCGGTATGGGCATATTTTCGCGGGCAGTGGCTAGAGTGAGGTCCCTGCCCCGCACATGGGAGGCGCCAAAAGCTTCTAGGTTGTTAAATAGGGCCTTGGTAATGTCATACACCAGTTTCTCGCTCACATCAGCCCGAACAACCAGCATGGCTTTAACGGCGATGGTGGAGACGTCTTCCGTCTGGCCCCTGTAGGTGCCCGCAGGAATAGTGAGGACTCTATAGAAGGGGTACTTCGCCTGCAAGGCCAGTACCTCTGGGCCGGTGATGGGGATCAGCCTGACGCTAAGCGCGGTTGCCATTTCGGTTACAGCTGCAGTGGGGAAGCCAGAGGTCGTAAAGGCGGCGTCGATATGGCCATCGCGCATATTGGTGCTTGCTTCGGCAAAAGAGAGGAAGTCTGCCCTCTGTAGATCGGAGTGCTTAACGCCAAAAGCTTCAAGGATTTGGCGTGAATTGGCCTCCACACCGCTGCCTGGGGCTCCTAGAGCCACTCGTTTGCCCTTTAGGTCAGCTACAGATCTAATGCCGGAGGCCTCTGTGACCACAAGCTGGACAACTTCAGGGTAGAGGGTGGCAATGCCCCGCATTTGATCATTCTTTTTGTCTGCAAACATTTCGATGCCAGTAAACCCGTAGTGGGTGATATCATTCTGTATGAAAGCAAGTTCAACCTGTTTTTCCGCCAGGAGATTGACATTGGCTACCGAGGCGCCCGTAGAGCGAACCGTCGCCTCCATGCCGGGAATGTTTTCGTTAAGAATTTGGGCCAAGCCGCCACCGAGGGGGAAGTATACTCCGGCGGTGCTTCCCGTAGCAATGGTGAGGAACTGTTTTTGGGGCTGGCATCCAGTCAGTACAACGGCGAGTGAGAGCACGAGGGCTAGGGCGACAAATAAAATGCGTTTCATATGAGACCTCCTCCGATCGTTTGACACGATTGTAATCTGCCCCCTACAGAAAACTACAGAATACTACCAAAAATAACATTCACTTTTCAGAAAATTGGCGATATCGCAGTGGGCAAATGCGAAGAAGAGCACAATGGGGTATAATGTAGCCGTAAGTACCTAGTCAGGAGTGATTGTATGTTTAAGGCCGATACACATATGCATACCATTGCCAGCGGTCATGCTTGCGGGACAGTCTGGGAGATGGCAAAGGTTGCGCGTAGCAAGGAGCTAGAGCTCATTATTATCACTGACCACGGGCCAGGGCTTCCCGGTGGTCCGCACAAGTACTATTTCAGCACTCTGGGTTGGCTTCCGCCTTTTATTGAAGGGGTTGAGGTGCTCAGTGGGGTGGAGGCCAATGTCGTCGATGCTAGTGGCGCCCTGGACCTCGAAAATCACTTTCTGGCGATGCTCGACTGGGTGGCAGTAGGTTTGCATGATGACTGCTGGGCCCCGCAATCGCGTGACCAGAATACAGCAGCCCTGCTTGGCGTCATACGTTCGGGTGTGGCCGACGTAATTGTCCACCCCGGCAACCCCCGCTTTCCCATTCACCACCGTGCTTTCGTGGCAGCGCTTGCTGACGCTGGGATGGCCATGGAGATGAATAATTCTTCGCTCGTATCTCCATTTCGGCGAGGCAGCGAGGCGAATTGTGAAGAGCTAGGCAAGCTGGCCCTTGAGTATGGGGTGCCTATTGTTCTAGGCAGTGACGCACATACGCCCTGGCAGGTGGGAGACCTTAGTCATGCCTTTAAATTGGCGACTAGCTGCGGCATCCAGCCGGAACAAATTCTTAACTTCACGGCAGACGGTGTGCGTAAATTCTTAGCGAAGCGCGGCAAAAAGAGATTTCTTTCTGCCCTGGCGGAGTAAGGAGGACGGGCGTGAGAGAAGAATTCAAATTTGTCATAATCACCGGGCTTTCGGGGGCAGGCAAGTCGCAGGCGGTGCGGGTGCTCGAAGATGCCGATTATTTTTGTGTAGACAACTTGCCGCCGGCCTTAGTCCCTAAGTTTGTCGAGCTCTGTGCGCAGTCTGGCGGGAAAATTAAACAAGTAGCCTTGGTCATGGACATTCGGGGCGGTGAGTTTTTTCGCGCCTTGACGGAGGCCTTGGCCTACTTGCGCCATCATGAATGGCCGCACGAAGTGCTCTTTCTCGAGGCCTCAGACGAAGTGCTGATTCGCCGTTTTAAGGAAACGCGGCGACGTCATCCGCTCAGCGGTGATGGTAGCATTCTCGATGGCATTAAGAGCGAAAGGCAGGCCCTGCGGGAGTTAAGAGGTCGGGCCGACAAAGTCATTGATACCACTCAGTTGACCCCGGCCCAACTTAAAGAAGAAGTGCAGCAGCTTTTCTTGCGCCAAGGGCAAAGCCCTGTGCTGCTGGTCAGGTTGGTTTCATTTGGCTTCAAACATGGGCTTCCTCTGGACGCAGACTTCGTTTTTGATCTTCGCTTCTTGCCTAACCCCTTCTATGTCGCTGAGTTAAAGAGTCTAACTGGTCTCGATCAGGCGGTTAAAGAATATGTTTTCCAAGCGTCCTTTAGCCACGATTATCTGAACTTGATACAAAAAATGCTAGAGTTTGCCATTCCCCACTGCCTAGTAGAAGGCAAGGCCCAGCTGGTGGTGGCTCTAGGTTGTACCGGAGGCAAACATCGCTCCGTCGCTATGGCTGAGAGCCTGCGCGACAAATTACTGGCCTGCGGCCAGCGCACCGTGGTCGAACACCGTCACATCAGCGAGGGGGTGTGAAGTTGCAATTATGGAAGTGGCTGTATCCTGGCCTGTGTATCAAGCGATGGATATTTTTGGCGCTATTGGGCGTTTTTTTGTTTATGACAGGGCTAGGGCTGATGTGGGGGCGCGAGATTATTGGTTTTGCGGAGCGCCAGGTGCTCTATTCCTTAAGATTGGTTTTTGGCAGTCCGGCATCGCTGTACGGTGGCCTATCCCTCATGGCTATAGGGCTGCTGTTGCTCTTGGTTGCGGTAAGGTCCATTATAGTTACCATACTGCATACCTTAGCCCCTAGGCATGAGAACAGCCTGATCAACGTTTTGTTTGAGCGCCGTTTGCTGCAGAGTGGGCCTCGTTTGGTAGCTATTGGTGGAGGAACGGGCCTCTCGGTATTATTGCGTGGACTTAAACATTACACCAGCAATATCACGGCTGTTGTCACTGTTACCGACGACGGCGGAAGCTCGGGGCGCCTGCGCAGTGACCTCGGGATCTTGCCACCCGGTGACATACGCAACTGTGTCTTAGCACTTGCTGATACCGAGCCGCTCTTAGAAAAACTCTTTCAGTACCGCTTCGCGGTCGGCGAGCTAGAGGGCCATAGTTTTGGTAATCTACTCATTGCCGCCATGACCTCCATCACCGGCGATTTTCAGCTAGCTATCAAGGAATTTAGCAAGGTTCTGGCCGTCAAAGGCCGAGTTTTGCCGGTCACAACCACTTCAGTGCGCTTAGCGGCGGTGCTCGAAGACGGCACGAAGGTGTTTGGTGAGACCAATGTAGGAAAATGCAAGGGACGCATTGCTGACATGGTGCTCGAGCCGGAAAGTGTGGCTGCCCTGCCCGAAGTGCTGCAAGCCATCAGGGAAGCCGATGCCATCATCATGGGTCCTGGCTCGCTCTACACCTCAGTGGTGCCTAATTTGCTGGTTAAGGGCGTGAGCGAGGCGCTGCAGAACACCAAGGCCACCATCATCTATGTCTCCAACCTCATGACACAGCCAGGAGAAACAACAGGATTAAGCGCTGCTGACCACGTGGAAACCGTACATAGATTTATTGGCAAGAAAGTTATTGACTATGTGGTGCTTAACTCAGCCCCTATCAAGGAAGATCTCGCAGCAAAGTACAGCGAGACAGATTCCTTGCCGGTGACCACAGACGGAGCGCGCTTGCAGCTACTTGGCGCGCGGTTGCTGACGGGGGATATGCTCGACGGAGGGGGGCTTCTGCGCCACGACCCGCACAAGCTAGCTCGCCGCATTATGCGCGTGATAATCGACCGAACACTCATCACCGCGCGACGCAAGCGATAAACATAATATTTTGAGGAGGATGCAGATGAAAAGACCCCTGCCCCAAGCTGAGCCGTTTCGCATCAAAGTAGTGGAGCCAGTGAGCATGACCACCCGCGAGGAGCGAGCCGCGAAAATAGAGGCCTCAGGTTTTAACCTCTTTGGCCTTAAGTCCACCGATGTCTATATTGATTTATTGACCGATAGTGGTACCTCGGCCATGAGCGATAACCAGTGGGCCGGCATGATGTTAGGTGACGAAGCCTATGCGGGCAGTAAAAATTACTACAACTTGCTGGCAGCGGTAGACGATGTGATGGGCTTCCCCCATGTAGTGCCCACCCATCAAGGGCGCGCAGCAGAAAACTTGCTTCTCTATGTCATGTTACGCGAAGGCAATTTTGTGCCCAACAATATGCATTTTGACACCACCAAGGCCCATGTGCTCCATAAGCGCGGTGTGCCCGTAGACTTAGTGAGGAGCGAGGCCTTTGATCCTACCTCAGAATATCCCTTTAAGGGAGATATGGATTTAGAGCAACTAGAACGTTTCTTGCTCGAGCACGGGGATCAAGTGCCCTTGGTGCTACTCACAGTCACCTGCAACAGCGGCGGCGGTCAGCCCGTCTCTATGGCCAATATTCGCGGAGTAAGTAGCATTGCCAAGAAATATAGCAAGCCCTTCTTTATTGACGCCTGCCGCTTCGCGGAAAACGCCTACTTTATTAAGCAGCGTGAAGCAGGGTATGGAGAAAAAACAATCGCAGAAATAGTGCGCGAGATGTTTTCGTATGCCGACGGCTGCACCATGAGCGCCAAAAAAGATGCCTTAGTCAATATCGGCGGTTTCTTGGCCATGCGCGATGCCCAACTATATCAGGAAACGAGCGGCTTAGCCGTGCTCTTTGAAGGCTTCCCCACCTATGGTGGTTTGGCGGGGCGCGACATGGAAGCCCTAGCGCGTGGGCTGCGCGAAGTCATTGACGGCGACTACTTGGCCTATCGTGTCGGGCAAGTAAAATACCTGGGCGATTTGCTGGTCAGTTATGGTGTGCCCATCATCATGCCGGTGGGAGGACATGCCGTCTACCTTGACGCCAAGCGCTTTTTGCCGCACATACCACAGGGGCAGTTTCCCGCCCAAGCCCTAGGTGTGGAGCTCTACATCGAAGGCGGCGTGCGTGGCGTAGAGATAGGCACCTGTCTGGCGGGGCGCCATCCCAAGACAGGAGATCATGATTATCCTAAACTAGAAATGCTGCGGCTCACCATCCCGCGGCGCGTGTACACCGATCGCCACATGGATGTCATTGCCGTGGCCTGTGCCAACGTGTGGGATCGCCGCGCGGAAATTTCGGGGTTAGAGTTCACCTATGAAGCTCCCATCCTGCGTCACTTTACAGCCAAGTTTAAGCGCCTCGTTTAGCAGCTGAAGTCGGAAAGAGGTGTACTTGTGACAACTGCTATTATCTGCGCTATGCATTCCGAGTTAGAAGTACTGCGTGCTTCCTTAGATCTGGTGCCGCATGGGCACAGCAGCCCTTTCACCCTCTACCAAACACGCGAGCAGGATATTATAGCCATAGTCAGCGGTGTCGGCAAAGTTAACGCCGCCGCCGCACTGGCCTGGCTTATATCCCATTATTCCATAAAGGAGGTAGTAGCCGTCGGCGTTGCTGGTGCCTTGGCGGTAGATCTTAAGCTGGGCGATGTCGTTGTCTGTAGCGGTGCCATTCAACATGATATGGATGCCACTGCCTTCGGCTACGAAGCAGGCATGGTTCCTGTCTTGCGCAAGAAGCTATTTGCTGCCAACAAGGACCTAGTTCGTGAGGCTCTCGAGGCAGGAGAAAAGGCGGGCTTAGAAGTCGCAGTGCGTGCCGGTCTAGTACTATCAGGGGACAAGTTTGTGGCAGGCTCTGAGGGGGCAGAACTCAGGGAGCGATTCAAAGGCGATTGCGTAGACATGGAGACCGCCGCTTGGGCGCAAGTTGCTGACCTCTTTCAGGTGCCCTGGGTGGCACTGCGCAGCATCTCCGACCAAGCCGATGGCCATGCCCCCGCCGCCTTTAACGAATTTCTCCCCCTAGCCGTCGCCAACATGAGCGCCGTAATCCTCGCCCTGCGAAGCGTTAGGGAACAAAAGGATGTGCTGTGGCGTCTATAAGGCAAAAGATGGTCGGAGGTAGTGTTATGCGACGAAAGTATGTTTTGCCCGCTGTACTCTTGGTTGTTTTGGTCCTTGCTGCTGGGGTTTTAGTACATCTACGCAGCCCTGCCAAAGATGAAATATCTATGGGAAGCGGGCGCGAAGATGCTTCCCCGCCGGTTGTGTCCAGTAAACAAGCTATCGGTTCAGATGCGATGTTTGCGGGGCGTAGCGCTGAGGTCGTCGACCGCCAAGTGGTTACTCATGCCTCATTGGCTGTCACTGTACCGAAATTAGACGAAGCGCAGGCCGAGGTGCTGCGCATAACCACCACCCTGGGTGGCTATGTGCAGAGTTCAAATTTCAATAATTTTACAGACAACCAAAACTGGAGTTTTACACTCCGCGTTCCCAGTGACAAGTCCAATGAGGCGGTGCGGCTCATCTCGGCACTGGGCAGTGTGCAAAGCAGTGGCTCTAATCGTCAAGATGTAACTGAGGAATACATGGATCTCGAGGCCCGCCTGACCGTCATGCGGCTCGAGGAGTCTCGCCTGTTAGAGCTTCTTCGCCGAGCTAACACAATTGACGACTACCTCAAGGTGGAGAGTCATCTCACGCGCGTGCGTATCGAAATAGAGCAGGCAACTGGTCGTCTTAAGTTCTTAACTCATAGCGTCGACATGGCGACCATTGGTCTAACTCTTACCCCCGAACGGGGCGCTATTCCTCCTAAGCCCGTCGGCTTTGCCGGCCTTGGCCAGCGCCTCAGTGCGGCCTTCAGACAAGGGCTAAATGCCGTAGTTGAAATTGTGTCTGGCACCCTCGTTTTCGTGGTTGCCTCGCTGCCTTTGTTCCTCATCATTGTTCCTTTGTTCCTAATCGGCCTGGTCCTCTATCGCCGCATGATCCCCGCAAAGAAACCACCGGCGGCTTCCTAATTTGAATCTTAAATCTGTCATCAAGGCAATAAGATGTGGGCTACCCTGCAAATTAGGGTTGGCCCACATATTTTTTGTCAAGAGAACATACCTTAGACAGGGATTAGTTTCGCCTCAAGCAGGAATAGTCTTATGAGCGGCTAATAAGAAAAGAGTGGAAGTCAATTGTCTTGATGGGAGGAAAACAGGTGAAAGAACTTATCTCGCGTGCCTTGGCAGTGTCTACCGCAGACTACTGCGAAATTCGCATCGAAGAAACACACCAAACGTCGATAGTCTATCGTGGGCGCAACCTCGATGACCTAGCGCAAAGCCTGCGTTATGGCGGCAATGTGCGCGCCTTAAAAGACGGCGGGTGGGGGTTTGTTTCGTTTAACAGCTTAGAAAACCTAGAAACTAAAGTCCAGCTGGCCTGTGAGCAAGCAGCGGCGATCGGCGCTGTGAAACAGGAGGTGAGCCAAATGGCCGCTGTGCCTGTCGTGGTGCAAGAAATAGCGGCTGCGGTCGTTCTCCATCCGCGCGATGTGTCACTCGAGGACAAAGTGGACCTTTTCTCGCGCTACAATGATTTGATTCTAGATTTTCACCCCGCCATTACCAGCTCCCTAGTGCGCTACTTCGACCGGGACATCAAGCTTTATTTTGGCAACTCCGCAGGAACATATGTCAGGCAGGAAAAGGTGGACATAGGCTGTGGCCTGAGAGCCATTGCCACCTCGGGTGACATTACTGTGCAAGAGGGTGTCAGCACCGGCAGCAATAGCGATTTTGGCTGTGTTATTGGCAAAGAGGACGAACTGCAGAAGGCCTGCCAACTCGCGGTGAACCTGCTCAGCGCACCGACGGTGAAAGGTGGGGAGTACACTGTGATTCTAGACCCCCACATGGCGGGGCTCTTTGTGCACGAGGCCTTTGGCCATCTAAGCGAAGCGGACGATATTACCGAAAATGAAGAGTTAAGAAATATTATGACGCTCGGGAAGCGTTTCGGGCGGGATATCCTGAGCATTTACGACACCGGACTTGACCCAGGCAACCGCGGGGCCCTCGCCTATGATGACGAGGGAGTGGCCGCGGAAAAAACCGACCTCGTCAAAGAGGGCGTATTGGTGGGACGATTGCACTCACGCCAAAGTGCCGCCAAAATGGGTGAAAAACCGACAGGCTCGGCGCGCGCCCTAGACTATCGCTATGCCCCTATAGTGCGCATGCGCACCACCTGCATCGCCAAGGGCGAAACGCCCTTTGCCGAAATGCTAAAGGACATTGAGCTCGGGGTCTACGCTGTTGGGGGCTATGGCGGCGAGACTAATGGCGAAATGTTTACCTTTACAGCCAGCCATGGTTTTATGATTAGACAGGGTCAAATCGCCGAATTAGTCAAGGACGTCACCCTCACTGGCAATGTCTTCACTACCCTCGCCAACATAGACATGATTGGCGATGATTTCACCTATGACAACAACGCCGGTGGTTGCGGCAAGGGATACCAGTCCCCGCTCGCCACTTCCGAAGGGTCGCCCCATATTCGTGTGCAAAAGGTCGTCATAGGAGGTGCCAGCTAATGCATGATTTAATAGCTCAAGCCCTCAAGGTTGGGGAGCAGGCCGAGGTCTTTCAAAGTAAGGGTGAAAAACACTCTGTCATTTTTCAGGCCAGTAAACTTAAAGAGATAACATCCGCCGAAGAACAAAGCACTACCCTGCGTCTCATACAAAAAGGCCTCTTAGGTTCGGCCAGCGTCACCAAGCCTGACAGCAGTGATATCTTGCTCAAGTACGCAGCCAATACCGTAAAGTACGGTAGCCCTGTAAGGTACAGCTTCCCCCCACAGGCCCAGGTGCTAAAGCCCCGCATTACAGATGACCGAGTGCGGCGTGTCACCCAGCAGGAAATGCTCGATATGGCCGGTGACTTAGTTGCTGCACTCAACTCCTTCGACCCGAGTATCCACGCTATGGCCGAAACAACCAAGGCCAGCGGCTACTATGGATTGACAAATAGCAATGGTTTTGCGGCCGAAGGCGATTATACAGCATGGTCGGTTGTTTTTGGCGGCGAGTTAGTGAGTGAGCGAGACGGGTTCTTGTTTATTTACGATGCCCTTTCAGGCACAGACTTTACAGAGGACACCAGCCTCTTAAAGGCAAGAGTTATCGAGGCCTTCCGCCTAGCGCAACATACGGCCAGTATTAAGCCCGGGCAGTACCCCGTCATTTTTGCCCCGGGTGAGGTTAGTTGTTTGGTCAACCCACTGGTGGCCTGCCTTAATGGTAAGGCCGTATCGCGCGGGTTTTCGCCCTTTAAAGGTCGGCTAGGAGAGCTGGCCTTTGACCCACGCCTCTCTATAATCGACGACGCCACCATCGCCGGTGCGGTGGGTAGCAAAGGCTTTGACAGGGAAGGCATACCAGCCACAAAGCGCCATCTAATCAGCGACGGCAAAATAGCAGGCTACATGCTAGACTTGCAGACCGCAGCCGAGCTCAACATGTCGCCAACCGGCAATGGCAGCGTCAGCGGTCCAGTGCAAAACAACATCATTGTTCCCGGCGGAACGGCAAGTTTTAGTGAGATGCTGGCGGGGATTGATGAAGGGGTCTTAATCGAGGGGACCATGGGTGCGTGGGCCGGCAACCCCTACGGAGGCCAAGTGAGTGGCAATATTTCGCTCGGGTACAAGATTGAAAAAGGCCAGATCGTCGGCCGCATCAAGGACGCCATGTTTTCTCTTAATGTCTTCACAGATTTAAGAGACAATCTAGCGTCAATCAGTAGCGAACAGCTCTGGCGCGGCAACACCTGCTACCCCTATCTGCAGTTTAAGAACGTAAATATTAGTACCAAGAGTTAGTGCGAAAACATAAAGTAAAGCAGGGTCGCCTCGCCATTGAGAGGACCCTGCTTTTCTTACAACTATATTCGCGAGCCTAAGAGTATTAGGCGCATCGCCGTTTCAGCCGCTTTAGCCAGTAGTGCGTACGCGTCATCCATGCAGGCGGCTAGGGACAGGGGGCCGGGGGTGATGGACAAGGCGGCGGTCATACAGTTAGGCAGGGAACATTTTAAGGTGATGGCGAAGCAGGTGGTAAAGTCGGCGTGGGGATAGAATTGTCGATATCTCTGGTGGGGAAGGCGGATTGGTTGCTGTTGTCCTTAATAATGAACTCTCCGATTAGCGAAAGCGATAAGCGTCTTGTTGAACAGCTATTCGACGAGTACCACCTCCTAATGCTGTACGTCGCCAATCAGTTGCTGGACGACCACACTCTGGCGGAAGATGCCGTATCGGAATCGCTCATCAAGATAATTCGGCATCGGGATAAGTTGCGGGATGTGTCCAGTCACCAAACAAAGGGGTACATTGTAAAGGTAGTAAGATCTACTTCCATTAACTTTATCAAGCAGAGGGTGTTGCAAAGTCATGAACCAGAGCATTTGCTGGAAAACGTGCCGGTCGAAAGGAGTAACATTATTGACGATTTGGTCATGCAAGAGAGGGCCGATACCATAATAAAAGTTATTAAGTCACTACCGGGCGCGTTAAAAGATGTGGCTTACCTATATCTTGTTCAAGAACTCAATCATGATGAAATCGGCCGAATGCTGGGTATTAGCGTGTCTGCGTCTAAAAAGCGGTTATCTCGGTCAAGGAGGGCTATAGGGAAAAATCTTAAAAAAATATGTCACCCAAACCCACCTCCGACTGTTATATGTAAAGAACCAAAAATACGATAAGAAGGAGATGATTATTAGAAGTCAGAAGGATGTTTGTTTTTCTGTGGCTATTGCCGTTTCTAACGACCGCATTGAGGCTCCGTGAGTTCCTCTGGACTTGGGAACGCCCGCATTTTGTGGCCCGTGGCCACAACTATCGTGTGCTGCTCACGGCGACTGCCTATAGACGCGGAGCTAGCGAAACCGTTTCTCCAAACAGGACTTCGTGGGCTAATTAGCGGGAGAAGAAAATCCACATCAACAAGGGGTAGCTAAAAGAATGCCCAATCCTTTAGCTACACGCTGAAAGGAGCGTATTAACATGGCCATGAAAAGAAGAAAGTGGATTTCTGTGCTTCTATCTGCGGCGCTTATTTTAGGCGCAATTATGTCGGCTGCAGCACACGCGGATGCAGGACCGAGGATTCTCTCCTCAAAAATTATTGAGTGCATAAACACCGGGTTTATCATCGCTGAGGAAGTTGACGAAAATTATCGTATTATTCGAACTCTAGAAAGAGGTGGCGGAAGCCAGACTCAACGTTTTTCAAACGTGTATGCCGAAGCCGAAGCTATCCTGTCAGTACTGGGAATGAGACGATACAATATTAGCAGATTAACTTCCGACCAGATGGCCTTTATCGTGGCCAGTCCACGAATTCAGTCTACGGTTTCCTATACAAAAGTCGATTATGCCGGGCATGTTCTGTATGTTGAACCGGCCGTGGCGTATCTTGAGGCAGAGCTTGCGCGACAAACGGAAATGGCTGAAATGGAACAGCGCATCCAACAAGATTTGTCGCTGTATGAACCGATTCAGCCCATGGGTGGGGGTGTCGGCGTTGCGAATGATGGCATAATGAGCCTGATTCATATCGTGGGCGCTGACATCGCTAACCCCGCCCGCCATTTATTTATTTCGGATGCCCTATGGCTACAAATGCCATCATCGAGACGTACCGACACGATTGGCTCTGTTGCAACATCAATAGCCATTGATTTCAATACGATCCGTGGGTGGTACTCCTATGCTGCGCGGACAGTTACATCGACCATTCTTGGAGGAACTACCATAAACGACAATTTCTTTTCGCGAAACGCCAGTACGCAACATCGGATAAACGGTAACTGGCAGGGTGCCGCTTCAATACTTAATATGCCCCCTGACTCAGCAATAAGTGAACAAGGGTGGTTCATGTCGCACACTAATTCAAATTTTAATGCTGTTACTATTTTTGAAGCATTGATGGTTCATCCGCATGTGGCAACAAACTTTAATAGTATCGGAAGTTATTACCACAACGGGTTTGGTTTTTCGTTTGGTAGTCCATCAGTATCTATATCTATTGGAGGCGGTGGTGTTTCTGCTTCAATAGGGTGGTCGCCAACACTCCAATTTACGACGAAGAGAAATGTACCCTTGCTGATTAGCTTCATCCCGTGATGTGGATTAGAGTTGCGGCTTATACGGCTGGGGGACTCCTTCTTACCTTTGTTCTTATGGTGCTTTTTGACGGGCTTATATCGAGGACATGGGAAGCGCAACATCTGCCCAGCTTGGCAGTGATTCTTGCCATGAGCCTATGTGTCCTTGTGAATCTATGGGGAAGCATTTTGCTTGTTAAGTTGAATTCTATGAAAAAGGATGGTCTTGACAAAGACTGATTAATCTTAAACAGTCCTCGTTGTTTTACACGAGGGCTGTTTTATTTCTCTAAAGATACAGCGGGGTCGCCTCGCCATTGAGAGGACCCTGCCTTTCTTTCAACTATATTCGCGAGCCTAATAATATTAGGCGCATCGCCGTTTCAGCCGCTTTAGCCAGTAGTGCGTACGCGTCATCCATGCAGACGGACAAAGTGAGAGGGCCGGGGGTGATGGACAGGGCGGCTGTCATGCCATGGGCGTAGAGGTCGCTCGCTCCCGCTAGCACCGCGCCACCTAGCACAACCACCGGCTTGTGGTACTTGGCTCCGAGAGTTGTGACCCCGAACACTGCCTTGCCTTGGGCCGTTTGGCCGTCCACACTGCCTTCGCCGGTAAAAACCAAGTCTGCTGTGGCTATGGCTTTTTCAAGTCCGACCGCCTCAGCCACAACGTCAAATCCTGGCGTGAGCTTCGCCCCTGTAAAGACCACTAATCCTGCGCCTAGGCCCCCGGCGGCACCCGCGCCAGGCGCGGTAGCAACGCTCATGCCGAACTGCTCCTCTATTCTCGTTGCGTAGTTACAGAGGGCGGCATCGAGGGATTGCACCATTTCTGGGCTAGCACCTTTTTGGGGTCCGTACACGGCCGAAGCGCCTTTCGGACCAACAAGGGGGTTAGTGACATCGCAGGCGGCAATGATAGTACACTCCTTAAGTCGGGGGTCTAGTGAAGCAATATCTATCGCTGCTAAATCGCGTAAGGCCAATCCACCGCAGGGCAATTCTTGGCCCATCTTATCAAGAAACCTCGCTCCCAAGGCTTTAGCCATGCCGGCGCCCCCGTCGTTCGTGGCACTGCCCCCTATGCCGATGATGATTTTTCTGTGCCCGGCATCGAGGGCGTGGCGTATCAGCTCCCCCGTGCCGAAAGTTGAAGTGAGAGCCGGGTTTCGCCTAGACGCGGGCACAAGTGTCAGCCCAGAGGCGGCCGCCATTTCGATAACCGCTGTTGTACCGTCCCCCAGTACGCCCCAGGTAGCGGATACTTCCTCCCCCAAGGGCCCGCGCACCATGCGTGATTGCTCCTTGCCGCCGCTAGCAGTCAAGAGAGCGTGCACAAAGCCTTCGCCCCCATCGGCTATAGGCTTAAGGTCAAGCTTGGCCTGTGGCATGGCGGCGGTGACGCCCTCCGCTACGGCGCGAGCCGCCTCTAAGGCCGACAAGCTACCTTTAAAGGAATCGGGGGCAATGACAATGCGCATCTGTTACCCCTCCATTCTAATCTTTCACTGCTCGCCCCGTGCCTCAATAGCCGATAGTAGGTAGGCAATACACAGTCTGGCCGTAGCTTCGAGGGCTTGGGTATGCGTGCGCTCATGGGCATGCGAGGCGTCGACTCCCGGTCCTATCAAGGCGGCGCGTACATTGGCCCCCGCACGCAAGGCAGCTCCAGCGTCAGAGCCATAGTAGGGATAGACGTCGAGCGCATAGGGCAGCCCTTCTGCTTCCGCCAGCGCCACTAGCTTTTTGCGTAGACTTAGGTCGTAAGGGCCTCCTGAATCTTTTACGCAAATTGAAACGTCAAATTCGGTGCAAGAGAGCCCATCACCGATACATCCCATGTCTACTGCCAAAAACTCGACAGTCTCCCCAGGTGTGCCGAAACTCGCTCCATGCCCGATTTCTTCGTAGGCGGTGATAAAGAAATTAGTGGTGTGTGCGGGCCTTAACCCCTCTTCGCTAAAATACTTAGCCACACCGAGGAGTACGGCGACACTGGCTTTGTCGTCGAGGTGCCGTGATTTAATGAACCCAGAGGACGTCACCGTAGTTCGCGGGTCAAAGGCCACAAAATCTCCTACCCCGATGCCAAGGCGCGCTACATCGTCCTTGTTCTTGACTACTTCGTCTAGGCGTATTTCCATGGCATCATCATCGCGGTCTTGCTTGGCCGACTCCGGACCATAGACATGCGTGGATTGCTTGGTAGTGAGAATGGTGCCCGTGTACTTTTGCTCGCCAGAGGTTATAATGGTACAGTGTTCACCTTCGACGGAGTTCATGGTGTAGCCGCCGATTTTGGCGAATTTAAGGCGGCCGCTGCTCTTAACTTCCTTGACCATGGCCCCTAGCGTGTCCACATGGCCACTTAGGGTACGCTGCGCGGCACTGTCTTGCCCCTCTAGGGTAGCGATGAGGCCCCCTTTGTTTAAGTGACGCGTTTTAAGTCCCCACCGCGAAAATTCGGCAGAGATCGAAGCTAGCACTTCATCGGTGTAGCCAACTGGGCTAGGTGTGGTGGCCAGGCGTACTAATTGCTGTACAATATATGTGGTATCGATAGTTATAGACATCTTTGTTCCCCCTCATGTTGTCTGCTTACTTGGAACCACAGATATTATTAGCGACTTTCGCTTATTTTCCTTTTTTCCGGGCAAGATATTTCTATTGTTGTTAAGTAATATTACGGAGGTGTGTTTATGTTAAACAAACAAATCGCGACCATTTCCACCGAAAAGGGTAATTTCACGGTGGAGCTCTATTCCCAACAAGCGCCAGGCACGGTAGAGAACTTCGTTAAACTAGCCAATGCTAAATTTTACGATGGGCTGACCTTTCATCGCTGTATCCCAAACTTTGTCATACAGGGAGGATGCCCAGATGGTACAGGCAGAGGGGGCCCCGGATACAATATTAAGTGCGAAACCGTTGGCAATCCCCACAAACATGTGCGCGGCGCGCTCAGCATGGCCCACGCCGGCAAGGACACTGGGGGTAGCCAATTCTTTGTCGTCAGGCAGCCGCAGCCGCATCTTGACGGCAAGCATACCGTCTTTGGCCAAGTTACGGACAACGTGGACCTAGTAGATACCATCGCGGAGGGCGATAAAATTATTAGTATCACCATTCACCTAAGCTAGAGAACTGCACAGCAAACTCTGGCCGCACGCAAAAACAAAGACAGAAGCGTTTCTTGCTTCTGTCTTTTCGCTTACTTAGGTATTACTAGCGGATCACCCTCGACAACCACGATTTTTGCACTATAACGGCATGTTCTGGGCATAGCTCTTGGCAACAAAAACAGCTTATGCACTTAGCCATATCTACTTGTGGCAGTGACTTAGGGGTAAGACGCAGTGCCTGCGGCGGGCAACTCTCTACACAGATACCGCAGGAGATACACTTGTCGCCCGAAAACATGAGGCGGGGCTTGAGATGTCGGGCAAGTTGGCGCG